>Ga0182749_1001240_pt1 | contig 20550 bp, 21 predicted proteins | sample eDN3rd37CKraftMG_FD_128875 | JGI IMG/M metagenome (GOLD analysis project Ga0182749, IMG submission 128875) | Enriched Miracle-Growth compost microbial communities from Emeryville, California, USA - eDNA 3rd pass 37_C Kraft MG (version 2) (version 2) ...
CCTTGCCGGGAACGATGCTGACGAGCGCGGCGACGGCGCCCCGGATCCACCCCGCCGACTCGGCCGGCGGCACGATGCCGCCGAATCGCACCCGTCCCGGGGCGACGCGATCGGCGAGCGCCCGCAGCTCGTCGCGCAGCGCGCCCTGGCCGAAGAAGCGGAGCTCGACGTCGGGGTGCTCGGCGGCCACGCGCGCGAACGCCGCGACGAACACATCGGGCTGCTGCCACTCCGACATCGTCCCGGTGTACACGAAGTACGGCCGCTGCGCGTCGGGGACGGCGACGTCGGGCGAGAACACGGCGGTGTCGATGCCATTGCCGATCGTCGCGATCCGCTCGCGGTCGGCCCCGAGCGCGACCAGCCGCTCGGTCACCTCCGCCGACACCGACAGGATCCGCGCCGCCGAGCGCAGCACGCGCCGCTCCATCCAGCGCATGATCGCGACGACCGGTGCCGGCGCGCCCATGGAGACCACGCCGTCGGTCCAGACGTCGGCCGCGTAATAGGTCAGGGGCTTGCGGCGCAGCCGGGCGATCGCGGCCGCCACGAGGCCCGTCGTCGGCGGGGCCTCCGCGACGAACGCGTCCGCGCGGCGCGCGAGCAGCCGGAACGCGAGCGGGGCGTCGAAGCTCAGGTACTGGATGTAGCCGCGGACGTTGCCGCCGGCGTCCCGCAGCACCGGCCAGCGATCCAGCCGCGCGCCGGGGATGCGGACCTCGCGGTCGCGGATCGCGGCGGGCGGGCGGGTCGTGACGACGTCGACCTCGGCTCCCCGTGCCACCAGCCCCCGCACGAGGGCCCCGAGGCGGAACGCCCCCGCGCTGACCTCCGGCTCGAACAGCCGTGTCGCGAGGACGATCCGGGGGCGGCGCTCACTCCTCGCCGTCACGCTTCTCCTCTGTCCGCTCGAGCTGGTGCACCCGCAGGTTGAGCATCGCGATGTGCTCCGTGAGGGTGCGGATGCGGTCCTCGGCCCGCGTGAGCTCGGCGGAGTGCTGCAGGCTCAGCAGGACGAGGAGCGCGATCGCCACGAAGAAGATCAGGTTGGCGGGGACCTCGACGCCGATGAGCCGCGCCGTCCACGCGAGCAGCTGCGGGAACACCGCGACGATGAGCGCCAGCAGGCCGCCGACGAACCACCACACGGCGTGACGCTCGCGCAGCGTGCCGCGGCGCAGCAGCATGAAGATGACGACCAGCACCGCGAGCGCGGCGACGATCCCGAAGACGTAGAGGGTGGCGCTCATGAGACGACGAGCCCCTCGGTCGAGGACCACGCCGGTCCGATCGACGCCCGCGGCTTGGTGAGCGCGATGCACAGCGCCAGGCACGAGCGCATCAGGTGCACGGTCGCGCGCAGGGCGCTCTGCGACGGCGTGCCGCCCTGCCGCTCGCGCATCGCGACGGCGCGCTGCCGGATGCGCAGCCCGGCGCGCGAGGCGATCACGAGCGCCTCGACGGTGTCGCCGAGGTACTCGGCCGGGTAGTTGCGCGCGAACAGCCGGATCGCGCGCGGACCGGTGGCCTTGAAGCCGCTCGTCGTGTCCGTCAGCCGCGTGCGGGCGATGCGGCTGATCGTGTGGGCCAGGATCCACATGGCCAGGCGCCGGGGGCCGCGCGCGCCGGCGCCGTCGGCACCCGCGAACCGCGCCCCGATGACGATGTCCGCGTGCTCCAGGTCCGCGATTAGCGCGTGGATCTCGTGCGCCGGGTGCTGCCCGTCGCCGTCGACCTGCACCACGATGTCGTAGCCGCGCTCGCACGCCCAGCGGTACCCGGCCCGCATCGCTCCGCCCACGCCGAGGTTCACGGGCAGGCGCATCACGGTCGCCCCGCGCGCGGCCGCGATGGCGGCCGTGTCGTCGGTGGAGGCGTCGTCGATGACGAGGCAGTCGGCGTCGGGCATCTCGGCGCGCACGGCGCCCACGACGTCGCCGATCGCCTCCGACTCGTTGAATGCGGGCACCACGATGAGCGTCTTCGATCCCGGTGCCGCCATGCCCCTCATCTTAGGTGTCCGCCGTCGGAACACCCTGGCAGGCGGGCGGCGGGCCCGCTCACTCGCACGCGTCGACGCGCCAGAGGGTGGCGTCGCCCTCGGAGGCCACCAGCTCGAAGCCCTTCTCCGGTGCCAGCCCGCTGAAGCCGGGCATCGGCCAGCGGCCCGGGTACTCCGGGCCCACGCCGAAGTCCAGGACGTAGTCGACGCCGTACCGGTCGAGCGTGTCGCACACGGCGGGGTCCTCCGCGGCGTCGGCCAGGTGATCGCCCAGGGTCTCGAGCATCGCCTCCGGCACGTGCCAGGTGCGCGGCACCACGTCGCGTCCCGAGAGCGCGTATCCGAACCCGGTGCCGGTGCCCGGATTGCCCAGCACCGTCGCGTCGGCCGGCACGATCTCGTCCAGCCGCTCCAGGAGGGCCCGCTCGTCGTCGTCGAGGTAGTCCGAGGCCTCGCCGTCGTACGTGTTCGCGCCGTTCACCACACCCGCCGCCGTGGTGTCGCGGAACACCGGCGGCACCGCCGACACGGTCACGACGGCCACGGTGAGCGCCAGCGCCGGCGCGCCGATCGCGACCACGGGCCGGATGCGCCGCGCGGGCAGGACGCGGGCGAGGGCGCGCACCAGGCCCTCGGCGCCGAGCGCCGCGAGCGGGACCGAGGCGACGGCGGTCAGCGCCGCCAGCCGATAGGGATCCTCGTACCACGCGCCGATCAGCACGCGGCGCAGGACGTCGTGGTGGACCGCCACCGCCGTGATGTACAGGCCCGACAGCAGCACCCACAGCACGGCGAGCCAGCGCGCCTCGGCGACGATGAGCGCCCGCACCAGGCCGGCGATCACGAGCGCGGAGACGAGCCACAGCGGCGGCGCGCCCAGGTGCGACTGGGTGAACACCTGCGCCACGGCGGTCGCCTTGCTCACCGATGGCGCCCAGTGCCCGTCGCTCGGGAAGCCGCCGAGCACGAGCCACGCCACCGCGACGGCCGCTCCCCCGGCCACGGTCAGCGCGAGCCGGGCGATCCGGTGCGGCGCGGTCCGCCACCCGGCCGCGACCCGTCCCGCCGCGATCAGCCACACCCCCAGCGCGAGGGGCAGCAGCGTGGCCGGCTGGGAGAGCGCGATGGCGGCGGCGGCGATCCCGCACAGCCCGAGCACGCGCGCCGCCCCGGCGACGATCCGCCCGGGCGTGGCGGCTCCGTCCCCGACGGTCCACCTCAGCGCGCCGGCACCGATCGCGATCGCGCCCGGCAGCAGCGCGATCGACGCGTGCAGCGGGTAGAGCACGCCCCACTGCAGCAGGAGCAGCGGGAACGTCGCGAACGCGGCGGACGTCGTCGCGGCGAGGCCCGCCGTGATGCGCGAGCCCAGCGTCGCGAGCACGAGCCACGCGATGCCCAGCGGCCACGCCGCGTACGACAGCGCCAGGGCGACGACGTTCGTCGCCACCGTGAGGTCGACGCCGAGCTGTGCCACGAGCGCCACCAGGGCGTGCCACGCGGCGGGGTAGAAACCGGCCGCCCCCTGCACGCCGCTGATGAGGAACGACGATGCGTCGCCCGTGTCGACGGCGTAGCGGACGGCGTTGAGGTGGAAGACCGCGTCGTTGGTCTGCGAGATGGCGTCGGGGCTGCCGATGTACGCCGTCAGCTGCACCAGCAGGATGCCGCCACCGGCCGCGAGCCCCGCCAGGAGCGCCCAGCGCGGGCCTGTCGCGCGCGTGCCGATCGGCCCGAGGCGCAGCCCCCGCCGGAGCGCCCACAGCAGGAGCGCCAGCACGGCGAACCCGGCGAGCGCCGCGAGGGGCCGCCACGCGATGCCGGCGACGCCGTACGCGATCGCGAGGAGGGCCGCGACGCCCGTCGTGAGCACGGGGGCGGCCGCGATCAGCGCGAACCCCCGCACGCGCAGCACCCACGCGATCAGCAGTCCCGGCAGGAACAGCACCAGCAGCGCGACCGCCAGCGCCGACAGCGCACCGATCCACTCCGTCATCGGCCGGTCAACTCTGGTTCATGACCTCGATGGCGCGCTCCACCGGGCCGTCGAACTTCAGCTCACCCCGCTGGATGACGATGCCGCGCGTGCACAGCTCGCGCACCATCTCCATGTCGTGGCTCACGATCACCAGCGTCTTGCCCGCGGCGATCAGCTCGTCGAACTTGGCGCGGCACTTCGCGCGGAAGGGGGCGTCACCGACCGAGAGGATCTCGTCGACGAGGAGGATGTCAACGTCGACGTGGATGGCCACGCTGAACGCGAGGCGCATGAACATGCCCGACGAGTAGTGCTTGACCTCCTGGTCGATGAACTCGCCGATCTCGGCGAACTCGACGATCTCGTCGTAGCGCGCCTCGATCTCGTGCTGCTTCATGCCGAGGATCGCGGCGTTGAGGAAGACGTTCTCGCGCCCGGACAGCTCGGGGTGGAATCCCGCCCCGACCTCGATCAGCCCGGCGACGCGGCCGCGGGTGAGCACCCGGCCGCCGTCGGGCGACATGACGCCGGACAGCAGCTTCAGCAGCGTCGACTTGCCCGAGCCGTTGTAGCCCAGGATCGCGACGGAGTCGCCCTCGCCGATCGTGACGTCGATGCCCTTGAGCGCCTCGAACGTGGACGAGGTCTTCCGGCCGCGGATCCAGCTGACCACGACGTCCTTCAGCGAGTGCCCGTGGTGCAGCGTGAACGACTTGTGGACGTTGTCGATGATGATGCTCGGCTGCGTCGCCGTGGATGTGCTCATAGGTCTTGCGCGAACCTTCCCTCGAGACGGCGGAACACGACCTGCCCGAGCAGGATCGTCAGCAGCCCGATGAGGAGCGCCGTGCCGGTCTGCCAGCCGAGATCCGGGTTGATCTCGTACCCGGCCTGCGCGATGCCCTCGCTCGTCACCGGCACCCAGAACGCGAAGTGCAGCAGCTCGACCGCCGTCGTGATCGGGTTGAGCAGGTAGACCGTCGTCAGCCAGGCGGGGAAGACGTCGCGCACCATGGTCCACGCGTAGAGCACCGGCGACGCCCACGTGACGAGCATGAGGAGCAGCTCGACGATGTTCTCGGCGTCGCGGAAGCGCACGTTCACGGCGCCGAAGAACAGGCCCAGGCCGAACGCGACCATCATCAGGATGACGACGGCCGCCACGATCGCGAGCACGTTCCAGATCGTGATGTTCACGATCCAGCCCAGCACGATGCAGACGACGAGCAGCAGCCCCAGCTGCGGCAGGAAGTGCACGAACGACACCAGCACCGCCGACACCGCGAACAGCTGCCGCGGCAGGTACACCTTGCGCACGAGCGGCGCGTTCCCCACGATCGATCGCGTGGCGTTGCCGAAGCCCTCGCTGAAGAGGTTGATGCCGATGATGCCGCTGAAGAGGTACACGGCGTAGCTCGGGATGCCGTGCTCGAGGCGCATGAACACGCCCATCACGAGCCAGAAGACGAGGAACTGCGCCGCGGGACGCACGTACGACCACGTCCACCCCAGCACGGAGTTGCGGTACCGGGTGGTGACGCCGGTGCGCACCAGGAGCTTCAGCAGGTATCGCCACCGGATGATGTCGAGCAGTCCGCCGCTGCGCCCGGGCACGTCGAACTCTCGCAGGTCAACGGTTGTCACTCGGATGCGCCCCACATCGGTCGGGAATAGGCCACGGATGATCGTATCGCTCGGAGTCTGGACACCGCCCGCACCTCACAGGTCCGCGTGCAGCTGCCACACCTTCTCGGCCGAGCCGAGCCAGGTGAACGCGCGGGCCCGGTCGCGCGCGAGGACCGACAGCCGGTCCGCGTCGTCGAGGGCCTGGCGCAGCGCGTCGCCGAGTTCGCCGGCCGACGCAATGAGGCCGCCGTCGTAGACGATCTCGTGGTGCACGCGCGAGTCGGCGGCGACGACGGGCACGCCCAGCGCCATCGCCTCGGTGGCACGCCACGGCCACGCGCTGCGCGCGCTCGGCGCGATGAACGCGCGGGCGCCGCCGATGGCCGCCGCGCGATCGCCCACCTCGAGCGCCCCGCGCACGTGCAGGCGCCCGGCGGGCAGGCCGGCCGATGAGGCGATCTCGGCGATCGCCGGCTCGCCGCCGTCCGGGGCGCCGAGCACCACGACATCGAGGTCTGTGGCCGCGGCGGCCCGCAGCGCGGCCGCGAGGCCGTCCGACTCGGCGGGCGTTCCGGCGGTGGCGACGTACTCGGCGGGCAGCCCGAGGTCGCGGCGCCGCGCCTCCGCATCGGTCGGCACCGAGAAGCCCTCCGGCACCGCGCCGGCGATCACGCGCACGCGATCGTCCAGATCGACGCGCTCGGCCAGCTGATCGGCGATCGCGTGGGTCGGGACCACGACGGCGTCGGCATGCCGCACCGCGCGGCGCAGCATCGCCTTGTGCCAGGCGACCTCGGCGCGCGGCAGCTCGTCCGGCGTCTCCCACGCGGCGAGATCCCACAGCGTCACGACGGTCTGATCGCCCTCGTTGACGCGATCGTGGCGCACGAGGGGCGCCATCAGCGTGGGCGAGTGGATCATGCCGCCGCCCACGCCGGGGACGATGCCCAGCTGCCACGATGCGGCGATCTGCCCGCGGCCGCCGCGCAGCCGCTTCTCCCCCGCCAGCCCGGGGATGTCCAGCGGGCCGCCCGCGGGCGCGATCGCCTCGACGCGGCAGCCGATCGGCGCGGATGCGACCAGCGCGCGGGCGAGATCGCGCGACACGGATGCGAGATCGCCGTTCGTCGGCGCCACGAGCTGATCAAGGACCACGCGCAGGCTCACGGACATACCCCGAGCGTACCCAGGCGCTCCTGAACGCATCACGCGCGCGCCGGCGGTCTCAGGGCGACGGCGTGGGCGACGGCGGATACAGCGCCGCCTGGATCATCTCGCGGATCTGCGCATAGTCCGGGTCCTCGGCGTCCACGCCGCCGGCGGGCGTCAGCTCGATCGAGGCGAACGGCTGCTCCTTGGCCTTGACGGCGAGATCCACGAACGGGCCGAGCATGGTCTGCGGGATGTCGGTCTGCACGAGGTGGTCGCCGGCGCTCAGGATCTGCTGGAAGCGGTCGAGCACGTTCTGGGGCGTGAACTGCTCCAGGATCGCCGCCTGCAGCTGACGCTGCCGCTCCATGCGGTCCCAGTCGTTGGTGGTGTAGCGCGAGCGCGCGTACCACTGCGCGGTGTCGCCGTCCATGTGCTGGAAGCCGGGCTCGATCCAGCCGACCGCCCATTCGTCGACGGGCTGGCCGTCGTACGCGGGCCCCCAGCCCTTCGGCAGGCGCTCGGTCACCTCGATGTCCACGCCGCCGAGCGCGTCGATCAGTGCCGCGAAGCCGTCCATGTCGATGAAGACGTAGTACGGGATCTCGATGCCGAGGATGCCCTCCGCGGCGTCCTTGGTCGCCTCCACGCCGGGCGTCGAGCCGTGCGAGGCGGCGTCCGGGTAGAGGTTCTCGTCGGCCCGGCACAGCTCGACCTCGGTGCGCAGCTGGTTGATGCCGCTCGTCCACCCGCACACCGGGTCGGCGACGCCCTCGTGGCCGTCCGGGTACAGCTCCTGCATCGGCCCCTCCGCGAACGGGAAGTGCGGCATGTCGCGCGGGATGCCCGTGATCGTCACGGCCCCCGTGTCCGCGTTGATGGAGACCACCGAGATGCTGTCGAAGCGCATCGAGTCGCGGCCCTCGCCGGAGTCGGCGCCGAGCAGCAGGATGTTGTAGTAGCCGTTGCTCGGCGGGATCGGCGGGCCGAACTGGAACACCTGCCCGATCCCCGTGCTGGCGGCGAACAGGCGCGGCGCGCCGTAGGCCACGACGCTCCCGGTGAGCACCATCGTGAGGATCGACACGAGCGCGATCAGGTAGCGGCTCGGGCTGCTCGTCTTCACGAGCCGCACGAGGCGGAGGGTGTCCACCGCCAGCAGGATCCACAGCACGCCGAACGCGATGAGGGCGATGCCCGCGACGAGGCTGACGGCGGGGAACGTGAGGAACGTGATGGTGCCGGCGCGCCACAGCAGCATGCCCGCCACGATGACGATGCCGGCGAGCCACAGCGTCAGCGTCGTCGCGATGCCGAGGCGGCCGAGGCGGCGATTGCCGGCGAGCACCTGCGCGGATCCGGGGATCAGCCAGCCGAGGAGGACGAGCCACCAGCCGCGCCGCGTCATCACCCGGGCCGACTGCACGTCCGGGTGGCGCAGCGGCCGGGCGTCCAGCAGCCCCTCCGCGGGCGCCGGGCGCGGGCGCGGCGGGCTCGTCACGCTCACTCGGTCTCCTGCAACGACGCCTTCAGACGCGCGTTCTTCTCGTCCACCTGTGCCTCGAGCTCCCGGGCGTACGCCTCGATGCGGTCGGCGATCGCCGGGTCGGACGCGCCGAGGATCCGCGCGGCGAGCAGCCCGGCGTTCTTCGCTCCGTTGATCGACACGGTCGCCACCGGGATGCCGGCGGGCATCTGCACGATCGACAGCAGCGAGTCCATGCCGTCGAGCGTCTTCAGCTGCACCGGGACGCCGATCACCGGCAGCGCGGTGAGGCTCGCGAGCATCCCGGGCAGGTGCGCGGCTCCCCCGGCACCGGCGATGATCGCGCGCAGTCCGCGCCCCCGCGCCTCGCGCCCGTAGGTCACGAGCTTGTCCGGCGTGCGGTGCGCCGACACGACCTCCACCTCGTGGGGGATGCCGAAGTCGGTGAGGGCCTGCGAGGCGTCGGCCATCACGCGCCAATCGGAGTCGGATCCCATGACGACACCGACGAGGGGGTTCGGGGACGAGTGCAGCACCCGACAAGGCTATGCGGCGATCCTGAACGCGCCGCGATGCGACCCGCGCGCTTCTCCGGTCACACCCGCCCGCCGGGGCGCTGAAGGTATGAGAAACGGCGGGTTCGGGCCGCCAGAACCGCGATTTCTCATACCTTCGCGGGGCCCCGAGGGGTTCGGGAGCGGATCAGGCCAGGGCGTCGGCGCGCCAGAGCTTGGCCGCGGTGGCGAGATCCCCGGCGTAGGTCGACAGGCGCAGCGCGCGGGAGGTCAGGGCGCTGGCGCGGTGCGGCTCGGTGTGCTCGTAGTCGTCGGCGAGATGCGTCGCGCCCGACGCCTGCACGCGGCAGAACGCGGCGGCGCGGTCCAGGGCGCCCGCGAAGTCGCCCGTGAACGCGCCGCGCAGGATCGTGTCGATGAGCGCGACGAGCTCCTGCGGCCCGGCGGGCGTGGGCGCGCCGGCCACCACGGGGTCCGCCGACGCGATCTCGTGACGGCCGCGCTCGTAGATGAGCGACGCCGTGCGCGGATCGTCGTGGATCGACAGCTGCAGCAGGTACAGCCGCCACAGCGATCCCGGCAGCGTCCTGGCGGGCGAGCGGGACCACAGCTCGGCGATGTCGTCGATGCCGTGCCGGTCGGTGAAGGAGATGAGCCGATCGATCACCGCCTCGTCGCTCTCGTGACGCACGCGCGAGAGCAGCGCCTGCGCCGTCGAGTGTGCGGCGCGCGAGACCTCGGCGGGGTCCTCCGCCGCGAACAGGCGGTCGAAGGTCTCCGACGGCCGCCGCACCGGCTTGTGGAACTCCTCGCTCGTCATCCCTCCAGGCTACGACCGCGGCGCGCGGACCGGGCGGGATCGGGCGATCCTGCGGGAACCCTCCGATGTCCCGCCGCGCCAGGTGCGACGATGAACGCATGACGACGATCCCCGCCCCGGCCCGGGAGGGCGGCGGCCTCCTCGCCCGCGCGATCCAGCCGGTGCTGCTGCTGGCCGTCATGTGGCTGGTTCGCATGCTGGACGACGCGCTGCCCGGCAGCTGGAATCAGATGTTCGGGCTCATCTCGTGGTCGGTAGACGGGCTCGACGGGATCCTCCTCTCCCCCGGGCTCCACGGCAACTGGTCGCACCTGCTGTCGAACTCGGTGCCGCTGCTCATCCTCGGGCTACTGGTCGCCCTCGACGGCGTCGGCCGGTTCTGGGCCGTCACGCTCCTCATCGCGCTCGTCAGCGGCATCGGCACGTGGCTCGTGAACGCGCCGGGCACCGTCACCGTGGGCGCGTCGGGCCTGGTCTTCGGCTACTTCGGCTACCTGGTCGTCCGCGCGTTCGTGGCGCGATCCCTCGGTCACGGCATCCTCTACGCGATCGTCGCGCTCGTGATCGTGGGCCTCTACGGCGGATCGATGTGGGTCGGGATCTTCGGGGCCGCGCAGGGCATCTCGTGGCAGGCGCACCTGTTCGGCGCGATCGGCGGGGCGTTCGCGGCGATCGCGACGCGACCGAGGCGCGCGGCGCGACCGGCCGGCTGAGCCCCTACGCCGACGCGGGAACGACGGGCTGGCGCAGGATTGTGCGCAGCCGTTCGGGCGCGGTGCGGCGGGGGTCGCTCAGGTAGATCTCGTGGTGCACGCCGGTCATGCGCATGCCGAGCCCGGGGATGATCTCGTCGTGCAGGCGGGCGAGGACCGGCGCCTCGTCGTCGAACGAGCCGACGTGCAGCGTCTGCACGCTCGTGCCCTCGCGCAGCTCGAGCACCCGCAGCTCCGCAAGGCGCGGCGGTTCCTTGCGCGCCGCCCGCGCGACGGCGTCGTCGACCGCCGCGTCGTCGAGCCAGTCGGGCAGGAGGAGCAGCATCGTCCAGTGCCACCGCGACTTGTCCCGCGCGGTCGTGAAGGCGGCCATGTCGTCCGCCCACCACAGGCCCTCCAGCGGCGGCACGACGTAGTCGCGCCCGGCCGCCTTGCTCGCGAACTTGGCCGCGTACGCCACGGGGTACAGCGTCTCGAGCGTCTCGCGGTAGCGGTCGGACGTGTTGGGGTCGCCCGATCCGTCGATCGACAGATACCGCAGGGGCGGGACGTCGACGACGCGGAACTCGCCCCGGCAGGCGCGGTACGCGTCGATCTCGCGCGTGAGATCGACCTTGTCGGGCATGCGGCCATCGTGGCACGCCCGCCCGATCAGGTCACGTCGTCGCCGGGGCCCTCCGGCTCCTCGGCGTCGATGATGCCGATGCCGACCGCGTGGTGGCTGGGCTCGTCCTCCCGCGGCTCCGGCGCGCGGGGCTCCTCCCCCGGCTCCTTCTCCGTGCTGGGCTCCTCCAGCACCGTGTCGCTCGGGTCCGGGGCCGGCGCGTCGCCCGGGTGCGTCGGATCGCTCATGGTGTCCTCCTCTCGCGGATGCGGCCATCGTGCCCGCGACCGCGACGCGCGCGCCATCCCTTGACACGACGCGACGGAGGCCCCGGCGACCCGGATCAGGCGCGGCGCAGGACGAGCACCGTCAGGTCGTCGTCGACCTCGCCGCCGGAGGTCACCTCCAGCACGGCCGCGACGGCCTCCGCCGCGGACGGCGCCTGCGCCGCGACCCGCCACACGCGATGCAGATCGTCCGGGCGCCCGCCGACGGCGTCCAGGACCCCGTCGCTGACGACCACGAGCGAGTCGCCGGGTTCCAGGCGCTCTGACCGCGCCTCGCGCCCCTCCCCGGCCGCCACGCCGAGCGGGGTCGAGGCTCGTTCAGCTTCGACCCTCCTTGCCTGAGATTGCACGGCAGAGCGAGGAGGCCAGACCCGAGTAGTCGAGACCCGTTCAGGCGTGCTTGTGACATCTCGTGACACGAAGCGAGCGATGTCACGGCGTGGGATACCCCCTACCCCGCCGATCCGCCGGGACGCGCTGGGAGGCGAAGGAGTCCGCCTCCGCATCCAAGAGGGGTTCTGGAAAATCGCGGTCCCGGAGCCGTTACATTCGGTTGAGGAGATCGGCCTTCTTCGCGGCGAACTCGTCGTCGGTGAGGATCCCGGCCGCGTGCAGATCGCCCAGCTTCTTGATCTGCTCGATCAGGTCGGTCTGCTCGACCACGGGAGCAGGAGCCGCCGCGGGGGCAGGCGCGTTCGAGGCCGCGTTCCGAGCGTCCAGGACACCCTCGCCCGCAACGTCGCCTTCAGCGAGTGCACCCGCTTGTCCGTGGCAATCGTCAGAGACACAATGCGCTTCTCCTTCGACTCCACTCATCGCGCCGTCGAGGACCTCGCGAACCTCCACGCGACCGCCTCCTAGAGCACCTCGCAGAGCGTTTGTGACACATTCGCGCGATCTCGTGACACGGATCCGGCGCGATCCCAGTGGGCCCAGAGGGGCTCGAACCCTCGACCTACGGATTAAAAGTCCGCTGCTCTACCGACTGAGCTATAGGCCCGCATCGAGTGTACGCGGGCTCACGCGGGCCCCTTCCGGCGCCGATCGTCGCCCGCCGCGGCCGGATCGCCGCCACGTCGTCGGAGGGCGGCGCCACGTCGTCGGATCGGTGGGGCGGGTGGCAACGCGCGTGACGCATGAGGCGCGGCCCGGGCGATCGGTCCGGCAACCGGCACCCCGGCTCCGACGACCGCGCGCGCCCGCGGCCCGGCGCTCAGGCCGCCGCGCGCGGATCGCCCTCCCGGACGATCCTCACGCGCGCGATTCGGCCAGCTCCGCCCCGGCGTGCACGAGCTCGGCGAGCGCGGCCTCGCTGGGCTCCGGGGCGACGCCCGCGATGAGGTCGGTGAGGATGCGCACGCGCTGGCCGTGCGCGACGGCGTCGAGGGCGGACGCGCGCACACAGTGGTCGGTGGCGATGCCAACGACATCGACCTCGACGATCCCGTGGGCGGTGAGCAGATCGCCCACCGTCTCGCCGTCGTCGGTCACGCCCTCGAACATGGAGTACGCGGGCTTGCCCTGCCCCTTCTTGACGTGGTGCGTCACGGCCGTCGTGTCGAGGCCGGGATCGTACTCGGCGCCCTCGCTGCCCGCGATGCAGTGCGGGGGCCACGAGTCGACGAAGTCCGGGTCGGCGACGATGTGCCCGCCGTTGTCGCTGTCGGGGTCGTGCCAGTCGCGCGACGCGACGATCAGCTCGTAGTCGCCGGCGCGCGCCGCGAGCAGGCGCGTCACGCCCTCGGCCACGGCGTCGCCGCCGGTCACGCCGAGTGCTCCGCCCTCGGTGAAGTCGTTCTGCACGTCGACGATGAGAAGCGCCCTGCTCATCCCGATCCGCCTCCTCGCTCGGTTCTGGCTCCAGGGTACGACGCGCGGGCGCGCGTGGGAGACTGGGCGCCATGCTCGCCGCCGCCCTCGCCCTCGCGGGCGCGATGGTGTGGGGCGCGGCGGACTTCCTCGGCGGGCTCGCGTCGCGGCGCGCCGCGGCCGTCCGCGTGACGCTGCTGACCGGCCTCGCGGCGCTCCTCGTGCTGGTGCCGGCGCAGCTGATCGTCGGCGGCGCGTGGACGTGGGCCGACGCCGGATGGGGCGCGGGGGTCGGCGCACTGTATGCGGTGGGGCTCGTGTGCCTCTACGCCGGCTTCGCCGCGGGGCCGATGATCATCCTCTCGCCGCTGGCGGCCGTGCTCTCGGCGATCGTGCCCGCGATGTGGGCCGTCACGGTCGGGGGCGATGCCCTGGGGCCGTCGGCGTGGGTGGGCACCGCCTGCGCGCTCGCCGCCGTGGTGCTGGTCGCGCGCGCCCGGGGCGAGCACGCCGTCCGCCCGCGCGCCCTCCCCGTCCTCCTCACCGTGATCGCCGGCGTCTCGTTCGGCGCGTTCGTGATCCTGCTCGATCGCACGAGCGACGCGTCGGGCGTCACCCCGCTCATCGTGAGCCGCGCGGTGCTCGTCGTGCTCACCGGCGCGGCCGTGGCCGTGATCGCCCTCCGCGGCCGCGCGGGGCGCCCCGCGCCCTGGCGCGGGCTGCGCACCGCCGCGGCGGCGGGCGTGTGCGACGCCGTCGCGAACGTGCTGATCCTGATCGCCCTGCGCTCCGGTGACCTCGCGATCGTCGGCGTGCTGCAGGCCCTGTACCCGGGCGGCACGGTGCTGCTCGCGGCGCTCGTGCTGCACGAGAGGCTGGCGCCGGCGCAGTGGATCGGCCTCGGCCTGGCGCTCGCGGTCGCCGTGCTGTTCGCCGTCTCGTAGTCGCCCGGCGCTCAGTCCTCCGGGGCGTGCGCCTCGAGGAACCGATAGACGTCGGTGGTGTCGACCCCGGGGAAGGATCCCGTCGGCAGCGTCGCGAGCAGCGTGCGCGGGGTGGCGACATTGGGCCAGGCGCCGTCGCGCCACCGCGCCGCGAGCTCCTCGGGCGGCCGCCGGCAGCAGGTCTCGACGGCGTGGCGCGACACGCGCCGGTTGGGGGTGTCGCGGCCGACGAACCACTTGGTGTCGTCGAAGCGTACGCCGATGCTCAGCGAGTGCGCGCCCTGGCTGGAGTGCTCCACGCGGGCCGTGCACCAGTAGGTGCCGTTGCCGGTGTCGGTGTACTGGTAGTACGGGTTGAAGTGGTCCTCGATGTCGAAGATCACGCGACTCGTCCAGTGGCGGCAGCACATCTGCCCCTCGATGGAGCCGAGGCGATCGGTCGGGAAGTTGACGTCGTCGTTCTCGTACGCCTTCGTGATGGTGCCCGACTCGTGCACCTTGAGGAAGTGCACCGGGATGTCGAGGTGACGCGTGGCGAGGTTGCTGAACCGGTGGGCGGCGGTCTCGTATGACACGGCGTAGGCGTCGCGCAGGTCCTCGATCGAGATGGCGCGGCGCTCCTTGGCCTCCCGCAGCGCCGTCACGGCCCCCTCCTCCGGGATCATGAGGGCCCCGGCCAGGTAGTTCTGCTCCACGCGCTGGTGCAGGAACTCGCGGTAGCTCGACGGCTCCGCGTGGCCGAGCACCCGGCTGGCGAGCGCCTGCAGGATCGGGCCGCGCGGGTCGCGCGAGACGCGGTTCGGCAGGTACAGGCGGCGGTGCTTGAGGTCGACCACGCTGCGGGTGCTCGAGGGCAGGTCGGGCACGTAGTGCAGCGTGAACCCCAGGTGGGCGGCGATGTCGCTCGCGGCGCGCTGCGTGAGCGGCCCGCCGGGGTGATCGATCGCCTCCAGCAGCTCCCGGGCGGTCCGCTCCAGGTGCGGGAAGTGGTTGTCCTGCGATCGCATCAGCGCGCGCAGCTCGATGTTCGCGCGCCGCGCCTCCTCCGGCGTCGCCTGGCGTTCGTCCGTGAGCCGATCGATCTCCCCCGCCAGCCGCAGGATCGCGCGCAGCGCCTCGTCGGGCATGCCCTTGGGAATGCGGAACGGCACGATGCCGAGCTCGCGGAATCGGGGCGAGCGCATCTCGCGCTCGAGGGCCACCTCCATGCGGCTGCGCTCGTCGAGCTCCTCGGGGGCCAGCAGCGCGTCGGTGGACACGCCGAGCGCCTGCGCGATGGCGCGCAGCATCGACAGGCGCGGCTCGCGGCGCCCGTTCTCGATCATCGACAGCTGGCTGGGCGCGCGCCCGACCCGTTCGGCCAGTTCGGCCAGCCTCACGCCGCGCTCGGTGCGCAGCGCGCGGATGCGCCGTCCGATCGCGATCGCGTCGGCCTCGGTCTCCTCGTCGAGATGCATGGGGCGATCCTGCCACAGACTTCCGAGCAACAGAAGAACCGCAGTATTTCTGTCGCACAACGCGGGTGCAACGCGACGAACTTCACGGATCGTGGACTCACCACCGCCCGTACGAAGGAGTTCGATGATGAGCACGACATCTCTTCCCGCCGACCGGATCCTCCCCGGCGACCAGACGCAGACCGCGGCCGAGCTGCAGCTCGAGTGGGACGCGAACCCGCGCTGGTCCGGCATCGAGCGCACGTACACCGCCGAGGACGTCATCCGCCTGCGCGGCGCGATCCGCGAGGACGCGACCCTCGCCCGCCGCGGCGCCGAGGTCCTCTGGCAGCGGCTCCACGACGACGAGTACGTCCGGGCCCTCGGTGCGCTCACCGGGAACCAGGCCGTGCAGCAGGTGCGCGCCGGGCTGAAGGCGATCTACCTGTCGGGCTGGCAGGTCGCCGCCGATGCGAACCTCGCCGGTCAGACCTACCCCGACCAGTCGCTCTACCCCGCCAACTCGGTGCCGGCGGTCGTGCGGCGCATCAACAACGCCCTGCTGCGCCAGCACCAGCTCGAGTTCGCCGAGGGCGAGGTCACGCGCGACTGGCTCGCGCCCATCGTCGCCGATGCCGAGGCCGGCTTCGGCGGCCCGCTCAACGCGTTCGAGCTCGCGCTGGCGATGATCCAGGCGGGTGCCGCCGGCATCCACTGGGAGGACCAGCTCGCCAGCGAGAAGAAGTGCGGTCACCTGGGCGGCAAGGTGCTCGTGCCGACCTCGCAGCACATCCGCACCCTCAACGCCGCCCGGCTCGCCGCCGACGTGGCCGGCGTGCCGACCATCCAGATCGCCCGCACGGACGCGCTCGCCGCGGATCTGCTCACGAGCGACATCGACGAGCGCGACCGCCCGTTCACCACCGGCGAGCGCACGAGCGAGGGCTTCTACCGCGTGCGCAACGGCATCGAGCCGGTCATCTCCCGCGGCCTGGCGTACGCCCCGTACGCGGACCTGCTGTGGGTCGAGACCGGCACGCCCGACATCGAGCTCGCGCGGGAGTTCGCCGCGGCGATCCACGCCGAGTACCCCGGCAAGATGCTCGCCTACAACTGCTCGCCGAGCTTCAACTGGTCGGCCGCGCTCGACGACCGCCAGATCGCGTCGTTCCAGGCGGAGCTCGCCGAGCTCGGCTACCGATTCCAGTTCATCACCCTCGCCGGGTTCCACGCGCTGAACCACTCGATGTTCCAGCTCGCGCGCGGCTACGCCGAGCGCGCCATGAGCGCCTACGTCGAGCTGCAGAACGCCGAGTTCGCCGCGGAAGCCTCCGGCTACACCGCCACGCGCCACCAGCGCGAGGCCGGCACCGGCTACTTCGACCGGGTCTCGACCGCCCTCAACCCGGACGCGTCGACCCTCGCCCTCGTCGGCTCCACCGAGTCCGAGCAGTTCCACTGATCCGCACTCGCACCCTCAGGAGACAGACATGACGATCCTCGCCCCCGCTCCCGCCCGCACGCCGGAGCAGACCCACGACCCCGTCCACCCCACCATGCGCGTGGTCGGCCCGATGCGCCCGCGCTACGCCGAGATCCTCACGCCCGAGGCACTCGCGTTCCTCAGCCAGCTGCACGAGCTGTTCGCCGGTCCCCGCTACGACCGCCTCGCCGACCGCATGCGGCACGGCTACGAGGTCGGCCTGGGCCGCGACCCGAAGTTCCGGGAGGACACCCGCCGCATCCGCGAGAACCCCGACTGGCGCGTCGCCGGCGCCGGGCCGGGGCTCGAAGACCGTCGCGTGGAGATCACCGGCCCGACCGACCCGCGCATGACGATCAACGCGCTCAACTCGGGCGCCCGGGTATGGCTCGCCGATCAGGAGGACGCGACCAGCCCCACGTGGGCGAACGTCATCGGCGGCCAGCTCTCCCTGTACGACGCGATCCGCGAGCGCCTCGAGTACACCTCGCCCGAGGGCAAGCACTACACCGTGACGGCGGAGCGCACCCCGACGATCGTGATGCGCCCGCGCGGGTGGCACCTCGAGGAGCACCACCTGCACTTCACCGACCGGCACGGGCGCACGATGGCCGCCTCCGGCTCGCTCGTGGACTTCGGCCTGTACGCCTTCCACAACGCGCGCGAGCTGGTCGCCCGCGGCCGCGGCCCGTACTTCTACCTGCCGAAGCTGGAGTCGGCGGAGGAGGCGCGGCTGTGGGACCAGGTGTTCACGTTCACGGAGCAGTTCCTGCACCTGCCGCACGGGACGATCCGCGCCACCGTGCTGATCGAGACCCTGCCGGCCGCGTTCCAGATGGAGGAGATCCTCTACGAGCTGCGCGACCACTGCGCGGGCCTCAACGCGGGGCGCTGGGACTACATCTTCTCGATCATCAAGACCTACCGCGGCCGCGGGTCGCGCTTCGTGCTGCCGGACCGCAACGAGGTCACCATGACCGTCGGCTTCATGCGGGCGTACACCGAGCTGCTCGTGAAGACCTGCCACAAGCGGGGCGCCTACGCGATCGGCGGCATGAGCGCGTTCATCCCGAACCGGCGCGACCCGGAGGTCAACGCCAACGCGATGGCGAAGGTCGCGGCCGACAAGAAGCGCGAGGCCGGCGACGGGTTCGACGGCACGTGGGTCGCCCACCCCGACCTGATCCCCGTGGCGCAGGCCGAGTTCGACGCCGTCCTGGGCGACCGGCCGCACCAGCTCGATCGCCTCCGCGACGATGTCGACGTGCGCGAGCGCCACCTGCTGGCCCTGCACATCGGCCGGCCGATCACGGAGCGCGGCGTCGAGGAGAACGTCGACGTGGCGATCCGGTACATCGAGGCCTGGCTGCGCGGGCAGGGGGCCGTGGCGATCAACAACCTGATGGAGGACGCGGCGACGGCCGAGATCTCGCGATCGCAGATCTGGCAGTGGATCCACCAGGACCAGTCGACGGTCGAGGGCACGCCGATCACGACGGAGTACGTCTCCGGCATCATCGATCGGGTGCTGGCCGCGATCGAGCGCCGCGAGGGCGACCGCTTCGACGAGGCCGCCCAGGTGTTCCGCGACGTCGCGCTGAGCCCCACGTTCACGCCGTTCCTGACCACCAAGGCGTACGCCGATCACCTGGTCGAGCGCGCCTGATCCCGCCCGGACGAGGGCCCGGCTTCCTTCGGGGAGCCGGGCCCTCGTCCGTTCCGCACCGCCGTTCAGGAGCGCGGCGTAGGATGTCGGGCGTGTTCGAGATGGGATCCCCTCGGGGAGTGAGGAGGCCGTCGACGCGCTCTGCGTCGGCGAGCAACAGAGCCTGACGGCCCACCGTTCTCACGGCGGTGCCGGCGTCCGCCGTGCCCGCCGCCTCCTCCGCGCGACCCATCGGGGTCCGCGCGTCCTGATCCGCCCCCCACAGAGAGCATCACCATGCATTCCCTCGACGCCGCCCGCATCCGGGCGTCGTTCGCGAACGTCACGCTTCGCGAGCGCAAGACCATCACCCTGCCCGACCTCGACGCGATCCGGTGGGACCGCATCGACTTCCTCGGCTGGCGCGACCCGAAGCTGCCCCTCGTGGGCTATGTGGTCGCCGAGATCGACGGCGACCCCGTCGGCCTCATGCTGAAGCAGACCGAGTCCACGCCGCGTCAGCGCACCCAGTGCGCGTGGTGCGTCGATGTGCATCTGCCCAACGACGTCGTGCTGTTCAGCACCCGCCGCGCCGGTGCCGCGGGGCGCCGCGGCGACGCCATCGGCACGCTCATCTGCGCCGCGTTCGAGTGCAACGTCAACGTCCGCCGCAAGCCGCCGGTCGCCTACGTCGGCTTCGACGTGGAGGCCGCGCGCCGAGCGCGGATCGAGACGCTGCGCGGCAACGTCGAGCGCTTCGTGCGCGACGCGATCGCCGACAGCTGACGCGCCATCGGGGACGGTCCGCTCGGGAACCCGGGCGGGCCGTCCCCGCGGTCGGTCACGCGGCCCCCGTCCGAGTGCGTCAGGCGCGGCGGAGCGTGCGCGCCGCGGGGCAGTCGAATGGGTCGCGCGCGGCCAGGCCCACCCGGTTCAGGTAGGCGATGACGATCGCGTACGAGCGCGCCAGCGAGGTCTCGGTGTACGGCACGCCGTTGGCCGCGCAATAGTCGCGCACGATCCCGCTCGCCCGGGCGAGGTACGGGCGCGCCATGCTCGGGAACAGGTGGTGCTCCACCTGGTAGTTCAGCCCGCCCATGAGCGCGGTGGCCCACCAGCCGCCGGTGATGTTGCGCGACGTGCGCACCTGCTTCGAGAAGAAGTCGAGCTTGGCATCCGGCGCGATCACCGGCATCCCCTTGTGGTTGGGAGCGAAGGACGCGCCCATGTAGACGCCGAAGACCGCCAGCTGCACGCCGAGGAACGCGAACGCCATGCCCACGGGCAGCAGCAGGAACACCGGCACGATCATCGCCGCGAGCCGCAGGGTGACGAGGCCGAGCTCAGTCCAGCGGTGCTTCACCGGGCCGCGCTGGAGCAGGTGACGCACGCCCTGGTAGTGCAGGTTGAGCCCCTCGAGCGTGAGCAGCGGGAAGAACAGCCAGCCCTGCCGGCGCGTGATCGCCCGGCGCAGGCCGCGCGCCGCGGCGGCGTCCTCGTCGAGGAACGAGATCGTGTCGACGGCGATGTCGGGGTCCTTGCCCACGCGGTTGGGGTTGGCGTGATGGCGCGAGTGCTTGTTGTCCCACCACGACAGGCTGATGCCCACGACGCCCGCCGCGAGGAGGCGACCGAGGCGATCGTTGGCCGGCCCGCTGGCGAGGATCTGCCGGTGCGCGGCCTCGTGCGCGAGGAAGGCGACCTGGGTGAACAGGACGCCGAACGCCGCGGCGATCAGCAGCTGGAACCAGCTGTCGCCGAGCAGGACGAACCCGGCGATCGCGCCCCCGAAACCGAGGGCGAGGGCGACGCCCACGAGCGCGTAGAACCGGTGGGCCCGCCGCAGCAGGCCGGTCTCGCGGACGACCTTCGACACCTGCGAGTACGACTGCGCGATGGGCGGGAAGTCGGCGGCGCCCGCATAGGTCTGGCGGACCGCGCCGAGCCGAGCCGGAGGGGACGAGGTGGGTGCGATGGCGGTCATCGGGTTTCCCGTCGTTGGGGACGGCCGCGCTGCGACCTCTGGAGCCAAAGGCGGTCGCCGATCGCTGAG
>Ga0182749_1001242_pt1 | contig 20529 bp, 21 predicted proteins | sample eDN3rd37CKraftMG_FD_128875 | JGI IMG/M metagenome (GOLD analysis project Ga0182749, IMG submission 128875) | Enriched Miracle-Growth compost microbial communities from Emeryville, California, USA - eDNA 3rd pass 37_C Kraft MG (version 2) (version 2) ...
ATCGCCGTCGCGCAGCTCGCCCATGAGGTAGTCGTACGCCTCGTCGGCGGTCGGGAAGAACACCGCCTCGCTGTCCCACGAGCCCTCGGCGATGACCGACAGGTACAGGCCGCGCGCCTCCTGCCCCACCACGACGATGCGCGGGATGCGCAGCCGGACGGCCAGCAGCGCGACCTTGGCGTGCTCGGCGTTGTCGTACTCCCCCAGCTCGCTCATCGCCCCGAGCACCGCGACCATGCGCTCGTCCGGGCCCGTGATCTGGGCGAGCGTGCGCAGCGCGGCGTGATACGAGTCGGGGCTGGCGTTGTAGGCGTCGTTGATGATGCGCACGCGCTCGTTCCCGAGCACCTGCATGCGCCAGCGCTCGGCGAGCTCGAGCGCGGCCACGCGCGCGACGGCGGCCTCGGGGTCGACGCCGAGCGCGGTGGCCGCCGCGATCGCCGCGAGGGCGTTGCCCACGTGGTGCGCGCCCAGCACCCGCAGGTGCAGCGGCAGGGCGCGGCCGGCGACCGTGACGTCGGTGCGCGTGCCGTCGGCCGACACGACGATGTCGCCGGCGCGCACGTCGGCCGAGGCGTCCGTGCCGAACCAGCGCACGTCCACGCCCCGCTCGCGGGCGACCGGGGCCATGCCCGCGACCCGCGGGTCGTCGGCGTTGAGCACCGCGATCCCGCCCTCGCGCACGGCGCGCACGAGCTCCGACTTGGCCTTGACCGTCTCCTCGATGCCGCCGAACCCGCCGGCGTGGGCCATGCCGACCATGAGCACCACGCCGATGTCGGGCGTGACGAGCCCCGCCAGGCGCGCGATCTGACCCGGGGCGTCCGCCCCGAACTCGCACACGAGGTAACGCGTCGACGCGGTGACGCGCAGCATGGTCAGCGGCGCCCCGACCGCGTTGTTGAACGAGGCGACCGGCGCGACGGTGTCGCCCTCCTCGCGCAGGATCGCGGCGAGCATGTTCTTCGTCGTGGTCTTGCCGTTGGAGCCCGTGATGCCGACGATCCGCAGGGTGCCGCCCGCGCGCACCCGCGCGACCACCTCGCGCGCGAGGTCCGCGAGCGCCGCGACGGCGTCGGCGACGACGATCTGCGTCACCGGCTCGTCCACGACCCGCTCCACGATCGCGAGGGCGGCGCCGGCCGCGACGGCGCGGCCGACGAACAGGTGACCGTCCGTCGCCTCGCCGGGCTTGGCGACGAACACGCCGCCGGGGCCGACGTTCCGGGAGTCGGTGTCGACGCCGCCCGAGACGGTCGTCTCGGGGGTGTCGGTGCCGTGCAGGCGGAGCTCGCCGCCCACGGCGGCGGCGACCTCGGCCAGGGTCAGAGCGATCATGCAGACCTCCGCGCGCACGCGCGCATCAATACTTGTCGAACAGGTGGGGCTGGCCGGTCGACGGCATCACACGGAAGTGTTTCATCACCTGGGTGAGAGCCTTCTGAAGCGCCGGGGCCGTCGCCGCCGACGATCGCACCTGGGTCGGCTCGTCCAGCGTGACCATGACGACGTACTTGGGGTCCTCCGCGGGGGCGAAGCCCACGATGCTCGTGAAGTACACGCCGGCCTTGTAACCGCCGTTGTCGTCGGGCTTCTGCGCCGTTCCGGTCTTGGCCGCCACGCGGTAGCCGGGGACCTTGATCATCTCGGCGGTCGATCCCTGCACGGCCACGTTCTCGATCATGAGGGCGGTCTCGTTGGCCGCCTCCTCGCTGATCACCTGCTGCGGCTCGGGCAGGTCGGGCGTGATGACCGTGCCGTCGGGCATCGTGCAGGACTCGACGAGGCGCAGCGGCACCTTCACGCCGCCGTTCGCGATCATCGCGTAGGCGCTCATCACCTGCGGCACCGTCATCGTGTAGGCCTGCCCGAACGTCGTGGTGTAGCGCGTCTGGTTGTCCCACTCGCTCGCGGGGTGCAGCTGGCCCTCCGCCTCGCCCTGGAAGTCGATCTCGGTGCCGCCGCCGACGCCGAACTTCTCCAGGTAGTCGTGGCGCTGCTCGGGCGTGAGCAGGTCGCCGAACTTCGACAGCGCCACGTTCGACGAATCGATCAGCGCGCCGGCGAGGGTGTAGTTGTACACGGGGTGATCGAAGGGGTCGCCGATCGACGCGCCGTTCGGGAACGTCTCGTGGTCGGCCGCCGACACCGTCGACGTCGGCGACGCGACGCCCGCATCCAGCAGCATCGCGGCGGTGAGCGCCTTGCCGGTCGAGCCGGGCTCGAAGCTCGTGGTGAAGATGCGCGAGCCGCGGTCGGCGGGGTCCGACGCCTGCACGTCGTTCGGGTCGAGGGCGGGGTACTCCGCGGCGGCGCGGATCTTGCCCGTCTCGATCTCCAGCACCGTGATCGTGCCGCTCTTCGCCTTCATCCGCTGGGTCTCCTCGGCGATGAGCTCGCTCATGTACCACTGCAGGTCGGCGTCGATCGTGAGCTGGAGCGTGCCCCCGTCCTCGGCCGGCGTGACGGACTCGGTGCCGGGGATCTGCACGCCGTCGGCGCCCTTCTGGAACGTCTCCAGGCCGTTCGATGCGCTCAGGCAGTCGTCGGCGAGCAGCTCGTATCCGGCCAGGGGCTCCCCGTCGCTGCTGGTGAAGCCCAGCAGGTTGCCGGCGACGGCACCGTTCGGGTACACGCGCGACGGCTGCATCTTGAAGGTGAGGAACGGCAGCCCGAGGTCCACGAGGGCGAGGTAGTCCGTGGTCGAGATACCGCGCTTGAGGTACGCGAACCGGGAGCCGGGGTTCTCGGCGAGCGCGCCGTCGACGATGTCGACGATCTCCTGGGGGTCCTGCCCCGTCACCTCGGCGATCTGCGCGGCGAAGTCCGCGAACGGGACGATCTCCTTGCCCGTGCCGTCGGCCGTCTTGCGCTCCATCGTGGTGGCCAGCAGCGGATCGATCTGCGCGTCGTACAGCTGCGTGCTGCTGGCGAGGACGGTGCCGTCGGCGTCGACGATGCTGCCGCGGTTGCCGTACAGCACGCGCTGCCCCGCGAGACCCATGCTCTGCGCGTCGCCGACGTGCTCACCGGCGTTGACCACCTGGATGTCGACGAGGCGCAGCACGAAGGCCGCGAGCACCGCCACCACCGCGAGGAGGGCGACGACGCTGCGTCGACGCGGATGGCGTTCGGCCCTCGTGCTCATGGTGCTCCTGGTGTCTCAACGGGTGGTCGGGCTCGGCAGGCCCTCGGTCAGCGGCGGCGGCGCGACGGGCTCGGCCGGCACGACCGGTTCCGTCGCCTCCTCGGTGGGCGCCGTCTCCGCGGCGGGAGGGGCGTCGCCGCGATCCGGCTCGCCCTGGACGACGGAGCCGGGGTCGGTGACGAGCGGCGTGCCGTCCAGCAGCGCGTTGCTCACCTGCGCGGGGCCGCGCGCGTCGACCGCCGACGACCCGCCCGCGGGATCGCCGGAGCCGATGATCGCGGCATCGCTCAGCCGCAGGTACGTCGGCGAGGCGTCGATCACCATGCCGAGCGCGGCGGCGTTGGCGGCCAGGTACTGCGGCGAGCTGAGGCCAGCGACCTCGTCGCGCAGCGACTGCGCCTCGAGGGTCAGCGCCCGCTGCTCCTGCTGCAGCTCGGCGACGTGGTAGCTGTCCTGCGTGATGAGCACCGACAGCGCCATCTGGGCCAGGGCGATCGAGACCGCCCCCGCCACCGCGACGATCGCGTACGTCATGCGCGGGCGACGCGCCGGCAGGGGACGCTCCACCGCCCGCAGGCGGCGCGCCGGCTCCTCGCGGCGCGGCAGCTCGTCCCACTCGGGCAGAGCGAGCGATTCGGCGAAGCTCATGACACCTCCCGCAGCTTCTCGATGGCGCGCAGCCGGACCGGCTTGGCCCGGGGGTTGCGCTCGGCCTCCTCGTCACCGGCCTGCTCGGCTCCGCGCACGAGCAGCCGGAAGCGCGGCGCGTGCTCCGGCAGCTCGACCGGCAGACCCTTCGGCGCGGTCGAGGCGGTCGCCTCGGCGAACAGCCGCTTGACGAAGCGGTCCTCGAGCGACTGGTACGACAGCACGACGATCCGTCCGCCCACCGCCAGCGCGTCGAGCGCGGCGGGGATCGCGCGCTCGAGCGCCGCGAGCTCCCCGTTGACCTCGATGCGCAGGGCCTGGAAGACCCGCTTGGCGGGGTGACCGGCGTTCTTGAGCGCGGCCGGGGTGGCGGCCTGCAGGATGTCGACGAGCCTGCCGGATCGATCGATCGGCGCCTCGGCCCTGGCCTGCACGATGGCCCGCGCGTAGCGCGCCGCGAGCTTCTCCTCGCCGTAGCGCTCGAAGATCCGCCGCAGGTCGCCCTCGGCGTAGGTGGCGATCACCTCGGCCGCGGTGGTGCCGGCCGTGGGATCCATCCGCATGTCGAGCGGCGCGTCCTGCGCGTAGGCGAAGCCGCGCTCCGCCTCGTCGAGCTGGAGCGACGAGACCCCGAGGTCGAACAGGATCGCGTCGGCCGCGGCGACGCCGGCGGTGTCGAGCGCGTCGCGGATGCCGTCGTACACCGTGTGCACGAGGGTGATGCGGTCCCCGAAGGGCGCGAGGCGCTCCCCCGCGATCCGCAGCGCGTTCGGGTCGCGGTCGAGGCCGACCAGGCGCGCCTGGGGGAAGCGCTCCAGGAAGGCCTCGGCGTGACCGCCCATTCCCAGCGTGCCGTCGACGTAGACGGCGCCGGGCCGGTCGAGGGCGGGGCCGAGCAGCTCGATGCAGCGCTCGAGCAGGACGGGGATGTGGATGTCGCGGAGGTTCATGATGTCGGGACCCTGGCGTTCCCCCGGCCCTGATTCCCCTCCGCCGCCTGGCGCCGGGGAAGTGGCGTCAGGTTGCGGCAGGGAGTCACGGCCGGGGGCGTGCGTCAGAACAGGCCCGGGATCACCTCCTGCTCCATCTCCGAATAGCTCTCCTCGTTGGCGGCCAGGTACTGGTTCCAGGCCTCGGCGTCCCAGATCTCGGCGTGGGCGCCCACGCCCGTGACGATGAGCTCCTTCTGCAGGCCCGCGTACTGGCGCAGGTGCTGCGGGACCGTGATGCGGTTCTGGCCGTCGGGGGTCTCGGCGCTCGCGCCCGAGAGGAACATGCGCAGGAAGTCGCGCGCCTGCTTGTTGCTGAGGGGTGCCTCGCGGATGCGCTCGTGCACCCGCTCGAACTCGGCCGTGCTGAACACGTAGAGGCAGCGCTCCTGGCCGCGGGTGACGACGACGCCGCCGGCCAGCTCCTCGCGGAACTTCGCGGGCAGGATGACCCGCCCCTTGTCGTCGAGCTTGGGTGTGTGGGTGCCCAGCAGCATCGGCCATCACCCCCTCAACGATCCGGCCAATCCAGGTGCGCCCCACATTACTCCACTTTGCTCCACTCACAAGCACCAATGCGAGATTCCCGGCAACGACGAACCGCCGCCCTCGTTGAAAAATCAAGGGAGAGCGGCGGTGGAGGAAAATGGGGCGCCCGGGTGGCGAACGGGGCCGGAAACGACGAAGCGCCGGCCTTTCGGCCGGCGCTGTGTCGACGAGTGGAGGGAGGGGGCTACTGCCCCTGCTGGCGGCGGTCCCATCGATCGTTCATGCGATCCATGAACGACCCGGAGGCGCGCGGCCCCGCGGACGGGCGACGCCGGCCGCCCGCGGCGGGCGGGGCCGACGGGGCGCTCGAGGGGCTGATCGCCAGAACGACGCCCGCGATCATCGCGACAAATCCGATGACGCCGATCACGACGCCCAGCACCGCGTTCGAGGACCAGAGCGCGACGCCGGCGACCACCGCGATGAGGCCGACGATCGCCACGATCGCGCCCAGCACGAGATTGCGGTAGCTCAGCGGACGCCCCGCCGTCGAGGCGTGAACGACATCGGCGTCGTTCTGCATGAGATGGCGCTCCATCTCATCGAGAAGGCGCTGCTCCTGCTCAGAGAGAGGCATCGGATCCCCCTTGTGGGTGTGGCTCCGTCCCAGTCTATCGCCGGGCGGTCTCACTAGGCTAGGTCCGTGCAGGACGCCACCAGCCTCGTCGAGGCCATCTCCCAGGGACTCGGCACGTTCATCGCGGAGCGGCGCGACGAGGCGGCCGAGTTCGGCGACGAGGCGCTGCTGATCGTCGAGCACGCGGCGGCCGCCGTCCAGGGCGGCAAGCGCCTGCGGGCGCGGTTCCTGGCCGCGGGCTGGCACGCCGTCGCCGACCTCACGGGCGATCGCGCCTCGGCCGACGCCGTGGTGCCGGCGGCCTGCGCGCTCGAGGTGTTCCAGGCGGCCGCGCTCGTCCACGACGACATCATCGACAACGCCGACACGCGCCGCGGCCGGCCCGCCGCCCATCGCGCCCTCGAGGCCGCGCACCGCGAACGCGGATGGGCGGGCGACGCGGCCGCGTTCGGCCGATCGGGCGCCGTGCTGCTGGGCGACCTGCTCGTGGCCTGGAGCGACGACCTGCTCGAGGAGGCGCTCGCCCTCTCCCCCGCGACGGCGGCCGCCGCGCGCGCGGAGTACGCGCTGATGCGGCGCGAGGTGACCATGGGGCAGTTCCTGGACGTCGCGGAGGAGTCGGCGTGGATCCGCGTGCCGGACGCGACGCACGCCGACCGCGCGCTGCGCGTGGCCTCGCTCAAATCCGCGCGCTACAGCGTGGAGCGCCCCCTGCTGATCGGCGCGGCGCTCGCGGGCGGATCCGCGGAGCAGATCGCCGCCCTCAGCCGGTTCGGCCGCGGCATCGGGGTGGCCTTCCAGCTGCGCGACGACGTGCTCGGCGTGTTCGGCGACGCCGCCGAGACCGGCAAGCCCGCGGGCGACGACCTGCGCGAGGGCAAGCGCACGGCGCTCGTCGCGTGGGCGCGCGACGCCGTCGATCCCGCCGAGCGACGGGCGATGGACGCCCTCGTGGGCGATCCGTCCCTCACGCCCGCGCAGATCGCGTCGCTCGCCGAGACCATCCGCGCCTCGGGCGCGCTGCAGCGCGCGGAGGAGGTCATCGCCCGCTCCGCGCGCGAGGCGGACGCGTCGCTCGGCGGCGCGCCGCTGCACCCCGACGCCGTGGCGTTCCTGCGCGACCTGGCGCGCGCCGCGACGCAGCGCCGGTCCTAGCTCACAGCAGCGCCTGCGCCACCCGGCGCACCTCGGCCTTGCGGCCGGCCAGGAGCGACTCGATCGGCGCCACGCCCAGGGTGTCCTCCGGGGTGAGCAGCCAGCCAATCGCCTCGTCGTCGCCGAAGCCGACGTCGTGCAGCAGGATCGCGGTGCCGCGCAGGCTCGACAGCGGGCGGCCGTCGACGAGGAACACGGCCGGCACCTTCAGCACGCCGTCGCGACGGGAGCCGATCAGGGCGCTCTCGTCGAGCAGGCGACGCACGCGGCTCACCGTCTCGCCGATCGCCTCGGCGACATCCGGCAGGGTCAGCCACTCGGTCGGATACATCCCAGGAGTCTCGTCCACCACGTAGCCATCTTCCCACCCGTGCGATGCGGCGGCCCGCGTCCCATCGGTCACACCCGTCACAAAAGACACAACAGATAGCACCAGTTGACTTGAGTAATCAGATCTGACACGGTGTGTCGAGAACATCACGAGGGGGTAACGTGTTGCGCCAATCCACGCGGCAGTCCAGGTCATCGACGGCGATGCTCGCGACCGCGCCGGTCGCCGTCATCGGATCCATCGCGTCGGCGCTGTGCGCGACGCCGGCGCACGCCGCCGAGGATCACACGGTGCAGCCGGGCGACACCGTCACGCGAATCGCGATCCGCAACGGTCTGCAGACGAACGACGTGCTCGCGTGGAACGGCCTGACCCACCGCAGCACCATCTACCCCGGCCAGGTGATCCGGCTCGCTCCCCCGGGCGGTCCGGCCCCGGCGCCCGCTCCGGCGGCCCCCGCGACGGCCGTCGCCGAGCACACGGTCGCGGCGGGCGACACCATCTGGTCGATCTCCCGTGCGCACGGCACGACCGTCGAGGCGATCCTCGCCGCCAACGGCCTGAAGGCGTCCGCCGTCATCTACCCCGGCCAGAAGCTGAAGCTCGCCGGCGCGGCGACGCCCGCGGCCGCCCCGGCCCCCGCGGCCGCCCCGGCATCGGCCCCCGCGCCGGCCACCTCCGCCGAGACGCACGAGGTCGCGCCCGGTGACACGCTGTGGAGCATCGCCCGCGCGCACGGCAAGAGCGTGGCCGAGCTGCTCGCCGCGAACGGCCTCGGCGAGGGCGCGATCATCTACCCCGGCCAGAAGCTGAAGCTCACGGCCCCGGCTCCCGCCGACGCCGCCGTGCAGCGCTGGGCGACCCTCAGCGCCGAGCAGGCCGCGAACGCGCGCCTCATCATCGGCGTGGGGCGCGAGATCGGCGCCTCCGATCGGGCGATCGCGACGGCGCTGGCCACGGCGATGGTGGAGTCCTCGCTGCGCAACGTCGCATACGGCGACCGCGACTCCCTCGGCCTGTTCCAGCAGCGCCCGAGCTACGGCTGGGGCACGCCGGAGCAGATCCTCGACCCGGTGCGGGCGACGAAGGTGTTCTTCGGCGGGCCCGGCGACCCCAACGGCGGCACCACGCGCGGCCTGTTCGACATCCCGGGCTGGCAGGACAAGTCGTTCGGCGACGCCGCCCAGGCGGTGCAGATCTCGGCGTTCCCGGAGCGCTACGGGCAGTGGGAGCAGCAGGCGTACGCGTGGCTCGCCGCGCTGGGCTGAGCCGCTCCCCGGGCTTGCAGATCCCCTTCCGTAGACTGCTCTCGTGAGCACGAGTCAGCAGGCCGATCCCCTCATCGGGCGGCTTGTCGACGGCCGTTACCGGGTGCGCGCGCGCATCGCGCGCGGCGGGATGGCCACCGTGTACGTCGCCACCGATCTGCGCCTGGAGCGCCGCGTCGCCCTCAAGGTGATGCACGCGCACCTGAGCGACGACAGCGTGTTCCAGAGCCGCTTCATCCAGGAGGCGCGCTCGGCCGCCCGCCTGGCCGACCCGCACGTGGTGAACGTGTTCGACCAGGGCCAGGACGGCGAGCTGGCGTACCTCGTCATGGAGTACCTGCCCGGCATCACGCTGCGCGAGCTACTCAAGGAGCAGAAGCGGCTCACCGTGACGCAGACGATCACGATCATGGACGCGGTGCTGTCAGGCCTGGCCGCCGCGCACCGGGCGGGGCTCATCCACCGCGACGTGAAGCCGGAGAACGTGCTGCTGGCCGAGGACGGCCGCATCAAGATCGGCGACTTCGGCCTCGCCCGGGCCACGAGCGCCAACACCGCCACCGGCGCGCAGCTGCTGGGCACGATCGCGTACCTCGCGCCGGAGCTCGTCACGCGCGGCACGGCCGATGCCCGCAGCGACATCTACGCGCTCGGCATCATGCTGTACGAGATGCTCGCGGGCGAGCAGCCCTACAAGGGCGAGCAGCCCATGCAGATCGCCTACCAGCACGCCACCGACTCGGTGCCGCGCCCGAGCGTGAAGAACCCCGGCGTGCCCGAGCAGCTCGACGAGCTCGTGCTGTGGGCCACCGAGAAGACCCCCGACGAACGGCCCGCCGATGCCGCCGAGATGCTCGAGCGCCTGCGCGAGATCGAGCGGGAGCTGGGCATCGCGCCGACCGCGACCCGGACGCGCGGCGCCGCGGACATCGACCGCTCCGACATCGGCACCGACGCGACCAAGGTGCTGCCGTTCGCCTCGACCTCGGTGATCACCGACGAGGTCGCGACGGCCACCGGCCCCACGCCCGAGCCCGCCGACAACTCCGCGCGGCTGCGGGCCAAGGCCGCCCGGCGCACGGCGCGCGGCGGCCTCCTCCTGGCGCTCGTGCTGCTGCTCGCCGCCGGTGCCGCGACCGCGGGCTGGTACTGGGGAACGGGACCGGGCTCGCAGGTCGCCGTGCCGCAGGTCGAGGGACTGACGTTCGACGAGGCCGCCGCCGCCCTGGCGGAGCTCAGCCTCGAGGCCGAGCGCAACGACGTGCACATCATCGACGTCCCGGTGGGCGAGGTCATCGCCTCCGATCCCGAGTCGGGAGAACACGTCGATCAGGGCACCGTCGTGACGCTCGACGTGTCGGCCGGACCCGCCGTCGTGGACCTGCCGAAGCTCACGGGCATGACGCGCGAGGAGGCGACGGCCCAGGTCGAGGCGCTCGATCTGGAGCTGCGGGAGGTGCGCGAGTACTTCCTCGACCTCCCGGCCGGATCGGTCACCAACGTCCGCACCGTCGCGCGCGGCGGCGAGGAGGAGGTGCTCTGCACCGAGGGGTGCCGCCTCAACGCCGGCGACGGCGTGATCCTTTCCGTGTCGCTGGGCACGGTGCCCGACGTCAGCGGCATGACGATCGACGAGGCGACGACCGCGCTCACGAACGCGGGCCTGCAGGTGGCGCCCGAGCGCAACGTCGCCCACCACGACTCGATCGAGGCGGGCCGGATCATCGGCATCGAGCCGAAGTCCGGCGGCGACGTCTGGGCCAAGGGCGACACGGTCACGCTCATCGAGTCCGACGGGCCGGAGCCGGTTCCGATTCCTAACGTCGGCGATATGAGCATCCGCAAGGCGGTAGCAGAGCTCGAACAGATGGGCTTCGTTGTGAACGCCAACATCGAGGACCGGCCGCTGCCGCTCGGCGGCGGCTACTGGGACATCTACAAGGTGGGTTCAACTTCGCCTGCGATCGGCGAGCTCGTCCCGCGAGGCTCGACAGTCAACCTGACTCCCGTACTGTTCTGACGCTCTCGACTCGCTGCGCTCGCTCGAGCCGTCTCCGCTCCGCGGCTGCGCCGCTCCGGTCGACGAGCGTGATCCACACGGATCGTCGACCGGAGGCGCGAAGCGCCGCAGCGGAGACGGGTCGAGCGCAGCGCGAAGCGCGGAGCCGAGACCGGGGCCCCGACCCGCGCCGGACCTCAGAGCTTCTCGAGCTCCTCGGCGACGAGGAACGCGAGCTCGAGCGACTGCATGTGGTTCAGGCGCGGGTCGCACAGCGACTCGTAGCGCGTCGCGAGGGTGGCCTCGTCGATGTGCTCCGACCCGCCCAGGCACTCCGTGACGTCGTCGCCGGTGAGCTCGACGTGCAGGCCGCCCGGGAAGGTGCCGACCGCGCGATGCGCCTCGAAGAACCCGCGGACCTCGTCCACGACATCGTCGAAGCGGCGCGTCTTGTAGCCGGTCGCCGTCGTGATGCCGTTGCCGTGCATCGGGTCGGTGACCCACAGCGGCTGCGCGCCGGCGTCCTTCACCGCCTGCAGCAGCGGCGGCAGCGCGTCGCGGATCTTGCCTGCACCCATGCGCGTGATGAAGGTGAGGCGGCCGGGCTCGCGCTCCGGGTCGAGCTTGTCGATGAGCGCCAGCGCCGTCTCCGGCGTCGTGGTCGGCCCGAGCTTGACGCCGATCGGATTGCGGATCCGCGAGAAGTAGTCGACGTGCGCGCCGTCGAGGTCGCGCGTGCGCTCGCCGATCCATAGGAAGTGCGCCGACGTGTTGTAGGGCAGGTTGGTGCGCGAGTCGATCCGGGTCAGCGGTCGCTCGTAGTCCATCAGGAGGCCCTCGTGGCCCGTGTAGAAGTCGACGGCCTTGAGCGTGTCGAAGTCGGCGCCCGCCGCCTCCATGAACTTGATCGCGCGGTCGATCTCACCAGCCAGGCGCTCGTAGCGCTGGTTGGCGGGGTTCTGCGCGAAGCCCTTGTTCCACGAGTGCACCTCGCGCAGGTCGGCGAAGCCGCCCTGCGTGAACGCGCGGATGAGGTTCAGCGTCGACGCGGACGTGTGGTACGCCTTCAGCAGCCGCTTCGGGTCGGCCTCGCGCGAGGTCTCCGTGAAGTCGTAGCCGTTGACGATCTCGCCGCGGAATGCCGGCAGCGTGACGTCGCCGCGCGTCTCGACGTCGCTCGAGCGCGGCTTGGCGAACTGACCCGCCATGCGCCCCATCTTGACGACCGGCATCGAGGCGCCGTAGGTGAGCACGACGGCCATCTGCAGCACCGTCTTGACCCGGTTGCGGATCTTGTCGGCCGTGGCGCCCGCGAAGGTCTCGGCGCAGTCGCCGCCCTGCAGCATGAACGCACGTCCCGCGGCGGCCTCGGCGATGCGGGCCTTCAGGCTGTCGACCTCGCCCGCGAACACGAGGGGCGGCAGCGACGCCAGCTCGGCCGTGACCTCCGCGACCGCCTCCGGGTCCCGATACTCCGGCTGCTGCTTGATCGGAAGCGAACGCCAGGCATCGAGGTGGTGCGGATCGGTCATGCTCCGATCGTAGTCGCCGCGGCGGGTGCCGATCGCCACGGGCGGGCGGGATCAGGCGCGCGCGGCCCGCTCCGCGCGACGCTCCCGGGCGATGCGCTCCTTCGCCGCCGAGGCGTACTCGTCGCTGTAGCGCTGCTGGCCGAGCCGCTGCAGCGCGACCATGATCTCGTCCGTGACCGATCGGAGCACGAAGCGGTCGTTCTCCATGCCCTCGTATCGCGAGAAGTCCAGGGGCTCGCCGATCACCACGCCGACGCGCACGATGCGCGGCACGGTCGAACCGATCGGCAGCATCTTCTCCGTGTCGACCATGACGACGGGGATCACCGGCACCTTCGCCTCGAGCGCCATGCGCGCCACGCCGGTCCGCCCGCGGTACAGCACCCCGTCGGGGCTGCGGGTGCCCTCCGGGTAGAGGCCGAGCAGTCCCCCGCGGGCGATGACGCCGAGCCCGGTGTTCAGCGCCGCCTCCGACGCCTGGCCGCCGGAGCGATCGATCGGGATCTGCCCCGTCCCCTTCATGAACCACCGGGTCGCCCAGCCCTTGATGCCGGTGCCGGTGAAGTACTCGGACTTGGCGAGGAACGACATCGGACGATCGATGAGCAGGGGCAGGAAGATCGAGTCCATCACCGACAGGTGGTTGCTCGCGAGGATCGCGGCTCCCTCGGCGGGGACGTTCTCCTGGCCCACGATCCACGGCCGGAACACGGCCTTCACGATGGGGCCGACGACGATGTACTTCAGGAACCAGTAGAACACCGCGATCCTCACCTCCGTCGTCCGGGCGCGCATCAGCCTAACCCGCCGATCGCCGCCATGCAGGCGGCGGAATGGACATAGAGTGAGACCACACACCCGAGCGGTATCGAAGGAGCTGCCGTGAACGAGACATCCGTTCCCGCGATCGTCCCCGCCGACCCCGAGGCGAACATCGCCGATCTGCTGGCCATCCGCGCGCAGGAGACCCCTGACCGCGCGATCTTCAGCGTGCCCGAGGGCGACTCGTGGCGCGACATCACCGCCCGCGAGTTCGAGCGGCAGGTGATCGCCCTCGCGAAGGGCTTCGTCTCGGCCGGCGTCGAGCCCGGGGACAAGATCGGCTTCATCGCCCGCACCACGTACGAGTGGACGCTCGTCGACTTCGCGCTGTTCTATGCCGGCGCCGTGATGGTCCCGGTCTACGAGACCAGCTCGCCCGCTCAGCTGCAGTGGATCCTCTCCGACTCGGGTGCCGTGGCGCTCATCGCCGAGCACGAGGGGCACGTGGCCGCCTTCGAGCAGGTCAAGGACGAGCTGCCGCTGGTGGGCAAGGTGTGGCGCCTCGACGAGGACGCGATCGCCACCCTGTCGGCCGCCGGTGCCGACGTGCCCGACGAGGAGATCCTCCGCCGCCGCCGGCTGGCCCGCGGCGAGGACCTCGCGACGATCATCTACACGTCCGGCTCCACCGGGCGCCCCAAGGGGTGCGTCCTGACGCACAGCAACTTCGTGGAGCTCGCCCGCAACGCGGCCAAGGCGCTCGAGAAGCCGCTCGAGAACGCGTCGACGGTGCTGTTCATCACGACCGCGCACGTGTTCGCCCGCTTCATGTCGGTGCTGTACATCCACGCGGGCGTGCGCACGGGCCACGAGCCGAACACCAAGAACCTCGTCAAGACGCTCGGCTCGTTCAAGCCCACGCTGCTGCTGGCCGTGCCGCGCGTGTTCGAGAAGGTCTACAACTCCGCCGAGGCCAAGACCGAGGCCGAGGGCAAGGGCCGGATCTTCCGCGCGGCCGCCGCCGTGGCCGTCGAGCACTCGCGCCGCCTGCAGGAGGGCGAGAAGATCGGCTTCCTGCTCGGGCTCAAGTTCCGCCTGTTTGACAAGCTCGTGTACTCCAAGCTGCGCCAGCTCATGGGCGGCAACGTCGAGTACGCGGTGTCGGGCTCGGCCCCGCTCGGCCCCCGACTGGGCTACTTCTTCCGCGGCCTGGGCGTGAAGATCCTTGAGGGCTACGGCCTCACCGAGACGACGGCGCCGGCGTCGGTGAACGTGCCCGAGCGGATCAAGGTCGGCACCGTCGGTCCCGCCCTGCCGGGCGTCGACATCCGCATTGCCGAGGACGGCGAGATCCAGGTGCGCGGCATCAACGTCTTCAAGGAGTACTGGCGCAACCCGGAGGCCACGAAGGCCGCGTTCGACGACGGCTGGTTCCGCACCGGCGACATCGGCTCGCTCGACGAGGACGGCTACCTCACGATCACCGGCCGCAAGAAGGAGATCATCGTCACCGCGGGCGGCAAGAACGTCGCGCCGGCCGTGCTCGAGGACCCGATCCGCGCCAACCCGATCGTCGGCCAGGTCGTCGTGGTGGGTGACCAGCGCCCGTTCATCTCGGCGCTCATCACGCTGGACCCCGAGATGCTGCCCGCGTGGCTGAAGACGCACGGCGAGAACGAGAACCTCACGCTCGAGCAGGCGGCCAAGAGCCCCGTGGTGCGCGCGGAGGTGCAGCGCCAGATCGATCACGCCAACACGCTCGTCTCGCGCGCCGAGTCGATCCGCAAGTTCACGATCCTCGGCACCGAGTGGACGGAGGCGACCGGCCACCTCACGCCGAAGCTGTCGATCAAGCGCGCCGAGATCATGCGCGACTTCAGCCGCGAGATCGAGGAGATCTACGCCACGAGCGGCGACACCACCACCAACGTGTCGATCGGCTGATCGCCCGCGTGCAGGGCCCGGTCCCGGCGGGGCCGGGCCCTCGCCGCGCCCGGGGTACTGTCGGTGCCATGAGCACCGTGCCCGCCTCTTGGATCCCCCACCGCCGCTCCCCCGACGACGAGCTGATCGGCTGGATCCGGCCGGAGGGCGATCGGTTCGTGGCGATCTCGCTGTTCGGCGCGGAGATCACGGGCCCGCTCGACTGGATGGACGCCGAGGAGGCCCTCGAGCGGCACGGGCTGTCGTGGCTCGCCGACGTGTGGGAGCTGGTGCGCGACGGCCGATCGATCCGCGTGCGGATCGTCGAGGTCTCGCCGGGTGAGAGCGACGAGCGCCCGGGGCGCGTGCGGGTGAAGACCGACGACTTCGGCGCGATCGACATGCCCTACGAGGTCTTCGATCTGCCGTGGCCGCCGCCCGCCGAGCTGCGGCCGATGGCGCCCGGCACCGCGGCGTCGCCCTGGGGCTGAGCGCGTCAGGCCGAGCGCACGAGCACCCGGCCGGCGTCGACGCGCACCTCCCAGTTCGGCTGCGGCACGCTCGCGGGACCGCGTTCGACGGACCCGTCCGCGACGCGGAACCGGCTGCCGTGCCAGGGGCACGTCACGCAGCCCTCGGCGTCGATCGTGCCCTCGTCCAGCGGCCCGCCGGCGTGCGAGCACACCGCCGAGATCGCCTGCAGGCGACCGCCGTGGCGGGTGAGGAGCACCGGCACGTCCGCGGCGACGACGCGGTGCAGCGAGCCCTCGGCGATGTCCGCCTCGGCGGCGACGTCGGTCCACGCCCCCACCCGCTTCTGGAACGCCGTGCGGTTGACGCCCACGCCCCGCACGAACGACAGGTGCCCGCCGAGGTAGGCCGACAGCCCCGTGGCACCGAGCGCGATGAGGCTGAGCGTGACGCCGACGCCGCGATGGCCGCGCCGACGCGCGAGCCACGACCCGGCCTGCAGCACGGAGGCGACGGCGTTGAGGCCGCCGTGCACGAGGCCGACCCGCCTGTCCTTGCCGATCGTCTCGGCCCAGTCGGAGGCGCCGGCGAGCGCGGTCGGCGCGGAGGCGAGCAGCCCCAGCCCCACCAGCCGGCGCGCGGCGGCGGCGCCCTCCTCCCCCGCGGTGAGGTCGAGCGCTGCGGCCGCGCCCCACGCGCCGATCGGCAGGTCGCTCAGCACGGGATGGAGCTGGTGACCGAGCCAGGTCCCCGACAGGAGGTTCTTGACGGGCGCGGGTCGGGTGACGCCGCTCGCGGCGTCACCGACCGGCGCCGCGACCTTGTCGAGGCCCTTGGCCCGTTCGATGCGGTGGATCAGGGCGTCCATGAGCATCCTGCACTTCCTTTCCACGTTCTCGGTTCGACACCGATGTGCGGGTGCTCGACAGCATCCTCGCGCGGCCGGGCGGCGGTCAAGGGCTGGCGGAGGCGCGCGATGTGTGGCGCCGCGCCGGCGCGGGGCCCGCTATCGCGGCATCGCGTTCCACAGGGTGGCCCACTGCTCCGCCGTCAGGTCCCGCGGCAGCGCGCGCGCGTCGATCCCGTGATGGCGGAGCACGCCGCGGACCCGCCCCGCGCCGATGCCGGTCGCGCCCGCGAGGATGCGATCGAGGGCCCCGCCGCGTCCGGTGAACACGGCGCGCACGAACCGCTCATACCCCGCGCGCTGCGCGCCGGGCACCAGCGGCTCGGCGCGCCGTCGGAGTTCGTTCCTCACGCCCGTGCTGAGTTTGTCTTGATGTCTCCTTTCACAGAATGTGCTGCGGCTGATACGGGGTGAGTCGGCGGCGACTGCTCGCCTCATTGGCCATTGCGAGCAGTCTCCGAACTCGATCCGCTGTGGCCGGATGCGTGCTGAACAAGCTGCTGATGCCGTCACCCGATAGTGGGTTGGCGATCATGAGATGTGCAATTGAGGAATCCGCGGGAGCCGTGGCCCGGCGAGGCGCCGCTCGCACGCCCGCCTCGATCTTCTGGAGAGCGGATGCCAGGGCGAGCGGGTCGCCGGAGAGCTGGGCGCCGTCGGCATCGGCCTCGAACTCGCGGGTTCGGCTGATCGACAGCTGGATCAGCGTCGCGGCCAGCGGTGCGAGAATGAGCATCAGTAGAGCACCTAGCGGGTTCGGCGCATCGTCTTCATCGGATCCAAACGGAAAGAAGAGCGCCAGCTGCGCCAGGGAGGTGATGATCCCCGCGAGGGCGGCCGCGACGCTGGAGATGAGGATGTCACGATTGGTGACGTGGGACATCTCGTGCGCGAGCACGGCGCGCAGCTCACGCGGAGTCAGCAGTCGCAGGATGCCGTCGGTTACGCAGACAGCCGCGTGCGCGGGGTCGCGTCCCGTCGCGAAGGCGTTCGGTTGTGCCAGCGGACTGATGAAAACGCGGGGCATCGGTGCTCCGGCCGCTGTCGCCAGTTCACGGACCATTGACAGGAGTTCGGGAGCCTCGTGGGCCGTGACCGGTCGGGCGCGCATCATGGCAAGTGCCAGGCGGTCGGACCAAAAGTACGCCGCACCGTTCATGACGACCGCTCCCAGCGCGGCGATGACCAGGCCAATGTCGCCGGCAAGTCCATAGCCTGCGACGAGGAAGAGACCGGTAAGTAGCCCCAGCAGAAGGGCCGTCTTCATCCCATTTCGGAAACGACGCATCACTCACCACTCCCTTCGCGTCAAACTTGCGTCGTGTTACATCAAGATTAGCGACGGGTACAACGGGACAGGACCCATGACCTTTACCCTCGTAGATGGACGCATCCACAGCCTCGTCATCAGCCCCTGACGCATCGACGGGTCGTCGCGGCGTAACTCGTCTGAAGTCAGCGGAACCCGGAGACGAGGCAGACGTGGCTGCGGTGAGGACCGGAACCCCTCCTGCTCCGAGGCCCCGGCGTCGCCTGCCTCCGCTTTCTCCATGAGACCGAACAGTCGGCTCTGAACCGCTCAGCCACACTGTGGGTGATGTGCGGTCAGGCGTTGATGGAGCGCTCGACCCAGGCGCGCAGTTGGGGGGCGGGGACAGCGCCGATCATGCGGTCTACTTCTTTTCCGTCGCGATAGAGCAGGAGGGTGGGAATCGAGGACACTCCGTGGCGTTGGGAGACGCGCGGCGCGGTGTCGGCGTTGACCTTGGCGACTTTGAGGTGCCCGGCGAGGTCCCGAGCGAGCTGGTCCACGACAGGTGCGATCTGCCGGCAGGGCCCACACCAGGGAGCCCACACGTCGACGAGGACCGGCAGGGTCGCCTTGGCGACGACCGTGTCGAAGGAGTCGTCGTCGGCGTCCACGAGCCAGGGCAGGTCGGTGTGGCACTTGGCGCAGCGCACTTTGCCCGGACGCGCCGGGGGCACGCGGTTCTTCGCCGCGCACCCCGGGCAGGTCACCACGTTCACAGCCATACTCCGTGGCGGGCGAGGACGGTCTGCACCTGGCGAAGGCTGGGCTCCATGAGCCATTCCCCGTCAATGTGCACGACCGGCGTGCGCAGCCGTCCGCCGGTCAGCGCTTCCAAGCGGGCCTGCACGGAGGGGTGTTCGTCGAGATCGACGTAGTCGTAGCCGATGCCCGCCCGGTCCAGCGCCCGGCGGATGAGCTGGGTGATCCCGCACCAGCGGTTGCCGTAGATCGCCACCGGAACCGTGCGCATTCGCGGCGCGACCCGCGTGCGAGTGGGGGTGACGTCCCAGATGGTCATCACTGCACCTCCTTGTCGTCGTGCTGCCTGTCCGTGACGAGGTCGAGGGCGGCCACGAGCTCGTCGAAGTCGGGGAGCTCCTTGAGGCGTTCGGACACGTGGGTCCAGCGGATGATGCCCTGGGCGTCGATCAGGTAGATGGCGCGTTCGCTGTGCCCGTCGACGCCTCGCCATACGTTATACGCACGGGCCGTCTCACCCCGCGGCTGGAAGTCGCTCAGCAGCGGGTAGCGGATGCCGCGCACCGCCGCCCACGCACCGTGACTGTAGATCGAGTCGACCGAGATGCCCAGCAACTGGATGCCGCGCGACGCGAACTCGTCATGCTCCTGCTCATACAACTCCAGTTGCACGCTGCATCCCGGACTCCAGTCCAGCGGATAGAACACCAGCGCCACGGGCGAGCCGCGCAGTTCCGAGAGCCGCACGATCGTGCCGTCCGCGGCCGGGAGGGCGAAATCCGGTGCCGGTGTCCCCGGCTCCAGGCCCGTGTTCACCCGAGGCCCGTCCATCGGGGGTGCGCTGCGGTAAAGATCTCGAACAGTGGCCAGATCATCCGCGGCCTCCGGGACGATCGCGGGCTCAATGGTTCTCGCCGAGTCCAGCAGCTCGAAGGCATCCATCACGCCACCCCCACTCGCCGCGAGCGAACCACGTGGACGGGGACGTTCCCGCGCATCCGGCGCCCGGGGCCCCTCCGGGCCCCGGGCAGCCACCGGGTCAGGAAGCGACCGAATGCGCGGGTACGGCTTTTGGGTCCGAGACCTCCTCCGCCGCGCCGGCCGACTCGATCGCCTGCTGTGTCGGCGCGGACGCGCCCACGGCGACTGCGACCTTGCGCGGGAGCGCATCGGCCTTCACCGGCAGCGTGATCTTCAGGACTCCGTCCCGGTAGTCCGCCGCGATCGCGTCCAGATCCACCTCGTCGCCCAGCGCAAGCTGCCGCACCACACGCGCCGAACTGCGCTCACGGACCAGCCAGCGCTCACCGCGGTCCTCACGCGACGTGTCGCGATCAGCCCGGATGGTCAGCAGGCCAGCCTCGGCCGACACGTCGATCGACGACGGATCGAACCCCGGAAGATCAGCCTCCACGACATAGCGACCATCCTCCCGGTAGAGGTTCACCGGCGCGGAACTCAGCGCAGGCTCCGGGAACCCGGAGAAGAACGCCGAGCTGATACGGTCCAGCTCCTTGAACGTATCGAACAGCATCATCACTCTCCTCTCACTCATTGAGTTCCCTCGACTCAAGTTCACTTTCGGTGACATCCGAGCGTGCCGTTTTATTCCCACCTTCAGAGAGAGATTTCCGAACCGCATACCATGTGTCGCGGAGAGCACCTGACAGCCGAGAACCCTCTCGACCAGTCAGGAGCATCCGGGCGTGAGGAACGAACTGGTGACAACTGATCGTTAGTGCCGGGAGGCGCTGGCGGGGAGGATGTCATCATGCCCGGTCCTTATCCCAGAGAGTTCCGCGAGGACGTCGTCGCGGTTGCTCGCAGCCGCGAGAGCGGCGTCACCATCAAACAGATCGCCACCGACTTCGGGATCAGCGAAGCGACCCTGCAGAACTGGCTCCGCCAGGCCGACGTCGAGGACGGTAACCGTCCCGGTCAGACCGCCGCGGACGCGGCTGAGGCGCGGGAGTTGAAGAAGCGGATCCGGTTGCTCGAGCAGGAGAACGAGGTCCTCCGCCGTGCGGCGGCGTATCTGTCGCAGGCGAACCTGCGGCTTGGTGGCTCCCCAAAATGACGTACCCGCTCGTATCTGAGCTCGCCGACGCGGGGATCCCCGTGACGGTGTCGTGCCGGGTTCTCAAGCTCGCCCGCCAGCCCTACTACCGGTGGCGCAACGACCCCGTCCGGGACGCGGACGTGCTCCGCGCATATCGGATCAACGCGCTGCATGATGCGCACCACGAGGACCCGACGTTC
>Ga0182749_1001243_pt1 | contig 20521 bp, 17 predicted proteins | sample eDN3rd37CKraftMG_FD_128875 | JGI IMG/M metagenome (GOLD analysis project Ga0182749, IMG submission 128875) | Enriched Miracle-Growth compost microbial communities from Emeryville, California, USA - eDNA 3rd pass 37_C Kraft MG (version 2) (version 2) ...
CATGTCCCACACCATAGCGCGGGGCCGAACAGCACGGGGCCGAACAGCACGGGGCCGAACAGCGCGGGGCCGAACAGCGCGGGGCCGAACAGCGCGGGGCCGAACAGCGCGGGGCCCGGGCCGCTGATGCGACCCGGGCCCCGCCGGTACTACTGGATGACGACTACTTCTTCACCTTCGGAGAGAAGACGTCGTTGGCCGGGTACATTCCACCCTCGAGCGGCGAGACGGCAACCACCGAGAAGGCGTTGTCCGGCAGCTTCGGGAAGGAGGAGTCGGCGTCGTAGTTCACCACGGCGTTGCCGTAGCTGACGAAGAATCCGGCTGGCCACTTGTAGTCGCGGATCTCGGCGATGCCCTTCTTGGCATCCGTCGACTTGATGTTGTTGAAGGCCTTCGCCCAGACGCGGAATCCGTCATAGGCGATCGACGGCGAGGAGATACCGGTGATCGGGGTGATCGCCGACATGTCCTTGTACCAGGTCTTGAAGGCCTTCGGGGTGTCGGCGTCCGACTTCTTCAGCATGCCGTCGAAGATCAGCACGTAGAGGTTCTTGATCGCCTCGGCGGGGACGCCCTGAGCAGGGCCACCGGCGGAACCGGCCATCGAGGTGTCGCCGAACATCGGGATGTCGGTGCCGCCCGCGATCGAGAGACGAGCCTGAACCACGCGCACGCACGGCGCGCCGAGGCAGTTCGCGTAGACCACGTCCGGCTTGTCGGCTATCGCCCGCTGGTACGCCACCGACAGGTCGAGGTCGTTCGTGCCGTAGCGGAACACGCTCACCTTGATGTCGCTGTCCTTGTAGACCGACTGCACCGACTCCACCGTCGCGTCGCCGGAGGCGTCCTCCGGGGCCAGCACGGCGAGGGTCTTGTACTTCTTGTACTCGAGGTAGGTGCGACCGAGCTCCACCTGGCGTGCGTTCTTGGCCGAGACCTGCACGTTGTAGGGGTAGGCCTTCACGTCGTCGGCGAGGGGAGTCGCCGACGAGGTGTGGGTCGGGATGCCGGCGCGGCTGGTCACCGGCAGCATGGCCAGCGCCTCGGTGGAGGACAGGCCGGCACGGATCAGGTCGGGCTTGGGCGACTGCGCCAGGCGCTTCTGCAGCACCGAGACGGCCTCGGTCGGGTCGGACTTCGAGTCCAGGGTCTCCATCTCGACCTTGCGGCCATCGATGCCACCGGCCTTGTTGACGTTCTCGACCGCGACCTTGAGCGCGGCGATCTCCTGCACGGCCAGGGACGCCTGAGCGCCCGAGATGCCGCCGACGAAGACGTAGTGGAACGGGTTGTCGGCGGAGGCCGTCGAGCCGCTGCTGGGGGCGCCGCCGCTGCACGCGGTCAGGGCGAGGGCCGATGCCGCGACGATCGCGGCGACGGCCAGGAATTTCGACTTCATTATCTCTTTCCTTGTCGTGGTGGTCGCAGCGCCGTCGGGCGGTGACCAGGCAGAAGATGCCGAGTCGCCGTCATCGACGTCGCCGAGAGATGATATTAGGTGAAGATTCATATAAGGTATAGGGGAAGATTCAACCTTTTTGCGAATTCTCTCTCCGGGCGCTCGGAAGCCCCGGCGATAGGATTCTCGCCAGTCAGAGCCGCGCGGAAGGCGCCGGTTCCCGTCGCGACAATGGAGTGGGCATGACAGAAGCGAGCGATCCGAGCAGCCTCATCGACCGGGAAGTGCTCGATCGTTTTCTCGCCGGCCTCGTTCCGCCGTACCGCTCGGCGGTGATCAGGCTGCTGGCCGGGGGAGCGTCGAACCTCACCTTCCTGCTCAACCTCGACGGCGAGCGCTACGTGCTCCGTCGCAGGCCCCTGGGGCACGTGGCGCCGAAAGCGCACGACATGCACCGCGAGTTCACGATCCTCGATGCGCTGAAGGACACCGGAGTCCCGGTGCCCAGGGTGATCGGCTACTACGCCGGGGACGACCTCGCCGGCGCTCCCTGCTACCTCATGCACTACATGCCGGGAATCGTGCTCCACGGACCGGCCGAGGCGGAGGAGCTGGATGCCGACCAGGCCCGCGAGGCCTGCACCGACCTGGTCTCCACCCTGTCCGGGCTGCACGCGGTCGACCTCGAGGCCACCGGCCTGACCGGCTTCGGCCGTCCCGAGGGCTTCGTCGAGCGGCGCATCCACGGCTGGCTCAGGCAGTGGGGCGACGCCCCCAAGCGCGACATCCCCGAGGTGGATGCGATCGGAGCCGCGCTGCTCGGACGGGTCCCGAAGCAGCAGGCGTCGACCCTCATCCACGGCGATTACCGGCTCGGCAACGTGATCATGCAGCTGGAGCCGAGGGTGAGCATCCAGGCGATCGTCGACTGGGAGCTGTCAACTCTGGGCGACCCGCTCACGGACCTCGCGCACATGATCGCCTACTGGGAGTCGACCACCGGCATCGTCTGCCATCCGGCGCAGCTCATCGCCAAGCGGCCGGGGTACCTCAGCGGAGCCGAGCTCGCCGAGCGCTATGCGGAGCTCACCGGGCGCGACATCTCGGTGCTGCCGTTCTACCTGGCCTTCGAGAACTGGCGAGCCGCGATCATCCGCGAGGGGATCTACCAGCGGGGGCTGGAGACCGATCCCGAGAGCGAGGAGACGCTGTTCTCGCGGCAGGCCGTACACAATCACCTCGAGGAGGCAGGGGCCATCCTCGACAGCATGGGAGTCACCAGATGAGCACCACGGAACTGCATGGATCAACCACCGCCAACACCGAGCCCTTCGACGAGCTGCGGGCGCGGGTCAAGGAGTTCATCGAGGGGGAGGTCTATCCGGCCGAGGACGAGCTCGACGAGGGCACGGATGCCTCGGTCGCCCGGCTGCAGCAGCTGAAGGACGAGGCCAAGCGCCGCGGGATCTGGGCGCTCGGTCACCCGGCGGACATCGGGGGAGGTGGCCGCAGCTTCATGGAGACGGCCCTGCTGAACGAGGTGATCGGACGCTCGTACTACGGGCAGAACGCCGTCGGGACCTGGTCGATGCAGGACTCGTTGATGCTGCGGGAGAACGCCAGCGACGAGCAGCGGGAACGCTGGCTCGCCCCGCTGGTGGCCGCGGACATCCGCTCCTCGGTCGGCCTCACCGAGCCGGAGGTCGCCGGCTCCGACCCGACGCTGATCGCCTCGACTGCAGTGCGCGACGGCGACGAATGGGTGATCAACGCCCACAAGTGGTTCACCACCGGCGCCAACATCGCCGCCTTCACCACGGTCTTCGCGGTGACCGATCCCGAGGCTCCGCCGCACAAGCGGGTCTCGGCGATCATCGTGCCGACCGACTCCCCGGGGTACGAGGTAGTGCGCAACGTGCCGACTCTGGGATCGGGCCATCAGATCACCGGCGACCACTGCGAGATCCGGCTGACCGACGTGCGGGTGCCGTACTCCAATCTGCTCGGCGAGGAGGGGCAGGGCTTCGTGATCGGCCAGCGGCGGCTCGGACCTGGCCGGATCTTCCACGCCATGCGCTGGCTGGGCCAGATGGAGCGGGCCCTGGAGATCATGGTCGCCAGGGCGAAGGAGCGGTACGTGCACGGATCGCTGCTCATCGACAAGGGCCAGGTCCAGGGCATGATCGCGGAGAGCGCGATGGACATCTTCTACCATCGCTCGGCCGTGGTCGCGGCGGCGGAGGCCGTCGATCGCGGATCGCTGGCCCGGATGGAGATCGGCCTGGTCAAGGTGCGCGGTGCGAAGCTGCTGCACGACACCATCGACCGCGCGGTGCAGGTGCACGGCGCCCTCGGCGTCACCCCGGACACGCCCCTCGAGGCGATGTACCGCAGGGCGCGCTACGCCCGCATCTACGACGGACCGGACGAGGTGCACCGCGAGTCGGTGGCCAAGATGATGGCGAAGGACATGAGCCGGCTGCCCTGGGCCTAGGGCCCGTGGGGCTGGCCTCCCCGGCCCGGTCGCCGTGGCCTAGTCGGTGGCCTGGGCGCCGACCGCCCGGGCGATCCTGCCCCGCTCGTGGTGCCGGGTCCCGCGCACGGTGACGATGCCGACGACCACCGCCCAGGCGAAGAAGGGGAAGGTGGCGATCACCGCGACGCCCACGCCGCCGGCAGACCACACGTCGTCGGTGCTGGTGCCGCCGAACATGGTCGGCACCGCGATCAGGTTGGTGACGGCCACCCCGATCGCCACCCAGCCGGTCCAGTTCGGCAGGACCCGGGACAGCAGGGTCACGTAGCCCGAGGCGCCGGCGATCAGCGCGATGAGCACGCAGCCGACGGCGCCGAAGAGGAGGGTGTAGCCCTCGGTCAGCCCCCGGATCGCCGAGGGGTCGGGATCCATGCCGACGGCGTCGAGCGCGCTGCCCGCCTCCATCGCGTCCCCGACCAGGGTGATCGCGACGAAGACGACGCCGGCGCTGAACGCGATGTCGGTGAGCCACTGGAGATCGGCCCTGGCCTGGGTGATGATCTGCCGGAACCCGCCGAAGAGCACGATCATCGAGGTCATCAGGAACAGGTCGATCATGATCTTGACCAGGGTCTGCTGGGCGTAGTCCCTCATGAAGGCGGCGAGGGCGGCTCTGTCGTCGAGGTCCGGTCGGTCGCCCATGAACAGCCTGACGAAGAACTCGGTGATCAGCAGCGCGGCGACCACGAGCGCGGCTATTCCGGTCCAGCGGCGGACGTCGGGCTTCCACTCGTGCAAGGCCGTCATATGCCGATGCTAACGGTCAGGCGTCCGCCGGGCCCTCCGTCGTCCGGGTCCCGTGGATGCCGGCGCACCGATTCCCCTGTGGCGGCACCGCACGTCCCCGGGGCGGCTATCGTCGAATGGTGCCACTTCCCGCTGAGCCGGCCGGCGCCGGAGTCCTCGACCCCCAGCACGTCGTCATCGTCGGAGCCGGCCCGGGCATCGGCGCGGCGGTCGCCCGTCGATTCGCGGCCGAGGGCTACGGCATCAGCCTGATCGCCCGCGACACCGCGCGACTGGATCTGCTCGCCGAGGGCCTGCGCGAGTCGGGGGCCAGGGTCGGCGTGATCGGCGCGGATGCCGCGGACGCGGGGGAGCTGCGCGCGGCGATGGGCGAGGCGTCGGCCTCCGGCGTGCCGGGGGTGCTCGTCTACAACGCGGCCATGCTCAGGCCGACCGCGCTGCCCACCGTGTCGGCGGAGGAGCTCGCCACCGGATACGCGGTGGACGTCATCGGAGCGGTGGTGGCCGCCCAGGCGGTGCTTCCCGCGATGCGGTCGGCGGGATCCGGGACCATCATCCTCACCGGCGGGAGCGCGGGAGTGCGGCCCAGCCGCGGCATCGCGACGGTCTCCATGGGCAAGGCCGCGCTGCGCTCGGCCGGGATCATGCTGGCGGAAGAGGTCGGGCCGGACGGCGTGCACGTGGCGAGCGTCACGGTCAGCGGAGCGGTTCGACCGGGCACCAGGTTCGACCCGGATCGGATCGCGGCGCTGTACTGGCGACTGCACACCGAGCCGCGGGAGCGGTGGACCCCCGTGGTGCCGTTCGACGGCGCGGATGCCGAGGAGACCCGGTGAGCGGCGCGGGCGTCATGCGCGCCGGTCTGCTGCACGCGGCGCGCGACGTTCGGGTGGAGGAGGGGCTTGACGAGCTGGCCGAGGGCTACGCGGCGATGGACGGTCGCTCGGCGATCAAGGTGATGATCGACCTCGACTAATCAGATTACTGATTCGCTCCTTCTTTGCTAGCCTGTGGATGCGCCTCGGCGCCCGGCATCGTCGCCATTCCACGCTGCCGTGAACCCTCGACAGGCAGGAGCCGCAGTGCGGCAGGGACGGATCGGCACGCTCACGTTCTCCTCGGTGGGACTCGGCTGCAACCAGCTGGGCTCGAAGTCGTGCGACGACGCCACCAGCCTGCGGCTGATCGCCGAGGCCGTCGAGCAGGGCATCACCCTCTTCGACACCTCGGACGAGTACGGCAGGGACTTCTCGCTGGTCGGCGACATCACGGGCTGGGGCCGTTCTGAGGAGCTGCTCGGCAAGGGGCTCAAGCCGCATCGCGACGAGGTGGTCCTCGCCACCAAGTTCGGCCCGTGCGGGGCGATCAGGGACGGCGTGGATGAGACGGGGATCGATCAGGAGCGCACCCGCGCCGATGCGCGCGGCATCCGCATCGCCGTCGAGGAGAGCCTGACCCGACTCGACACCGACCGGATCGACCTGTTCCAGCTCCACTTTCCCGACCCCCGGTATCCCCTGGAGGAGACGCTCACCGAGCTGGACTCCCTCGTGCGCGAGGGCAAGGTCCGCGAGATCGGCTGCGCCAACTTCGATGGGGACGGGCTGCGGGAGGCCGCCGCCGTCGCCGACGGTCTCGGGGTGCGCCGCTTCGCGAGCGCCCAGCACCACCTCAACCTGATGCAGCGCAGGCAGCTCGGCGACGCGCTTCCCGCCTGCGAGGAGCTCGGCATCGGATTCCTGCCCTACTATCCGCTGGCCAGCGGCATCCTCACCGGCAAGTATCGTCGCGGCGAGAGCGCCCCGGCCGGCAGCCGGCTGGCCGAGCAGGCGACCGACGACCTGCGGGCGCGGCTGCTCTCCGATCGCACCTTCGACCGCGTCGAGGCGCTGACCGAGTGGTCGCGGGCGCGGGGCCATGAGCTGCTCGAGCTGGCCTTCGCCTGGCTGCTCGGACACGGCGCTGTCGTCTCGGTGATCGCGGGAGCCTCGAAGCCGGAGCAGATCGCCGCCAACCGTGCGGCCGGCGAGTGGGTGCTGAGTCCGGCCGAGGTCGCCGAGGTCACCGCGCTGGTGGAGGGGGCGACACCCTCCTGAGGTGCCGGCACGCGGCATGCCGCCCATCTCCGCGGGTCTCGGAAAGGGGCGGCGGCGCGGCACTGGAGCACGCGATCCGATCGGCGGATCGATCGGGCTCGAGCCTCGCTACTTCTTGCCGCTGAAGACGTTCAGCGGCGGGTAGAGGCCGTCCACCAGCGGGGATGCCTCGATCACCGCGAAGGCGTCATGCGGGAGCACCGGATAGGCGGAGTCGGCGACGTACTTGACGTCGACCGGACCGTAGGTGGTCAGCGTGTGCTTCGTGCTGTTGATGGCGTCGATCAGCTTCTTCGCGTCGACCGACTTCGCCTTCTCGGCAGCGGCCGCGAACATCCGCAGCCCGTCGTAGGCCTCGGACGGCGGGCTCATGACGGCCGGCGGGCCCTGCTTGAGCAGTTCCTTGTAGAGGTACTTGAAGTCCGCGGTCTGCTTCGACTCCGGCAGCTGCAGCTGCACGTTGTAGACGAGGATGTGCAGGTTCTTCACCAGGTCCGGCGAGACGGAGGCGGCGACGCCGCCGGGAGCCGACGCCATCGAGCCGTCACCGAGCATGGGGATGTCGGTGCCGTTGGCGACGGAGCCCCTGGCGGTGATGATGCGCACGCACGGGGCGCCCAGGCAGTTGGCGTAGACGGCATCGGGGTTGTCGGCGATCGCGCGCTGGTAGGCGACCGACACGTCGACATCCGCGGTGTTGTAGCGGGTGGTCTCGATCTTCACGCCGGAGTCCTTGTACTCGGCCTCGACGCTGGCGATGGTGCTGTCGCCCGAGGCGTCCTCCGGCGCGAGCACACTGAGCGTCTTGTATCCCTGGGCCAGCACGTAGTTCTTGATCTCGTGCACCTGGCTGGTGAAGGTCGAGCTGATCTGCTTGTTGTACGGGTAGGCCTTGACGTCGTCCAGCAGGGGTGTGGCGGACGCGGTGTAGGTGGGGATGCCGGCCCTGGTGGTGATCGGCACCATCGCGAGGGCCTCGGTGCTGGCCAGTCCGGCGCGGATCAGGTCCGGCTTGTCGCCGCTGGAGAGGCGCTTCTGCAGGACGCTGACCGCCTCGGTCGGGTCGCTCTTGGTGTCGAGGGTCTCCATCACGACCTTGCGGCCCAGGATGCCGCCCTCCTTGTTGATCTTGTTGATCGCGATCTGCGCGCCGAGGATCTCGGTGGCGGCCAGCGACGCCTGGCCGCCGGTGATCCCGCCGATGTAGACGTAATGGAAGGGATTCTTCTCGGATGCCGTGCTGCCGGTATCGGGGGTGCCGCTGCAGGCGGTCAGTGCGAGCGCGGCCACAGCTATCGTGGCCGCGGCCACGAACAGTCTTGACTTCATTGTCATCTCTTTCGGGCGGTGAATGGTGAACAGGGAGTGACCGCACAGCGATGTCACTGGGGCGACGCTGCCGGACATCGGCGGACGATCCACGATCGGATTCGCTCGCCTAGGGAATTGAATCAGCTTACTATTTTGATTTCAACTGTGGGTTTCTCCTCGTCCTGGCCGCTAGGGTGTGGCTGTGAGCGAACTCGCTGCCCCGATGAAGGGGATCGTTCCGACCCCGGTCTCCTCAGCCCCGTTTATGGGCAGACGCCTGTGGCCGGTTCGATGAGCGCGGATCCGGTCTCCGCCGCCGACGTGGCCACCGAGCTCGTCCTGTACGCCGCGTGCCTGCCCGGTGTCCCCTTTCGCGACTACGTGGATGCCGCGTCCCAGGCGGGTTTCGATGCGGTCACCATCTGGCCGCTGATGTACCGGCGCGCGCTCTCGCGCGAAGGCCTGAGCCCGCAGTCGATCGTGAGCGTCGTCGAGGACGCGGGACTGAAGCTCCTTGATCTCGACCCGATCGGAGTGTGGCTGCCCGACAGCGGTGCCGGTGCCGACGAGCCGGCGACGTTCCGCTCGGTCTGGGAGCGCCGGCAGTTCTTCGATGTGGCTGAGGCGTTGGGGATCGAGAGTCTCGTCGCCGTGAACCTGGGTGCTGATCGAGTCGAGCCCGAGGTCGCGATCGAGGGTTTTGCCGATCTCTGCGATGACGCGGCCGAGCACGGCCTCACCGTGGGTCTCGAGTTCATGCCTTTCAGCGGCATACCCGACCTGGAGTCCGCCCTCCGGATCGTGAGGGGCGCCGATCGCCCGAACGGAGGTCTCGTCTTCGACCTGTGGCACCTCCACCGCAGCGGTGGCGACCGCTCCCTGTTCGACCAGCTGGATCCGGAGCTGGTGTTCTGTGTTCAGCTCTCCGACGGTCCGTCCACGGCCGAAGCCGATCTCCGTGAGGAGGCGATGTGGAGTCGCCGCCCCCCGGGCGACGGCTCGTTCGATCTCGCGGGTGACCTCCTCGCCCTGGCCGAGCGTGGTGTTCGCACCAGGGTCGGCCCCGAGCTGTATCTGCGCGGATTCTCCGAGCGGGAGCCGCTGACCGTGGCCAGGGAGCTCATGGCCGCGACCCGACGCGTGCTCGGCACGGACTCCTGACCCCAGACCGCCGGAACCCAGACCGCCGGAACCGAGACCGCCTGAACCGAGACCGCCCCCTTCCACGGCCGACTCGGTCGGGAAGGGGGCGGTCCGAAGGCGACAGTCTATTTGGCCTGGAACATGTCCTTTCCGGAGTAGAGGCCGTCGACCAGCGGCGACGCCTCGATCACCGCGAAGGCGCTGCTCGGCAGCACCGGGTAGGCCGACGAGGCCTTGTAGACGACCTTGGCCGATCCATAGGTCGCGAAGCTGTGCTTCGTGCTGTTGATGGCGTCGATCAGCTTCTTCGCGTCGACCGACTTCGCCTTCTCGGCAGCGGCCGCGAACATCCGCAGCCCGTCATACGCCTCGGACGGGGTGGTCATGACGCCGGGAGCGCCTACCTTGAGCAGCTCCTTGTAGAAGTACTTGAACTCCGGCGTCTGCTGCGACTCGGGCAGCTGCAGCTGCACGCTGTAGACGAGGATGTGCAGGTTCTTCACCAGGTCCGGCGAGACGGAGGCGGCGACGCCGCCGGGAGCCGACGCCATCGAGGTGTCACCCACCATGGGGACATCGGTGCCGTTGGCCACCGAGCCTCGCGCGGTGATGATGCGCACGCACGGGGCGCCCAGGCAGTTCGCGTACACCGCGTCCGGACCGTCCGCGATCGCACGCTGGTAGGCGACCGACAGATCCACGTCGGCGGTGTTGTAGCGCGTGGACTCGATGGTCACGCCCGAGCCCTTGTACTCGGCCTCCACGGCGGCCACCGTGCTGTCGCCCGAGGCGTCCTCCGGCGCGAGCACGCTCAGCTTCTTGTATCCCTGGGCCAGCACGTAGTTCTTGATCTCGTGCACCTGGCTGGTGAAGGTCGAGCTGATCTGCTTGTTGTACGGATAGGCCTTGACGTCGTCCAGCAGCGGAGTCGCCGAGGCGGTGTAGGTCGGGATGCCGGCCCGGGTCGTGATCGGCACCATCGCCAGCGCCTCGGTGCTGGCGAGTCCGGCGCGGACCAGATCGGGCTTGTCGTGGCTGGACAGGTACTTCTGCAGGACGCTGACCGCCTCGGTGGCGTCGCTCTTGGTGTCGAGCGTGTCCATGACCACCTTGCGACCGAGGATGCCTCCTTCCTTGTTGATCTGATCGATCGCGATCTGCGCGCCCTGGATCTCGGTGGCGGCCAGCGACGCCTGGCCACCGGTGATCCCGCCGATATAGACGAAATGGAACGGATTGTCCGAGGAGGCCGTAGAGGTGGAGCTGGGCGTGCTGGTAGAGCAGGCGGTCAGCGTGAGAGCCGCTGCAGCCAGCGTGGCTGCGGCGATGAGCAGTTTCGACTTCATTGTCATCTTCTCTTCGATGCGGATGTGGGGGAGAATCCGTGGAGCGACGACCATACGGCGACGCTGCCGGATGTCGGCTGGCGGCCCTGGGCGGACCGTCAGCCGACCGGATCAGTTTACTATTTGAAACTCAAAGGAATCTGATCGCAGAGGTCCGACCTGACCGGGCCGGTGTCACAGGAGGGAACCGTCCCGCGGGCCCTGCGGCGGCCCGCTTCCGGCCCGTCCTCGATCCCCCGGGTAGTGTGCAGGGCATGGCCACCGAAGCGACGACCCTGGAGGTCGACGGCCCGCACGGCGTGCGCCAGATGCGCATCTCCAGCCCGAGCCGCGTGCTCTGGCCGGAGCTCGGGATCACCAAGCTGGACCTCGCCGAGTATCTCGTCGCCGTGGGGACCGCGTTCGTCGCGGCGAACGGCGATCGTCCGGTGTCCCTGCAGCGCTTCGGCGAGAACATCGAGGGCGAGTGGTTCTTCTCGAAGAACCCGCCGAAGGGCACGCCCGACTTCGTCCGCTCGGTGATGGTGACCTATCCCAGCGGCCGCGCGCATCCGCAGCTGGTGATCGACGAGCCGGCCGCGGCGGTCTGGGCGGCGCAGATGAACACCGTCGTGTTCCATCCGTGGCCGAGCCGCGCCGAGGACTCGGACAACCCCGATCAGCTGCGCATCGATCTCGACCCGCAGCCCGGCACCGACTTCGACGACGCCGTCCCCGCCGCCGTCGAGCTCCGCGCGATCCTGGCCGAGGCCGGCCTGACCGCCTACGTGAAGACCTCGGGCAACCGGGGTCTGCACGTCTTCGCCCCGATCGAGCCGGTCCGCGAGTTCCTCGACGTGCGCCACGCCGTGATCGCCGCCGCCCGCGAGCTGGAACGGCGGATGCCGAAGGCGGTCACCACCAACTGGTGGAAGGAGGAGCGCGGCGAGCGGGTCTTCGTCGACTTCAACCAGGCCAACCGGGATCGCACCATGGCTGGCGCGTACAGCCCGCGCGCGCTGCCGCACGCCCCGGTCTCGGCGCCGCTGGAGTGGGAGGAGCTGGGGAACGCGGACCCCACCGCGTTCACCGTCCTCACCATGCCGGAGCGGCTGGCAGCCATCGGCGATCCCTGGGCGCGCATGCACGAGAAGCCGGGCGGCATCGACGTGCTCATGGACTGGTGGGAGCGCGACCTGGCGAGCGGGCTCGGCGAGCTGCCCTTCCCTCCCGACTACCCGAAGATGCCGGGCGAGCCGCCGCGGGTGCAGCCCAGCCGCGCCAGGAAGCCCGACTGACGGCAGTCCCGCTGATGGCTCCGTCATTTGCGCCGAATCGCCCTTCCGCGGGCGGGTGATGGGCGATTCGGCGCAGGTCACGAGGGCGGGGCCCGTGCCTAGACCAGCACGTCCCCGAGATCGTAGGCGGCGGGGAGGTCCAGCTGCTCGAAGGTGCACGAGCGCGCCTCGCGATCGGGCCGCCAGCGCTCGAACTGCACGGTGTGCCTGAACCGCCGGCCCTCCATCTGGTCGTAGCGCACCTCGAGCACCAGGCTCGGCTCCAGCCGCACGAAGCTCACATCCTTGCTGCCGCTGAACCGGCTGCGGTCGGTCTCGCCGGTGACCGCCTCTCCGCTCTCATCGCGGAGGACGAGCGGCGCGAGCTCCTCGACCAGCTCCCGTCGGCGCAGATCGCTGAACGCCGAGACCCCGCCGACGTTCCGCAGCTCGCCCGAGGCGTCGTAGAGGCCCAGCAGCAGCGAGCCGACGCCCGAGCCGCTCTTGTGCACCCGATAGCCGAGCAGCACCACGTCGGCGGTGCGCTTGTGCTTGATCTTGAGCATGGTCCGCTTGCCGGGGGCGTAGGCGGATGCGCGCGGCTTGGCCACCACGCCGTCGAGGCCGGCGCCCTCGAACTCGACCAGCCAGCGGCGGGCGATGGCGACATCCGTGGTCACCCGGCTGAGCCGCAGCGGGTCCGGGACTCCGGTCATCAGTCGCTCCAGGGCGGCCCGGCGCTCGTCGAAGGGGGAGTCGAGCAGACTCTCGCCGCGCACGGCCAGCAGGTCGAAGGCGACGAACATTGCCGGCGTCTGCTCGGCGAGCAGGGCGATTCGGCTCTCGGCCGGGTGGATGCGCTGGCTCAGCGCCTCCCAGTCGAGCCGGGCCGCGCCGGCGGGCCCGGTGGCGACCACGATCTCCCCGTCGAGCACGCAGGGGGCGGGCAGCAGCCGCGTGAGGGCGTCCACCAGCTCGGGGAAGTACCGGGTGAGCGGCTTGGAGCCGCGGCTCGCGATCTCGACGTCAGCGCCGTCGGCATAGGCGATGCCGCGGAAGCCGTCCCACTTCGGCTCGTAGGAGTACCCGCCGGGGACGGCATCCGGCTCGGGGACCGCGTCGACGGCCTTCGCCAGCATCGGCGCAACCGGCTCCGCGGCGGAGAGCGCCATGGCTCAGCCGTGCTGGGCGCGGAGCCGGGGCAGGATCTCCTCGCCGTAGAGCCTGATGAAGCGCTCCTGGTCGTCGCCCGGGCCATGGAAGACCAGATGGGTGAAGCCGAGGTCGATGTACTCGTTGATCCGGGCAACGTGCTCATCCGGGTCGGAGGAGACGATCCAGCGCTTGGCCACGCGCTCGATCGGCAGCGCGTCGGCGAGGCGCTGCATCTCGATCGGATCCTCGGTCGCCATCTTCTCCTCGGGAGTGAGCGCGAGCGGCGCCCAGTACCTGGTGTCCTGCAGCGCGAGCTCGGCGTCGGTGTCGAAGGAGACCTTCATCTCCATCAGGGTGTCCACGTCGTCGCGGGAGCGGCCGGCCTTCTCGATGCCCTCGTCGAGGGCGGGCAGGAGGGTGTCGGCGTAGAGCTCGAAGCCCTTGCCCGAGGTGGTGATGAAGCCGGAGGCGATGCGCCCGGCGAGGCGGGTGGCGGCGGGCCCTGCTGCGCCGATGTAGATCGGGACCGCGGTCTCCGGCTTGTCGTAGATGGTCGCGTCGGTGGTCCGGTAGAACTGGCCGTCGTAGCTGACCCGGTCCTCGCGCCAGAGGGTCTCGATCAGGTCGATCGCCTCCTTGAGCCGGGCGAATCGCTCCTTCTGGTCCGGCCAGGCCTGCCCGAGCACGACCTCGTTGAGCGCCTCTCCGGTGCCCACCCCGAGGATCACGCGCCCGGGGAACATGGCTCCGAGAGTGCCGAAGGCCTGGGCGATCACGCCGGGGTGGTAGCGGAACGACGGGGTCAGCACCGAGGTGCCCATCACGATCCGCTCGGTGCGCGCGCCGAGGGCGCCGAGCCACGGCAGGGCGGCCGGTGCGTGTCCGCCCTCGTGGTTCCACGGCTGGAAGTGATCGGAGACGAACACGGAGTCGAAGCCGGCCTGCTCGGCGAGCACCGCGTAGTCGAGCAGACGGGACGGGGCGAACTGCTCGGCCGACGCCTTGTAGCCGAAGCGGATGGGACGGGTCATGTTGGTTTCCTCACTGCTGCGCGCGGCGCTGCGTCGAACGGTATCGGATCGAACTCGCCGTTGGCGGCTCGGAAGGCATGGGCGAAGTCCGGCCAGAGCAGGGTGAGCCTGCCGTTCCTCGGGTCCAGGTACCAGCTCTCGCAGCCGCCGGCAGTCCATACCGTACCCGCCGAGAGCTCGCCGATCATCGCGGTGTAGCCGCTCTCCGCGGCCTCGGTCACCTCGAGCACGAGCTCGTCGCCGGCGAAGCGGAGCGCGCCGAGCACGTAGTCGAGCTGGGACTCGATCATGTAGATCGCCGAGTTGTGGCCGAGGCCGCCGTTCGGGCCGTTGATCACGAACAGGTTGGGGAAGCCGTGCACGACCGTCGAGGCGTGGGCGGTCATCCCTCCGGCCCAATGCTCGGCGAGGCTGCGCCCGCCCCGGCCGTGCACCAGGGCCGCGTACGGCTGCTCGGCCGAGTGGAAGCCGGTGGCCAGCACCGCGACGTCCACCTCGTGCCGTGCCCCGTTCGCGGTGATCAGGGTGCCGCCGTCGACTCCGGCGAGGGCCGAGCGCTCCAGCCGCACGTGGGGGAGGGAGAAGGCCGGGTAGTAGTCGTTGGAGATCAGCACCCGCTTGCAGCCGATCTCGTAGTCCGGGGTGAGCAGTTCGCGGATGACCGGGTCGGGCACCTGCGCCGCCAGATGCCCGAGGGCCCGCCGCCGGGCCCGGTCGGTGCTCGCCGGGTCGCCCGAGCGCTGCGCGAAGGCCTCCTCGGCCTTCCAGAACAGCTCGGCCCGGTAGTCGTCGAGCTCGTCGGGAAGGCGGCGGAACAGAGACCGCTCCGCGTCGGTGTAGCGGCGCTCGTCCCGAGGCACGATGTACGGGGCGCTGCGCTGGAGCACCACGACCTCGGCCGCCACCTCTGCCAGTCGCGGCACGATCTGGATCGCCGAGGCGCCGGAGCCGACCACGGCGACCCGCTTGCCGGTGAGGTCCACGTCGTGCCGCCAGCGTGCGGAGTGGAAGAGCTCCCCGCTGAAGCCGTCGATCCCCGGAACCTCGGGGATGCGCGGCTCGCTGAGCCTGCCGCAGGCCATGATCAGCGCGCCGGCGGTCAGTCCGCCCGTGCTCGTGGTCAGCCGCCAGAGACCCGACGCATCGTCCCAGCTCGCGTCGAGCAGCTCGGTGCCGAGGCGCAGGTGCTCGGCCAGGCCTTCCGCGCGGGCGCTGTCGACGAGATAGCGCTGGATCTCGCCGCCGGGCGAGTACACGCTCGACCAGTCGGGGTTCGGCCGGAACGAGAAGGAGTACAGGTGCGACGGCACGTCGCAGGCGACGCCCGGATAGTGGTTGTCCCGCCAGGTTCCGCCGACCTCCTCGGCGCGCTCCAGGACGAGGAACGAGCGGATGCCGCGTCGCTTCAGCCGGATCCCCGCGCCGATCCCGGCGAAGCCCGCCCCGACGACGACGATGTCGCGGTGCTCCTCCTTCCCGGGCTCTCGGCCGACCGCCGGCTCTGCGTTCACGGCCGGCTCTCCGCGAGCGTGGATCCGGCTGGCTGCGCCTCGGGGTCGAGCAGGAAGGCGTCGATCAGCGCGAGCAGCTCGGCCGGCCGCTCGTGCACTGTCGCGTGGCCGCTCGCGATCTCGGCGTAGCGCGCGTTGGCGATCGCGCCGAACAGCAGCCGGGACTGGCGCCGGCCGGCCACCTCGTCGAAGGCGGCGCCCACCACGAGGGTCGGCGCCGTGATCGCATCCGCCTCGACGGATGCGCTGAGGCAGGGGACCAGCCCGCGAGAGCGGGCATCCACCGGGACCGGCCTCGAGGACTCCCAGCCGGCAGCGCTGTACATCGACTGCCTGGCGACCTCGGCCAGCACCGCGTCGTCGTGGATCGTCGACCACAGCCCGGCGTAGGCGAGCAGCTTGGCCGAGGGCGCCAGCCAGCCGGAGACGAGGATCAGGCTGCCGACCCGCGCCGGCTGCGCCGCGGCGTAGCCGGCGGCGACCGTCGCGCCGAGGGAGTAGCCGAGCAGCGTCGCGCCGTCCGGAGCCGCCGCGGCGAGCTGGGCCACCGGATCGCCAGGTTCCAGGTCGACCGCGATCACCTCTCGACGCCTGGCCAGCATCGGCGCGAGGAAGTCGAAGTCGTGGGCGACGCTGCCGCTCAGCCCGGGGACGAGGACCAGCGGCGCGCTCACCGCCGCACCGCGGCCTTCCGCTCGTCGCTCGGCTCGCCGTATGCGGTGGTGCGCTGGCGCAGCGGACGGGAGAGCGAGTGCGCGATCCGTCTCGCGGCGTCCAGGGTCAGCTCGTGGCCGTGCTCGATGCCCGCCTCCGGCAGCACGCGACCGTCGAACAGGGTTCCGCCGAGGTCGTCGGCGCCGCTGCGCAGCATCCACTTCACCTGATCGGTGTCGAGCCGGGTCCACGGAACCTGGATGTGGCGGATGTGCCCGTGCAGCGCGAGGCGGGAGACGGCGTGCACCGCGCGGTGCTCGTCGGTGTCGCTGCGCCCGGGGACCAGGGGCAGCGCGCCGCCGATGGCCGGCATCGGCACGAACTCCCGGAAGCCGCCGGTCTCGTCCTGGAGCCGGGCCAGGGTGCGCAGATGCGCCACCCTGTCGGCCGCGGTCTCGCCGAGCCCGTAGACCATCACCGAGGTCGAGCGGATGCCCAGTCCGTGCGCCGCGCGGATCAGCTCCAGCCAGCGGGCGACGGGCAGGTCGCCGGGCGCGAGGCGCTCCCGCACCGACTCGTCGAGGATCTTGACCCCGGTCCCGGGAACCGAGTCGACCCCGGCCTCGCGCAGCGCCTGAAGGAACTCGAGGTCGCTCAGGCCGCTGCGCCGCGCCCCGTCGTCGAGGTCGGCCGGCCTGAAGGCGTGCAGGTGGATGTCGGGCGCCGCCGCCTTCACGCGGCGTGCGACATCGAGATAGTCGCCCCGGGCCGGCAGCACGCCCTGCACGCAGAGCTCGGTCGCTCCGAGCTCCCAGGCGTCCGCGGCGATCAGCCCGACCGCGTCGAGATCGGGCAGCTCCGCCCCGAGCCGGTCGGTGGAGAGGTTGCGATTGGCGACCACGCTGATCGCCTCGCCGATCGTGTACCGGCGCAGGTCGTTCGCCAGCGCGGCCAGCCGGTCGAGGTCGTCCCCGGTCGCTGTGAGCAGCTCGGCGTAGTCGTCGTCGCTCAGCCCGGTCGGGTCGTCGGCCGCGCGGGAGAGGGCCGAGCGCGAGGCGGAGCCGATCGCGCGGGTCCCGTGACCTGCCGGACGCCTGCCCTCGGCGGCGAGCCGGGTCCGCGGCTCGGCCAGCTCCAGCACCCGGGGGAGCAGCAGCGGGTCGATCCACGCCTCGTCGACGTACTCGGGATGGGCGGTGAGGCGCTCGTGCAGGGTGAAGCCGGCCTCCGCGGTCCTGGCGGCCAGCTCATCCAGCTGCGGCCACGGCCGCTCCGGGTTCACGTGGTCGGCGGTGAGCGGGCTCACCCCGCCCCAGTCGTCGATGCCGGCGCGCACCAGCAGGCGCAGCTCATCCACATCGGAGAGGTTCGGCGGCACCTGGATGCGCATCATCGGTCCCATCACGAGCCTCGCGACCGCGACCGCGGCGAGGTAGTCGGTCATGGCCAGGTCGGCCACGGCGCGCATCGCGGTGGAGGGCTTCGCGCGGAAGTTCTGCACGATCACCTCCTGCACATGGCCGTGCCTGGCGTGGGACTCGCGGATAGCGATCAGCGACTCCGCCCGCTCGCGGTAGTCCTCGCCGATGCCGACCAGGATGCCGGTGGTCAGGGGGACCCTGGCCAGGCCCGCGTCCTCGAGCACCCTCAGGCGCACCGCCGGCTCCTTGTCGGGGGAGCCGAAGTGCACCTGTCCCTTCTCCGACCAGAGCCGGGTGGCGGTGGTCTCGAGCATCATGCCCATCGACGGGGCGGACGGACGCAGAGTCGCGATCTCCTGCGCGGTCATCACGCCGGGGTTCATGTGGGGAAGCAGGCCGGTCTCGCGCAGCACCAGGCGGGCCATCGCGGCGACGTAGTCGATCGTGGTCGCGTAGCCGTGCTCGTCCAGCCACTCGCGCGCCTCGGGCCAGCGCTCCTCCGGGCGGTCGCCGAGGGTGAACAGCGCCTCCTTGCAGCCCATCGCCGCGCCCTGCCGGGCAACCGCGAGGATCTGCTCCGGCGACATGTAGAGCGACTTGCCCTGCCGGGCGAGCTGGCCGGGAGTCTCCACGAAGATGCAGTAGTGGCAGCGGTCCCGGCACAGGTTGGTGATGGGGAGGAAGACCTTGCGGGAGTAGGTGATCACGCCGGGTCGGCCGACGGCATCCAGTCCGCGGTCCCGCACCGCGGCCGCGAGGTCGAGCAGCGAGTCGAGGTCGTCGCCGCGCGCCTGCAGCAGCGCCTCGGCGTCGTCCGGGCCGATCGCGGAGCCCGTCGCCGCTCGCTCCAGCGCTCCCGCGATCCCGGGATGGCGCGCCGCGGTGTTCACCGGCAGCGGCAGTGCGGTCGTCACCCGTCGAGTCTACGACCGGGCGGGAAAGGCGGGGACTGTGGCGGAAAGGGCGTCGACCCGTCCTGATACAGGCGATTCGCCACTAATACACTGGCCACGAGCCGACACGAAAGGACCGCCGATGACCTCCACCGCCGACCTCTACGACGAACTGGGCGAGAGTGTGCAGTCGCTCGCCCTGCAGCTGCTCGATCTCGGTGGCCGCGTCGCGTTCGAGGGCCCGATCCGCACGGTCAAGTGCTTCGAGGACAACGCGCTGATCAAGTCCGTGCTCTCCACCCCCGGCGAGGGCGCGGTTCTCGTGGTCGACGGCGCAGGGTCGATGCGTTCGGCCCTGATGGGCGACCTGATCGCGCAGTCGGCGGTCGACAACGGATGGTCCGGAATCGTCATCAACGGTCCGGTGCGCGACCGCGCCGCCCTGGCCCGGATGCCCTTCGGCGTGAAGGCCCTCGGCAGCAACCCGCGCAAGAGCGCCAAGCTCGGCACCGGCGTCGCCGACGAGATCGTCGAGATCGCCGGGGTCGTGTTCCGGCCCGGCGCGAGGCTCTGGGCCGACGAGGACGGCATCCTGGTCGAGCGCTGACGTGATTCGGGTCCTCCCCGTTCGGCTCGCTCAGCGCTTCCGTTCAACTCGCTCAGCGCTTCCGTTCAACTCGCTCAGCGCTCCGTTCATCTCTCCCATTCAGCCCAATCTGAGTCCTCACTCCGCCCACAGTTCGCGGCTCGTCGCTCCATGCACAGGCACGTGCTTCTCGCCAGCTGCACGATCGGGAGTGTCGGTGGTGGGGTGTTGCCTTGTGGCATGGAAAGCACGATCGCACGGGCCGCGGAAGCGCTGAATCGTGTCCCCGGCGGGCCCCGTGACAGCGGTGTCGGCGGCACCGCCTCGATCGACCCAGCCGATCACGACCTGATCGATGTGGTGATCTGGATGGAGCGCAGCATCAACCGCCTGACGGCGTTGCGGGCCAGCGCGATCGAGCTCGCGCGGCGGCAGGCACTCGGGCCATCGACGGCAGCTTCGCCGACCGATGGTTCTTCGACCGATGCCTCTTTGACCGATGCCTCTTCGACCGATGCCTCTCCGGCTGATGGCCCTCCGGCCGGCGGCTCGCCCGGTACCGACACCATGCGGCAGCGCGCATTCGTGGCCGAGATCGCGGCCGCCTTGACCGTCTCGGAGCGCGCGGCGGAGAACCTGATCGGCACCGCCAGGGTGCTGACCGAGCAGTTGCCGGGCACCCTGCGGGCTCTGGCGGAGGGGCGCATCGGCTATCGGCACGCGCAGATCATGGTCGATCATGCGGCGGGCCTCGACGACGAGGACGCCGTTGCCCTGGAGGAGGCGGTGCTGCCCGAGGCCGGTGGGTCGGCACCGCCGCGATTCGACCGGCAGGTGCGCGCCGCCCGGGAGCGTCTCAACCCCGACACGATCGAGGAGCGTCACCGTCGCGCGGCTGATGAACGGGATGTGCGGCTGGACCCTGGACGTGACGGCATGGCCTGGCTGACCGCGCACCTTCCGGCCGCGCAGGCCGTCGCGATCTTCGACCGGCTCACCACCGCGTCCCGCGTCCGCATCGATGCGCGCACTCTCGGTCAGCGGCGCGCCGATCTCTTCGCGGCGGCTCTCCTCGCCGGCTCCGCGACTGCCGGTTCTCCGATTGCCGACTCCGCGTCCACCAGTTCTCCGATTGCCGGCTCCGCGACTGCCGGCTCCGCGACTGCTGAGGCACGGGCCACCGGTCCGGGGGCCGAGGGCACGACCGCCGCCCGCTCCGGCTCCGAGGACCGGGCCATCGCCGGTCACCCTTTGGAGCTGGAGCGGTACCGCGCCATCCGCCCCACGGTAGTGGTCACCGTTCCCGCCCTCACTCTCCTCGGCCGCGTCGACGAGCCGGCCACGCTCGAGGGATACGGGCCCATCGATCCGGAGACCGCTCGCATCCTCGCCGCCGGAGCCGGCAGCTTCATCCGATTGCTCACTCATCCCGA
>Ga0182749_1001244_pt1 | contig 20521 bp, 6 predicted proteins | sample eDN3rd37CKraftMG_FD_128875 | JGI IMG/M metagenome (GOLD analysis project Ga0182749, IMG submission 128875) | Enriched Miracle-Growth compost microbial communities from Emeryville, California, USA - eDNA 3rd pass 37_C Kraft MG (version 2) (version 2) ...
CGGCGCCCGGCGCCTCGACCGTCGTGCCGTTCGTCGAGCCGCGGTCCACGAGCCACAAGCCTGCCTCGTCGACACCGAGCTCGGCGTGCGTCTTGGAGACGGAACGGTCGGGCACGGCGACGAGCAGCGGCGCGGGGCCCGCCGTCGTCGGCGGCAGCGCCGGGTCGCGGCCCAGGAGCGCGGCACCGGCGACGACGACCGTCGACCCGTCGGGGAGCGTGAGCGTGGCCGCGACGGGTCCGGCGCCCTGCGGTGCCACGACGGGCTGGGCCTGCGGCGCCGGGCTCGGCTGGACCGGGGCCTGCTGAACCTGAGGCCGCTGGGCCGGAGGCTGCTGGGCCTGAGGCTGCGGCGTCGGGGGCTGCGCGGCGGGGGCACCGGGCACACCCGTGACGAGACCGTTCGGTGACGCCGCCGGCGTGGCGCTCGCCGGGGCGGTCGGAGCAGCCGACGGCGCCGCAGGCGGCGCCCAGCCCGCCGCAGCGGACGGCGCGACGGGAGCGGACGGTGCGACGGGAGCAGGCGGCGTCGGGGCGGGCGGCGCAGCGGGCTGGCCGCCGAACGGTGCGCTGCCGTAGGGAGCACCGCCGTAGGGGGCACCGCCGTAGGGGGCACCGCCGACGGGCGCAGCCGGGACGGGCGCACCGGGGTACGCGGCGGCTGGGCCGGCCGTCGCCGTCGGGCCGGGGACCGCGGCGTGGCCGGGGAGCGGCCCGCCGGGCACGAACGACGCCTGCGGGGCCGGCGCCTTCACGGGCACGACCACGGCACGTGCGGCCTTGTCGAACCAGCCCTGGCGGCGCGGCGACTTGTCGAACAGGGGACTCAGCAGCATGACGAAGAGGCCGACCCCGCACGCGAGGATCGAGACGCCGAAGACGAGGCCCCGGACGATGCCACGCCCGACCCCGATCGGCTTGCCGGTCACGACGTCCTGAGTGCGCAGGCCGAGCGCCAGCTTGCCGACCGTGCGACCGGTCGCACCCTCGACGGACACCAGGACGAGACCACAGACGAGGAGCAGGCCGTACACGAGCGCGTACAGCGGGAACAGCGCGCTCGGCTCGACGGAGACCGTGCCGTCACCGACCGGCACACCGTCGTCCATGATCCCCGGCAGCATCAGCGCTGTCGCGATGCCGCCAGGGATCGCGATCACGATCCAGTCGATCAGCCACGCGAGCACGCGCTTGCCCTCGGTCGCGCCGACCGGGCCCGCGGGGGCGGGCGGCGTCGTCGGGAACCCGGGGAGGGTCTGCGCGGCGAAGCCCGTACCCTGCGGCGCCCGCCCCGCCGGTCCCGGGTGCCCGGGGCCCGGCACGGTGCCCGGCAGCAGGACGGGCTCCGTGGTCTGGCCGGACGGCACGCCGACGCCGGCCGCCGCGCCGAGCGGCGCCGCGCACGACGGGCACAGGCTCGCCCCCGGCGGGACGGCCGCCCCGCAGCGCGGGCAGGTGGTGACGGAGCTCATCGTGCATCTCCCGAGGGTCGCGACCACCGGCGCCGAGGCCGGGGGTCGGGCGTGGGCGTGAGCGGGTCGTCCGCGACCGCCTTGGTGCTAGGGGTGGTCCGCGAGCGGCGGACCGAGCGCAGCGAGAGCCGGGCCGCCACCCGCTTGCGCCACGGGACCGCGGCACGCATCTGGGCGACCGCGGCCTCGATGCCGCCCCAGTATGCCTCGACGTCCGCGTCGCTCGGGTCGCCCGACCCGAACACGCTCGCGTCGGCGTGCCGGGCGAGCGTGAGCGTCCCGGCCGCCGGGTACGACGCCTCGAGCGCTCCCCCGGTCTCCTGCCGGGTAGCGCCGTTCTCGACCGGGTGCCCGAGGTCGACGGCGGCGTCGACGATCTCGTGCCAGCCGCCCGAGATCTGGTCCGCCGGGGCGCCCGTGCGGCGACGGCGCAGCCGACGACGCGACTTGTACCCGAGGAGCAGGACGAACGGCAGGAGGACGATCGCGAGCGGTATCACGACGGCCGCGCCGACCGCGGCCGCGTGACCCCAGTCGAACGGCGTGCCGTCCTGCTTGTCGTCCTTCTTCTTGTCGTCCTTCGCCTTGGCGGTGTCCGCCTGGTCCGGCTCCGACGGCGGCTCCGGGTCCTGCAGGACGGGGGGCTTGGGCACCTGCTGGCTGCGGGGCTGCGGCTGGACCTTGTTGTTCTCGTCGGGCACGGAGTCGAAGGCGACCCAGCCCTTGCCCTGGAACGGGACCTCGACCCAGGCGTGGACGTCCTTGCCGGTCGCGGTGAACGCCGTGCCCGGCTTCCAGCCCGCGGCAGCGTCCGGGTACACGCCCATGACGACGCGCGCGGGGATCCCGAGCGACTGGGCCATGAGGGCGTAGGCCACGGCGAACTGCTCGTCGTCGCCGACCATCGTCTCGCTCGCGAGCAGCGTGTCGATGCGGTCCGCGGAGTGACCCGGGCGCGACGGCGGCTGGTCGCCGATACCGCTCGAGTACGTGCCGCTCTTGAGGAGCGCGTCGCGCAGGCGCTGGAGCTGCGTGAGCGGGTCGGTCGCGCCGCCGACGAACTGCTCGGCCTTGGCCTGGACGGACGCCGGGACGTTGGTGGGCTTCGGGAGCTCGACGTCCGCGATCGGGACGCCCTTGAGGTCGGCCTCCTTGGGCTGCGCCTGCTCCACGGCGCGCACCGTGTAGGTGTCGCCGTCGCGCAGGAGGCCCGTGGTGATGGCGGTGCCGGTCACGGCGTCGTAGTAGGTGCCGTCCTCGAGGTCCTTCGCACGGTCGCCACCGAACGTCACGCCGGTCAGGGACCCCAGGTCCGGGATCCACGGGCCGCTGTAGCCCTTGACCTGGACGCCCAGGGTGACGGGGGTGCCGGTGGCGTCGGTCGCGATCTTCCGCCCGACGCGCACGAAGGAGCCGGAGCTCTTGTCGTCGCTCGTCGCCGAGTACACGACGCCGTCGTACGCGTCGAGCGTCGCGAGCCGCACCCGCGCACCGGCGGGCAGGCCGGAGACGGTGAGGAGCGCGTCGTCCTTCTGGTCCTTGACGTAGTGCCGGAACGACGCGAGCGGGGTCACGTACTCGTGCAGGTCGGGCGGCGGGACGACGTCCTCGCGCAGGACCACGCGGCCGTGGTCGGGCGCGACCACGGGTCCGAGGACGACGGCGGCCGCCGCGGCGACGGCGAGCACGATCGCGCCGGTGCGGGCACGGTGCATCGTGAGGCGACGCAGCGCGTCCTCGGACGTCTCGGTGGTGCTCTCGCGGTCGCGGAGGCGGCGCTCGGTGGTGCGCCAGGCCGACCACAGCAGCGCGACCACGCCGAGCACGGTGCCCTGCACCACGGGTCGGGCGGGGACGATGGTGCCGAGGAGGATCGCGCCGACCAGCCCGACCAGCACCGGGACGAGCGCCCACACGGGCCGCTTCGCGCGCCACGCGATGGTGCCCGCGACGACGCTCGTCACGAGCAGCAGCACGAACGGGACCAGGGCGAGGTCGGGGAACGACGACAGCGGGGGCGCCGTCGTGACGAAGGACTTCCACGAGAACACGGCGCCGCGGAGCAGGCCGCGGGCGGTCTCGGCGGTCGGGACGACGCCCGCGACCGTCGAGCCGCCCAGCGCGAGCGCGCCGCCCGCCACGAAGTAGACCACCACGGTCGCCGCGGCCACCGAGAGCGTGGACCAGCGCCACGCGGCACCGATCCACGCGACGAGCAGCCCGAGGACCAGGCCACCGAGGGCGGGGGCCAGGTAGCCCTGGCTGCCCCACACGGGCTCGAAGCCCACGACGACCACGCCGAGCATGACGACGAGCGCGGCCAGGTCGAGCATCCCGGCGCGCGTGCGGGCGCGCGGGGCCGAGTAGCGCGGGTCGTCGTGCGCGAAGCGCTCGCCCCGCGGGCGGCCGTCGGTGCGCGCGCGGGCGGGGGCGGCGTCGGGCGCGAAGGTCGAGGTTCGGGGGCTCATGCCGCGGTCACCCGCCGCATCGCCGACCCGAGCTCGTCGAGCGAGCCGATCGTGAGGACGACGAGCTCCGCGATGTTGCGGCGGGCCGCCGACTCCCCGGGCACGCAGCGCACCGCGATGACCCGCACGTCCTGCGGGAGACGTGCGGAGGCGGCCCGCAGGTCCGCGGGCGGCACCCGGCTGCCGACGAGGACGGCGACGACCGACGCGTCGGCGACCGACTGCGCCGCGCCGCGCGCGAGCTGGGCGATCCCCTCGGCGAGGGACCGCGTCTGGACGCCCGCGAGGTCGTCCAGCAGGCGCGTGCGGGAGTCCCCGCGGAGCTGGGCGTCGTTGCTCATGACCGTGAGCCCACGGTCCTCACGGATCGCCTGCAGGCCGAGCGAGCCGCAGACGCTCACCGCGAGCTCGAACTCGTCGGCGTGCGCGTAGTCCTCGGTGCGCGTCGACAGGATGACCGCCAGGTGCGAGCGCCGCGTCTCCTCGAACTGCCGGACCATGAGCTGGCCCGTGCGAGCCGTCGTCTTCCAGTGCACGTGCCGCCGGTCGTCGCCCGCGACGTAGTCGCGCAGCGCGTGGAACGACACGTCGGAGTTCGACAGGTCCTGGGTGCTGCGGCCCTCGAGGTCGCGCAGGAAGCCCGACGACGAACCCGTGAGGCTCGTGGTCCGCGGGTGCACGTACAGCTGCTCCGCGTCCGTCCAGTCGACCTGGCGGCGCAGGAGCCCCAGAGGGTCGGCCCGGACCGAGCGCACCGGCCCGACGGGGATGACGGCGCGGCGCCGCGTCGGCACCGCGAACACGTCCTCGTGGACCGCGCCGGCGCGCAGCCGCGGGACGGGGAAGCTCGCGAGCCCCACCCCGACCGGCAGCTCCATCACGGCGGGCAGCAGCGGGCGCGACGTCGGGTTGGTCACCTGGATCCGGCCGACGGCGCGCTCCCCCACGACGACCCGGTGGCCCGCGAGGTCGAGGTCGACCGCGTACTGGAAACGGCCCAGCACGAACACGACCGCCGCGAGCAGCACGACGGTGCCCACCAGCGCGAGCACGACGAGCTCGGCCCAGTGGTACCGCAGCCCCGCCCACCACGCCAGCAGCGTCCCGACAGCGACCGTCCAGCCCAGCGGGCTCACGACGTCCGTGACCGGGCGCGTCCACCGCGCGACGGTGCGCGCCGCCGGCCTGGCCGCCTCCACGGCGGGCGCCAGCGCGTCACGCACCGGCGCGAGCGCGCGCGCCAGCCGTCTCGACCTCGTTCTCATCCCTGCCATCCCAGCCAATCCCAGCGAGCTCGTGCGTGTCCTGCGGCGGTCTTCGACCGACCGGTCAGACCGTCTGACGTTCCTGCGGTGCGGGCACGTCCGCGAGGACGCGGGCGAGGACGCCCTCGGTCGTGGTGCCCGTGAACTCGGCCTCCGGGTCGAGCACGATGCGGTGCGCCCACACGGGCAGCGCGAGCTGCTTGACGTCGTCGGGCAAGACGTAGTTGCGGCCCTGGCTCGCCGCCCACACCTTGATGCAGCGCGTCATCGCGAGCGCGCCGCGGATGCTCACGCCCAGGCGCGCCTCGGGCACGTTGCGGGTGGCCTCCGCCAGCCCGGCGACGTAGTCGAGGACCGCCGGGTCGACGTGCACCGTCGCCGCGAGGTCGGCCATCTCGGCGACCGCCTGCGTGGTCACGATCGGCGCCAGCGCCGCCGACCGGTCCTTCTGCGCCGAGCCCGCGAGGATCTCGACGGCGGCCGCACGGTCCGGGTAGCCGAGCGACGTCTTCATGAGGAACCGGTCGAGCTGAGCCTCGGGAAGGCGGTACGTGCCGGCCTGCTCGATCGGGTTCTGCGTCGCGATCACCATGAACGGGCGGCCCGCGGTGTGCGGGACGCCGTCGACCGTGACCTGGCCCTCCTCCATGACCTCGAGCAGCGAGGACTGGGTCTTCGGCGAAGCGCGGTTGATCTCGTCCGCGAGGACGATCGACGCGAACACGGGCCCCGGGTGGAAGTCGAACGCACCCGTCTTCTGGTCGTAGATCGTCACGCCCGTGACGTCCGACGGCAGGAGGTCCGGCGTGAACTGGATACGGCTGTGGCTGCCCTGGACGGACGCCGCGATCGCACGCGCCAGCATCGTCTTGCCGGTGCCGGGCGCGTCCTCGAGGAGCACGTGGCCCTCCGCGAGCATGCACGTGAGCACCAGGCGCACGGTCGTCGGCTTGCCGAGGACGGCCTGGCCCACGTTGCCGGCGAGGCGGTCGAACGTCTGCGCGAACCACGCGGACTGCTCGGGTGTCATGGTCATCGTGTCGTCTCCCTCTGGGTTCTGCTCAGTTCCTGGTGCAGCGCGGTCGCGCCCGTCACCAGGTCGTCTTCTCGTAAGCCGTGCCGTCGATGATGACCCACACTTGCGCGCCGTTGTTCTGGCCAGTTGTTCCGTAGTAGCAGGCGAGCCGGATCGAGCCGTTGGCAGGGAAGGTCGTCGAGTTCGTGCGGAAGCCGTCACCGCCGTAGGAGGCCGCGCACTGGTAGCTGTGCTTGCCCGCCGGGAAGTCCGACGTGGTGAGCTCGAAGTACTCGCCGATCGGCGCGGAGACTCCGGACCGGGACACCCAGGCTCGCGGACTCGGCTTGGAGGGACTGTCGCTCGACGTTGCACACGTCGGTGAGCCTGAGGTCTGCCCTTCCGTGTTCTTCGCCTGAGCGCACACCGTCACCGTCGAGCTGTACCCCACGCCCGAGATGGGCACGGATACATCACCCGGCACCTTGAACGATCCGGAACCGCCCGACGTAACGGTCACGGTCGTCGTCCTGCCGTTGCTCGACGAGGACTTCACGGTTGCGGTGATCGAGTAGGAGCCGTCGCTACCTGACCAGCCTCCGAAGCTGATCGACGGCGCCCCTGGTGGCGCATACGGTGTCGCGGACTTTGCCGAGCTTGCGGCCCCCAGCGTCGTCGTCCCCTCGACAGTCGCTGCCGCGCGAACCTGGAACGGGTAGTCCGTGCCGTTGTTCAGGTCGGTGACGATCCGGTCCGAGCCGAGAGCGTTCCAGCCGTTACCGGCCGTGTACTGGTACGAGACCTCGTCCGATTTCAACCCCGTCCCACCCAGGTTCGAGTCGGTGAACGCGAGCTGGACGCGGCCATCCGAGCCCGTTGCTGTAGCGGTCAGCCCCGTGGGCGCCGGCGGCAGGGCGAACGCCCGGACCGCAGCCGACTGTGGACTCCAGTCGGCGTCGCCGAACTTCGCCGTCGCCTTGTTCTTCGCTCGCACACGGAACGTGTAGTCCGTCGTGTTGGCCGCGACGTCGACTGTCGTGCCCGTCGCCGACGCGTCGGCCGTCACGGACTTGACCGACGAGCCGCCTCGCAGCACCTCGATGTCGTAGCCGGTGATGTCGCCACCGTTGTCGTTCGGGGCGTTCCAGTCGACCTTCATCTGCGACGTCGTGCCCAGCGAGGTGCGCGTCACGGTGGGCGTGCCGGGGGCTGCAGGCTTGCCCGCCGGCGTCTCCTCCGCGGACCACGCGCCCCAGTCCGACGGCTCCGGAGCCTTGTTGACGGCCTGGACCTGCACCTTGTACGCGACGCCGTTCTCGAGGCCCTTCCAGACGGCGGTCGTCCCGGTCACGCCCTGAAGCACGGTGCGACCGTCGGGCGCGGCCGGCGAGATCTGCAGGTTCACCGACTCGATGGCCGACCGGTCCGTGTACGTCTTGTTCGACCACGTGACCGTGAGCTGGCCGTCGCCGAACTCGAGGCTCGGTGCGTCGGGGGCGTCCGGGCGCTCGTCCGGGCGCGCGACGTCCGACTCGGGCGACGGCTCGGACGCCCCCGCGGCGTTGTTCGCCACAACCGTGAACGTGTACTCCTGGTCGTTGGTCAGCCCCGTGATGGTGCACGTCGTGGTGACGCACGTCTGCGGCGCCCCCGACGACGGCGTCACCGTGTACGACGTGATGTCGGCACCGTTGTTGTTCGGCGGGGTCCACGAGAGCGTGACCTGGTGCGACTCGATCGTCCCGACCTCCGGCTTGGCCGGCGTGTCCGGGTGGCCCTGGACCGTGATCAGCACCTGGCCGTCGACCTGGCGCTCCGGGTCCTTGGTGGCGTCCTGGACGGTGTAGCTCAGCGCGATCTGGCCGTGGAAGTCCGCGTCCGGCGTGACGGCGACCTCGTCCCCGCGGACGACGGGCTGGCTGGCGTCACCGGACTCGAGGGTCACCCCGGTGATCGTCAGGGGCTTCCCCTCGTCGGCGAACGGGTTCGTGTCGTTCGCCAGCACCGGGATCCTGAGCTCCTTCCCCGCGAGCGCCTTGTCGACGTCGTCCTCGTTCGCGACGGGCAGGTGTCGGGTCGAGGCGACGACGGTCACGTGGACGGTCCCTGTGACCGCCGGGTTCTTGCCGTCGGACACGGACACCTGGACCGTGCCGTCGGTGCCCTTGGCGACCTCGGCGTCGGCGGTCACGCTCAGCGTGCCCCCGCTCACCTCGGCGTGGAGCCCGGAGGATGCCTTGCCGACCTTGAAGCTCAGCGGGTCGTCGTCGGGGTCGGTCGCGGCGCTCGACAGGTCCACGGTGCCGGGCTGGGTGTCGCCGGCCCCGACGGACACCGTCGGGTTGCCCGTGAACGTCGGGGCCTGGTTCTTCGGCGCGGTGACCGTGATGGGGACGCTCAGCGTCGCGGTGTGACCGTGGGGGTCGCCGGCGCTCTTGCCGTCGGTGACCTCGAAGCTCAGGGTCGCCTGTCCGGCGAACTTGTCGTCGGAGGTGAAGGTGACCGTGTGGACGTCGTTCACGACGCGCGTGCCGTCGACGACCTTGACCTTCGCGTCCGTCGTCAGCCTCGGGGTCTTGCCGTCGGCGACGCGCACGAGGTCACGGATGTCGATCTTGAGCGGCTTGCCGCTCTCGACCTTGAGCTCGGGCGCGTCCGTGCGGAGCGTCGGCGCGGTGGTCTGGAGCGCGGGGATCCAGACGAAGGCCGAGTCCGTCAGCCCGTCGGGATCGGTCACGGTGTAGCGGAACACCTGGTCGGTCTCCGTCAGCGGCACCGACAGCACGCCGTCCTTGCCCACGACGACGCCCTTCTGCGACGTCGTCACCGTGAGGGCGCTCGCGGCGCCGTCGGGGTCGGAGTCGTTCGCGAGGACGGGCGCGGAGACCGCCCGCTTCCCGACGACGTCGGCGCCGGAGACCACGTCGTCCTTGGCGATCGGTGGCTTGAGCGGCGCCTTCGCGTCGACGGTGACCACGATCGCGCCCGACGCACGTGCCCCGTGCGTGTCCTGGATCGTGTAGAAGATCGTCGTCGTGCCCGCCTTGCCGGGCGCCGTGAAGGCGACGAGGTTCCCGTCGGCCTTGACCTTGAGGCCGCCCTGGGCCTTGAGACCCGACGAGACGAGGGCGATCCGGTCGCCGTCGGGGTCGGAGTCGTTCACGAGCGGTGCGACCGAGACCGCGCGGCCGGGCCGGACGGTCACGGCGTCGTCGACGGCCACCGGCGGCTGGTTGGTCGACGGGGTCGAGGCGATGCCCACCCGGACCGTGCCGGTCGCCTGCTGACCGCGACGGTCCTCGACGGTGTACTGGAACGTGTCCGTCCCGGTCGCCGTCTTGGCCGCGGAGTAGACGATCGTGCCGGCGGTGACCTTGGCCGTGCCCTTCGAGGCCGGCGTGCCGATGCCGGTCAGGCGCACCGAGTCACCGTCGGGGTCCGTCCCGTCGAGCGACGGGGTGATGGTCACCGACCCGCCGGAGAGGGTGCGGGCCTCGATGGTGGGCGGCTTGGGCGGAGAGTTGTCCGAGCCCCCGATGACGTGCACCGTGACCTGGGCGGAGTCCTCCTGCCCGTTCTTGTCGCGCACCCGGTAGATCAGGTAGGCCGTGCCTGGCTTCGACCCGGCCTGGAACCGGACGACCCGGTCCGAGACGAACGCCGACCCGAGGTCGGCCGCGGGCTCGCGCGCGAGCTTGGGCTGCAGGTAGAGCTGGAGCCCGTCCGGGTGCGTGTCGTTGGCGAGGACCGGGATCGTCACCACGTCCCCCACGTGCACGGTCGCTTCGTCGGCCGCGGCGTTCGGCGGGTGCAGCTTGTTGGGCGGCGGCACGGCCACGACCCTCACCTGCCCGACGGCGGAGTCCGTGCCGTTCGACACCGTGTAGTGGAGGGTGACCGGCTTGTCCAGGTTCCGGATCTCCGTGACCCGCAGCACCGAGTGCCCGAGCACCGCCACGGTGACGCCCGCGCCGTCGGGTACGTCGACCGACTGGACCACGAGCACGCCGCCCGACGGGTCGGAGTCGTTGGCCAGCACGTCGACCAGGGTCTGGCCGCCCGACGGGACCAGGGCCGTGTCGGGGACCGCGACCGGCGGTCCCGAGGCCTTGTCCGGGTCCACGACGTCCACGCGCACGACCCCCGTCGTCGCCGACGGACCGTCGCTGACCTGGTACGTGAAGACGTACGAGCCTGCCCGGTCGGCGGCGAACTGGAACGTGCCCGCGTCGTAGTTGGGCGTGATCTTGGCGCCGGAGGGCTGGTCGACCTTGGCCAGGCGGAGCGTGTCGCCGTTCGGGTCGGTGTCGTTGCGCAGCGGGTAGACGGTCACCGGCTGGCCGGCGCGGGTCTCGGCGTGGTCGCCGACTGCGACGGGCGACTCGTTGTCGGCGCCCTTGACGTCGACCCAGAGAGTGCCCTGGGCCGTGCCGCCGAGCCCGTCCGAGACCGTGAGCGTGACGGCCTTGCGCCCGGTCGACGCCCCCGCGTCGCGGTACTCCACGGTCCCGTCCGACTCGAACCGGACCTCGTCGCCCTTGGTCTTCGCGGTCGCGTCGGCCAGCAGCAGGTCGTCGCCGTCCGGGTCGCGGAAGTACGGCAGGACCTTGATCTTGCCCGTCTTGCCGCGGGCCAGGGTGAGCACGGGCTCGCCGGTCTGCTCGGGTTTGCTGTTCTGGCTGTAGGGGACGACCTTCAGCCGCACGGACGCCGTGTCCTTGCCGCCGCGCCCGTCGGTGACCCGGTAGCGGAACGTCGACGAGCCGGCCGCGTCCTGGTCGGTGGTGGCCAGCAGGGCGTCGCCCCCCATCACCTGGGCGACGCGTGCGTTCGTCGGTCCGTCCCCGTCGACCGCGGCGGCCATGACGTCGCCGTCCGGGTCGACGTCGTTCGACAGGACCGGGAGGATCGTGGACCGCCCGGGACGGACCCCGTACGAGTCGTCCTTGGCGACGGGCGGCCGGTTCTTCTCGGACCGGTTCTTGATGGGCTTGTCGACCTGCTCCGGCTTGTCGTTCTTGGCGTCGGTCTCGGAGCCCTTTTTGTTCTCCGGGATCTTCTGCTCCCAGTCGTCGACCTTCTGGAACCGGTCGGCCGCCAGCCACACCGTGCCGGACGCCAGGTCGTTGAGGACGACGTTCGACCGGTTCACCCGGTATCGCAGCGTCGCGGACGAGTCGAGGCCGGCCAAGCGCTGGTCGAGGTCCCGCGCCGTCCCGTCGCAGTCTCGGACCACCTGGCCCGTCCCTGACCACGCGCCGTACGTGCAGCCCGCGACCTGCACCGGCGCCGCCGGGCGGCCCGACGCCGACCGGGTGGTCGCCCTCGAGCCGTCGAGCGGTTGGGAGACCAGACCGGACGTGGTCGCGTAGGCGACGGTGCTCGACGCCGACGACGGCTCCTGCAACAGCGCTCCGGTGCCCGACACGTCGACGGTCTTGCCGGGCAGGTAGAGCCTGGCCGAGGTCTGGTCGAGCACGACGGCGCGGTCGCCGACGGCCGTGATGGCGAGCACGTCGTGGGCCCCGACGCCCTTGAGGTCCGAGCGGGTGGTCCGGGCCGCCGTGCCCTTGTCCGTCGTCGTGATCGTCGTGAGGTCGCCGGACCGGTCGGCCACGTGCACGGTCCCGTCCGTGCCGACGGCGAGCACGGCACCCTTGCCGACCTTCGCCACAGGCTTGGTGACCTTCGTGTCGAACGACGCCACGCCGGCCGCCGGCACGACGTACACGAGTCCGCTGTCCGGGGCCAGGATCGCCGTCGACGCTCCTCCGAGACCCACCTGCGCGTCCGTCGGGAGCTTCGCGGTGCCCCGGAGCTTCGAGTCGGCGACGTCGACCGGGCTGAGCGTGCCCAGGCTCGGGTCGTACGCCAGGACCGTCTCGGCCTGCTGGAGCACGTCCGCCGACGTGCTCGAGGAGACGAGCGTGCTGTCGAGGGCCTGCGCCGCGGTGTTGAACCGGCCCAGCTCCGCCCCCGTCCCTCGCGTCACCCACACACCGGAGTCGTTGAGCTCGACCTTCGCGGTCGGCTCGCCGTGGTAGGTGAGCGCGAGCGCGACCATCGCCGTCGACACCACCGACACGGTGGTCACGGACGCGACGGACCGGCGCCTGGCACCCAGGCTCTGGAGAATCCCCACTGCTCACCCTGCTCGTCGTCGGTCGCGCGTCGCTTCTGTCTCGTGCCTCACACCGTTCGCACCGGACCCGATGGTACCGAGCGCGCCCAGGGCCGCTGAAATGCCCGGATCGCGGTAGTCACCCCACCGTGCGGCTCCGCTACCAGGTCAGCTTGTTCGTCGTCCCGAGCGGCGAGGCCTGGATGTACACGCTCTCGCCGGAGTACCCGAACACGCACATCTGGTCACCCTCGTAGTTGCCGCTGCCGTTGGTCTTGAGCGTCTTGTCGTCGAAGTCGTGCGTGTACCCGCCCATCCCGATCTTCGAGCCGCCCCCGTAGCACGTCACCGTGAACGACTTGTTCGCCGCGGCTCCCGTGATCTTGAGGTGCAGGAGAGCGCACGCGTCGGCCTTGCACGTCCCGGGCATCCCCGTGTTGTCCGGGAGCTTGTGCTTCGGACCCTTGGAGACCTTGAGGACAGGCGCGGGCTTCTTGTCCGTCGTCTTGGACTTGCAGACCTTCGACGACGTCGTGTGCCCGTCCGTCGACGTCGCGCAGATCTGCCGGGTCTTCGAGTAGCCGAGACCCGTGAACTTGTACGTCTTCGTCCCGGACCCGCTGGCCTGGGACACCGAGAACGACGTCGACTTGTCGCCCGTCACCTTGACCGTGGTCTTGAGCCCGTTGGTCGTGCCCTTGACCGTGAACGTCAGCGTCTCGTTCCCCGCGCTGCCCGACTTGCTCACCGACACGCTGGGCGTCGGGACGCGCCCGTACGGGGTGGCCGTCGTCGACGCGGCGCCCCCGGCATCTGCCTCGTCGAGCCCGTCGACGTTCGGCACCGCCCGGACCTTGTACGTGTACTTCGTCCCGTTGGAGCCGCACGTGACCGTCGCGCTGGTCGCGCCGTTCGAGATGCTCGTCCAGCCACCCCCGCAGGCGGAGTACTGGTACATGATCTCGTTCGCCCGCAGGCCGGCACCGCTGGCGCGGCTCCACGTGAGCTTGACCTGCTTGTTGACGCCGGTCGGGCTGGCCTTGAGGCTCCCGACCTCCCCCGGCTTCGCGTAGGCCCGCACCTCGTCCGACGACGGGCTCCACGGCGCCGCGCCGAACTTGTCCGTCGCCTTGTTCCTGGCCCGGACCTTGAACGTGTAGTCGCTCGTGTTCGCGGCGACGTCGACCGTGGCCGCGGTGGCCGACCCGCCGGCCTTGACGGTCTTCACGGTCTTCCCGCCGCGGAGCACCTGGACGTCGTAGCCGGTGATGTCGCCGCCGTTGTCGTTCGGCGGCGTCCAGGTCACGCGCATCTGCGACGTCGTGCCGATCGACGTGCGGGTCACGTCGGGCTTCGCGGGTGCGGACGGCTTGCCGGCCGGCACCTCGGGCGCGGACGCCGCCGACCAGTCGGACGGCGCGTCGGCCCTGTTCACGGCCTGCACCTGCACGGTGTACGCGGTCCCGTTGTCGAGGCCCTTCCAGACGACGGTCGTGCCCGTCACGCCCTGCTTCTGCGTGGTCCCGTCCGGCGCGGCCGGGGAGATCTGCAGGTTCACCGACTCGATGGCCGACCGGTCCGTGTACGCCTTGTTCTTCCACGTGACCGTGAGCTCGCCGTCACCGAACTCGAGCGTCGGGGCCGCGGGCTGGTCGGGGCGCTCGTCCGGGCGCGCCTGGTCGGACTCGGGCGACGGCTCCGACGGACCCACCTCGTTGTTCGCCACGACCGTGAACGTGTACTCCGTGTCGTTCGTGAGGCCCTTGATCGTGCAGGTCGTGGTCGCGCACTGCTGCGGCGCCCCGGACGACGGCGTGACGGTGTACGACGTGATGTCGGCGCCGTTGTTGTTGGGCGGGGTCCACGACAGCGTGACCTGGTGGCTCTCGATCGTCCCGATCTCCGGCTTCGCGGGGGCGTCCGGGTGGCCCTGCACCGTGATCAGCACCTGGCCGTCGACCTGCCGGTCGGGATCCTTCGTCGCGTCGCCCACCGTGTACCGCAGGACGATCTGGCCGTGGAAGTCCTTGTCGGGTGTGACGACGACCCGGTCGCCCCTGATCACGGGACGGCTCGCGTCGCCCGAGTCCAGAGCCACCGCCGTGAGCGTGAGCGCCTTGCCCTCGTCGGCGAACGGGTTGACGTCGTTCGCGAGGACCGGGATCGACAGCTCCTTGCCCGCGGCCGCCCGGTCGATCACGTCCTCGGTCGCGACCGGCTTGTGCCGGGTCGACGCGCCGACCGTGACGTGCACGTCCGCGGTCACCGGCTTGTGCCCGTCCACGCCGTCCGTCACGCTGACCCGCGCCGTCAGACGGCCCTTGGGGGTCTCGGGTGCCGCGACGACGTGCGTCGCGCCGCTCTTCGCCACCGTCACCTTGAGCCCGGCGGGCACGGAGACCGCGGCGAACGACAGCGGGTCGTCGTCCGCGTCCGTCACGAAGCTCGTGAGGTCGAGGTCCGCGCCGTCGGCGTCACCGGCGCCGACCCGGACGGCCGGCGAGCCAGTGAACCTCGGCGCGGTGTTCGCGGGTGCCTTGACGGTGATCGGGACCGTCAGGGTGGCGACGTTGCCGTCCGGGTCGCCCGGGCCGTCGCCGTCCGTGACCTCGAACGTGACGGACGCCCTGCCGGTGAAGCCGTCGTCCGAGACGAAGCGGATCGTGTGCGTGTCGACGACGTCGCGCGAACCGTTGACGGCCTTCACCGCGTTGTCCTCGGTCAGGCGCGCGGTTCGCCCGTCGGCGACCTGGACCTGCTGGCGGATGTCGATCGTGAGCGGCTTGCCGGTCTCCACGGTGAGCGGCTTCGCGTCCGGTCGGAGTGTCGGCTCGTCGACCTGGAGCGCAGGCACCCACACGAAGGCCTGGTCGGTCAGGCCGTCGGGGTCGGTCACGGTGTAGGCGAAGACCTGCGCCTCACGGGTGAGCGGCACGGACAGCGTCCCGTCCTTGCGGACCGTCACCCCACGCTGCGCGGTGGTGACGGTGAGGGCGCTCGCCGCGCCGTCGGGGTCGGAGTCGTTCGCGAGCACCGGCACCGCGACGGAGCGCTGCCCGACGACGTCCGCACCGGAGACGACGTCGTCCTTCGCGACGGGCGGCTTCAGCGGGGCCTTGGCGCTCACCGTCACGACGACCGCGCCCGTCGCGCGAGCGCCCCGGGCGTCCTCGACGGTGTAGAAGATCGTCGTCGTGCCCTGCTTCTGCGGTGCGGTGAACCCGACCAGGTTCCCGTCGGTCGTGGCCTTGAGACCGTCCTGGGTCTGCAGCGAGGACACGAGCGAGATGCGGTCGCCGTCGGGGTCGGAGTCGTTCGTCAGCGGCGCCACGGAGACGGCGCGACCCGGGCGGACCGTGACGGTGTCGTCGACCGCGACAGGAGGCTGGTTCGTCGCGGGCGGCGGCGCGATGCCTACCCGCACCGTGCCGCTCGCCGACTGTCCCCGACGGTCCTCGACCGTGTACTCGAAGACGTCCGTTCCCGTGGCGTGGGCGGCCGCGGTGTAGACGATCGTCCCGGCGGTGACCTTGGCGGTGCCCTGGGAGGCGGGCGAGCCGATGCCCGTCAGCCGCACGGAGTCGCCGTCCGGGTCGACGCCGTCGAGCTTGGGCGTGATCGTCACCGAGCCGCCCGAGACGGTACGGGCGAAGACCGTCGGCGCCTTGGGCGGCGAGTTCTCCGCGTCACCGTCGACGTGGATCGTGACCTGGGCGGAGTCCTCCTGACCGTTCTTGTCCCGGACCCGGTAGATGAGGTAGGCGGTTCCGGCCTTTCCCGTGGACTGGAAGCGGACCTGGCCTCCGGAGACGAACGCCCGGCCGAGGGAGGGGTCCGGGAGGTCGGCGAGCTCGGACTGCAGCGTCACGGCGAGGCCGTCCGGGTGCGTGTCGTTCGCGAGCACCGGGATCGTCACGACGTCGTGCGTGTGGACGGTCGCGACGTCGGCGACCGCGTGCGGCGGGTGCAGCTTGTTCGGCGCGGGCACCGACACGACCCGGACCTGGCCGGTCGCACTGTCGGTGCCGTTGGAGATCGTGTAGGTAAGCGTGACCGGCTCGGTCAGGTGCCGCGACTCCGTCACCCGGAGCACCGAGTGACCGAGGACCGCGACCGTGATCCCGGCGTCGTCCGGAACCTCGACCGACTGCACGACGAGCACCCCACCGGCCGGGTCGGAGTCGTTGCCGAGGACGTCCACGAGCGTCTGGCCGCCGGACGGCAGGAGCGCCGTGTCCGGGACGGCGACCGGTGGACCCGAGCTCGCGTCGGGGTCGACCACGTCGACCCGGTACACCCCGGTCGTGGCCGTGGGACCGTCGCTGACCTGGTAGGTGCCGACGTACGAGCCGGGCCGGTCGGCGACGACCTCGACGGTTCCCGCCTCGAGGTTCTTCGTGACCTTCGCGCCGTCGATCGGCGGCGCGCTCGCGAGCCGGAGCTCGTCGCCGTTCGGGTCCGAGTCGTTGCGCAGCAGCGAGAGCGTCACGGGCTGGCCCGGCTGCGTCGTCGCGTGGTCGCCCACCGCGATCGGCGGCTGGTTCCCCGCTCCCTTGACGTCCACCCACAGCGTGCCCTGGACGGTCCCGCCGAGGCCGTCGCCGACCGTGAGGGTCACGGCCTTGCGGCCGGTGGTGGCGCCCGCGTCGCGGTACTCGACCGTGCCGTCGGGCTGGAACCTCACCTCGTCGCCCTTGGTCTTCGCGGCCGCGTCGGCGAGGTACACGTCGTCGCCGTCGGGATCGAGGAAGTACGGGAGCACCTTGATCGACCCGGTGCCGCCGCGCACGAGCGTGAGAACCGGCTCCCCGGTCTGCTTCGGGTCGCGGTCCGGGGCGCTGTAGGGCACGACCGTCAGGTGGACGGACGCCGTCGCCGAGCCGCCGGGGCGGCCGTCGGTCACCCGGTACCGGAACGTCGAGCTGCCGCTCGCGTCGTCCTCGGTGGTGGCGAGGAGCGCGTCACCGCCCATGACCTGCGAGACGGCCGCGTTGCTCGGACCGTCGCCGTCGACGTCGGCCGCCATGACGTCGCCGTCGGGGTCGTAGTCGTTCGCGAGCACCGGGAGCACCGTGGCGCGCCCGGGGCGCACCCCGAACGTGTCGTCCTTCGGCCTCGGCGGTCGGTTCTCGTCCGACCGGTTCTTGATCGGCTGGTCGACCTGCTCGGGCGTGTCGCTCTCCGCGTCGGACTCCTCGCCCTTCGCGTTCTCCGGCAGCTTCTGCTCCCAGTCGTCGACCTTCTGGAACTCGTCGGCGGCGAGCCAGACCGTGCCCGACGCGAGGTCGTTGAGGACGACGTTCGAACGGTTGACCCGGTACCGGAGCGTCGCCGCGGAGTCCAGGCCGGCGAGGTGCTGGTCGAGGTCGCGCGTCTTCCCGTCGCAGTCGCGCACGACCTGGCCGGACCCCGACCACGCCCCGTAGGTGCAGCCTCCGACCTGGACCGGGGCCGCGGGGCGCCCCTCGGCGGCATGCCTCGTGGCCTTCGACCCGGAGAGAGGCTGCGTGACCAGGCCCGACGTCGTCGCGTACGCGACCGTGGCCGCCGCCGCAGAGACCTGCTGCAGGACCGGGTCCGTGCCGTCCACCTTCGCCGTCCCGCCAGGCAGGTGCAACGTCGAGGTCGTCGCGTCGAGCACGACCGCGTCGCGCCCGACCGCGGTGATGCCGAGCGCGTCGCCCGCCGACACGCCCTTGAGCTTTGCGCGGGTGGTGCGGTCGGCCGTGCCCTCGTCCGTCGTCGTGACCGTCGTGAGCGTCCCCGTCGGGTCCGCGACGTGCACCGTGCCGTCCTGTCCGACGGCGAGCACCGCCCCCTTCTTCACGGTCGTCACCGGCTCGGTCACGTCCTGGTCGAACGAGGTGACGCCGACGGCCGGCACGACCCAGAGCCGGCCCTTGTCGGGGTCGAGGATCGCGGTGGCCGCACCGCCCAGACCGACCTGGGCGTCCGCCGGGAGCTTCGCGGTGCCCCGCAGCTTCGAGTCCGCCACGTCCACGGGGCTCAGCGTCCCCAGGCCCGGGTCGAATGCCAGGACCGTCTCGGCCTCCTGGAGGACGTCGGCGGCCGTGCCGGACGAGACCAGGGTGGTGTCGAGCGCCTGGGCGGCAGTGTTGAACCGGCCCAGCTCGGCGCCGGTCCCGCGCGTGACCCACACGCCTGAGTCGTTGAGCTCCACCTTGGCGGTCGGCTCACCGTGATAGGTGAGTGCGAGCGCGACCATCGCCGTCGACACCACGGAGACCGTGCTCACAGAGGCAACGGTCTTGCGTCTGGCGTTCAGCGATTGAAGGAGCCCCACTGCGTCGTCCTACGTCTCGGCGTCTTGTCGGTCGCGTGCGTCGTTTCGGTGGGCGGCGCACGTCACACGGGCGGACCGCCGCGCCACCCTAACGGACCGTAGAGGACGGGACGAAATGCCTGCGATGGGGAGACCTCCCCATCGACAGGGCGCGCTCGGCGCCCCGGCGCGCCTCAGGCGGCGCGGTCGGCGAGCGCCTGGGCGAACGCCTCAAGCGCGTCGCGCACGGGCCCGACGGGCAGCTCGCGGAGCTCGTCGACGGCGTCCTGCGCCCACGCCAGCGCCTGGGCGCGGGTGCGCTCGACGACCGGGTGCGCGCGCAGCGCCGCGACGGCCTCGGCGAGGACTCCGTCGTCGTCGAGGTCGCTGTCGAGCAGGGCGAGGAGGGCCCGGTCCTCGTCGGTCGCGGCGGGCGACGCGACGAGCTCGCGCAGGAGCAGCACGGGCATGGTGGGGACGTGCTCGCGCAGGTCCGTGCCGGGCGTCTTGCCGGACTGGGAGCCGTCGGACACGACGTCGAGGACGTCGTCGGCGAGCTGGAAGGCGACTCCCGCCTTCTCCCCGAACCCGGCCACGGCGTCGACGACGGCGGCCGGGGCGCCCCCGAACAGCGCCCCGAAGCGGGCCGACGTCGCGAGGAGGGACGCGGTCTTGTCGGACAGCACCCGGAGGTAGTGATCGACGGGCTCGTCGCTGCCGCGCGGGCCGACGGTCTCGTGGAGCTGCCCGAGGCACAGGCGCTCGAACGTCCGGGACTGGAGGAGCACGGCCTCGGGCCCGAGCTGCGACACGAGCCCGGACGCGCGGGCGAACAGCAGGTCCCCGGTGAGGATCGCGACCGAGTTCCCCCAGACCTGGTGGGCGGCCGTGGTGCCGCGCCGCACGGACGCCGAGTCCATGACGTCGTCGTGGTACAGGGACGCGAGGTGCGTGAGCTCCACGACGGTCGCCGCGGTGAGCACCTCGTCGCGCGCACCGTCGCCGAGCTCCGCGGTGAGCAGCGTGAGGTACGGGCGCAGGCGCTTGCCGCCGGCGGCGAGCAGGTGGCGCGAGGTCTCGTCGACCAGGGCGTCCTCGTTGGCGACGGCCGCCTGGAGTCGTTCCTCGACGAGCTCCATGCGGGCGGCCAGCCGGGCGCCGAGCGCGTCGTCGACGACGGGGAGGACGGCGGTCACGGGACCGGCGGGAGTGGATGTCACGGGCACGACGATAGTGGGCCGCCCGGCACCGCCGCGCCCCGACGCACCCGAGGTGGGCCGCGTCACGCGCTGGGCACGAGCCGCGCGGCCGCCGCGACCGTCCGGTCGACCCAGTCACCGCCGTGCGGGTCGTAGCAGTCGGAGAAGAGCCGTAGGACCACGTCCATGACCGCGCGGCGGGGCAGGCCGTGGCGCACGGCGAGGCGCTGGAGGGCGGGCTGCTCGATGAGCCGGGTGAAGTAGCGGCCGAGCGTGTAGAAGCCGCCGAGCTCGGCCCGCACCCGGGCGTCGTAGCCTGCCAGGAGCCGTTCACGCTCGGCGGCGGACCGGGCCGCGAGCGCCCGCGGGACGACCTCCCCGGCGATCCGCCCGGCCTGCAGCCCGAACCCGATGCCCTCCCCGTTGAAGGGGCTGACCATGCCGGCGGCGTCGCCGACGAGGAGGGCGCCACGGGTCGCGAGCGGGGTCCGGTTGAGGCCCATCGGGAGGGCCGCGCCGCGCACGGGCGCGACGCGGTGCTCGGCGCCGAGCCCCAGCTCGTCCGGGAGCCCCGCGACCCAGCGGTCGAGGGTGCGACGGTGGTCGGCGTCCGCGGCGGACTGCCGGGCGGGCGTCGAGTGGACGGCCCCGAGACCGACGTTGACGGTGCCGTCGGCGAGGGGGAACAGCCAGCCGTAG
>Ga0182749_1001245_pt1 | contig 20515 bp, 18 predicted proteins | sample eDN3rd37CKraftMG_FD_128875 | JGI IMG/M metagenome (GOLD analysis project Ga0182749, IMG submission 128875) | Enriched Miracle-Growth compost microbial communities from Emeryville, California, USA - eDNA 3rd pass 37_C Kraft MG (version 2) (version 2) ...
CCGCGCTCGGCGAGCTCGGCGCGCAGCGCCTCGATCTCGGCCACGAGCGGGCGCGACACCGAGACGGCCTGCACCCACCCGAGCCGCTGGGAGGCCTCGGCCTCGGCGTCCGGCCCCCACAGGGTCGCGTCGCCGGCGGTGATGCCGGAGGCGACGAGATCCGCGATGAGTCCCGGCAGCGTCGCCTCGGCGACGGCCTTGACGTGGCCGGACAGGTGGATGTCGAAGGTCATCGCGCCGTCTCGGGCGCCTCGGCGAGAGCGCGGGCGACCGTGGCCTGCAGGTCGTGCCACGACGCGATGAACTTGTCGACGCCCTCGTCCTCGAGCACCTGGGTGACGTCGGCGAAGTCGACGCCCACCTCGGCGAGACGGTCGAAGACCTCGTGCGACTCGGTGTAGGCGCCGGTCACGGTGTCGCCGGTGACGACGCCGTGGTCGAAGGTCGCCTGGAGGGTCTTCTCCGGCATCGTGTTGACGACGCCGGGGGCCACCAGCTCGGTCACGTAGAGGGTGTCGGGCAGCGCCGGGTCCTTGACGCCGGTCGAGGCCCACAGCGGCCGCTGCACGTTGGCGCCCGCGGCGACGAGAGCCTTGGCGCGGTCGCTGGCGAAGAGCTCCTCGTACAGCTCGTACGCGAGGCGCGCATTCGCCAGACCCGCCTTGCCCTTGAGCTCGGCGGCGGCCGGGTCGCTGATGGCGGCGAGGCGCTTGTCGACCTCGGTGTCCACGCGGGACACGAAGAAGGAGGCTACGGAGTGGATCGACGAGAGGTCGTGGCCGTTCTCCTGGGCCTTCTCGATGCCGGCGAGGTAGGCCTCGATCACGTCGGCGTAGCGGTCGAGGCTGAAGATCAGGGTCACGTTGACGCTGATCCCGGCCGCGAGGGTCTCGGTGATGGCAGGCAGGCCCGCCTTCGTCGCCGGAATCTTGATGTGGACGTTGGGGCGGTCGACGCGCGCCCACAGCTCCCGGGCCTGCGCGATGGTGCCCGCCGTGTCGTGGGCGAGGTCGGGGGAGACCTCGATCGACACACGGCCGTCGACGCCGCCGGTCGCGTCGTAGACGGGGCGGAAGACGTCGGCGGCGTCGCGCACGTCGTCGGTCGTGATCGCGAAGATCGCGTCCTCGGCGGATGCGCCCTCGCCGGCCAGGCGGGCGAGCTTGGCGTCGTACGAGTCGTCGTCGGGGTTGCCGATCGCGCTCTGGAAGATCGTCGGGTTCGTGGTCACGCCCGACACGTTCCGCGTCGCGATGAGGTCGGCGAGGTTGCCGGTCTCGATGCGCTTGCGGGACAGGTCGTCGAGCCAGATGCTCACGCCGGCGGCGGTCAGGTCTTCGGTGGGGGTGCTCATTGCATTGCTCCTCAGGGGGTTTACGCTGCGGCGGCGGCGATGCTCTCGCGCGCCGCGTCGACGACGGCATCCGTCGTGATTCCGAACTTCTCGAACAGCGTCTTGTAGTCGGCGGAGGCGCCGAAGTGCTCGATGGACACGCTGCGGCCGGCGTCGCCGACGATGCCGCGCCACGGCATCGCCAGTCCCGCCTCGACCGAGACGCGGGCCTTGACCGAGGACGGCAGCACGCTCTCGCGGTAGGCCTCGTCCTGCTCGGCGAACCACTCGAGGCTCGGTGCGGAGACGACGCGTGCGTTGACGCCCTCGCCCTTGAGCACCTCGCGGGCCTCGACGGCCAGCTGGACCTCGGATCCGGTCGCGATGAGGATGACGTCGGGCGTGCCGCCCGGCGCCTCGGCGAGGACGTACGCGCCCTTGCTCGTGAGAGCCGCGGAGGCGAACGTGTCGCCCGAGGCCTCGCCCTCGCCGCGCGCGAACACCGGGATGTTCTGGCGGGTGAGCGCGATGCCGGCGGGGCCGCCGTGGCGGCGCAGGATCTCGAGCCACGCGTGGGCGACCTCGTTGGCGTCGCCCGGGCGCACCAGCGTGAAGTTCGGGATGGCCCGCAGCGCGGTCAGCTGCTCGATCGGCTGGTGCGTGGGGCCGTCCTCGCCGAGCGCGATGGAATCGTGCGTCCACACGAACGTCGAGGGGATGTTCATCAGGGCGGCCAGGCGCACCGGCGGGCGCATGTAGTCGCTGAAGATGAGGAACGTGCCGCCGTAGGCGCGGGTCGGTCCGTGCAGCGTGATGCCGTTGAGGATCGAGCCCATCGCGTGCTCGCGGATGCCGAAGTGCAGGACGCGCCCGTACGGGTCGCCCGCCCACTCGTGCGTCGACCACTCAGTGGGGATGAAGGACTTGCCGCCCTTGATGGTGGTGAGGTTCGACTCTGCGAGGTCGGCGGAGCCGCCCCACAGCTCCGGCATCACGGTGCCGAGAGCGCTGAGGACCTGGCCGGATGCCGAGCGGGTGGAGACATCCTTGCCCGCCTCGAAGGTCGGCAGGACGTCCTCGACGCCGTCAGGCAGCGCGTGCGCCTCGAGACGGTCCAGCAGCGCCTTGCGCTCGGGGTTGGCGGCCGCCCACGCGTCGAACGCCTTCTGCCACTCGGCCTCTTCGGCCTGGCCGCGGGCGACGAGCTCGCGGGTGTGGGCGATGACGTCGTCGGCGACGACGAACGACTGGGCCGGATCGAAGCCCAGCACCCCCTTGGTGGCGGCCAGCTCGTCCGCGCCCAGCGCGGCGCCGTGGATCTTGCCGGAGTTCTGCTTGCCGGGGGAGGGCCAGCCGATGATCGTCTTGAGGATGATGATGGACGGCTTGGACGTCTCGCCCTTGGCCGCCTCGATCGCCTCGTACAGCTCGTGGACGTCCTCGACGTACTGGCCGGTGCGCTTCCAGTCGACGGTCTGGACGTGCCAGCCGTACGACTCGTAGCGCTTCGCGACGTCTTCCGTGAACGCGACGTTGGTGTCGTCCTCGATCGAGATCTGGTTCGAGTCGTAGATGACGACGAGGTTGCCCAGCTGCTGGTGGCCGGCGAGGCTCGACGCCTCGCTCGTGACGCCCTCCTCGAGATCGCCGTCGGAGGCGATGACGTAGACGAAGTGGTCGAACGGGCTCGTGCCGGGGGCCGCGTCCGGGTCGAAGAGGCCGCGCTCATAGCGGGCCGCGTACGCGAAGCCGACGGATGAGGCGAGACCCTGCCCGAGGGGGCCGGTCGTGATCTCGACGCCCTTGGTGTGGCCGTACTCGGGGTGGCCCGGCGTGAGGGAGCCCCAGGTGCGCAGCGCCTCGAGGTCCTTCAGCTCGAGGCCGAAGCCGCCGAGGTAGAGCTGGACGTACTGGGTCAGCGACGAGTGGCCGGCCGAGAGGATGAAGCGGTCGCGGCCCAGCCAGTCCGGGTCGGCCGGGTTGTGGCGCATCACGCGCTGATACAGCAGGTACGCGACCGGGGCCAGGCTCATCGCGGTGCCGGGATGGCCGTTGCCGACCTTCTCCACGGCGTCCGCCGCCAGCACGCGCGCGGTGTCCACCGCGCGCTTGTCGATCTCATCCCAATGCAGTTCCGACACCCGGCCCGCCTTTCTTGAGGAAGTGCGCCCAGATGTGCCCCGATCCGCGGGCCCTTGTCCGTGTGGATAAGGGGGAATCGGCGCGGGCGCGCGTGTGTCTTCAGCATAGCGAAGCACCCTCCCCCCGGAGGCCGTGTGACGGGATCTCGGCGGGGGACCGGCCACCGCACCGGCGACCGGCGGATCCGGGGCGGGTCCCGTGATGCGGATGCCATAGACTTGAGGGCGGAACTGCAGGCGGCGATGGCGGGGGCGATGGACATCACGAGGACGGCGGCGACCGACGCATCCGCGGAGGCATCCGCCCGAACCGGGCACTCCTTCGGCCGCACGGTCCGCGCCTACGTCGCGCTGACCAAGCCGCGCGTTCTGGAGCTTCTGCTGGTCACCACGGTGCCGGTCATGATCCTCGCGCAGGGCGGCCTCCCGAACCTGTGGCTCGTGCTGGCGACCGTCATCGGCGGCTCGCTGAGCGCCGGGTCCGCGGCCGCGTTCAACATGTACCTCGACCGCGACATCGACGCGCACATGCAGCGCACCGTCAACCGGCCGCTCGTGACCGGCGAGGTCTCGCCCCGCGGCGCGCTCGTGTTCGCCTGGACGCTGGCCGTCGTCTCCACGGTGTGGCTGCTGCTCACCACGAACTGGCTCGCGTCGGCGCTGTCGGCGTTCGCGATCTTCTTCTACGTCGTCATCTACACGATCGTGCTCAAGCGCCGCACCGAGCAGAACATCGTGTGGGGCGGCATCGCCGGCTGCTTCCCGGTGCTCATCGGATGGAGCGCGGTGACCGGCTCGCTCGCGTGGCCGCCCGTCATCCTCTTCCTGCTCGTCTTCCTCTGGACGCCGCCGCACTACTGGCCGCTGTCGATGAAGTACAAGAAGCAGTACGACGACGTCGACGTCCCGATGCTCGGCGCGACCCGCGACGGATCGCAGGTGGGCCTGCAGGTCATCCTGTACGCGTGGGCGACGGTGGCGTGCTCGCTGCTGCTCATCCCGGTCGTGCCGATGGGGCTCGTCTACTCGGTGTCCGCCGTCGTGTTCGGCGGCTGGTTCATCTACGAGTCGCACCGCCTCTACAACCGCGCCGTGCGCGGTACCGAGCCCGCGCCGATGCGCGTGTTCCACGCGTCGATCACGTACCTGACGCTCATCTTCCTCGCCATCGCGATCGACCCGCTGCTGCCGTTCTGACCCGCGTCCAACAGCGCCCTGGGGGCTAGGGGCGGGAGCGGGTAACGGCGGGGGAGAGCCTCGCCCCGCAGACTCTCGCGAGGATCGGGCTAGGCGCGGGCGGGAGCGGGCTCGGCGGGGGAGAGCGCTCCGACCGGCTGCTTGAGATGCATCACGACGGCGGTCATCGCCGCCACGAGCAGCATCGACAGCACCATGTGGATGTTCACGAGCACGACCGGCAGACCCGTGCGCGCCTGCCAGAGGCCGACGGCGATCTGCGCGAACTCGACCGCGAGCAGCAGCAGCGTCCACAGCCGCAGGCGGAGCGCGGGCGGCGTGCGCCAGGCCCCGGCGACGAGGACGAGGGTGAGGGCGAAGGTCGCGTACGCCGGCCACGAGTGCACGTGCTGCATGAACTCGGGGTCGAGACCGTTGCGGGCCGCGGCGGTGTCGCCCGCGTGGGGGCCCGAGCCGGTCACCAGGACGCCGACGACCACCGTCACGAGCACCACCACGGTCGTCACGTGCGTCACGACGGCGTACCAGCGGGGGACGGCGAGGGCCCGCGGGCCCGGCGTCGCGTAGGCGCGGATCACGAGCGCGGCCGCGAGGGCGACGAGGGGCACCGACGCGAGGAAGTGCAGGCCCACGACGAACGGGTTCAACTGCGTGAGCACCGTGATGCCGCCGATGACCGCCTGCAGCGGGATGTACAGGCCGACCAGGAGGGCGAGCCAGAACAGATCGCGACGCTCACGGCGCATTCGCAGGACGAGCACGAACGTGATGATCGCGATGAGGGCGAGCAGGAACGTGAGCAGGCGGTTGCCGAACTCGATGACCCCGTGGATCCCCATCTCCGGGGTGGCGACGAGGGACTCGTCGGTGCACGTCGGCCAGGTGGGGCAGCCGAGCCCCGAGCCGGTGAGGCGCACGAGTCCGCCGGTGCCCACGATGCCGACCTGGACGACGAGGGTCGCCCACGCGAAGAAGCGGACGCGGCCGTCGACACGCGCGGGAAGCCAGTCGATGAATCGAGCCCACAGGCCGGTGCGCGTCGTGGTCGTTCGGTCCGCGGACATGGCTCTTCGCCTCCTGGCAGTGTCCCGCACGCGGGTGGGCGGGACGGGTGGCCGCCCGGCGTGGGGGCGGAACCTGTAGAATCGAGGGGTCGGGATGCGGCGCTCAGCGCGTTCCGCATCACACACAGTTTAGGCGGCCCGAGGCTCACGCCCGATCCGCCTGGAATCGGCCCGGAAGCGGCATCCCACCCTCGTAACTCCACGTCGGACACGGAATGCCGGGACGGATGACACCGTTGGGCTCAGAGGAGGCACGAACGTCATGTCGGATGTACTGATCGACCGACCCGAGCTCAATGGGCTGGGGGTGTACGAGTTCGGATGGCACGACGAGGACGCCGCCGGCGCCACCGCGCAGCGCGGTCTCAACGAGGCCGTCGTCCGCGGCATCTCGTCCCTCAAGGGCGAGCCCGAATGGATGCTGAAGAACCGTCTCAAGGGTCTGCAGCTGTTCGAGCGCAAGCCCATGCCCACGTGGGGAGCCGATCTCAGCGAGATCGACTTCGACAACATCAAGTACTTCGTGCGCTCGACGGAGAAGCAGGCCGGCTCCTGGGAGGAGCTGCCTGAGGAGATCCGCAACACGTACGAGAAGCTCGGGATCCCCGAGGCCGAGCGCCAGCGTCTCGTCGCCGGCGTCGCCGCGCAGTACGAGTCCGAGGTGGTGTACCACCAGATCCGCGAGGACCTCGAGGCGCAGGGCGTCATCTTCATGGACACCGACACGGCGCTGCGCGAGCACCCCGAGTTCTTCGAGGAGTACTTCGGCACCGTCATCCCCGCCGGCGACAACAAGTTCGCGGCGCTCAACACCGCGGTGTGGTCGGGCGGCTCGTTCGTCTACGTGCCCAAGGGCGTCCACGTCGAGATCCCGCTGCAGGCGTACTTCCGCATCAACACCGAGAACATGGGGCAGTTCGAGCGGACGCTGATCATCGCGGACGAGGACTCCTACGTCCACTACATCGAGGGCTGCACGGCCCCGATCTACAAGTCCGACTCGCTGCACTCGGCCGTCGTCGAGATCATCGTGAAGAAGAACGCCCGCGTGCGCTACACGACGATCCAGAACTGGTCGAACAACGTCTACAACCTCGTCACCAAGCGCGCCGTGGCCCACGAGGGCGCGACGATGGAGTGGATCGACGGCAACATCGGCTCCAAGGTGACGATGAAGTACCCGTCGATCTTCCTCGTGGGCGAGCACGCCAAGGGCGAGACCCTCTCGGTCGCGTTCGCCGGCCCCGGCCAGCACCAGGACGCCGGCGCGAAGATGATCCACATGGCGCCGTACACGCAGTCCTCGATCGTCTCGAAGTCGATCGCGCGCGGCGGAGGCCGGGCCGGCTACCGCGGCGAGGTCCGCGTCGAGCCCAACGCCCACCACTCCGCCAACACCGTGCGCTGCGACGCGCTCCTGGTCGACACGAAGTCGCGGTCGGACACGTACCCGGCCATCGACATCCGCGTCGACGACGTGCAGCTGGGCCACGAGGCCACGGTGTCGAAGGTCAGCGAGGAGCAGCTCTTCTACCTCCAGTCCCGCGGTCTCCCCGAGGACGAGGCGATGGCGATGATCGTGCGCGGCTTCATCGAGCCGATCGCGCGGGAGCTGCCGATGGAGTACGCGCTCGAACTCAACAAGCTCATCGAGATGGGCATGGAAGGATCGGTCGGCTAGATGACGACGACCGCACAGGCACCCTCGTCCGTCACGCAGGATCGGGTGGTGCCCGGATCCCTGCCGCACTCCGACGGAGCGGGCAACTTCGTCCCCGTGCAGACGCGCTCCGAGCGTCCCGCCTCGTACGAGCCGGAGTTCTTCGGCACCCCGACCGGTCGCGAGGTCAACTGGCGCTACACGCCGGTGGCCGAGCTCGCGCCGCTGTTCGGCGACGAGGGGACCGCGGATGCCGTGACCGTCACCGTGTCGGCTCCCGCCGAGGTCGTCCAGGGCGCCCTCGCGATCGGCGAGGCCCCGCGCGGCGAGTTCTTCACCCCCGAGGACCTCCCCGCGGCCGTGGCGTGGCAGCGCGCGCAGTCGGCGATGCACCTGCGCATCCCCGCGAACGCCGAGCTCGCCGAGCCCGTCGTCGTCGACATCCAGGGCGCGGGCGGGATCGCCCACGCGCACCTCGTCGTGGAGGCGCAGGCGAACTCGCGCGCGACCGTCGTGCTGCGCCACCGCGGTGCCGCGCAGCTCGGCCAGAACGTCGAGATCCTCGTGCGCGACGGCGCCCGTCTCGAGCTCCTGTCCGTCCAGGAATGGGACGATGACGCCCTGCACGCCGCGTCCCACCAGGCGCGCGTCGAGCGCGACGCGTCGCTGCGCCACATCGTGGTGAGCTTCGGCGGGGGAGTCGTCCGCGTCAACCCCAGCGTCGAGCTGTCCGGCCAGGGCTCGTCGGCCGAGCTCTACGGTCTGTCGTACTCCGACGCCGGTCAGCACCTGGAGAGCCAGGTGTACCTGCACCACAAGGGCCCGCACACGAAGGGCGACGTCCTCTACAAGGGCGCCCTGCAGGGCTCCGGCGCGCGCAGCGTCTGGATCGGCGACGTCCTCATCGGCCCGGACGCGACCGGGACCGACTCGTACGAGGCCAACCGCAACCTGGTCCTCACCGACGGCGCGCGCGCCGACTCGGTGCCCAACCTCGAGATCGAGACCGGCGACATCATCGGCGCGGGCCACGCGAGCGCGACGGGCCGCTTCGACGACGAGCAGCTGTTCTACCTGCAGGCCCGCGGCATCCCGGAGGACGAGGCCCGCCGTCTCGTCGTCCTCGGATTCCTCAGCGAGATCGTGCAGAAGATCGGCATCCCCTCGATCGAGGACGAGCTGATCGCCGCGATCGAAGAGGAGCTGGCGCGATGACCGCACAGCGCATCTGCGCGCTCAGCGAGCTCGAGCAGGACACCGCGCGCCGCTTCGAGGTGGACGGCGTCCCCATGGCCGTCGTGCTCGACTCGAACGGCGAGGTGCACGCCATCGGCGACACCTGCACGCACGGCGACATCTCCCTGTCCGAGGGCTTCGTGGACGGCGACACCCTCGAGTGCTGGGCCCACGGCTCGGCCTTCTCGCTGCGCACCGGCCGTCCCCTCAACCTTCCCGCCTACGAGCCCGTCCCGGTCTACGTCGTCACGATCGACGGCGACGACGTGCTCGTCGACCCGCACGCCACGAAAGAAGCCTGAATGTCTGTCCTCGAGATCCGCGACCTCCACGTCACCGTCGAGACGGAAGCCGGCACCAAGCCGATCCTCAACGGGGTGACCCTCACCATCCGCACGGGGGAGACGCACGCCATCATGGGCCCCAACGGCTCCGGCAAGTCCACCCTCGCGTACACGATCGCCGGACACCCCAAGTACACCGTCACGAGCGGCTCCATCACCTTCGACGGCGAGGACGTCCTGGAGATGTCCGTCGACGAGCGCGCCCGCGCCGGCCTGTTCCTCGCGATGCAGTACCCCGTGGAGATCCCCGGCGTCACCGTGACGAACTTCCTGCGCACGGCCAAGACCGCCGTCGACGGCGAGGCGCCCTCCATCCGCACCTGGACCAAGGACGTCAAGGCGGCGATGAAGAACCTGCGCATGGACAGCGCGTTCGCGCAGCGCAACGTCAACGAGGGCTTCTCGGGCGGCGAGAAGAAGCGCCACGAGATCCTGCAGCTCGAGCTGCTCAAGCCGAAGATCGCCGTCCTGGACGAGACGGACTCCGGCCTGGACGTCGACGCGCTCAAGATCGTCTCCGAGGGCGTCAATCGCGCCAAGGAGGCCACGGGTCTCGGCGTCCTGCTCATCACGCACTACACGCGCATCCTGCGCTACATCCACCCCGACTACGTGCACGTCATGGTCAAGGGCCGCATCGTCGAGGAGGGCGGCCCCGAGCTGGCCGAGCGCCTCGAGGAAGAGGGCTACGACCGGTTCCTCGACGCGGACGAGGTCGAGCCCGACGCGGTCGTCGAAGCGTAGGATCCCGATATGACCGCAACGATCGCACCGGAGAAGTACGACGAGGTCACCGAGGCTCTCAAGGACGTCATGGATCCCGAGCTCGGGATCAACGTCGTCGACCTCGGCCTCATCTACGACCTCGCGTGGGACGAGGAGAACGACGCGCTCGTCATCCACATGACGCTGACGTCGGCCGGCTGCCCTCTCACGGACGTGCTGGAGGAGCAGACCGCACAGGCGCTGGACAACGTCGTCGAGCGGTTCCGCATCAACTGGGTGTGGATGCCGCCGTGGGGCCCCGAGCGCATCACCGACGACGGGCGCGACATGATGCGCGCGCTCGGATTCGCCATCTGACTCCCCGGTAGGCTCGAGAGGTGAGCGTCACCCCGATCCTGCCCCTGCCCCTCGACCGGCTCCGGGAGCGCACCAGCGAGAAGTGGCGCGAGTACCCCGACGACGTTCTGCCGCTGTTCGTCGCGGAGAGCGACTTCCCGCTGGCGCCCGCCGTCGCGCAGGCGCTGCACGCCGCCGTCGAGCGCGGGGACACCGGGTACACCGCCTCCCGCACACCGCTCGCCGAGACCTACGCCGGCTTCGCCGCCCGCCGCTTCGGGTGGGAGCTCGACCCGGCGCACGTGCGGACCACCGCCGACGTGAGCATGGGGATCGTGGAGATCCTCCGCCGCGTCACGGACCCGGGCGACCGCGTCATCGTGACGCCGCCCGTCTACCCGCCTTTCTACGACCTCATCGCCGAGGCGGGCGCCGAGGTCGAGCGCGTGCCGCTCGTGCCGTCGGATGCCGGGTACGCCCTGGATCTGGACGGCATCGCCGCGGCGCTCGCCGACGGCGCGCGGGCCGTCCTGCTGTGCAATCCGCACAACCCGACCGGCACGGTCCACCCGAGCGCCGACCTCGCCGCCCTCGCGGAGCTCGCCGCCCGCCACGGAGCGAGCGTCATCAGCGACGAGATCCACGCGCCGCTCACCCAGCCCGGCGTCACGTTCACGCCCTTCCTCTCGGCATCCGAGACCGCCGCCCGGGTCGGCTACGCCGTCACGAGCGCGAGCAAGGCGTTCAACCTCGCCGGACTGAAGTGCGCCCTCATGATCACGGCGGCGGAGGGTCCCCGCGCGGTGGTGCGGGGCATGCCCGCCGAGGTCGAGTGGCGCACCGGCCAGTTCGGGATGCTCGCCGGCGTCGCGGCGTTCTCGCCGGATAGCGACGCATGGCTCGACGGTGTCCTCGCGACACTCGACCGCAACCGGAGCCTGCTCGCCGATCTGCTCGCCGAGCACGTGCCGAGCGCGCGCTATCGCGTCCCGGACGCGGGGTACCTCGCGTGGATCGACCTGAGCGCCCTGGGCTGGGGGGACGACCCCGCGCGGCGCATCCTGCGGGAGGCGAAGGTCGCTTTGCACTTCGGGCCGCACTTCGGCGAGGAGGGCCGCGGCCATGTGCGCCTGAACTTCGCGTGCGCCGAGGAGGTGCTCCGCGACGCCGTCCAGCGCATCGGCGCGCTCGCGCGCTCATGACGACGCCCGCGGAGGGAACCGCGGAGGGGATCTGGCACCCCAAGTGGGTGTGGGTGACGGTCGGCGCCGTCGCGCTCATCTTCCTGGCCGCCCTCCAGTCGCTCGCCATCACGACCGTCATGCCGGTCGTGAGTGCGGATCTCGACGGGGACGCGCTGTACGCGGTCGCCTTCGCCGGCACGCTCGCGACGAGCGTCATCGGCATGGTGGCCACGGGGGCGTGGTGCGACCGCACCGGACCGGTCGCGCCGCTCACCACGTGCGTCGCGCTGTTCGTCGCCGGACTCGTCGTCGCGGGCCTCGCGCCCACGATGGAGATCCTCGTCATCGGACGCCTCGTCCAGGGCCTCGGCACCGGGGGCCAGGTGGTGGCGCTCTACGTCGTGGTGGCGCGCGTGTACCCCGCGGAGCTGCACGGGCGGGTGTTCGCGGTGTTCTCGGCGGCGTGGGTGGTCCCGTCGCTCATCGGGCCGTTCCTGGCCGGCGCCGTCACCGACTACCTGCACTGGCGCTGGGTGTTCTTCGGTGTCGCGGTGCTCACCGCCGCCGCCTTCGCGATGGTCGCGCTGCGCCTGCGCGGCTATGACCTGCACACGACCGATCCCGCCTCCGAGCCCGTCGCGCTGCGCCTCGGCTGCGCCGTCGCCGTGGCGATGGGCGGCGTCGCGCTGAGCCTGTCCGGCGAGGCCGGACCCTGGTCGCTCCCGCTCGTCGCGGCATCCGTCGTGGTGATCCTCGTCGCGGTCCGTCCGCTGCTGCCGCGCCGCACGCTGCTGGCCGGGCGCGGACTGCCCAGTGTCGTGCTCATGCGCGCGCTCATCGCCGGCTCCCTGTTCGGCGCGGAGATCTACGTGCCGCACCTGCTCATCGACGGGTACGGGTTCTCGTCCACGTGGGCGGGGCTGGGACTGACGACGGCCGCGATCGCGTGGGCGGTCGCCGCCGACGTGTCCGGACGCTTCGGCGACCGCATCGGCAACGGCCGCATCAGCATCTTCGGCGTGATCCCGCTCGCCCTCGCCGCGGTCGGCGTGGGCGCGACGGCGGCCTTCCACCTGTCGCCGGCCGTGGCGATCGTCGTGTGGGCGCTCGCCGGCGTCGGCATGGGGCTCATGTACCCGCGGCTCACGGTGCTCACGCTCGCCTACTCGACCCCGCAGAACCAGGGCTTCAACTCGTCGGCGCTGTCGATCTTCGACGCGGTCGGGGCGACGATGGCGATCGCGATCATGGGGCTCGCGTTCACCGCGCTGGACGGCACCGCGGCCGCCTATCCGGTCGTGTTCGCGATCGCCGCGGCGCTCGCCCTACTCGCGCTCGTCCCCGGGCTGCGCCTGGGGCACGCGAACGAGACCCGGCCCTGACCCCGAGCCTGGCGGTCGTCGCGGGCAGGGAGTGCGCTCAGCGCGTCCAGACCCCGAGACCGCTCGTGTCGTAGTATCCGAGCGTCATGGTGCCCGCGGCCGGATCGAAGGCGGCCGAGGAGCGCGATCCCGGCGGGGCGTTCTCGCCGGACGGCTCGAAGGCGAAGACGTCGCCGTCCCACGTCGCGAGGCGCCACTCGACGGCATCGGCCTCGGGGACGAGGGCGTCGGGGCCCAGCCGCACCACGAGGGCGTCGCCGCGGACGACGACGAGGGCGTCGCCGTAGTACGCGTTGTGCCACACGCCGGCATATCCGTCCAGCGGGCCCGGCGCGGCGGGGTCGGCGGGCGCGGTCGCGTCGGCGAGATCGCCGGCGGGCTCGAAGTAATGGCCGAGCGCCGGACCGTAGGCCGCCAGCCAGTCGCGGGTGAGCTCGCCGAACTGCACGCGGTCGAGGAAGCCCGCGACGATGGACTCGGCCGCGCCGACGGGAGCGGCGTTGGTCAGTGCGACCACCCCCAGGCCGAGGCTCGGCACGATCTGGAAGTTCGTCCCCGCGCCGAGGATGAAGGCGCCGGAGTGGCTGACGGTGACCCGGCCGCTCGGCTGCGTGCCGACATTGAAGCCGAAGCCGTAGTACCCCGCACGCATGTCGGGGGCGCCGGGGTCGACGGAGACGATCTCGGGGGAGGTGGCGGGCAGGAGCGCCGCCGGGTCCGCGAGCTCCGCGCCGCTCACGGTGCCGTCGCCGATGACGAACGACAGCCACTTGGCGATGTCGACGACGTTGGAGCTCACGCCGCCCGCGGGTGCCTGGGCGTCGGGCATCCGCTGGTAGAGCGGGGCGAACTCGCCGTCGGCGATCTTCGCGTGCAGCGTCGCGCGGTTCTCCCTGGCGAGGAAGTCGGCATAGCGCGAGCTCGTCGAGTCCATGTGCAGGGGCGTGTAGATCGCACGCTCCGACAGGGTCGCCCAGTCCATGCCGGCGGCGCGGGCGACCGCCTCTCCGCCGGTCGTGATGCCGAAGTTCGCGTAGTGATACGTGCTGCGGAACGGGTCGAGCGGCTGGTATCGGAGGTGATCCAGGATGTACGCGCGGTCGTAGCCCAGGTCCTCGAGCTCGTCGCCGGCCGCGGCGGGCAGTCCCGTGCGGTGCGCGTAGAAGTCGCCGACGGTCGCATGCGCGGTGACCCAGGGGTCGGCGAGCGAGAAGCCGGGCAGCAGCGCCGGGACAGGGGTCGTCCAGTCCACGACACCCGCATCGACCTGCGTCGCCACGACGGTCGCGCCGATGGGCTTCGACATCGACGCGATCTGGAACACCGTCTCCTCGTCGACGGCGGCCGTCGTGCCGAGTTCGCGCACCCCGAACCCCTCGGCGAAGAGGACCTCCTCACCCTGCACGACCGCGACGGCCACGCCCGGCACACCCGATTCGTCGAGGATCCGGCGGATGTCGCCCGGCAGCGCCGCCAGCGCGCGCTCGAGGCTCTGCGCGGGGAGGGCCACGGCGTCGACGGGCGGCGCCTGGCCGACGTCCGCACGCGGCGCGTAGTCGCCGGCGCTGCAGCCGACGAGACCGAGGACCATCACCGCCGCTGCGCCGATGAGGAAGGGGGAGCGGGCGAAGCGGTGCGGCACGTGTCTGCGGTTCCTCTCTGAACGTCGCACCCGGCGGGCGGACCGGATCCCATCATGTCGGGGTTTGGCGAGGAAGGCAGGTAAGGCTACCCTAAAGACATGCACACGATCGAGACGGCCGTCCGGCCTGCCTACCGCCCGTACCTCGTCCGGGTGTCGGCCGTGACCCGTCTCAGCCCCCACTTCGTGCGCGTCACCTGCACGGGCGACGACCTCGTCCACTTCGGCACCGCGGGCCTCGACCAGCGGATCAAGCTCATCCTCCCGCACGCGGACGGCTCGTTCGCGGACTTCGGCCAGTACGACGCCGCGGGGGACTGGTACGACCGCTGGCGCGCCCTGCCGACCGATCGCCGCAACGTCTTCCGCACCTACACCGTGCGCCGAATCGCGCCCGAGGCGGGCGAGCTCGACATCGACTTCGTGGTGCACGAGGGCGCCGGCCCCGCCGGATCATGGGCCGAGGCCGCGCAGATCGGGCACGAGGTCATCGTCGTCGGTCCCGACGAGCGCAGCCCGCATGCCCGCACCGGCCTCGACTGGCACCCCGGCACCGCCCGCCGCGTGCTCCTCGCCGGCGACGAGACCGCCGCCCCCGCCATCTGCTCGATCCTCGAGGCGCTCGGAGACGAGTACGACGTCGACGCCTTCATCGAGGTGCCCACGGCCGCCGACGCCCTCGCGCCGTCCGTGCCCGCCTCGTTCCGACTGCACTGGCTCGCCCGCGACGATGCGCCGCACGGCGCCACGCTCATCGACGCGGTCACCGCCTGGACGTCGGCGCACACCGGCGTGCTCGCACGCGCCGCCGCGCCCCGCCCCCAGGTGCTCGAGGACATCGACGTCGACCGCGAGCTCCTGTGGGACAGCCCGGAGGACGTCGACGGCGACTTCTACGCGTGGATCGCCGGCGAGTCGGCGACGATCAAGACGCTGCGCCGGCTCCTCGTGAGCGGGTGCGGCGTGGACCGGAAGCGCGTCGCGTTCATGGGCTATTGGCGCCTGGGGCAGTCGGAACGCATCGAATGAGATCAGCCGCCCGGGTGCGGCGCACGACGATCGTGGCGACGGTGACGCTCGTCCTGTTCGTCATCGCGATCGTGCTGAGCCTCGGAGTCGGGGCGCGTCCCATTCCTCCCGCCATCGTGTGGGAGGCCCTCGTGGCACCCGACCCCGACAGCGCGGCGCACACGGTCCTGCTCACGCAGCGCGTGCCGCGCACCGTCATCGCGATCGTCGCGGGCGCGTGCCTCGCGCTGGCGGGCACCGTCATGCAGGGGCTCACCCGCAACCCGCTGGCCGACCCGGGGCTGCTCGGCATCAACGCGGGGGCGTCGCTGGCGGTCCTCGTCGCGATCCTCCTCCTGGGCATCGCGACGCCGACCGGCTTCGTGTGGTTCGCGTTCGGCGGCGCCGCGATCGCCGCGGTGGTCGTCGCGGTCATCGGCGGACGCGGCCCGGACGGAGGCAATCCCGCCAAGCTCGCGCTTACGGGCGCGGCCGTCACGGCCGGCCTCACGGCGGTCACGATGCTGATCCTCACCACCCGCATCTTCGCTCTCGACGTGTACCGCTACTGGTCGGTGGGCGGTCTCACCGCGCGCGGACTCGACACCGTCGCGGTGGTGGCCGTTCCGCTGCTGATCGGAGTCGTCCTCGCGCTGGTCTCGTCGCGGGGTCTCGACCTCATCGCGCTCGGTGCCGACACGGCGTCCGGCCTCGGCCACAACGTCGCCCGCACGCGCGCCGTCGGGATCCTCGCGACCGTGCTGCTGTGCGGCGGAGCGACCGCGATCGCCGGCCCCATCATGTTCCTGGGGCTCGTGGTCCCGCACGCCCTGCGGTCGGTCCTCGGCGGCGAGTACCGCCGTCTGCTCCTCATCGGCATCCCGGCCGGTGCAACGCTGCTGCTCCTGGCGGACGTGGTCGGCCGTGTCATCGCGCCCGGAGAGGTGCAGGCGGGCATCGTCGTCGCCTTCGTCGGCGCGCCGCTGCTCGTCGCGCTCGTCCTGCGCCGCCGGCTGGTGACCCTGTGAGCGTCCAGGAGGCGGCCGTCGCCCCGGGGAGCGCCGTGGAGGCGGTGCGGAGCCGCACGCACCGGCGCGGCGTCCTCGTGCTCGCGATCGTCGCCGGCGTGACGCTCGTGCTCGCCGGGGTCGCGCTGTCGATCGGCGACTACCCGCTGTCGCCGGAGCAGCTGTGGCGCACCCTGTGGGGCGGGGGAGGGCGCATCGAGGACTACGTCGTCTTCCGCGTGCGGATGCCGCGCCTGGCCATGGCCCTCGTCGTGGGCGCGGCCCTCGGCATCGCCGGGGCGCTGCTGCAGTCGCTCCTGCGCAATCCGCTCGCCAGTCCGGATCTGCTCGGCATCTCCGGCGGCAGCAGCGTCGCGGCCGTCTTCGCGCTCCTCGTGCTCGGCACCACCGGCCCCCTCCTCGCGCTCGCGGCGTTCGGCGGCGGACTCGTCATCGCGATCCTGCTGCTCGCGGCCGGCCGCGCCCAGATCGATGGGGGCTACCGCCTCATCCTGGCCGGCATCGGGATCTCGTTCCTGTGCATCGCGGTGGTGGACTTCCTCCTCGTGCGCGCCAAGGTCGAGCAGGCGCAGATGGCAGTCGTCTGGCTCACCGGGAGCCTCTCCTCGACACCCTGGTGGCAGGTCGCGACGGTCGCCGCCGTGCTCGCCGCGAGCGTCCCCGCGATCGTGGCGAGTGCCCGCTGGCTTCCGCTCGCGCAGCTCGGCCACGCGACGGCCAACGGCCTGGGCGTGCGCACGGGCGCCGTCCGCTACGTCGCGGTCGGCACGGCGGTGCTGCTCACGGCGACGTCCTGCGCGTTCGTCGGACCGATCTCGTTCGTCGCCCTGTGCGCCCCGGCGATCGCCCGCCCGCTCCTCGGGCGCGGCGCACTCGGCATCGGGACGAGCGCCCTCGTCGGCGCCTCCCTCCTCACGGCGGCCGACCTCGTGGCGCAGTACGCCCTCCCCGGCACGCAGCTGCCGGTCGGCGTCGTCACCGGCGCCCTGGGCGCCGCGTTCCTGCTCTGGCTCCTCGCCGCCTCGAAAGGACGTCAACTCCTATGAGCGCCATCGACAGCACTCCGCGGCTCGCCGCGCGGGGACTGAAAGCCGGCTATCCCGGACGCACCGTGATCGAGGGTCTCGACCTCGAGATCACGCCGGGCCGGATCACGATGATCATCGGCGCGAACGCGTGCGGAAAGTCGACCCTGCTCGGCGTCCTCGCGCGGCTGCGGCCACCGCTGGCCGGTCGCGTCGAGCTCGACGGGAAGGATGTCGCCACGCTGTCGCGCCGCGGCTTCGCGCGCACCGTCGGACTCCTGCCGCAGCATCCCACCGCCCCGGACGGCCTGAGCGTCGCCGAGCTCGTCTCCCGGGGCCGTCACCCGCACCGGGGCGTCTTCCAGCGCTGGAGCGCCACAGACTCGGAGCGCGTCGACGAGGCGATGGCGTGGACGGGGCTCACCGAGCTCGCCGACCGGCCGGTGGGCGACCTCTCCGGAGGCCAGCGCCAGCGGGTGTGGATCGCGATGGCGCTCGCCCAGGACCCGCAGATCCTCCTGCTCGACGAGCCGACGACGTTCCTCGACCTCAGCCACCAGCTCGAGGTCCTGGATCTGCTCCGCGAGCTCAACCGCACCCGCGGGACGACCATCGTGATCGTGCTGCACGAGCTGAACCTCGCCGCGCGGTACGCCGACGAGCTCGTCGTCATGTCGCAGGGGCGCATCGTCGCGCACGGCGCCCCGTCCGACGTCCTCACCCCGGCGGTGGTGTCGGAGGCCTTCGCGCTCGAGGCCCTCGTGATGCCCGATCCGCTCACCCGGACTCCGCTCGTCATCCCCGTGCCCGGGGGCGCGCACGCGCCCGCCGACGCGAACTGAACCCCTTCTTCGCACCCCCTGCCCCAACGAAAGGACATCCCATGCTCCGACAGCGTTCGAAGCTCCTGCTGCTCGCCGCGACCGCGGCCGCGGCGCTGACACTCGCCGGGTGCGCCGGCGGCGGGTCGACGACTCCGACCGGCGACTCCGGCACAGGGGAGCAGTCCGGCTTCCCGGTCACCATCGACTCCGCCCTGGGCGCCACCACGATCGAGGCGGCGCCGGAGCGGATCGCGACGTGGGGATGGGGCGCGACGGACGCCGTCCTCGCCCTCGGGATCGTCCCGGTCGCGATCCCGCGCGACGACTACTCGGGCGGCGACGACGGCATCCCGCCGTGGATCGCCGACGCCGTGGAGAAGCTCGACGGCGAGACCCCTGTGCTGCTCGACTCGTCGGCCGCGCAGATCTCCGTGGAGGAGCTCTTGGGAACGGATCCCGACATCCTCATCGCGCCGTACTCGGGCCTCACGCAGGACGAGTTCGACGCCGTGACCGACGCCGGCATCCCCGTCGTCGCCTATCCCGAGGCGGCATGGGCGACGCCGTGGCGCGACGTCATCACGATCACCGGCCAGGCGCTGGGCATGAAGGACGAGGCGGCGGCGCTGCTGTCCGACCTCGACACGCAGGTGGCCGACGCCGCGGCGGCCCATCCGGAGTTCGCCGGCACGACGATCGCGTACATCGACGACGACGTGGAGACGTTCTACATGTACCTGCCCGCCGACGCGCGGGTCGAGATCCTGCAGGACCTCGGCTTCGTGACGCCGAAGAGCGTGACGGACCTGGATGCCGGGGAGACGACGTTCTACACGACGGTCAGCTACGAGAACCTCGACCGCATCGACGCGCAGGTCATCTTCACGCAGGCCGAGGAGCAGGCCACCCTCGACGAGTTCCTCTCGTCGCCGCGCGGCCAGCTCATCCCCGCGGTCAAGAAGGGCGCCGTCGCCGCGATGGTCGGTGCGGAGAACGTCAGCGCCGTCTCGCCCACCGCGCTGACCCTCCCATGGGCGCTGCCGACGATCGTCGACGAGCTCGCCGCGGCCACCGCGACCGCGAAGGGCTGACCCCGGCGCACGAACGAGGGCCCCGGCGATCCGCCGGGGCCCTCGTTCGTCGGGGTCAGCTCTTGCGCGCGTCGACCGCCCGCACGCCCATCCACACCAGCGGGACGAGCAGGGCGGCGATGATCGCCTTGACGACGTCGCCGAGGAGGAAGGGGAACAGCCCCGCGCCGAACGCGGCGCCGAGGAGAGTCTCGAAGCCGAGCGCCTCGTGCCACACGGCGGGACCGAGGCCCTGCAGGGAGAAGTACAGCCACGTGACGCCGAACGCGTAGATGGTCGCGGTGCCGGCGAGGAATGTCACGAACATCCCGACGATGCGACGGTCCCACGCGCGACGGGCGAGCCAGCCGGTGAGGGTGGCCGCGGCGACGAAGCCGACGATGTAGCCGCCGCTGGTGAGGGCGAACAGGCTCCCGGAGTTGCCGTCGGCGAAGACGGGGAGACCGGCGACGCCGATCATCAGGTAGAGAGCGAGCGAGACAGCGCCGCGGATCGGGCCCAGGGCCGTGCCGATGACGAGGACCGCGAAGGTCTGCGCCGTCAGCGGGACGGGCCAGAACGGGATGGTGAGCTGCGCGCTCAGGGCCACCAGGGCGGTGCCCGCGACGACGAGCGCGGCGTCTGCGGCGAGGGCCAGCGCGCGGGACCGGGCGGGGAGGACGAGGTCCGCGAGGACGCGGTGGCGGTGCTCGCGCGGGGCGGCGGAGAGAGACATGAGACTCCTTCGGCGTCGGGCGCATCGGGGGGACGCGCTTCTCGACTCAGCCTAGGGGCGGCGTCCGTCGCGTTCTTGGACCGAGTTCACCGAGGATTCGCCCGATCCCTGTGGGATCCCGACAGACGCGCGCCGGGTAGACTCGATGGTCGGCCTCTCCGCCGCCACCCTCCCTCCCGACGATTGGACGTCCGCTGTGCTCGCCGTGCACGACCTCGAGATCCGTGTGGGCGCGCGCGTGCTCATGTCGGATGTCTCGTTCCGCGTGTCGGACGGGGACAAGATCGGCCTCGTGGGGCGCAACGGCGCCGGCAAGACCACCCTCACCAAGGTCCTCGCCGGCGACCTGCTGCCCTCGGAGGGTCGCGTGGACCGCTCGGGGGAGCTCGGCTACCTTCCGCAGGACCCGCGCTCGGGCGATCCGGAGATGCTCGCCCGCACCCGCATCCTCGACGCGCGCGGACTGGGTTCGCTCGCGATCGGCATGCACGATGCCTCCCTCGCCATGGGCGACGACGACCCGGCGGTCGCCGCGCGCGCGATGCGCAAGTACGCCAACCTCACGGAGCGCTTCGAGGC
>Ga0182749_1001249_pt1 | contig 20480 bp, 22 predicted proteins | sample eDN3rd37CKraftMG_FD_128875 | JGI IMG/M metagenome (GOLD analysis project Ga0182749, IMG submission 128875) | Enriched Miracle-Growth compost microbial communities from Emeryville, California, USA - eDNA 3rd pass 37_C Kraft MG (version 2) (version 2) ...
CGGCCCGGCGCAGCGAGAGGGCCATGCCCAGCCCCATCGAGCCCAGCCCGATGACGGCGGCCCGCCGATCGGCATTCTGCATTCCGGTTCTCCTCGCTCGTCTTGATACCGATATCATACGGAGTCGGCCGGCATCGTAAATGGAAAAGCCGGGAGGTGCTTCGGAGACCGGATGCTGTATGATACCGATACCGATATCGGACGAGAGGCCAAGGGCTGATGGCGCGCACGAGACGGCCCGATCCCAGGGGCATCACGCTGGCGGATGTCGCGCGCGCCGCCGGGGTCAGCAAGATCACCGCGTCTCGGGTGCTGCGCGGCGGGCCGGTGGCGGAGGAGACGCGCGGCCGGGTGCAGGAGGTGGTGCGCCGCCTCGGCTACGTGCCCAACCGCTTGGCCGGCACCCTGTCCTCCGCCGGCTCGAACCTGGTCGGGGTGATCGTCCCGTCGCTCGCCAACATCGTCTTCCCCGACGTGCTGCGCGGGGTCGAGGGCGTCCTCGATGCCGCCGGGTTCCGCCCGGTGGTCGGCGTGACGGAATACGAGCCCGAGCGGGAGGAGGGGCTGATCGAGGCGATGCTGGCCTGGCGGCCCGCCGGGATGATCGTCACCGGGCTGGAGCACACCGACCGGGCCCGTGCCATGCTCGCCCATGCCGGGATCCGGGTGGCGGAGCTGATGGATCTCGACGGCTCCGGGCTCGACATCGTCGTCGGCCTGTCGAACCGCGCCGTCGGCCGGGCCAGCGCCCGCCATCTGGTCGAGCGCGGCTATCGCCGCCTCGGCTATGTCGGCCATGACCTCGGCCGCGACCGCCGGGCGGCCAAGCGCTTCGACGGGTTCCGCGAGGCGCTGGCGGAAAGCCCGGCGGCCCTGGTCGCGACTGAGATCCTGCCGGGCCGGTCCTCCGCCGAATCCGGCAAGGAGGGGCTGGCCCGGATCCTCGACCGGGGCGGCGGGGTCGACGCGGTCTATTTCTCCAATGACGACATGGCGATGGGCGGCTGCTTCCTGTGCCTCGCCCGCGGCATCGCGGTGCCGGGCCGGGTGGCGCTGTTCGGCTTCAACGGGCTCGACCTGGCCCAGGCCCTGCCGCAGCCGCTTTCCACTATCCGCTCGCCGCGGGTGCGGATGGGGGAGGTCGGGGCGCGGCTGGTCTGCGGCCGCGAGCCGCCGGCCGTGGTCGATCTCGGCTTCGAGCTGATCGCCGGCGCCACCGCCTGACCCGGCCCGGAGAGCGAAGGAGGACCCATGGACGAGACCCGGTTGCGCGAGGATATCTGCCGCTTCGGCCGCTCGCTGTTCGAGCGCGGGCTGACGCCCGGCTCCTCCGGCAACATCAGCGTCCGGCTGGACGACGGCGGCTGGCTGGTGACCCCGACCAACGCCTCGCTCGGCTTCCTCGACCCGGCCCGGCTGTCGCGGCTGGATGCGGAGGGGCGGCTGCTCGCCGGCGACAAGCCGACCAAGGAGATCCCGCTGCACGGCGCGCTGTATGAGACGCGCGGCTCGGCCCGCGCCATCGTGCATCTGCACTCGACCCATTCGGTCGCGGTGTCGATGCTGCCGGGTCTCGACCCGAAGGCGGTGCTGCCGCCCTTGACCGCCTATTACCTGATGCGGGTCGGGGCGACGGCGCTGGTGCCCTATTACCGGCCGGGCGACCCGGCGGTGGCCGACGCCATCCGCGGCCTCGCCGGCCGCTATGCCTCGGTGCTGCTGGCCAATCACGGCCCGGTGGTGGCGGGGGAGAGCCTGGAGGCAGCGGTCTACGCCACCGAGGAGCTGGAGGAAACGGCGAAGCTGCACCTGCTGCTGCGCGGCCTGAACCCGCGCCTGCTGTCGCCGGGCCAGATCGCGGAGCTGAAGGACGCCTTCAAGCTCGACCTGCCGGGGGAGGGCGGGCACGATCATTAGAGGGCGTTCCGGCGGCCGCGGTTGCATCCGAGGCCTCCAGTGCAAAGAGGCCGGGTCGGCTCGACGGCATGGTCCGGATCCCCCTCACCCTCCCATTCGCTGCCGCGAATGGGCCCCTCCCTCTCCCCGAGGAGAGGAAACGAAAGGCCGGCTGCCTTTGCCTCTCCTCGGGGGAGAGGTCGAAATCGCGCAGCGATCTCGGGTGAGCGGGCGGCTCCGGCCCCTCCGCCCGCTCCCTGCCGGAGGCCTGCTCCGATTGCCTCTCCCGCCGGTCCCGGGTCAAGCCCGGGGAGGAGGGGCGCAAAGGAACGAAGTTCTTCGAGGCAAGTACCTCGAAATAAATTCGCTCAGCATTGGAACACAGGTCGGCAATTACATATTGACGGCCCACAAAATTCTTGGAGGCCGAAATGTATCAATTGTTGAAGACTGGGTGTTCTGTTGGAATCGGCGTGCTCCTCATGGCCGGGCTCGGCGGGCAGGCGAATGCCCAGATGGACTCCACCACCACGCCAGGCTGCCAGACCACAACGCCATGCGTGCAGCCCGGCGGTGAGAACACGACGATCCGGCAGGGCAGCGAGGGAAGCGAAAACAAACGAAGCAGTACCAATGGCGCAAACGCCGAGACCAATGGCGGGAGCTCTGGAACGACGGGCGTGACCGACGACAAGACCGGCCATGGACCGCGCGACACGACGAATCAGCCCGAGACGGGTACCACGGGCTCCGGTGGAACCGGGACCAGTGGCGGAAACGATGGCAGCTCCGGATCCGACAGCAACACCGGCCATGGCGCGGGCAGCCCCGGCAAGGTCGGCGGCTGAGTCCGCAAGCGGGACCTTTTCGGAACGCCTCGCCACGCTGTCATTGCGAGGAGGCGAAGCCGATGAAGCAATCCGGGACCGCACGATCCGGCCCCGGATTGCTTCGCTGTGCTCGCAATGACGCTGTTTGGAATTCAGAAGAGGTCCGCTTACGGGAGAGGCGATCCGGTCGTAACCCCGCGCCGGCATCCGGGAGCTCTGCGGCCCCTGGATCGGTCCTCGGGCTTGACTCGAGGACCGGCCGAAAACAAGCACGACACGGTACGCGCCCTCCGGACTCCCCATGACGGTCCTGTCCGGCGGTCGCGCCAAGCATCGCCGGGGCGGGGCTCAGGCCTCCTTGTTGCGGAAGGCGGCCTCGCCGGCGTCGGACACCTCGACCCAGCGCTTGTCGGGCGCTGCGCCCTCGACGTAGCTGTCGTGCCAGTTCCACCATTTATAGGGCGGGGTCTGGGGATAGCCCTCGGGCGAATCCTCCCAAACCTCCTGCCGGCCCAGCGGCGTGATGTCGAGATAGTTCCAGGTGCCGCCCATCTGCTCGTCGCCGCGGTTGTTGACGAAATAGGTGCGGAACACCCGGCCGCCGTCGCGGAAGAACACGTTGGTGCCGTGCCATTCGCCGACGCCGAAATCGGCGTCGAAGCTGTCGGTGATGGTGACCCAGGGCATCGTCCAGCCCATCCGCGCCTTCAGCCGGGCGATGTCCGCCTGCGGCGCCCGCGAGGCGAAGACCAGGGTGGTGTCGCGGGCGTTCAGATGGGAGAGGTGGGCGACCTGGTCGGCCACCATCGAGCAGCCGCGGCAGGCATGGTCGGGCCAGCCGAACACGCCCGGCTCGAAGAAGGCGCGGTAGACGATCAGCTGGCGCCGGCCCTGGAACAGGTCGAGCAGGCTGGCCTTGCCCGCCGGGGTCTCGAACACATAATCCGGCCTCACCGCCATCCACGGCATGCGCCGGCGCTCGGCGGCCAGCGCGTCGCGGGCGCGGGTCAGGGCCTTTTCCTTCACGAGCAGCTCCTGGCGGGCCCCCTCCCACGCCTCCGGCGACACCACCGGCGGCGTGCGCATGGCGGGCTGTGTGCCGTTTCGTCCGGTTTCGGCTGATGCGGTCATGGCTTGCGATCTCCTGATCGAGGCGACGTCCCGCGCCTCGTGGCCGAAGCGCGGGCCCAGCCGCGGCTCATCGCTCGCTGCTGGTCGTGAGATAGGTTGGGTCCGCGCGCCGGCCAGCGGGAGTGACAAATGTGGCGCGAATCCCGGCGGCCGCATCGATCAGGCCGCGGCAGAAACGTCGCCGCGGAAATATTTCGGATCATCTGTCGTCATAGATATGCGGACGTAAAAAAGGGGGTGGCCATGGTCAAACCACTGGCGGAATTTGCACCAACATTCGCCGATATAACGGACTATGATCACGAGCATGCGAATATATACCAGAAGATGCTTGAAGCAGCGGACGGCAAGGCTGACTGGCGGGAGGCCGCGAAGCGCATTCTGGGCGTAGACCCGCGTGAAAATCCGAAGCGAGCCCGGCACAGCTACGACAGCCATCTCGCCCGTGCCCGCTGGCTGGCGGAACACGGACATATCCGGTGGCTCAGGAGCGGGCGATCAACCCATTGAGCGACACTTCGCCGGCTGGACGCGGCGGCGGCGCCGGCCGAGCGGTCGGTCTCAATCCTCGTCGGGACCGGCGGTCGCGGCCCGGCGGGCGGCGACGCCGGCATAGCGGCGCAGGCTCCAGAGCAGCGGGGAGGCGTCGCGGGTCTCGACCTCGGTGACCAGGCCGACGAACAGGATGTGGGTCGCGACCTCGGTCAGGCCGATCAGGTGGCAGTCGATCACGGCGACCGCGCCCTCCAGCTTCGGCCGGCCGGACGGCCAGGCCGACCAGGTGCCGCGGGTGAAGCGTTCCGAGCGCGGGATCGGCAGCTTGCCGGCGAAGGCGTCGGCGACCTCGTCCTGGTGCTCGGCCAACATGGCGACGGAGAAGCCCTCGGTCGCCTCGATCACCCCGGCCATGGCGCTGGTGCGGTCGATCGAGACCAGCATCGTCGGCGGCTCGGCCGCCAGCGACATCACCGCGGTGGCGGTGCGGCCGTGCCGGGTGCCGTCGGGCTCGGCCGCCGCCACCACGCAGATGGTCGCGGTCAGGCGCGACAGCGCCTCGGCGAAGCGGTCGCGGGGCACCGCCGGCGGGTGCCGCGGGTCCGGGTTGTAGCGAAGCGAGGTGCGCGCGACCAATTCTGTCCCTGAGGGCCGTCGGAAAAGGGGGCCCGCCGGCCCGCTCGCCCGAAGGCGCGGACCGGCGGGCGGGATCGGGCCTCAGAGCCCGTTTGGGAATGCTACTGGCGAGGCCGTCTGACGGCGATTTCTCCGCTTCCGGTGCTCACGGACCTTCATGTCCGCTGCGCTCCGGTTCTCGAAACCGCCGCCAGCCGACTCACGCCAGCGCATTCCAAACGGTCTCTCAGGCGGCCTTCAGCTGGGCCTCGGCGAACTCGTAATTGGCGAGCTTGTCGAGGAAGTTCTGGGTGTAGTCCGGACGGCGGTTGCGGAAGTCCAGGTAGTAGCTGTGCTCCCACACGTCGAGGCCGAGCAGCACCTTGCCCTCGCCGGTGGCCAGCGGGTTGGAGCCGTTCGGGGTCTTGGTGACCTTCAGCTTGCCGTCCTTGCCCAGCACCAGCCAGGCCCAGCCGGAGCCGAACTGGCCGACCGCGGCCGCCTTGAACGCGTCCTTGAACGCCTGGACGCTGCCGAAATCCGAGTTCAGCTTGGATTCGAGCGCGCCCGGGATGGCGCCGCCCTTCGGCGACAGGTTCTGCCAGAACAGGATGTGGTTCCAGTGCTGGCCGGCATTGTTGAACACCGGCGCCAGGTTGTCCTTGCCATAGGCGAAGGTGACGATCTCCTCGAGCGACTTGCCCTTCAGCGAATCGTCCTTCTCGACGAAGCCGTTCAGCGCCGTGACATAGGCCTGGTGGTGCTTGCCGTGATGCAGCTCCAGCGTCTCCTGGCACATGCCGCGCTCCGCGAGGGCGTTGTGGGAGTACGGAAGCGGGGGGAGTTCAAACGCCATGGTCGTGCTCACTTTCGGCTTGGTGGTGAAGGATGCGGTAGGCGCAGCGGCGCGCCCCCGCCTGGATATGCTCCGTGCGCTCCACCCGGGCCTCCGGCCCGAGCACGCGGCGGAACAAGTCGAGCTCGGAGCGGCAGAAGCCCTGGCAGGCCGCCGCCGCGGCGCAGATCGGACAATGATTCTCGACCAGAAGGAAGCCGTTTTCGTCTTCCTCCCACCCAGCCATGTAGCCCTCGCGGGTGCGAAGGCCAGCCAGGGCCGCGACCCGGTCGCGCAGCGTCGGCGCGCCGGCTACGGCATCGGCATAGCGGGCGAGGGATTCGGCCTCGCGCGCGGCGATCAGCCGGTCCAGCGCCGCCTCGCCCAGCTCGCGCCGGACGCCGGCGATCAGCCCGGCCACCATCTCGGCATGGCCGTCGGGGAAGCGGGCATGGCCGGCGGCGGTGAGGGACCAGAGCTGGACCGGCCGGCCGACCCCGGCGCGCTGGGGCACCGATTCCACCAGCCCGGCCTCGGCCAGCTTGACCAGCTGCTGCCGCGCCGCCTCCCCGGTGGTGCCGAGCGCGGCGCCGAGCGCCGCGGCGCTCTGGCTGCCGCGGGTCTTCAGCAGCAGGAGCAGCCGCTCCGCCGCCGTCGCCGGCTCCCGGGGATCATTGTCAAAGTCCATGCTTTGAAAATAAACGGCTGCCGGCCGCACCGCAAGCCCGGCCCGACGGCGCGTCATGGCTGGTCGTCGCGACCGTCGCTTCCGCTCCGCGCGCGGATGCGCTGAAGCTGTCGCCATGTCATCCCAGCCTCGAATCGACGCCCCCGGGACGGGCGACCCGGTCTGCCGGCGGATGCGGCCGGAGGAGGCCGAAGCGCTCACCGCGCTGCTGGCCGCGGCCTTCGGCAATCCGCGCTTCGGGCCGACCGTGGCGCGGCTGTCGCGCATGCCCGGCGCCGCCATCCATGTGCTGGAGGCGGAGGGCGCCGTCCGCGCCGGGGCGGCGGTGGTCGATTACGGCCGGGTGGCCTATCTCGGCATCGTCGGCACCGACCCGGCGATGCAGGGGCGGGGCTTCGGCCGCCGCATCGTCGAGGCGGCGCTGGCGCCGGTGCCGGCCGACCGGGTGATCCTGCTTGACGCCTCGCCCTCCGGCGCGCCGCTCTACGAGAAGCTCGGCTTCGTCGATGTCGACCGGTCGGTGGTGCTGGAGGCGCGCGGCCCGGTCGAGGCGCCGCCGGTGCCTGGCCTGGCGGCAATGACGGCGGCCGACCTGCCGGTCGTCGCCGCCTACGATGCCGCGGTGTTCGGCGCCGACCGCACGACGGCGCTTGCCGCCCTGTTCGGGGAGCACCCGGACGGGATGGTCTGCCGGCGCGGCGGGCGGGTCGTCGGCTACGGGCTGCGCCAGCCGGACCGGATCGGCCCGGTCCTGGCCGAGGAGCCGGAGACCGCGGCGGCGATCGTCGCGGCGCTCTCCGCCCTGCTGCCGGAGGGGCCGATGACGATCACCGTGCCCTCCAGCCACGCCGCGATGCTCGACCATCTCCGCCGCCGCGGCGTGGCGGAGCTGCGCCGGCTGCGCCACATGCGCCGCGGCGGCGACCGCCACCCGAGCGACCGGGCCCGGATCGCGGTCATGGCCAATTTCCATCTGGGGTGAGGCGGCTTAGACCAACAGCCCAAAACAACGACCGTCATGGCGAGCCCCGAAGGGGCGTGGCCATCCAGGGCCGCTCGCACCGGCCTCCTGGATGGCCGCGTCGGCTTCGCCTCCTCGCCATGACGGGGAGGGGACAGCGTCAAAGCCGTTGGTATTATTTCTCCGCCAGCGCCGCCAGGATGCGGGCCCAGGAGCGGATGCCCTTGTGGAAGCTGGTCAGGTCGTATTTCTCGTTCGGGCTGTGCACCCGGTCGTCGTCCAGCGCGAAGCCGACCAGCAGCGAATCCATGCCGAGCAGGCGCTTGAACGACCCGACCACCGGGATCGAGCCGCCGGAGCCGACCAGCATCGCCGGGCGGCCCCATTCCTCCTGCAGCGCGGCCCGGGCGCGGGTCAGGGCCGGGTTGTCGATCGGCAGCGACAGCGCCGGGCTGCCGTCGCGCGACCAGAATTTGGCCGAGCAGTCGGCCGGCAGGCGCTGCCGCACGAAATCGTGGAACGCGGCCCGCACCTTGTCCGGGTCCTGGTCGCCGACCAGCCGGAACGAGACCTTGGCATGGGCCTGGGACGGGATCACCGTCTTGGCGCCCTCGCCGGTATAGCCGCCCCAGATGCCGTTGACCTCGGCGGTCGGCCGGGCCCAGAGCCGCTCCAGGGCGGTGCGGTCGCGCTCCCCGGCCGGGACCGACAGGCCGACCTGGCCCAGGAACTCGGCCTCGTCGAAGCCCATCGATTGCCACTGCGCCTTCAGCTGGGTCGGCGTCTCCGGCACGCCGTCATAGAAGCCGGGCACCGTGACGCGGCCGCTGTCGTCGTGCAGCGCCGCCAGGACCTTCGCCAGCACATGGATCGGGTTGCGGGCCGAGCCGCCATACATGCCGGAATGCAGGTCGCGATTGGCCGCGGTGACCGTCACCTGCTCATAGACCATGCCGCGCAGGCTGGTGGTGATCGCCGGCGTCTTCGGGTCCCACATGCCGGTGTCGCAGACCAGCGCCAGGTCCTTCGACAGCTCCTGGCGATTGGCCTCCAGGAACGGGTTCAGGCTGGGGCTGCCGGATTCCTCCTCGCCCTCGCAGAACACCGTGATCGGCAAGGGCAGGGAGCCGGTCACCGCCTTCCAGGCGCGGCAGGCCTCGAGGAAGGTCAGCAGCTGGCCCTTGTCGTCGGAGGAGCCGCGGGCGCGGATCCGTTTCACCCCGTCGGCGCCGGTCTCGATCCGCGGCTCGAAGGGCGGGTGGTCCCACAGGTCCAGCGGGTCGACCGGCTGCACGTCGTAATGGCCGTAGAACAGGATCGACGGCCCGGCTCCGGCGCCGGGCGCGTGGCCGACCACCATCGGATGTCCCGGCGTCGGCCGCACCTCGGCGGCGAAGCCGATCTCGCGCAGGCTGCCGGCCAGCCACTCGGCGGCGGCGCGGCACTGCTCCTTGTAGGCGGGATCGGTCGAGATGCTGGGCTGGCGCAGGAAGGCCATCAGCCGGTCGAGGCTGGAATCGAGGCCGGAATCGACGGCCGACAGGACCTGGTCGAGCGTGCTCACGGGCGAACATCCTCTGGATTCGGAACAGCTGGAGCGACCCTAGAGCAGATCCCGCCGCGGCGGAAACGGGAAGGGCTCTCAGCCCTTCCGTCCCGCCATGTGCCGCAGATAGGCGATCACCTGGTCGATCTCGCGGTCGCTCATCTGCTCCGGGGTGAAGCCCTGCATCTTGCGGTCCGGCCAGTCGCGCACCGAGGCCGGGTCGCGGATCAGCGCGTGCAGCGCCGCCGGCGCCAGGTATTCGGTCGGGTTCAGCGGCCGGTTCAGGTCGGGCCCGACCTCGGCCGAGCCGGCGCCGTTCAGCTTGTGGCAGACCAGGCACTGGGTGACGAACAGGGTCTGGCCGCTGCGGATCGGGTCGGCGGCCGGCAGGGCCGGATCGACCGCCAGCGCCGGCCAGCGCGCGGCCGGGGAGGGCTGTGTCGCCAGCTTGGCCATCTGGTACGGCCACTGCTCGCTGCGTACCGTTGACGCCTGGTCGCCGGTCCAGACCAGACAGAAGGTGCCGGCGCTGACCGTCTTCTCCGGCAGGGCCGGCCAGGGGGCGTCCGCCGGCTCGACCGCCACCCAGGCGATCACCGTCTTCGGGTCGGTGCTGAGGATCTGGTCGACCGGCAGCTGCGCCGCGTATCCGTCGGTCGCGATCGCCTCGATCACGGTGTCGGGCGGCGGCGTCAGCCCGGCGATCAGCCCGGCCACCGGCACGGCGCGATAGGTCATGGCGCGGCCGTAAATCGCGTCCTTCGCCACCGTGATCGTCGCGGCGTCGGGCCGGGCCAGCAGCTGCTCCCGGGTGAAGTGGCGGGTCTCGCCGCCGATGGTCACGTCGAGTGCCGGCTCGGCGGCAACGGCGGTGGCGGCCCACAGCAGCAGGCCGACGGCAGCAAGGATGCGCATGGTGGACTCCCCTCGTCGCGGCGGAAAACCGCCGCCCCCGAGAGGTAGGAAACCATGCCGCCGGGGCGGGCGCCAGCCCCCCGATCGGTCAGGCCGCCTTGCCGGGCACCGCTGCCGGACGGACCGCCGTCTCCCCGGCGGAGAGCGGGGCGGAAGCATCCTCCAGCGCCTCCAGCCGCAGCAGGGCCAGGCCGATGCCGTCGCGGCTCGACCGCATCTCGCCGGCCTCGCGGCCGTCGCGCAGGATCAGGGTGCCGGGCTCCGGCGCCGGCCCGTCCAAGGTCACCGGCGCCAGCCGCTTCTTCAAAAGGCCGCGATAGCGGGTGCGGGCGGTCAGCTCCTGACCCATGTAGCAGCCCTTGTCCCAGGCGATCGCGTTCAGCGAATCGTAATTCGCCTCCAGCAGCACCGTCTTCTCCGGCACCAGGTCGCGGCTGCCGTCGGGCACCCCGAGCGCCAGGCGCAGCCGGTCCCAGGCCTCCGGCCCGGTCTCGGCGAGGCCGAGGCCGTCCAGCGTGGCCTTCGCCGCCGCCTTCGGCAGCAGGGCCCGGGCGCCCAGCGCCGCCAGCCGGGCGTCGACATGGGCCGCGCCGTCGGCCAGGGGCCGCGCCGCGCCCGGCTCGTCCGGCAGGCCGAGGGCGGTGCGGCCGGCGTCTCCGAGGATGGCGGCCACCGCCCAGTCGCCGGTCACGTCGGCCAGCTCGACCTTGGAGCGCAGCCGGTACATCCGCAGCCGCCGCAGCAGGTCGGCGCCGCGCCCGGCCTCGCAGTCGAGCAGCCAGGCATCGCCCAGCGCGACGACGTGGAAATCGTGCAGGTACTTGCCTTGCGGCGTCAGGAAGGCGGCGAAGACGGCGCGGTCGGGCGCCACCTTGCGCATGTCGTTCGAGACCAGCCCCTGCAGGAAGGCGGCGCGGTCCTCGCCCGTCAGGCGCAGGACGTCGCGGTCCAGGAAGGTGTAGTCGGCCATGGCATCGCCCGGTTGCGGATCGGCATCTGCCCAAGAGGTGGGCCAAGTCCCGGGGTCGCGCAAGCGTCGGGACGTCTTACTTGCGACGGAACCGGCGGGCCGCGGCGTGAAGGAGGCATCGGAGCACCACGGCGGTGCGCAACGTCGAGAGCATCATGAAGACGAAGTGGATTGTCGGTTCCGCGCTGGTCGCCCTCGTCGCCGGCACCGCCCTGGCGGCGGCCCAGGAGGGCGCCCCCCAGGGCGGCTGGCGCGGCGGCTTCTTCCGCCAGCTCGACGCCAACAAGGACGGCAAGGTCGAGCGGACGGAGGTCCAGGCCTGGGCCGAGGCGCGGTTCAAGGCGCTCGACACGGCGGGTGACGGGGCGCTGACGAAGGAGCAGTATGTCGACGCCATGATCGCGAAGATTCGTCCCCGCCTGGAACAGCGCTTCGACACGCTCGATGCCAACAAGGACGGGAAGGTGACCGCGGAGGAGTTCGAGGCGCCGTCGCTGGCCCGCTTCGACCGCCGCGACACCGGCAAGACGGGTGCTTTGTCGATCGATGACCTCAAGTCGCACCGCAACTGACGCGTGGCCGAGAGCGACGACGCCCTGGTCGCGGCGGTGGCGGAGGGAGACGCCGCCGCCTGCCGCCGCCTGGTCGACCGGCATCTCGGGCGCCTGCTCGCCTTCGCCCAGCGCATGCTGGGCAGCCGGGCCGACGCCGAGGACGTGGCCCAGGACGCGTTCCTGGCCCTGTGGAAGGAAGCCGGGCGCTGGCGGCCGGACGGCAGCGCAACCGTGTCGACCTGGCTCACCCGCGTCACCTACAACCGGGCGATCGACCGGCTGCGGCGGCAGCCCTCGGTCCCGCTCGACGCGGTGCCGGAGCCGCCGGACCCCGCCGTCGGCGCCGAGGCCGGGGTGCAGCGGGCCCGGGTCTCGCGCCGCGTCGCCGAGGCGCTGGCCCAGCTGCCCGAGCGGCAGCGCGCGGCCATCCTGCTCAGCCATTACGAGGGGCAGGGCAACCGCGAGATCGGCGAGGCGCTCGGGGTCGGGGTGGAAGCGGTCGAATCGCTCCTGGCGCGCGGCCGGCGGGCTCTCCGCCAGGCCCTGGCGGCAGAGCGGGCCGATCTGATGGGAGATGTGTGAGATGGGCGAGATGACTCTCGATCGGTTCCTCGACCTGCTGGACGGGCACGGGCCGGTGATCGACCGCTGGCCGGCACCGGACCGGGACGCGGCGGAAGCCCTGCTGGCAGCCTCGCCGGCGGCGCGATCCGCCATGGCCGATGCCAAGGCGGTGGCCGTCGCCCTGAACGACCTGCGGGTGGCCGCGCCCTCGGCCGCGCTGCTCGGCCGCATTCTCGACGCCGCGCCGCGGCCGCGCCGCTGGTTCGCGGAGCTCTTGTCCTGGCGCCCGGCGGTGGCCCTCGCCGCCGCGCTGGTGGTGGGCGTCTATCTCGGCACCATGGTGCCGACGGTGCAGGCCAATGACGACGACTGGTCGACCCTCGGCTACACGATGGCCTATGATTCGTCGGCCATGGGAGAGGCGCCGTGACGGCACGTTCCTGGCGCTGGGCCCTGGTCGCCTCGCTGGCGCTCAACCTCCTGCTGCTCGGCGTGATCGGCACCTGGTGGTGGCGATCGGATTCGCATTCCGGACCGTCGGCGCTGGCCGAGGCCGTCGCGACCCTGCCGGAGCCCGACCGCACCGCGCTGGGACGGCTGCTGGAGCAGCGCCAGGCCGAGGCCAAGGCGATCGGGAACGACTTGCGCCAGCAGCGCGCGGCGGTGAACGAGGCGCTGTCGGCCGAGCCCTACGATGCCGGCAAGGTGACGGCGGCGCTGGCGGCGATGAGCGACAAATTCAAGGAACTGCGCGGCGTGGTGCAGGGCACGATTCTGGAGATCATGCCCAAGCTTTCCGCGGAGCAGCGGCGGAAGATGCTCGAACGCCGCGACGCGCTCTGGCGGCTCTAGGGCCTACTGGGCCACGTATGGCTTCAGGATCAGCACGTCGAGATCCGCAGTCGGCGTAAAGTCGGTCTTCCGCACCTCGAACTGGGTCGGCGAGATCTTCTTCACCCCGTCGGCGCAGAAGGAGACGAGGTTGCCGGCGTCGCCCTTGTCGACGACCAGCCGAAAATCCTTGATCGGCTCGGCCCAGTTGGCCCCGGTCTTCAGGATGTAGGAGACCCGCTGCTCGCTGAACGGCATGCCGTCCTTGCCGGCCTTGGCCTGGGCCCGCTTGACCGCGGCGAGGAGGCCCTGGTCGACGCAGTAGGTCTTCAGGTCGGCCGTGTAGTCTTCGGTGCCGACGGCATAGGGGGAGCCGATCACCGACCCGACGCTCATCCCCGTCGCGGGCGTGTAGCGATGCTCGATGACCACCTCGCGGCCGGCGGGGAAGGTCTGCCGGAAGTGATAGGTGGTCTTCAGCGTCCAGCTCGGGACGACGTGATGCTCCCAGCCCTTGCCGGCGTCGAATTCGTTGACGGCGGCCAGGCCGAGCTTGATCAGTTCGTCCTGCTGCACCTTCGGCAGCTCGGTCAGGCCGTCATAGTCGCTGTCCGGGTACAGCGGCACGCCCAGCTTGCGCAGCAGCGCCGTCTGGTCGACGCCGTTGCCGAAGGCCTTGACCTCGACCTGGGTCGCGACCGGCCTGCCGTCGGCCTTGGTCGAGAAATCGAGGAAGTTCTCGGTCCCCGGATGCGGCACGGCGGTCAGCCCGTCGATGAAGTCCAGCGTCACATCCGGCATCGGGAAGGCGACGGTCACCGTCCTGTCCTGCGCCGACCGGTTGAAGAAATGGTAGGTGACCCGGATCTCCTTGGCCGAGACGAACAGGTCCTCCGACCGCATCTCGATGTCGTCGGTCTTGGTCAGCACCAGGCCGCCGGCCGCCAACTCCGCCGTCGAATCGTTGGCCGATGCGGCGCCCGGTCCCGCGAGCGTGAGGAAGCAGGCTGCAGCCATGGCGGAACGGGCGTTCACGATCGCCTCCGGTCAGTCGATGTCTCCCCGCACAGCACCGCGGAGATCGGGCTTTTCTAAGGCGGCCGGGGGCGCGATTCGAGGTTCGTTGCCTTTCTGGCGCCCGAATAATCGCTAAAATTGCGGGCATTTGCGGCCGGTCTGCGGCCGAAGGCGTCATTGCTCAGCCCATTCAGACACAAGGATCTCCCATGGTCCTCCAGTCGAACCTCTTTCGCGGCGATCCCAAGCTCGAAGCTGCCGCCACGTCCGATCCGGCCCATATCACGCCGGGGGCGACGGGGCCGCATGTCGGCAAGATCCAGCTCGCCCTGATCCAACTGGACGGCGCGGCCATCGCCCAGGATTCCATCTACGGCCCGGCCACCGCCAATGCGGTGCTGGCCTACAAGCGCAAGCGGAACATCGTCAACCTCAGCTACCAGACGCAGGCGGACAACATCGTCGGCCGGATGACGATGGCCGCGCTGGACACCGAGATGGCCGCGCTGGAGCGGCGGCTGGACGGGGCGGTCTGCCATTGCCGCGACTTTCCCCGGGCCGCCGGGGGCCGAGGTACCGCGATCCGCAGCTTCGCCGCGACCGGCAGCGTCGGCGCCATCCTGAGCGGAACGCCCAGGGCGCAGGCGCTGGCCCGCGTCCCCGGGGCCAGGATCTGGGTCGAGAGGGCCCGGAACTTCATCCGGCTCGGCCGCGCCCAGATCCTGTCGGGGCTGCCGGCCACCGACTTCACGACGACCGAACCGCGGAAGGCGCTGACGACGCATTTCAAGATCCAGCAGATCGCCGACCCGAACAGGCAGCTCAACCACCTCACCCTGCTCGACGGCGTCTACCGGCTGATCGCTTCCGTTCTGGCGCAGTCCAGCTCGATCTTCATCGACGATCCCAGCACGGGGGATTTCGCCAACGCCCATCTCGGCGGCTTCTTCCACCTGTCTGATCCGATTCTGGGGAAGATCCGCTTCGGCCCGGCCTATGGCGGCAAGGGCGAGCTGTTCCAGACCGGGGTGATCATTCACGAAGGCGCGCATTTCGTGAACCGGGTCATCGACCATTTCGCGTCCGAGCTGCCGGCGCCGAACGGCACCCCCGTCAACAGCTCGACCGGCGTTGTCCACGTCAAGACCTACGCCCAGCTCAGCTTCCAGGAGGCGGCGGGGAACGCGTACACCTATGCGCAGTTCGCGCTGCACGCCTTCAAGGGTTTCGACAAGCGGATCGTGCCCTTCGGCGAATGAGCCGATCCCGCCGGGGGCCGGACCGGCCGTCCGCGGTCCGGCCCCTTTGCCGACCGCCTCCGGCAGGCAGATCCCGACCGACAGGGTCGAGGGTGAACCGCCGCCTGTCCGGCTGATCTTCGCTGCCTGCATGGCGGACCGGAGGTCCGCCACACTCTGATCCCCTTGCGTTCCCGCGCCGTTCGGCGCTATCAGGGCGCCGCATGCCGCAATCTGCCGATCTGCCGCGTCAGGTCGCCGTTGCGGCGCCTCGATGCCGCGGACCGAAGCGGCGTCCGGGCGCGACGGGTCTTGTGTGGTCGTTAAAAGTTAATAAAAACAGCGGGTTGCCAAGCTCGCTCCCTGCATCGTTTCGATTGTTTCCGAACCTGCGTCTCCCTATACTCCGCGCCGCTCAGGCCCGGAGAAGGCCGGCACGTCAGACGAAGTGAGTGGTGGTTGTTGCGATGACAGCGATGCTTCTGCCTCCGGACTATCGGCCGTCGGATGATGAAGATTTCATGAATCCGATGATGCTGGAGTATTTCCGGCGAAAGCTTCTGAAGTGGCGGGCCGACCTCCTCGCCGAATCCAACGCGACCCTGAACAGCCTGCAGGACGGCGGTATTCAGGAGCCGGATCTGACCGATCGGGCGTCCGCCGAGACCGACCGCTCGCTGGAGCTCAGGACCCGCGACCGCGAGCGTAAGCTCCTGTCCAAGATCGACGCGGCGATGCGCCGGATCGAGGACGGCAGCTACGGCTTCTGCGAGGAGACGGGCGAGCCGATCGGCGTCAAGCGGCTGGAGGCGCGGCCGACCGCGACCCTCAGCCTCGAGGCGCAGGAGCGGCACGAGCGGCTCGAACGCACCCATCGCGACGATTGACCGATCCACGGCGCCGGAAGGCGCCGTTATCGTCTGGTGTCTCGGGCCGACAGGCGGCGTTCTCGTCTGCGGCCTCGGCCGAAAGGCGTGTTCCCGGCGGCTGCCTGTCCCATCTTCGAGGGAGGGGCGCGGTTCTTGCATCCGCCTCGCTGCGCGTCCGTGCTAGGGTGACGCCGAGGGGCTTTCAGATCGAGGGTATTCGATGCTTCGTGGCGCTGCGCTTTTCGCCGCCGTTCTCGCGGTCTCGGGCTGCGGGATCGATCCGGTGACGCCGAAGGAGACCCGCGTCGACTATGCGGGTTTCATCAACAGTGCGGATCAGGCCGCCGTCTACGCCAACGCGCAATGCGCCCGGATCAACCGCCTGGCCGTGTTCAAGGTCGAGGACGTGGTCGACGGCCGCAAGGGCGCGACCTTCCAATGCCTGCCGGTGCCGAAATGCTATCCGGCCGAGACTGCGGCGGCGCCGGGCCAGCCGGTCGCGCTGACGCCGGCGGCGGCCCCGGCCCAGCCGGGCCAGCCCTACGCCGTTCCCGCAGCCGCGGCATCCCGGCTGCCGGGCCCGATCGTGGCCATGGCCCCGGTGTCCTCGAAGCGCGATCGCCGAGGTGCGCAGCGCCAGGCCGCGGCCCGCGAGACGGGGCCGTCGATCGAGGCTCAGTCGGACGACACCTACATCCCCTTCGCCGCCGCCCCGGTCGCGGCCGGGCCGCAGCCGCAGCGCGTGCCGTCCTTCGAGGTGATCGGCGTCCCGACCGGGCCGGAGCCGGTCTCGGCGCAGGCCCCGGGCCCGCAGCCCGCGGGCGCCTACGCCACCACGGCGGCGCCCAGCTGGCAGCAGGCCGTGACCTGCAAGCCCAACACCCAGCCGCCGCTCGCCGTCGACCGGCTGCCGGGCGGCGTCTATCCGTTCTGATCCGTCGCCGGCGGCCGGATCGCTTCCGACCCGGCCGCTCGGTCCGACCGGCATCATCCCTCCGGAATCGCCCGGATCGGCAGGTGGATATCGGTGATCAGCTCCGCCGGCGGCGTGCTGCGCGGATCGTTGAGGTATTCCTCGAAGATCGGCGCCTCGGCCGGCTCGGCGCCGCTGGTCGGCAGCCAGGTCCGGTACAGCCAGGCATAGGACCGCTCCAGCTCGGCATAGGGACCGGTGTGGCGCAGCACGGCATGCGGCCCGCCGGCGACGGTGCGGAGGACGACCTCGCCCTCGCCGGCGACGCCCTCCGGCACCTCCAGGCAGGCGTCGGAGCGCAGCTGGGCGGGCGGCACCGCCGCCGGGTCGTCGTAATAGACGCCCAGGCTGCGGGCGCCCGGGCGCAGCAACTGGCGGGCGCGGGCCCAGGACATCAGGATGTCGAAGCTGCGGCCGACTTCCATATAGGGGCCGATGTGGCGGACGGCGGCGACGCGGATCGGCGCCAGGCTGCGATAGGTCACGTCGGGCATGTTGGTGCCTCCTTCGGGTGAGTCGAAGGGGAACGACCGGCGCGCGCCGCGATAGGCCCCCGGCGGGCGGCCGTAGCGCTCAGCGAAGGCGCGGGTGAAGGCGGCGGTGCTGCCGTACCCCGCCCGGCGGGCGATGCGCTCGACCGCCGTCTCGCTGTCCAGCAGCGTGCCGGCGGCGCGGTGCAGGCGCAGCCGGCGCACCGTGTCCGCCACCGTCTCGCCCAGCAGGTAGCGGTAGGCGCGGTGGAAGTGGTGCGGCGAGAAGCAGGCCACCTCGGCCAGCCGCTCCAGGTCGATCGGGTCGTCGAGATGGGCGACGATGTGGTCGATCACCCGCTGGATGCGGGCGAGGTGGCGGTCGAGCGTGGCGTCCTTCGGCATCGGTTCGTTCTCCCTGACCCCTTGCTAGCCCGAAGGCGGTTGATCCTGCTTGCGAAGCTGCGGCCGCGGAAGGGCCCGAACCCATCGGTCTTGCTCGGTGCGAACAAAACGTGTACAAGAGCTGCATTGACGCGGCGTATGGCGCCATGCAACTGGAAGGACAGGTGATGTCGATCCCGACTCTCCGTGTTGTGGAAAGAGCCCCGATGGACAAGACCAAGGCGCTGGAAGCCGCCCTGACCCAGATCGAACGGGCCTTCGGCAAAGGCTCGGTGATGAAGCTCGGGGCGCGGCCCCAGATCGAGGCGGAGGTGATCTCGACCGGGTCGCTCGGCCTCGACATCGCGCTCGGCATCGGCGGCCTGCCGAAGGGCCGCATCATCGAGATCTACGGGCCGGAAAGCTCGGGCAAGACCACGCTGGCGCTGCATGCGGTGGCCGAGGCGCAGAAGGCCGGCGGCACCTGCGCCTATGTCGACGCCGAGCATGCGCTCGACCCGACCTATGCCCGCAAGCTCGGCGTCAATATCGACGAGCTGCTGATCTCCCAGCCCGATGCCGGCGAGCAGGCGCTGGAGATCACCGACACGCTGGTCCGCTCCGGCGCGATCGACGTGGTGGTGGTCGATTCGGTGGCGGCGCTGGTGCCGCGGGCCGAGCTCGAGGGCGAGATGGGCGACAACCAGCCCGGCCTGCAGGCCCGGCTGATGAGCCAGGCGATGCGCAAGCTCACCGGCTCGATCGCGCGCTCGAACTGCCTCGTCATCTTCATCAACCAGATCCGTCTGAAGATCGGCGTGATGTTCGGCAATCCGGAGACGACGACGGGCGGCAACGCGCTGAAGTTCTACTCCTCGATCCGGCTCGACATCCGCCGCATCGGCGCGATCAAGGACCGCGAGACCGTGATCGGCAACCAGACCCGGGTCAAGGTGGTGAAGAACAAGATGGCGCCGCCGTTCCGCGCCGTCGAATTCGACATCATGTATGGCGAGGGCGTGTCGAAGACCGGCGAGCTGCTGGATCTCGGCGTCCAGGCCGGGGTGGTGGAGAAGTCGGGCGCCTGGTTCTCCTATGACGGCCAGCGCATCGGCCAGGGCCGCGAGAACGCCAAGGTGTTCCTGCGCGACAACCCGGAGACGGCGAGGGCGATCGAGGCCAAGATCCGGGCCAATGCCGGCCTGGTCTCCGACCGTATGATGGCCGTCGGCGGCGGCCCGGAGGGCGGCGACGACGGCGAGTGATCGCCGGCGTCCGACCCCGAGTTCCGACCCTGATGGAAAGGCCCGCGTCAGGCGGGCCTTTTCCGCTGCCGGCCGGATCGTGCTATCTCCCCCGGCCATGACCGACCCCATCGTCACCCGCTTCGCCCCCAGCCCGACCGGGCTGCTGCATGTCGGCAATGTCCGCACCGCGCTGGTCTGCTGGCTCGCCGCCCGCGCCACAGGCGGGCGCTTTCTGCTGCGGCTCGACGACACCGATACCGAGCGGGGCCGCGCCGAATTCGCCGTCGCGATCGAAGAGGATCTGCGCTGGCTCGGCCTCCACTGGGACGGCTTCGCCCGCCAGTCCGACCGCACCGGCCGCTACCGGGACGCGCTCGACCGGCTGAAAGCGGCCGGCCGGCTCTACCCCTGCTACGAGACGGCGGAGGAGCTGGAGCTCAAGCGCAGGAGCCTGCTGGCCCGCGGCCTGCCGCCGCTCTACGACCGCGCCGCGCTGGACTTGACCGAGGCCGACCGCGCCCGGCTCGAGGCGGAGGGGCACCGGCCCTATTGGCGCTTCAGGATGGCGGATGCGCCGGTCGAATGGGACGACAGGGTCCGCGGCCGGGTGCATTTCAACGGCCGCGACATCTCCGACCCGGTGCTGGTGCGCGAGGACGGGCGGCCGCTCTACCACATCGGCTCGGTGGTCGACGACATCGAGATGGGCGTGACCCTGGTGGTGCGCGGCGAGGACCATGTCGCCAACACAGCCATGCACATCCAGCTGGCCGAGGCGCTGGGGGCCGTGCCGCCGGCCTATGCCCATCTGTCGCTGATCGCCGATGCCGAGGGCCACGGCCTGTCCAAGCGCCTGGGCAGCCTGTCGCTGCGCAGCCTGCGCGAGCAGGGGATCGAGCCGATGGCGGTGACCAGCCTGCTGGCCAAGCTCGGCACCTCCGACCCGATCGAGCCGCGGCCGTCGCTCGACCAGCTCGTCGCCGAGTTCGACTTCGCCAAATTCTCCCGCACCATTCCGCGCTTCGACCCGGCCGAGCTGGAGCGGCTGAACGGCCGCATCCTGCACGAGACGCCCTATGCGGCAGTGCGCGACCGGCTGGCCGCGCTCGGCCTCGGCGCCGTCGACGGGGCCGCCTGGGCGGTGCTGCGCCCGAATCTGCAGCGGCTCGAGGACGCAACCGGCTGGTGGCAGGTGGTCACCGGGCCGGTGACGCCGGTCGTCGCCGATGCCGCGCTGCTCTCCGCCGCGGCAGAACTGCTGCCGCCCGAGCCATGGACCGACGGCACCTGGGGCGAATGGACCGCGGCGGTGCGCGAGCGCACCGGCGTCAAGGGCAAGCCGCTGTTCCTGACCCTGCGCCTGGCCCTGACCGGCCTCGATCACGGCCCCGAGCTGCGCGGCCTTCTGCCGCTGATCGGGCGGGACCGGGCGCTGGCGCGGCTCTCCGGCC
>Ga0182749_1001250_pt1 | contig 20479 bp, 18 predicted proteins | sample eDN3rd37CKraftMG_FD_128875 | JGI IMG/M metagenome (GOLD analysis project Ga0182749, IMG submission 128875) | Enriched Miracle-Growth compost microbial communities from Emeryville, California, USA - eDNA 3rd pass 37_C Kraft MG (version 2) (version 2) ...
CCACCGGCCTGCGCGCCATCGAGCGTCTCGGCGGCCCGAACATCGCGGGCCTGATCTGGGACAAGATCGAGGCGAAGCGCGGCTAGCGTTCGAGGACCGCGCGGTCCCAATGGCCGTTGTCGGCGGCGGCCGCGTAGGTGTCCTCGAAAAAATCCATCAGCGCCGCGTCGGGCTCGGGCGCCTCGCGCATGGCGTCATAGGGCAGGATGAACTCGCGCAGCGTCTCGTCGTAGAACGCGCCCGGCGTGCGCAGCCGCGCCGCGGCGAAGCCCGCGGGCTCGGGATAGGCATAGGAATAGAACGCCGCGCGGCCGTAGCCGCCGTTGCCCGGCCAGAAGCCGCAGCTGCTCACCTCGTGCGAATAGGCCTCCTGCATGGCCGCGTTGGAGAGGTTGGGCGCCGTGCCGGGATGCGGCGGCGCGCGGCGGCCGGAGAAGCGCGTGACCGCGAGGTCGAAGCTGCCCCAGAAGAAATGCACCGGGCTCGCCTTGCCGAGGAAGCGGCCGCGGAACGCCTGCATCACGCAATGGCTGCGCTCCAGCGCGCGCCAGAAACGGTTGACCGCGGCCGCATCGTACTGGGCGTGAACGCGGTCCTGCTCGAACGGCACCGCGCCGGCGATCTCGTTCGGCATGGTGGAGATACGCGCCGCGATGCCGAGCTTGCCGAGGCGCGCCATCAGCGCCGCGTGGAAGTCGGCGACCGCCATGGCCCGCAGCGGGATCATTTCGATCGCACCGGCGCAGGTCGCGATCCGCAGCGCGTGATCGACGAAGTCGAAGCCGATCTCGAAGGCGGTCGTGCCGTGAGGAATGAGCGACGTGGTGAGGCCGCGCCCGTTGACGTAGAGCGGCACGTGCCACCAGTGGTTCACCGGCGGCGTCAGCGCCATGCGCACCTTGCCGACGACCTGCGTCCACAGGTGCAGCGTGTCGCAGGTGTCGCGCCATGCGGCCCAAGGAAGCTCGGGCCAAGCGGCCTGCGGCGCCATTCCGGCCAAGCGCGGCCGGCGCTCAGTGCGCGGTGGTCGTGTCGCGGTCCTCGTCGAGGCCCGCGATGAAGAACGCGATCCGCGGCTTGCCGAAATCCGGCTGCTGCATGGCGAGCAGCACGTCCTCGACTTCGGTGCTCGCCGCTAGCGCCGCGCGCCGCGCCTCGCGGGCATGACTGAGTTCGAGTTCGAGCGCCTTGGTGTCCATCCTGCTGCTCCGTCTGCTTGCCTCCGACGTTTTTCTTTGCTTGTACCCCGAATCAGTTTCGTTCTGCAAATGTTCTTGTCAGGCATCCCCGGCTGCGCTACCGTTCGCTCCAGGGGAGATCGGCCATGGTCCAGCGGGTATCGACGGTGGCGTTCGAGGGCATCGAGGCGGTGCCGGTGGACGTTCAGATCCAGGTCGCGCCGGGAATGCCGCAGTTCCACCTGGTCGGCCTCGCGGACAAGGCAGTGTCCGAGGCGCGCGAACGGGTCCGCGCCGCGCTCACCGCCTCCGGCCTCGCGCTGCCGTCGCGGCGCATCACCGTGAACCTTGCGCCGGCCGACCTGCCCAAGGAAGGCAGTCATTACGACCTGCCGATCGCGCTCGGCCTGATGGCCGCGATCGGGGCCATCCCGCCCGACGCGCTCTCCGGCTTCACCGTGCTCGGCGAACTGGGCCTCGACGGCTCCATCGCGCCGGTCGCCGGCGTGCTGCCGGCCGCCATCGCCGCCAATTCGCGCGAGGAGGGCCTGATCTGCCCCGCCGCCTGCGGCGCCGAGGCGGCCTGGGCGAGCCCGGAGATGGAGATCGTCGCCGCGGCGTCGCTGATCCAGCTCGCCAACCACTTTCGCGGCACGCAGGTGCTGTCGCGGCCGCAGCCCAACGTGCGCGAGGCCGAGCCCTCGCCGCTCGACCTGAAGGACATCCGGGGCCAGGAGAGCGCCAAGCGAGCGCTCGAGGTCGCCGCCGCCGGGGGACACAATCTGCTGATGAGCGGCCCTCCGGGCGCCGGCAAGTCCATGCTGGCGGCGCGGCTGCCCTCGATCCTGCCGCCGCTGTCGCCGGCCGAGCTCCTCGACGTCTCCATGATCGCCTCGGTCGCCGGCGAGATCGAGGGCGGCGCGCTCACCAGCCGGCGGCCGTTCCGCGCGCCGCACCATTCCGCGAGCATGGCGGCGCTCGTCGGCGGCGGCCCGCGCGCCAAGCCGGGCGAGGCCTCGCTCGCGCACCACGGCGTGCTGTTCCTCGACGAGCTTCCCGAGTTCGAGCCCCGCGTGCTCGACGCCTTGCGCCAGCCGCTCGAAATCGGCGAGGTCGCCATCGCGCGCGCCAACCACCGCGTCACCTATCCCGCGCGCTTCATGCTGGCGGCGGCGATGAACCCGTGCCGCTGCGGCCGCGCCGCCGATGCCGGCCATGTCTGCGCCCGCGGCCCCAACCTGCGCTGCGCCGCGCAGTATCGCGAGCGGCTGTCGGGCCCGCTGCTCGACCGCATCGACATCATGATCGACGTGCCGGCGGTCACCGCGGCGGACCTGATCCTGCCGCCGCCGGCAGAAGGCAGCCGCGAGGTGGCGGCGCGCGTGGCACGCGCCCGCGCGGTGCAGGCCGAACGCTACGCCGCGCTCGGGCTTCCCGGCGTGCGCACCAACGCCGAGGCGCGCGGGCCGGTGCTGGAGGAGGTGGCGAAGCTCGACAATGCCGGCCTTTCGCTGATCCGCGACGCGGCCGAGGCCATGCGGCTCACCGCGCGGGGCTATCACCGCGTGCTGCGGGTGGCGCGCACGCTCGCCGACCTCGATGGCTCCGGCACCGTCGGCCGCATCCATCTCGCCGAGGCGCTGAGCTATCGCGCGCTGGCGTCCGACATGCGTCAGGCGGCGGCCTGACCGACTCCCGCCGTCACGTCCCGAAGGAATCCACCCGCGCTCCCGAGCGCAGGCCAATGGCGGCGAGGAACTCGTTGCGGGTCTGCGGCTGGTTGCGGAACACGCCGAGCATGCGGCTCGTCACCATGGTCACATCGGTCTTGTGCACGCCGCGCGTGGTCATGCACTGGTGCGCGGCCTCCACCACCACGGCGACGCCATAGGGCTTAAGCACCTTGTCGAGGCAGCCGGCGATCTGCGAGGTCAGCCGCTCCTGGATCTGCATGCGCTTGGCGTAGGCGTCGACCAGCCGCGCCAGCTTGGAGATGCCGACCACGCGACGGCGCGGCAGGTAGCCGACATGGACCTTGCCGACGATCGGCGCGAGATGATGCTCGCAATAGGACTCGAAGCGGATGTCGCGCAGCACCACGATCTCGTCGTAGCCAGCAACCTCTTCGAAGGTGCGCTCCAGCAGCTCCTCCGGCTCGACCGCATAGCCCGCGAACCATTCCTCGTAGGCGCGCGCGACCCGCGCCGGCGTCGCCCGCAGGCCCTCGCGGTCCGGGTCCTCGCCAGCCCAGCGGATCAGCGTGCGCACCGCGCGCTCGACTTCGTCGCGCGAGGGGCGCTCGGTCGCTGGGCGGGCGGCGCGGGTGGTGCGGGCAACACGTCTGGTCATGGGGAATCCCGGGCTTTGCAGTCCGATGCAGGACGGAGATTTACCGTAGCATGGGGACGCTCGGCGCAGGAAACAGGAGCGCAGGTCAGGCGGCGGGCCGCCGCGGGCGGCGGCGCACCGGGATCGGACCGGCCGCGCGGCCCACGACCTCGGCGTAGGCGGCGATCGGCTGCGGCCGCCCGATCAAATAACCCTGCAATTCGTCGCAGCCCTCGGCGGCAAGAAACTCGAACTGGTGCTCGGTCTCGACGCCCTCGGCGAGCACCGGCATCTTGAGGCCGCGGGCGAGGCCGACCACCGCGCGCACGATCGTCGCCGATTGCGGATTGATCTCGAGGTCGCTGATGAACGAGGCGTCGATCTTGAGCTTGTCGAACGGGAAGGACTGAAGGTTCTTCAGCGACGAGTAGCCGGTGCCGAAATCGTCCATGGCGATGTGCACGCCGAGCGCCCGCAGCCGGCGCAGGATCGCGACCGCACGCGGGAAATCGTCCACCAGCACGCTCTCGGTGATCTCGATCTCGAGGCGGCCGGGCGCGAGACCGGTCTCCAGCAGCACGGTGTGCACCATGCCGGCGAGGTCGCCGGTGCGGAACTGGGCCGGCGAGACGTTGACGGCGATGCGCAGCGGCTTCGGCCACGACGCCGCCTCGCGGCAGGCTTCGCGCAGCACCCATTCGCCGAGGTCGCCGATCAGCCCGTTCTCCTCCGCCAGCGGGATGAACACGCCCGGCGCCACCAGGCCCTGCGTCGGGTGCTGCCAGCGCACCAGCGCCTCGAAGCCGACGATGTCGCCGTCGCGGCTCGCCAGCGGCTGGTAATGCAGCACGAGCTGGTCGCGGTCGATGGCGGAGCGCAAGTCGTGGGTCATGGCGCGGGCCTCGCGCAGGCGCCGGTCCATGTCCGCCTCGAAAAAATGGATCGAGTCGTGGCCTTCCGCCTTGGCGCGATAGAGCGCGGCGTCGAGATTGGCGAGCAGCGCGGTCTGGTCGGCGCCGTCGCCGGGATAGATCGCGATGCCGATGCGCAGGCCTACGTCCACATGGCTGCCGTTGATCTCGAACCCGTCGGCCACCGCGGCGAGCAGGCGGTCGGCGAGCTCGGCGGCGCTGCCCGGCAGCCGCTGGTCGGTGCCGATCAGCGCGAACTCGTCGCCGCCGAGCCGCGCCAGGAACTGGCCTTCGGACACCGCGGAAAGCCGCGCCGCGAGCTGCCGCAGCAGCTCGTCGCCGACAGAGTGGCCGAACACGTCGTTGATGTCCTTGAAGCGGTGCAGGTCGAGGCACAGCACGGAGAGCTTCTCGTGGGCGGCGGCGGCGCGCTCGATCTCGGTGCCGAGCCGCTCGTTGAAGGCGACCCGGTTCGGCAGGTCGGTGAGCGGGTCGTGCAGGGCGAGATGCGCGACGCGCTCCTCGGCGCGGCGCTGCTCGGTGACGTCCTGGATCACCAGCAGCAGGTATCGCGGTTCGCCGTTTTCGTCGAACACCGGCACGCGCCGCGACATGTGGATGCGGCGGCCGAGCTTCGGCGAGTCATAGGCGATGTCGCTGAACGCCTGCGCCGCGCGGGACTCGAGCACGCTGCGGTCGCGCGCCTCGATGATGCCGGCCTTGCCTGGCGCGAGATCGGAGATGGTCTTGCCGATCATCTTCTCGCGCGGCACGCCATAGATTTCCTCGCCGGCGCGGTTGACCAGCACATAACGCAGGTCCTTGGCGTCCTTCACGCTGATCGCGGCCGGCACGTTGTCGATCACGAGCTCCAGGAACTGGCGCATGTCCGCGAGCTCCCGCTCGCGCCGGCGCAGCACCGTGATCTCCTCGTGGGTCGCGACCCAGCCGCCGTCGTGCGTGGGCCGGTTGACGAGCTTGATGACGCGGCCGTCGTCGAGCTCGGTGACGAGCTCCGAATCGAGCACGCCGCGGCGGAACTCGCCGAGGCGCTCGGCGACATACTGCGCCGGATCGCCGGAGAACGTGCCCGCCTGCTTGCGCCACACCATCAGATCGTGGAGCGAGCAGCCCGGCTTCACCAGGGCCGGCGACAGGCCGTACATATCGAGATAGCGGTCGTTGCAGAGGAGAAGCCGGCCGTCGCTGTCGAACATGCACAGGCCCTGCACGATGTTGCCGACCGCGACGTCCAGCAGGGCCTTCTGGCGGCACAGCGTCTCGCGTCCGACGGCGAGCACGCTGGCCGCGAACGCCAGCGCCGCAAGCACCATGCCGATGAGGCCGAAATCGCGAAGTTCGGGAATGGCGAGCACCACGGCGCCGGCGCCGAGCAACGCGGTCAGCGTTATCGCGGCCAGCGCGCGATTGAGCCGCGACGCCTGACGCAGAGCCACGTTCGACACGCAGCCGACCTCCCTGACAATCATAGGAGGTGTAGCCAAAAATCCCTTTCTCTTCCGTTACTTCGGCCTATCCACGAGGGTAGCGGGGGACGCCCGCGGCGGATTGCGCCCTGGAGCCGCACCGCGGCGGCGGCCGTCGGCAAACCGCCGCAATCGCGCCAAGCGGTTGAGTCGCTGACATCTTTCGCGTCGTCCCGCCGCGGCGTTAACCGGTCGTCAACCACGACAGCGGAACGCGGCCGGAATGCGCGTGCGCTCAACACAACATCGAGAATGTCGCGGTAAGCCTCGCCGCCAATGGATGCCTGGTCCCAAGCAGCGCTGATGACGGCGGCGGGCGCCGCGCTCGCCGCGGCCGGCTATGCCGTCGCCGCCTGGCGCACCCGCGGCCTGCGCGCGGCGGCCGACCGGACCGACCGCGCCGATGCCGCAAACCGCGCCAAGAGCCGCTTCCTCGCTACCGTGTCGCACGAGATCCGCACGCCGCTCAACGGCATCCTCGGCATGGCCGACCTGTTGCGCGACACGCCGCTGTCGCCGGAGCAGGCGAGCTACGTCGGCGCGCTGCGCAGCTCCGGCGAGACGCTGCTGGCGCTGATCGAGGAGATCCTCGATTTTACGCGGATCGAATCCGGCCGGCTCGACCTCGACCCCAAGCCGTTCGGGCTCGAAAGCCTGGTCGAGACCACGGTGGAACTGCTGGCGCCGCGCGCGCACGGCAAGGCCATCGAGATCGCGGCCTTTGTCGACCCGCGGCTGCCGCGGATGGTAACGGGCGACGGCGTGCGGCTGCGGCAGGTGCTGCTCAACCTGATCGGCAACGCGGTGAAATTCACCGAGCGCGGGGGCGTCGCCGTCCTGGCCGAGTCCTGCGACCGGCCCGGCGCGGTCCGCTTTTCGGTGCGCGACACCGGCATCGGCATCGCGCCCGAGGCGCAGGCGCGCGTGTTCGAGGAGTTCGAGCAGGCCGATGGCGGCGCCGCGCGCCGCCATGGCGGCACCGGGCTCGGCCTCGCCATTTCCCGGCGCATCGTCACCTCCATGGGCGGCGACCTGACGCTGGCGAGCACGCCGGGCGAGGGCTCCACCTTCGCCTTCACCGTGCCGCTGCCCCGCGCCGACGGCAACGATGCGGCGGAGCCGCCGCGGCTCCATGGCGAGCACGTGCTGATCGTCAGCGACCTGTCCGTCGAGCCGACGTTGATCGCGCGACGGCTCGTCGCCTGGGGCGCGGAGGTCGCGCTGGCGGCCGGCGCTTCCGCGGCCGCGCACGCCTGGGCGCGCAACACGTTCACGGCGCTGATCGTCGATGCGAGCCTCGGCCTGGACGCCGCGCAGGCGCTGGCGCGCGACGCGCCGGCGACGATGACGCGCCGGCTGGTCGTGCTGACGCCGCAGCGGCGGCGCGACCTCGACGCGCTGAAGGCCGCCGGCTTTTCCGGCTATCTGGTGAGGCCGGTACGCGCCGCCTCGCTCGCCGCGCGCTTCGGCGCCGGGCACGCCAACCTCGCGACCGCGCAGGCGCCGGCCGCGGAAGCGCCGGCGGCAGCGGCAGGCGGCCTGCCGATCCTGGTCGCCGAGGACAACGAGATCAACGCGCTCCTGACGCGGGTGCTGCTGCAGCGGCTCGGCTATGCGCCTACCATGGTCGGCAACGGCGCCGAGGCCGTCGCCCGGACCGAGGCCGCGCTGGCCGCGGGCCGGCCCTACCGCCTGGTGCTGATGGACGTGCACATGCCGGACATGGACGGCCTCGCCGCGGCACGCCGCATCCGCGCGCTGGAGGCGGAGCGCGGCGCACCGCGCGCGCGCATCGTCGCGCTCACCGCCGACGTCGCCGCTGACGATCGCGACGCCTGTCTTGCGGCTGGCATGGACGATGTCCTCGCTAAGCCGCTCGAACGCGACCGGCTGATCGCGGCGATCGCCGAAGCGTCGGAGGCGCGCGCGGCGTGAGCGGCCGCGCGCTGCGGCATCGCCGCCGCGCCGCGCCCGTTGTCACAATTCTGTGCCCCGCGCATGATCTCCCATGAGCCTCGTGAGGATGGCGATTCGCGTTGCGCGGTCGTCGCCGGACGATGGCCGGTTCGAGGGGGTCTGCCGCCATGTTGAGTCCCGCCCGCGACAGCGCCGCGGGGCGCCTGCTTGGGCGCGTGCGCGCGCCGCTCGCGCTGTTTCCCAATTTCGTGCCGGCCCTGCGCGCCTACAGCGGCTTCAGCTACAGCCGCCTGCCGTGGCGCGGCGGCGACGCGCGCGAGGCGGTCTGCGGCCGCATCGGCCCGCTGGAGGTGCGGCTCGCCCGCAATGCCGCCGAGGTGCGCAGCGCCCAGCGCCTGCGCTACCGGGTGTTCTACAAGGAAATGTCCGCGGTCGCCGACGCGCCCACCAAGCTCGCGCGTCGCGACATCGATCCTTACGACGCGATCTGCGACCACCTGCTCGTACTCGACCACGCCACGCCTCACGGTGCGGCGCGCAAGCCTGCGGTGGTCGGCACCTATCGCCTGCTGCGCCAGGACGTGGCCGAGCGCCACGGCGGCTTTTACAGCGGCAGCGAATTCGACGTCGCCGCGCTGCTCGCGCGCCACCGCGAGCTGCGCTTCCTTGAGCTCGGCCGCTCCTGCGTGCTGCCGCCCTATCGCAACAAGCGCACCGTCGAGCTGCTGTGGCACGGCATCTGGAGCTACGTGCTCCACCACCGGCTCGACGCCATGATCGGCTGCGCCAGCCTCGAGGGCATCGACCCGGACCGCCTCGCGCTCGAGCTGTCGTTCCTCCACCACCACGCCCGCGCCCCGGAACCCTGGCGCGCCCGCGCCCTGGCGCACCGCTACGTGGAGATGAACCGGCTGCGCAAGAGCGCCATCGATCCCAAGGCGGCGCTGCACGCGCTGCCGCCGCTCATCAAGGGCTATCTTCGGCTCGGCGCCACGTTCGGCGACGGCGCGGTGATCGACCGCCAGTTCGGCACGACCGACGTCCTGGTCGTGCTGCCGGTCTCGGCCATCAACGCACGCTACGTCGCCCACTTCGGGCCCACGGCCGAGCGCCACGCGGCGTAACGCACGGTCGCGACGATCGCGCGCCCAAACGGAAAATTCTACAGCCGCCGCAGCGCCACGTCCTCGACGCGGTGCTCCGGGCCCTTCTTGAGGATGAGGTCGGCGCGCTGGCGCGTCGGCAGGATGTTCTCGCGCAGGTTGACGAGGTTGATCCGCGTCCAGATGTCGACGGCGGTCATCTCCGCCTCGGCATCGCTCAGGCCGGCGTAGCGATGGAAGTAGGACTTGGGATCGAGAAACGCGGTGGAGCGCAGCGCGAGGAACCGCTGCACGTACCAGGTCTGCAGCACGTCCTCGTCGGCATCGATATAGACCGAGAAATCGAAGAAATCCGACACGAACGGGATCGCCTTGCCGTCGCGCGGCGGCCGCCCGGTCTGGAGCACGTTGAGGCCCTCGACGATGAGGATGTCCGGCCGGTCCACCTCGACCCAGTAGTTCGGCATCACGTCGTAGGTGAGATGCGAATAGACCGGGGCGCGCGCCGGCCGGCGGCCGGCCTTCACGTCGGTGAGAAAGCGCAGGAGCGCCGGCAGGTCGTAGCTTTCGGGAAAGCCCTTCTTCTGCATCAGTCCCTCGCGTTCCAGCACCGCGTTGGGCAGCAGGAACCCGTCGGTGGTGACGAGATCGACCTTGGGCACGTTGGGCCATCGCGCCAGCAGCGCCTGGAGCACGCGCGCCGTGGTCGACTTGCCGACCGCCACCGAGCCGGCGACGCCGATGACATAGGGCAGCTTCACGTCCTCGGTGCCGAGGAACGCCTGCTGGGCGCGGAACAGCCGCTGCTTCGCCGCGACATAGAGCGACAGGAGCCGCGACAGCGGCAGATAGATCTGCTCGACCTCCGCGATGTCCAGCCGGTCGTGCAGCGAGCGCAGCCGCGTCACCTCGTCCGGCGACAGCGTCATCGGCGTATCGGCGCGCAGCTTGGCCCAGTCGTCGCGCAGGAACACGCGATAGGGCGACAGCCTGTCGTCGGTGCGCTGTTCCATGCCGGCGCCTACCCCGCCTTGCGGGCGGCTTTCTCGTCCAGGCCGGACTGGCGGGTGCGCTTTTCGAGCTCGGCCTCGACCTCGGCGAGGGACACGTCGCGGGCCTTGAGCACCACCAGCAGGTGATAGAGCAGGTCGGCGGTTTCCGAGACCAGCCGCTCCTTGTCCTCCGTCATCGCCGCCACCACGGTCTCGACCGCTTCCTCCCCGAGCTTCTTGCTGCAATGGCCGATGCCGCGGTCGAGCAGCTTGCGGGTGTAGGACACGTCGGCGCCGGCGCGGGCGCGCTCGTCGACGCGGCGTTCGAGGTCGTGCAGGGTGAACGTCATCCGCGCTTCATAGCACTTTCGGGCCGAGCCGTCATTGGCCGCGGCTGAGGGCGGCTGCGGCTATTCAGGCCGCGGCGGCGGCGCGCAGCCGCTCGATCTCCCGGTTGCGCTCGGCGAGCTCTGTCTCGAGGCGGGCGATGTTCTGGAACAGCCGGGCGGTGGTGAGGCGCAGGAAGTAGAAGCCGAAGCTCGGGTTCTCGAAATACAGCCCTTTGATGCGGTCGTAGCTGATCTGCATGATTTCGGCGTCCTCGACGCAGATCACGGTCTGCGTGCGCTGCTGGTCCGGCGAGACGAGGCCGAGCTCGCCGACCACGGCGCCCGGCTCGACGTTAAGCCCACTCTCCTTGAGCCGCAGCCGCCCGGAGCCGACGACGAACATGGCGTCGGCGGCATCGCCCTTGCGGAACAGCGTCTGGCCGGCCTTCACCGCGCGCTTATCCATCAGCGGCAGCAGCCACTCCATGGAGAGGTCGCCGGTGCTCGCCACCCTGAGCTTCCTGATGAGCTGCAGTTGCTGATGGAGCCGCCACGCGTTCATCGGCAGCAGGATGCCATGCTGGATCAGCATGGGCGTGATGCCGGCGAGCAGCGCGAAGGCGATCTGGAAGGCGCTGCTGACGATCCCGACCACGCGCAGCGGGATCATGGTCCGCATCGCCAGCGTGACCACCATCAGCCCGGCGCCGATGTATCCGACGATCTCCACCTTCGGCATGACCAGTCCCCCCATCGAGCAAGCCCCTGCCGTCAGTACCCGACGGCGCTGTCACAATCGACCCGGCGGGGCGGTCCTTCTATCCCATGGATAAGGGATGGTAAGGATCGGGACGCGCACGAGGAAATCCCGAGGGAGACTCCCATGGCCTATTGGTTGCTGAAGTCCGAGCCGGATGCCTGGTCATGGGACCAGCAGGTCAAGTCGGGCGCCAAGGGCGAGGCCTGGACCGGGGTGCGCAACCATGCGGCCAAGCTGAACCTGATGAAGATGAAAACGGGCGACAGGGCCTTCTTCTATCACTCCAACGTCGGCAAGGAGATCGTCGGCATCGTCGAGGTGACGCGGGAGCATTACCCGGACCCTACCGACAAGACCGGCAAGTTCGTGGCGATCGACGTCAAGGCCGTCGAACCGCTGCCCAAGCCGGTGTCGCTCGAGGCCATCAAGACGGTGTCCAAGCTCAAGGACATGGCGCTCCTGAAGCTGTCGCGGCTCTCGGTGCAGCCGGTGACCGCGGAGGAGTGGAGGACGGTCTGCAAGATGGGCGGGCTGTAATGTCCGGCGCGTCCCCGCCAAGCGAAGCGGGCGCCGGGACAGGTAGCGCACGCGCGTCCAGGACATGCTTCAATTGACCGAGATCAAACCCGGGGTCGAACCAAAGTGCAGGCCGTTCCGCCTTGTCGCCCTCGGCGGCGCCATCGCATAATGGCCGCGACCGAGACCGGGACGCGCGGGCCAAGCCCTGCGCGCGTGGAGGAAAACCCATGAGCGAGAAGATCTACGACGTTCCGCCGGACTGGCAGGCGCGCGCCTTCGTCGACAACGCCCGCTACAAGGCGATGTACGAGCAGTCGATCAAGGACCCCGACGGCTTCTGGCGCGAGCAGGCCACGCGCATCCACTGGATGAAGCCCTTCACCAAGGTCAAGAACACCTCGTTCGATCCCCACAACGTCTCGATCAAGTGGTTCGAGGACGGCGCCACCAATGTCGCCTACAACTGTGTCGACCGCCACGTCGCCATGCGCGGCGACCAGGTGGCGATCATCTGGGAGGCCGACGATCCCGCGCTCGACCGCAAGATCACCTACAGGGAGCTCCATGCCGATGTCCAGCGCTTCGCCAACGTGCTCAAGGCGCGTGGCGTGAAGAAGGGCGATCGCGTCACGATCTACATGCCGATGATCCCGGAGACCGCCTACGCCATGCTCGCCTGCGCGCGCATCGGCGCCATCCACTCGGTGGTGTTCGGCGGCTTCTCGCCGGATTCGCTCGCCGGGCGTCTCGAGGACGCCAAGTCGACCGTCATGGTGGTGGCCGACGAGGGGCTGCGCGGCGGCAGGCCGGTGCCGCTCAAGGCCAACGCCGACGCGGCGGCGGACAAGGCCGGCGGCGTCGAGACCATCATCGTGGTGCGCCGCACCGGCGCCAAGGTGGCGATGAAGGCCGGGCGCGACGTTTATTACGACGAGATCGCCAAGACCGTGCCGGCGGAATGCCCGTGCGAGATGATGAACGCCGAGGACCCGCTGTTCATCCTCTACACCTCCGGCTCCACCGGCAAGCCCAAGGGCGTGCTGCACACCACAGCGGGCTATCTCGTCTTCGTGTCGATGACGCACCAGTACGTGTTCGACTATCACGACGGCGACATCTACTGGTGCACGGCTGACGTCGGCTGGGTCACCGGCCACAGCTACATCGTCTATGGCCCGCTTTCCAACGGCGCCACCACGCTGATGTTCGAAGGCGTGCCGAACTATCCGGACAACGCGCGGTTCTGGAACGTCGTCGACAAGCACAAGGTCAACATCTTCTACACCGCGCCGACCGCGATCCGCGCGCTGATGCAGGCGGGCGACGGCCCGGTGACCAAGACCTCGCGCGCCTCGCTGCGGCTCCTCGGCTCGGTCGGCGAGCCGATCAACCCGGAAGCCTGGGAGTGGTATCACCGCGTCGTCGGCAACGGCCGCTGCCCCATCGTCGATACCTGGTGGCAGACCGAGACCGGCGGCATCCTCATCACGCCGCTCCCCGGCGCGACCCGGCTCAAGCCCGGCTCCGCGACGCGGCCGTTCTTCGGCGTGGTCCCCGAACTGGTCGATGCCGAAGGCAAGGTGCTGGAAGGCGCCGCCACCGGCAACCTGTGCATCGCCGACAGCTGGCCGGGGCAGATGCGCACCGTCTACGGCGACCATCAGCGCTTCGTCGACACGTACTTCAAGGCCTATCCCGGCAAGTATTTCACCGGCGACGGCTGCCGGCGCGACGAGGACGGCTATTATTGGATCACCGGCCGCGTCGACGACGTCATCAACGTCTCCGGCCACCGGCTCGGCACCGCGGAGGTGGAGAGCGCGCTCGTCGCCCATCCGGCGGTGTCGGAGGCGGCGGTGGTGGGCTATCCGCACGACATAAAGGGCCAGGGCATCTACGCCTATGTCACGTTGATGGCCGGCGTGACGCCGACCGAGGACCTGCGCAAGGAGCTGGTGCAGTGGGTGCGCAAGGAGATCGGCGCCATCGCCTCGCCCGACCTCATCCAGTTCGCGCCCGGCCTGCCCAAGACCCGCTCCGGCAAGATCATGCGCCGCATCCTGCGCAAGATCGCGGAGGACGAGCATCACGCGCTCGGCGACACCTCGACGCTCGCCGAGCCCGCCGTGGTGGACGATCTGGTGAACAACCGGCAAAACCGGAAGGCGTCTTAACGGTTGGTTACGGCCCCCCCTTTCGTACACGCCGCGTTCGCGGCGCGTTCCGCGACCTGTAAACGGCGCCGCGAATCCTCGACGCGCGCCGTTTACGGTTCGCTCAGGTTTACGGTTCGCTCACGCTAGTTGCGGCCGGCCGCTGCAACCATGGGCCCGCTCGCGTATTGTAGCGGCGGGGATAGTCCATGCCGAAACTCCTGTCGGGCCTGTTCGCCGTCGCGCTCGCGCTGCTCTGCGCCGCGCCGGCGCTTGCGCGCGAGGTGGTGCCGTTCCCCGGCTACTATTACGCGCCGGGCACCATCGTCATCCGCACCAACGAGCGGCGGCTCTATCTGGTGCTGGGCCCGGACTACGCGCTGCGCTATCCGGTCGGCGTCGGCAAGGACGGCCAGCAATGGGTGGGCCTCGCCTACATCGACGGCATGTACGTGCGGCCCGACTGGATGCCGCCGCCGGACATGCGGCGCGATCCCGACGCGGCCGGCGTGATCCCCGGCGGCGCGCCGCAGAACCCCATGGGGGAGGCGGCGCTGACGCTCACCGGCGGCCAGTACGCGATCCACGGCACCAACAACCCGGCCTCCATCGGGCGCTTCGTCTCCCACGGCTGCATCCGCATGTACAACGAGGACGTCACCGACCTGTTCGCCCGCGTCGGCGTCGGCACGCCCGTGGTGGTGACGCGCTAGCGTGGTGGTCCAACCACATTAACGGCGCGACACGCGCATGCCGCACCAGCCGTCACGGTGGCCGCCATCGTAGCGCCGCGCCACGCCCTGCTCGAGCAGCGCGGCGGAAATGTCCGGCGTGCGGCGCGTGCCGGCGTCGGCAACGACTCGCCCGAAATACTTGTCCGGCCCGATGTTCCACACCGTCACCGCGCGCTCGTCGAGCAGCCCGCGCAGCGCGGCGCGCGCCGCCTCGGCGCCGGCGCGCTCCTCGGCGCAGCGCGCGTTGAGCTCGGGCGCATCGATGCCGCGCAATCGCACGCGCGTCGTCAGCATGTGGCCGAGCCAGACATGGACCTGCGCCTCGAACGTATCGCCGTCGATCACCCGCAGCACGTCGGCGGCATAGCGGCCGAGAGAGCCATCCGCGGCGCAAGGCGGCGGCGCGGCCGCCGCGGCCGGGCGCCCCGGATGCGACATGACCGCCGCCCCGATGACCGCTCCGCCCACGAAGCCGGATGCGCCGATCCCCGCGACCATAAGAAGCGCGGGCGACCGACCGGGAAAGGACCGGAATCTTCGAATGCGGGACATTCGTCCTATGTACCGGATTTGTTCTCGAAAAGCAACCGTGATTACAACTTATAGGAGAATATAAAATCAGATTCGCTCGTACGAAAAGGTCCACCGCTCAGAAATCGGAGGCGATGCCCTTGGTCTCCCAGTCGCCGTAGCGTACCGGGTCCGGACCGGCGGGGCCGTCGATCTCCTTCGGCCGCTCCGGGGCGGGAGCGGCGGCCGCACGGGCGCGGCGCTCCGCCGCCTCGGCCAGCGCACGCCGCGCCTCCGGGGTCAACGCCTTGTTCGCAACTCGGTCAGGTTCGGTCATGCGCCTGCCTCGCGCAGCGCGGGCCATCCGTCAAGCGGGCCGGATGCCGCTCATGCGCCGACATATCCCTGCCGCGAACGGCGTTCATGAGTGGAGTCCCGCCGTCGTTCTCCGCACGAGTCCACATCCAGAGTCCCATGTCCCGTTTCGCGCCCAAAGCGGAAGCTCCCGGCCTTGCCGCGCGTCGCGTGGCCGCCGATCTCCTCGACGGCGTGCTGCGCCGGCACCGCCCGCTCGACGAACAGCTCGAGGACAAGCAGTCCGCCATCGGCCTGCTCGCCGAGCGCGACCGCGCGCTCGCCCGCAACATCGTAGCCACCGTGCTGCGCCGGCTCGGCACGCTGCGCCACGTCCTCGGCGGCTTCCTCGACCGCGGCATGCCGACAGAGGCGCCGCGAGTCGAATCGGCGCTGCTCGTCGGCGCCGCGCAGCTTCTGTTCCTCGACGTGCCGAATCACGCCGCGGTCGATCTGTCGGTGCGGCTCGCGCAGGCCGACCGCCGTGCCAGCCATTTCGCGGGCCTCGTCAACGCCGTGCTGCGCCGCGTGGCGCAGGAGGGCGCGCAGCGCCTCGCCGACACGGATCCGGCACTCGACACGCCGGCCTGGCTCATGGCGCGCTGGACGCGCCACTACGGCGCCGAGGCGGCGCACGCCATCGCCCTTGCCAACGGACGCGAGCCTGCGCTCGACCTCACCGTCCCCAAGGATGCCGAGGAATGGGCCGCGCGCCTGCGCGGCCGCGTGCTGCCGACCGGCACGGTGCGCATGGTGCCGCACGGGCCGGTGTCGTTGCTGCCCGGCTATGCCGAGGGCGCATGGTGGGTGCAGGACGCGGCCGCCGCGCTCCCGGCGCGGCTGCTCGGCCCGGTCGCGGGACAGCGTATCGCCGACCTCTGCGCCGCGCCCGGCGGCAAGACCGCGCAACTCGCCGCCGCCGGCGCGACGGTCACGGCCGTGGACCGCTCCGAGAAACGTCTCAAGCGCCTGCGCGAGAACCTCGCCCGGCTCAACCTCGCCGCCGACGTGGTCGCCGCCGATGCCGCAGAATGGCAGGCCGGCCCGTTCGACGGCGTGCTCCTCGACGCACCCTGCTCCGCCACCGGCACCATCCGCCGCCATCCCGACATCGCCTGGCTCAAGCACGAGACGGACCTCGCCGGCCTCGCCGACGCGCAGCGCCGCCTGCTCCTCCACGCCGTCGATCTGGCGCGGCCCGGCGGCACCATCGTTTATTGCACCTGCTCGCTGGAGCCCGAGGAGGGTGAGAGGGTGATAGCCGACGCGCTGGCGCGCGAGCCGCGCCTGCGGCGCAAGCCGGTCGCCGCCTCGGAACTGCCGGGACTCGATGGATTCATCACCGCCGACGGCGACCTGCGCACCCTGCCGGCCCATTGGCCCGACGCTGATTCGCGGCTCGCCGGCCTCGACGGCTTTTTCGCCTGCCGCCTCGAAAGAACGCAGAATTAACAGCGCGATAGCCGCGCTTTGCGTCCGCCGCCGGTCTCCCCTATGAATGACTCGCAATCCGGGATGGGATTCTTCGCCGGACCACTCGCTACGCGTTCGTTGGAAATCCGTTCCCCTCACGGTGGAGAGGCCGGCTCCATGGCCCGCGTCGCCAGCATGGCCCGCAGCACTCTGACGTTCGCCGGGGCGCGACGGACCGTCCATCGTTCGCTCGGCCGCCTCAAGGGCCTTGTCACCATCCTTGTCCCGCCGCTGCCCGGCCGGCGCGACTATCTCGTCATCGCGCCGCAGGACCTGCGCACCGCCGATCCCACCCGCGCCACGGAAATCTACGGCGGCCGCTTCGCGCTCGCCGGCAAGGTGGTGGTGAGCGACGGCCGCTCGCCGTTCGAGATGTTCGAGCCGTCGGAGGAATGGGCGGAAGCGCTGTTCGGCTTCGGCTGGCTGCGCCACCTGCGCGCCGCCGACTCGCCCATCACCCGCGCCAACGCCCGCGCGCTGGTCGACGAATGGATCACGCTGCAGCGATCCTACCAGGGCACGGCGTGGCGCCCCGAGGTGCTGTCGCGGCGGATCATGTCGTGGCTGTCGCAGGCGAACCTGATCCTCGACGAGGCCGACGACCGCTTCTATCGCCGCTTCCTGCGCAGCCTGACGCGGCAGGTGCAGTTCCTGCGCTCCACCGCCCGCGACGCGCGGCCCGGCGCGCCGCAGCTCCAGGCGCTGATCGCGCTCACCTATGCGGCGCTCTGCATCTCCAGCCAGTTCAAGCACCTCAACCGCGCCAGCAACCGGCTCGTGGCCGAGCTCGACCGCCAGATCCTGCCCGACGGCGGCCACATCAGCCGCAACCCCGGCGCGCTGATCGAGCTCCTGCTCGACCTCCTGCCGCTCGGCCAGGCCTTTACGGCGCGCAGCGTGGCGCCGCCGCCCGCGTTGCTCAACGCCATCCATCGCATGATGCCGATGCTGCGCTTCTTCCGGCACGGCGACGGCTCGTTCGCGCTGTTCAACGGCATGGGGCCGACGCCGGCGGATCGCATCGCCACGCTGATCGCCTACGACGATGCCCACGGCACGCCGGTGAGCAACGCCGTGCACTCCGGCTATCAGCGCGTCGAGGCCGGCGACACGGTGCTGCTGATGGACACCGGCCGGCCGCCGCCGCCGGCCATGAGCGGCGAGGCCCACGCCGGCTGCCTGTCGTTCGAGATGTCGATGCGGGCGCAGCGCATCATCGTCAACTGCGGCGAGCCCGCGACCGGACGGGAGAACTGGCGCGACTTCGCCCGCTCCACCGCGGCGCATTCCACCGTCACGTTCAACGACGCGTCGTCCTGCCGCTTCCAGGATTGGGGCCGGCGGCCGCCCGGGGTCGGCGCGCCGATCGTCGCCGGCCCGACCCGGGTCACGGTCGAGCGCGGCGCCGGCGCCGACGGCGCCACCGTGCTGCGCGCCTCCCACGACGGCTACGCGACGCGCTTCAGCGTGATCCACCAGCGCACGCTGACCATCGCCGCCGACGGCCACCGCATCGACGGCGAGGATCTGTTCCTGCCGACCAAGGGCGAGGCCATCCCGGCGAAAATCCCCGACGATTTCGTCTCGCGCTTCCTGTTGCACCCGGCGGTCCGCGCTACCCGGGTGGCCGACGGCCACGGCGTCATGCTGGTGCTGCCGACGCGGGAGAGCTGGAATTTCCACGCTTACGAGGACCTTCTCGAGGTGGAGGACGGCGCCTTCCTCGGCGGGGCGGACGGACCGCGCCGCACCTTCCAGATCGTCATCCGTGGCCACGCCCGGCAGGCGCCGCGCCTGCGCTGGTATCTCGAATACGTGCCGCAGGCGATGCGGCCCCGCTCCGCCGGCCGAAGCCACGAGCCGGAGCTGCCGCTATGAGGTTTTCCTCCGCGCGCCGTGCCGGAGGCCCATTCACCCCGATCGAGGCGCTCGAGCCCTCCAGCTTTTTATTTTTCGAGCGTGATCCTGTCCGAAAAGTCTGCAACTTTTCGGAATCATGCTCTAAACCCGCGCGCCATGACCGATAATCTTCACCCCGTCTCCCGCGCGCTGATCTCCGTCTCCGACAAGACCGGACTCATCGACTTCGCCCGCGCCCTCGCCGCACGCGGCGTCGCCCTCGTCTCCACCGGCGGCACGCGCAAGGCCATCGCCGACGCCGGCCTTCCGGTGCAGGACGTCTCCGACCTCACCGGCTTTCCCGAGATGATGGACGGCCGCGTCAAGACGCTGCATCCCAAGGTCCACGGCGGCCTGCTGGCGATCCGCGGCAACGCTGGGCACGCCGCCGCCATGGCCGCGCATGGCATCGCGCCCATCGACCTGCTCGTGGTCAACCTCTATCCGTTCGAGGCGACCGTCGCGACGGGCGCGGGCTACGACGACTGCATCGAGAACATCGACATCGGCGGCCCCGCCATGATCCGCGCCGCGGCCAAGAACCACGGCGACGTGGCGGTGGTGGTCGAGCCCGCGGACTATGCCGTGGTGCTCGCGGAGCTCGCCCGGCACGACGGCGCGACCACGCTGGCGCTCCGCAAGAGGCTTGCCGCCAAGGCCTATGCGCGGACCGCGGCCTATGACGCCGCGATCTCCAACTGGTTCGCGGCGACGCTCAACGACGACGCCCCGGCGTTCCGCGCCGTCGGCGGCCGGCTGGTCGAGGCGCTGCGCTACGGCGAGAACCCGCACCAGAGCGCCGCGTTCTATCGCACCGCCGACATGCGCTTCGGCGTCGCCACCGCGCGGCAGGTGCAGGGCAAGCAACTGTCGTACAACAACCTCAACGATACCGACGCGGCCTACGAATGCGTCGCCGAATTCGACCCCGGCCGCACGGCGGCCTGCGCGATCGTCAAGCACGCCAATCCCTGCGGCGCCGCCGAAGGCGCGAGCCTCGTTGAAGCCTACGAAAAAGCCCTGGCCTGCGACCCGACCTCGGCGTTCGGCGGCATCGTCGCGCTCAACCGCACGCTCGACGCCGAGGCCGCGCGCGCCATCACCGGTATCTTCACCGAGGTCATCATCGCGCCGGACGCGACCGACGAGGCGGTCGCCATCGTCGCCGCCAAGAAGAACCTGCGGCTGCTCCTCGCCGGCGGCCTGCCCGACCCGCGCGCCAAGGGGCTGACGGCCAAGACCGTGGCCGGCGGCCTGCTGGCGCAGTCGCGCGACAACGCGGTGGTCGACGACATGACGCTGAAAGTCGTGACCCGGCGAGCGCCCAGCGATGCGGAGCTGGCCGACCTGCGCTTCGCCTTCCGCATCGCCAAGCACGTCAAGTCGAACGCAATCGTCTACGCGAAGGACCGCGCCACGGTGGGCATCGGCGCCGGGCAGATGAGCCGCGTCGATGCGGCGCGGATCGCCCGCCTCAAGGCGCAGGACGCGGCGGCGGCTGCGGGGCTCAAGGAGCCGCTGACCAGGGGCTCCGTGGTCGCGTCGGACGCCTTCTTTCCGTTCGCCGACGGCTTGCTGGCCGCCATCGAGGCGGGCGTAACGGCGGCGATCCAGCCCGGCGGCTCGGTGCGCGACGACGAGGTCGTCAAGGCCGCGGACGACCACGGCATCGCCATGGTGTTCACCGGCACGCGGCATTTCCGGCATTAACGACGGCCCGGCACGATGTCGCGGGCCGGCGCGGCCCGTTGCCACGCCGCCATGCCCACCGGATCCGCCGTCCAACGAGGCGCGCGAGGCTTTCTCCCACGGGCGAACGCGCGAGCGAGCGG
>Ga0182749_1001251_pt1 | contig 20463 bp, 15 predicted proteins | sample eDN3rd37CKraftMG_FD_128875 | JGI IMG/M metagenome (GOLD analysis project Ga0182749, IMG submission 128875) | Enriched Miracle-Growth compost microbial communities from Emeryville, California, USA - eDNA 3rd pass 37_C Kraft MG (version 2) (version 2) ...
AGGAGCAGGCTCGCCTCGTCCTCCGCGTAGACGCACCCCGCGGCGCGCAGGCGCGCACCGAGAGCCGCACGGGCCGGGTCACCGGCGGGCAGAGGGCTCACGCCCGCACGCTACCAACCCCTCGGCGAGCCCGCCCCCGCTTTTCGCCGACCTCGCCCGGGCCCGTGGTCGACCGACCGTGACCGTCGCCGGTCTGCTCGACGGTCCGCCGCGTCGTCGCAGGTGCTAGCGTCGAGATGATCGCCGACACGCCGATGTGAGGGGACGCCCCGATGACCGAGAACGACACCAGAGCGCGCGACGTCAAGCCGCGCAGCCGGACCGTCACCGACGGGATCGAGGCCGCCCCGAGCCGGGGCATGCTCCGTGCCGTCGGGATGGGTGACGGCGACTGGGACAAGCCGCAGATCGGCATCGCGAGCTCGTGGAACGAGATCACCCCCTGCAACCTCTCCCTGGACCGCCTCGCGCAGGCCGGCAAGGAGGGCGTGCACGCGGCGGGCGGCTACCCGCTCGAGTTCGGGACGATCTCGGTGTCGGACGGCATCTCGATGGGCCACGTCGGCATGCACTTCTCGCTCGTCTCGCGGGAGGTCATCGCGGACTCGGTCGAGACCGTGATGCAGGCCGAGCGGCTCGACGGCTGCATGCTGCTGGCCGGCTGCGACAAGTCGCTGCCCGGCATGATGATGGCCGCCGCGCGGCTGGACCTCGCCGCCGTCTTCCTCTACGCGGGCACCATCGCCCCCGGCTGGGTGAGGCTGACCGACGGCCAGGAGAAGGACGTGACGCTCATCGACGCCTTCGAGGCGGTCGGCGCGTGCAAGGCCGGCACCATGTCCAGCGACGACCTCGACCGGATCGAACGGGCGATCTGCCCCGGCGAGGGTGCGTGCGGCGGCATGTACACCGCGAACACCATGGCCTCGATCGGGGAGGCGCTCGGCATGAGCCTGCCCGGCTCGGCCGCGCCGCCCTCCGCCGACCGTCGCCGCGACCACTTCGCCCACCTGTCCGGCGAGGCCGTCGTCAACCTGCTGCGCCTCGGCATCACCGCGCGCGACATCCTCACCAAGGAGGCCTTCGAGAACGCGATCGCCGTCCTCATGGCGCTCGGCGGCTCGACGAACGCCGTCCTCCACCTGCTCGCGATCGCCAACGAGGCGGGCGTGGACCTGCGGCTCGACGACTTCAACCGGATCGGTGACAAGGTCCCCCACATCGGCGACTTCAAGCCTTTCGGCAGGTACGTGATGAACGACATGGACCGCCACGGCGGCATCCCGGTGGTGATGCGGGCCCTGCTCGACGCCGGGCTGATGCACGGCGACGTCCTCACCGTCACGGGAAGGACGCTGCGCGAGAACCTCGACGCGATGAACATCGCCCCGCTCGACGGCGAGGTCGTGCGGTCGCTGGGCGACCCTCTGCACCCGACGGGCGGCATCGCGGTGCTGCACGGCTCGCTCGCCCCGGAGGGCGCCGTCGTCAAGTCCGCGGGCTTCGACGCGGAGGTCTTCGAGGGCCCCGCCCACGTCTTCGAGCGAGAGCGCGAGGCGATGGACGCCCTGGGCGAAGGCAAGATCCTCCCGGGCGAGGTCGTCGTCATCCGCTACGAGGGCCCCAAGGGCGGGCCCGGCATGCGCGAGATGCTCGCCATCACCGGCGCGATCAAGGGCGCCGGCCTCGGCAAGGACGTGCTGCTCATCACCGACGGGCGCTTCTCGGGCGGGACCACCGGGCTGTGCATCGGCCACGTCGCCCCCGAAGCGGTGGACGGCGGCCCGATCGCGTTCGTCCGCGACGGCGACCGGGTGCGGGTGGACGTGCCGAACCGCACGCTCGACCTGCTGGTGCCGGCCGACGAGCTGGAGGCTCGCAGGGTCGGCTGGGAGCCGCTGCCGCCGCACCTCACCGGTGGCGTGCTCGGCAAGTACGTCAAGCTCGTCCGCTCGGCCAGCGTGGGGGCCGTGACGGCCTGAGCCGGGCGCCGACCGGCCCGGCGGAGGTCAGGCCGCGTGCGCCAGCAGCAGCACCCCCGTGGCCACCAGTCCGATCACCTTGGTGCCCTCGGTCACGATGTACCAGTGGTGGGCGCTCGACCGCGGCACGGAGTCCGGGTCGTCGCTCGCCAGCACGGCGTCGGTGCGGCGCTTGAGGCGTGGCCGGACCAGTGCGACCTGCACGAGCAGGCTCGCCACGGCCACCAGGGCCCACCACCATGCCGGTCCGTGCGGACGGTCGAGCAGCAGCGTGACCGCGAGCACCACGGCGAGCACGCACTCGACGGTGTTGAGCACCAGGAACACGAGCCGGCCGATGCCGAGCCCGACGGCCAGCGTGACGCCCGGGGCACGGAACTTCAGCGGTGCCTCGAGGAACGAGATGGCCAGGACCATCCCGAGCCAGACGAAGGTCACGGCGATCGCGACGGCGGTGGGGACAGCCACGGAGAGCTCCTGTCGGTAGTGCGGGACGGGCGGGTCACGCGACCCCGGTGAGGTCGCCGGAGAGGTGGGCGACGCAGGCGTCGGGCCGTGCGAACGGCACGAGGGAGACGACGTCGGTCCCGGGCGCCAGCTCGGCCGTCGCGCCCTGCAGGATGCCGAGGTGCACGGGGCACACCACCTCCTGGCGCGCGACAGCGAGGTCGAAGAAAGGACAGTGACGCAGCACGAGGTCACCGTCCGCGCTCACCGGCTCCGGGCGGAACCCCAGCGCGTCGAAGAGCCCTGCCACGTCTTTCGCCCCGGTGCCCTCCACCAGCTCCGCGGCCCAGCGCGACCCGGCAGCCGCCAGGGCCTCCGTCCTGCCGGGAGCGTCGCCGGGCTCCGCCAGCGCGTCGACGAGGATCGTCGCCAGCAGCCGGTAGTCCGTGGAGCCGTCTCCGCGCAGGGACCGGGCGGCCCGGTACACCAGCGCCGGTCGGCCAGGCCCGCTCGCCGCCCCAGGAGCCTTCTCGACCAGCCCGTCGGCGGCCAGCGCGTCGAGGTGGAAGCGCACGGTCGTCGGCCGCTCGCCGAGGCGCTCGGCGATCTCGGGCACCGTGAGCGCCTCCTCGACGGACTCGAGCAGGCGCAGCACGCGGCGGCGGCGCGCGGCGGTGGTCATCGCTGGTCTCCGTCCCCGGTCTCGGGTCACGGAACCTGGGGCGGGAGGGAGGCGACGAGCGGCGTGTCCGCGCCGAGGGGCCCGAGCTTCTGGGCGCCGCCCGGCGACCCGAGCGGGTCGGCCTGCCCCTCCAGCGTGTCGAAGAAGAACTGGCCGTTGTCGATGGTGAAGGCTGTCCACTCCTCGGGCACGTCGTCCTCGTAGAAGATCGCCTCCACCGGGCAGACCGGTTCGCACGCGCCGCAGTCCACGCACTCGTCCGGGTGGATGTACAGCGAGCGCTTGCCCTCGTAGATGCAGTCGACGGGACACTCGTCCACGCACGCGCGGTCCATCACGTCGACGCAGGGCTGGGCGATCACATAGGTCATGGCTGGAGTTTATACGAGAATCGGTTGTATAAATAGCGGGACGAGAGGACGCACCCCATGACGACCGATGACGTGACGACCGACGAGCTCGACGTACGACCGCTGCCCAGGCCCCAGAAGCACCCCGCCATCTTCTCCCGCTTCGACGAGCTCGCCGTCGGCGAGTCTTTCGTGCTGGTCAACGACCACGACCCGCGCCACCTGCGCGACGAGCTCGATCGCGAGCAGCCGGGGGCCTACGGCTGGGAGTACCTGCACCGCGAGCCCCGGGAGGTGCGGGTCCGGATCACCCGCCTGGCGAGCACGCCGTTGCCCCGGGTCCTGGTGACCGGTCCCGACCTGGCCACCGTGGCGCCGTCGGAGGGGCCCAACGCCTCAGCCTCGCTCGGCGCCGCCTGGAAGCTGCCGATGGCGATGCGCGACCTCGACGCGAACCTCATCGTCCTGCCCCCGCACGGCACGATCGAGACTCACCAGGGTCCCGAGCTCGACGTCCTGCTGCACGTCGTGGCCGGCTCGGGGACGATCACCACCGAGCGCGACGACGTCCCGGTGTCCGCGGGCGACGTCGTCTGGCTCCCGCGACGCTCGAGGCGCGCGGTCCGCGCCGACGACGGCGGGCTGCGCTACCTCACGGTGCACCAGCGTCGCCGCGGGCTCCAGATCACGTCCGCGCCGCCGGCCTGACCCTTGGCGGCGGTGCCAGGCTTCTGGTGTAGTCATGAGTCATGGCGCAACGCATCGAGGACTACGCCCTGCTGGGTGACGGACAGACCGCAGCCCTCGTCGGCCGCGACGGCTCCATCGACTGGATGTGCGTGCCGCGCTTCGACTCCCCCGCCTGCTTCGCGGCGCTCCTGGGCACACCGGACAACGGCTACTGGCGGATCGCGCCGCACGGTGCGACCGTCGCGACCCGGCGCCGCTACCGCGGTCACTCGCTCGTGCTGCAGACGGACTGGGAGACACCCGAGGGGACGGTCCGGGTGATCGACACGATGCCACCCCGCGGCCAGGCCGCCGACATCGTGCGCGTCGTCGAGGGCGTCAGCGGGAGGGTCCGGGTCGACATGACGCTGGCCGTCCGCTTCGACTACGGGAACATCGTCCCGTGGGTGAGCCGCCACGGGCGGCAGTGGCGGGCCGTCGCCGGGCCGGACGCCGTGTGGCTGCGCACCCCGGTCCCGCTCGAGGGCAAGGACTTCACCACCGTGGCGTCCTTCGACGTCTCGGCCGGCGAGCGGGTGCCGTTCGTGCTGACCTACCGGGAGTCGCACCTGCCCGCGCCCACCCCCGTGGACGCGCAGGACGCGCTCGTCCAGACCGAGCGCTTCTGGCGCGACTGGGTCGGGCGCTGCGACGTGGACGCGGGCGCGTGGGACGACGTCGTCAAGCAGTCGCTGGTCACGCTCAAGGCGCTCATCTACGAGCCCACCGGCGGCGTGATGGCGGCCGTCACCACCTCGCTGCCCGAGCAGCTGGGCGGTCCCCGCAACTGGGACTACCGCTACTGCTGGCTGCGCGACTCCACCTTCACCCTCTCCGCCCTGCTCGAGAGCGGGTACCGCCCGGAGGCCAGGGCGTGGCGGGAGTGGCTGCTGCGCACGGTCGCGGGAGACCCGAGCGACCTGCAGATCATGTACGGGCTGGACGGTCGGCGCCGGCTGCCGGAGCTCGAGCTGGGCTGGCTCGAGGGCTACGAGGGGTCGCGGCCGGTGCGCATCGGCAACGCCGCCTCCGAGCAGCTCCAGATCGACGTGTGGGGAGAGGTCGTCGACTCCCTGCACCTCGCACGGCTGGCCGGTGTGAACCACGACCACGACGCCTGGAACCTCACCAAGCACCTGCTCGACTGGCTCGAGGGGAACTGGCAGCAGCCGGACAACGGCATCTGGGAGAGCCGGGGCCCGCGACGTCACCACGTGTACTCCAAGGTCATGGCGTGGGTGGGGATGGACCGAGCCGTGCAGGCGGCCGAGCGGTTCGGCCACGACGGGCCCGTCGACGACTGGCGTCGCACGCGCCGGGCGATCCGCCGCGAGGTGCTCGATCGCGGCTACGACACCGAGCGCGGTACCTTCACCCAGTTCTACGGCTCGCGCGGTCTCGACGCCTCGCTGCTGCTGCTTCCTCAGGTCGGCTTCCTGCCCGGTGACGACGAGCGGGTGGTCGGCACGGTGCACGCGATCGACCGCGAGCTCACCCGCGACGGTTTCGTGCAGCGTTACGACAACATCGACACCGACACGGACGACGGCCTGCCCGGCGGCGAGGCGACCTTTCTCGCGTGCTCGTTCTGGATGGTGGACGCGCTGTGCGCGATCGGCGAGCTCGACGAGGCACGCCGGCGCTTCGAACGGCTCGTGGACCTGCGCAACGACGTCGGTCTGCTCAGCGAGGAGTACGACCCCACCACGGGACGACAGCTCGGCAACACGCCGCAGGCGTACAGCCATGTCGGCCTCGTCAACAGCGCGCTGGCGCTGCGCCGTGGCGAGGTGTCGGCGCGCACGAGGCCGCACCACCGCTAACGCACCGCCGACAAGGCCGGTGTCGCCGGGCCTGGGCGCCCAGCCCCGCCTTTCCCCGCGCACCGCTCCGCGCCTCCCCGCCGTCATGATCACATCGTGAGCATTTTTCGCTCACTTGTCGAGACAGTGGTCTCATCGAGGCAGGGACGGACAAGCGGAGGCGCGCCATGGCGGAACCCCAGGACGAGACGCCCGGACGGGCCTGGCGCATGCTCGTGCTCGGGGTCGCCGCACAGGTGGCCGGGGTCGTGTTCGTGACCCTGCCCACGGTCCTCATGCCCCTGTTCCGCTCCTCCTACGGGCTCAGCCTCGCCCACGCCGGCCTGCTCGCCGGAGCACCCACCTTCGGCATGGTCCTGGCCCTCGTCGCCTGGGGAGCGCTTGCCGACGCCCGCGGGGAACGGCTCGTCCTGGCCTCCGGGCTCGCACTGACCGCGCTGTGCGCGCTCGGGGCGCTCCTGCCGCGCGGCTTCGGCCCTCTGGGCGCGTTCCTGCTGCTCGGCGGGGCGGCGGCCGCGAGCGCCAACGCCGCCAGCGGACGCGTCGTCATGGGATGGTTCCCCCGACGGAGGCGCGGGCTCGTGATGGGCATCCGGCAGATCGCGCAGCCGCTGGGCGTCACGGTCGCGGCGCTGGCGCTACCGCCGGTCGCCGAGCAGCACGGGCTGCGGGCGGCCCTGGGCGTCACCGCCGTCGTCGCGGGAGCGCTCGCCGTCACGTGCGCCGTCGGCGTCGTCGACCCGCCCCGGCCGGTGCCCGAGCCCGTGCCGGCCCACGGCACGGCCCCGAGCGGGTCGAGCCCGCACGCGGCCGCGAGCCCCTACCGCGCCGGCTCCTTCCTCTGGCGGGTGCACGGAGTCTCCGCGCTGCTCGTGGTCCCGCAGTACACGCTCGCCACCTTCGGGCTGGTCTGGCTCGTCGCGCGGTGCGGCATGTCCCTGCCCGTCGCAGGGGTCGTGCTCAGCGGATCGCAGCTTGCGGGCGCTGCGGGGCGGATCGTCGTCGGGGTGTGGAGCGACCGGCTCGGCAGCCGGATGCGGCTGCTGCGACGGGTGTCGCTGGCGGGCGCGGCGGTGATGCTCGCACTGGCCGGCGCGGACGCCGCCTCGTCGACCGTCCTCGCCGTCGTCGTCTATGTCGTCGCCACGTGCGTGAGCGTCGCCGACAACGGCCTCGCGTACACCTCCGTCGCCGAGGCGGCGGGGCCACGCTGGGCCGGCCGGGCGCTCGGCATCCAGAACACCGCGCAGTACGTCGCGGCCTCCGCGGTGGGGCCCGTCGTCGGCGCCCTGCTCGGGGCCGTCGCCTATCCCGTGGCCTTCGCCGTGGTCGCGCTCGCGCCGGTCGCCTCGCTCATGGTCCTGCCACGCGAGGACGTCGACGTCACGCGGTGAGCACCCGCGCCCGGTTCGACGCGCCCGGCCGGGTGACGGATGTCCAGGAACTCCCGGACATCCGTCACCCGGGTCCATGGTCCCGGGGAAGCTGGAGGCCGCGCAGCCGTTGCGGGAGCCCGGCGACCACCGCGTCGTGGGAGTCCTCGACGAGCTCGGCGAGCAGGTCGAGGTCCACCCCGGGGGCCAGCTCCGCGCTCACCCAGTGCTTCTTGTTCATGTGGTACGCCGGGAGCAGCCACCGGTGGGTGCGCTGCAGCAGCCGCACCTCCTGCGGGTCGGCCTTGAGGTTGAGCAGCGGGTGCTCCGAGACCGGTGTGCGCTCCAGGATGATCGCGAACAGCCTGCGATGGATGCGGAACACCGCCGAACCGGCGCCGAAGGGCTGGTCGGTGCGGGCGTCGGGCAGGTCGAGGCAGGTGGCCCGAGCCCAGGCGAGGAGATCCTGGTCCGGCCCGGCGGGGCCGCGCGGCGCAGTCGTTCGGGTGGACATGCTCCGAGCATCGCAGAGCGGTCCCGGCCGGGCGGAGGCGGCGCGCGGCGCGTACGGTCGACAGCAGCGGCACGACGACGGCCGGGCAGCCCGGTCCTCCGACAGCCGTGGCGACGAGGAGGCGATCCGCATGGCGTTCCTGAAGTCCCTGCTCACCACCGGTGGGCTGACCGCCGGGGCGGCCGCCATGGGTTCGGTTGCCTCTTCCCAGGGCGTGGACGACGACTGGTACCGCCGGCTCGACAAGCCCGGCTTCCAGCCGCCCGCAGCCGCCTTCCCGATCGTGTGGACGACCCTGTACGCGGACATCGCGCTGACCTCGGCAGGGGTGCTCAGCGCCCGCCCGCGCCGAGCCCGCCTGAAGGACGACCGTCGCGGGTACCTCGCAGCCCTCACGGTGAATCTCGTGCTCAACGCGAGCTGGTCGTGGGTCTTCTTCCGCAAGCATCGGCTCGCCCTGGCGCTGGTGGTCGCGGCGCTGCTGGCGATGAGCTCCTTCGACCTGGCACGCAGGGCGGGACGGGTGCGCCGTGGTCACGGGCTCCTGCTGCTGCCCTACGCCCTGTGGTGCAGCTTCGCGACCGTGCTCACCGCGCGCCTCGCCGCCGCGAACAGCTGAGCCCGCCCGGGCTGCCGGGGCGTCCTCCGGCGCGTCGTGCACCGAGCGAAGGGGGCGAGAGCCCACGGCAGGGCACGGGTCCGAGTGCTGCAGAAGCATCTGGACCCCTGCCCTGTGTCTGCCGGGATCAGCGCCCGCCGGGCTCAGCGCCCGCCCGCACCCCTCGCAGCGACCCGGGGCGGGACGATGCCGGTCGGGTCGTGATGGCGGCGCACCGCGGTGAGTCGGGCCTCGGTGTCCCGGGACCAGGGGTGGCCGAGGTCGAGGTGCTGGTTCAGGATCCCGTGGAAGTTCGACGTCGTCCCGCCCGTCGCCCACGGCCGCATCGCCTCGAACACGGCACCGGCAGCACCGACGAAGGGCGCCTCGGTCGCGGGCTCGAGCACGGGCGGCGTCACCACGAACAGGTGGGCCGCCGCCTCGCGCCCGCTCACGCAGTCGTCGTACGGGCCCGATCGTCCCAGGGCACCGCCCATCACGCGCAGCTCGACGCCCAGCAGCGGCAGGGTGGAGCCCGGCCCCGCCACCTCCAGCAGAGCGCTCGCGGCCGCCGCGTCGAAGGAGCGCAGCAGCACGCCACCGGTGTGCGACATCGAGGGACCGGGCGGGTCCGCGTGCACGGAGCCGATCGCACCGAACGGCATGTCGGTCAGCGTGTCCAGCACGGGCGTCCCGGCGGCGCGCAGCGGGACGAGCACCTTCTCCGCGGCGGCGGCGTCCATGACGGCGGTGACCCGCACGTGCACGACGTACTGCCCGCGCAACGGGCGCGGGACCACCTCGAGATCGGGCATCCGCAGCAGCGCGAAGGAGGTGTTGAACGACTCCGGGAGCGTGGCCGACCAGCTCGCGAAGGTGCGCACGACCGTCTCGGCGTCGTGGGCGCCGAAGTACAGGCCTCCGCCGTAGACGGTCGCGATCTCGACGAGCCCGACGGTCATCGCGGTCACGACGACCCCGCCACCGCCGCCACCGCGCAACGCCCAGAACAGGTCGGCGTTCTCGGTCGGGGAGGCGGTGAGGCGCTGTCCGCCGCCGGTCACGACCTCGAAGGAGCGCACGTGGTCGCTCGCCCACCCGAAGGTGCGCCCGACCGGGCTGAGCCCGCCCCCGAGGACGTAGCCGACGGCACCGACGTCCGGGGCCGACCCCACCAGCGGGGCCATCGCGTGCGGGGCCGTGGCACGCAGCACCTGCTCCCAGGTGGTGCCGGCGCCGATCCGCGCGGTGCGCGCCGCGGGATCGACCTCGACCCCGCTCAGGTTCGTGGTCAGCAGCGCCATGCCCTCGCCGATCGCGCGCAGATGGCCGTGGCCGCGCCCGACGACGGTGACGGCGAGGTCCTGCTCGCGGGCGAGGGCGAGCGCGCCCGCGACCTCGGCGGCGCCGGAGGGCGCCACGACGAGCTGGGGCGCGTGGTCGAGACCCGCGTGGAAACCGGAGACCGCGGCGCGGTGCACCCCCGGCTGCGAGGAGGTGGTGGTCGAGGTGGTCATGAGAGTGGTCCTTGTCGTCAGGAGGAGGACTGTTGCTGTCAGGACATTTCTCGCCCCAGCCCCTTGAGCGGCACTGGCGAGCGGCTGCAGGAGCAGGCCTGCAGCCCGGCTCCAGCGGGCCTGCACCGGTGAGCGCGACGATCCAGGGGTCAGTGACCACCACACCTCAGGAGGACCTCATGGGATCCCGATCCCTCACCCCGTCCCTGGGCCGCCGCAGGACCGTCACGACGATCGCCGTCGCCGTCGCGCTCGTCCTCGCGTTCCCGTTGCTCGCCCCCCTCGCCGCCCGAGCGGCGACCGGCGGCGGCTCGATCGTCTTCGTCAAGCAGAACAACGTCTGGATCGCGGACGGCGACGGCGGCCACCAGCGTCCCGTCACCACGAACGGCACCAGCGCGATGCCGTGGAGCTCCCCGACCCAGTCGGACGCCGGCGTCGTCGTGGCCGGGCGCGGCAGCCTCGTCTACCGCATGGACCAGTCCGGCAACGTCCTGAACATCCTCGACCTCCCGGCGCTGCGCGACTCCGCGGGCAACCTGCTCGACGGCGCGCCGGCCAAGCTCGCGATCTCCCCGGACGGGTCCAAGATCGCGTACACCTACCGCTTCTACTCCTGTGACTGGGGCTGCTACGTGCGGGCGGTGACGAGCTTCACGAGCTCGACGTCGGTCTGGCCCTCGAGCACCTGGGGCGTGACGCACTACGACAACCCGGAGTGGGTGTCGAACTCCCGGGTGATGGTCGACGGCTGGCTGACGCAGATCATCCGTCTGTTCGACCTGGGACGGGGCGACTTCTTCTGGTTCGACGAGGACAGCTACACCCCGGACGACAAGGTCCTCAACGACGCGGCGCTCTCGCCGGACGGGAAGTTCGCGGCGGCCGTGCGCGACGAGTTCGAGAACTCCAACATCATCTGGTACAAGGTCACCGGCAACCCGAGGTCCGGCGCCCGGCCGCCGATCCCCACCCCCAAGTGCAACACGAACCCCCAGGACGGCTTCGCCAACCCGACGTTCTCCGCGGACTCGACGGCCCTCGCATGGGAGGAGCCGGACGGCATCTGGCGGGTGGACCAGCTCGACCCGGCGGACTGCACGACGCTGACGCCGCGCCGCATCGTCTCCGGCGGCTCCCAGCCCTCGTGGTCCAAGGCCGCGATCCAGCCCTACAAGCCCGCGAAGCCCGGGAAGCCCGGGAAGGGTGACGGCAAGGTGATCAAGGCCAGGAAGGCGCCGAAGATCTCCGGGAAGCGCAAGGTCGGGGCGCGGCTGAAGGCCTCGAAGGGCACGTGGTCGGTCAAGCCGTCGTCGGTCTCCTACCGCTGGTACCGCGGTAGCAAGGCGATCCGCAAGGCGACCAGGAAGACCTACCGCATCACCGGCAAGGACCGCGGGCGCACGCTCAGCGTGCGGGTGACCGTGAAGCACCAGGGGTACCAGGCGGCCCACAGGACAAGCAAGCCCGTGAAGATCCCGAAGAAGAGATAGCCGCCGAGACGCACCGTCCCGCCGGTCGAGCAGGCCCGCCAAGGCCCACGTACACCGCCGGTTGAGCAGGGCCCCCAAGGCCCACGTACACCGCCGGTTGAGCAGGGCCGCCAAGGCCCGTGTCGAAACCACGAGCACGCTGGTCTCGACACGCGCCCCAGAGGGCGCTGCTCGACCGGCGACGGCACGGTCCGGACCCGGCGCTGCTCGACCGGCGACGGCACGGTCCAGACCCGGCGCTGCTCGACCGGCGATGGTGCGCCGCTGCTCAGGTGGCGGGCTGTGCCTGGCGGGCGGGCAGCCGCACGCACACCCTCGTCCCGCCGCCGCCGTCGCCGTCAGACACCCCCCGCGGGCCGATCTCCAGCGTGCCGCCCAGCTCGTCGACCCGCTCACGCATGGAGCTCAGCCCGATCCCCGTGCCCTCGACCGCGGGGGCGATGCCCACGCCGTCGTCGAGCACGAGGAGCTGGACCGCCCCGGAGACGTCCCGGCTCACCCGGAGCTCGCAGCGGCTGGCGCGGGCATGACGATGCACGTTCATGAGCGCCTCGGCGGCGATGTGGTAGATCGCGACCTGGTGCGTGCCGGCGAGCAGCACCTGGGGGTCCACATGGGCCGTGACCAGCAACGACGGGCCGCTGAAGCGGTCAGCGAGGCCCGTGAGCGCCTGGTCGAGGTTCCCGTCGTCGAGCGCGGGCGGCAGCAGCGCTCGGCTGAGCAGACGGATGTCCTCGCCCCGCCGGGACAGCTCGAGCTGCACCTCCTCGAGCATCGTGGCAGCGGCCGCGGCGTCCCGGTCGAGGAGGTTGAGCGCAGCCCCGACGCCGAGCCGAAGGCCGGCGATCGCCGGGCCCAGACCGTCGTGCAGGTCCCTGCGCAGCACCCGTCGCTCGTCGTGCCGGATCTCGACGAGCCGCGCCCGCGCGACCTCGAGAGCGGCGTTGGACTGCGCGAGGTCGAGGGTCAGCCCCAGCAGGCCGGCGACCTGCTCCACGACCGCCCTGGTCCGCGCGTCCAGCCGCTCCCCGGCCCGTGGGCGCACCACGAGGCTGCCGACCGGACGCCTCCTGCTGACCAGCGGGACCACGAGGGCGTCGTCGGGCGCAGGCACGGGCGTCACGGTCCCCCCGCTGCCCGCGGGGGTCGTCGACGGCGGCCACGACACGATCTCGACGTCGCCCAGGCGCAGCCCCTCGCGCAGCGCCCGTGCGACGCCGTCGAGGTCTCCTCCCGTGCCGCCCTCCCCCACGCCGTCGAGCTGGGACCAGAGCCGGGCGCTGCGGGTGACCTCGCCAGGGCTGCTCAACGACCCGTAGACCAGCCGGTCGACGCGCCGCTGCACGCCTCGGCGCACGGGCGCGACGGCCATGGTCACGAGAGCGACGACGACCGCCACGGCGACCTTCGAGGAGCCGGGGACCAGGGCTCCGAGCAGACTCAGGGCGCCCAGGTACATGACCACGACGGAGACCGTGAGGGTGGTCCAGGTGAGCACGCGACTGACCGCGGCGTCGACGCGCCACAGACGCCGTCCGAGCACGAGGACGAGGACCGCCCCCGGCAGGAAGGCCTGCGCGACGATGAGCGCGACGCCGGAGACCTCGGCCGCGAGCGCGTAGTGCTCCGCGGAGACCGGCCACAGGAACACGACGAAGGCCACGACGAGCACGGCCTGCGCCACCACGAGCCATCCGAGGCCGCCGGTGCGCCTCTCCCGGTCCCGCCCGTCGTCCGGGGACGAGCCCGCGGGGGCTGCCTCTCCGCGGCGGGGCGCCGTCGAGACCGTCGCTGCACGCACCTCCCCCGCACGCCCCTCGCGCCGCCACCGCAGCAGCAGGTCGACGAGCGCGAGCACGCCGACGGCGAGCAGCGTCCGCTCCGGCCAGTCGCCGAGCGCCCGGGTGAACCCCTGCCAGCCCGGCACCCCGAGCGGGTTGTGGGGAGACCCGTCGAGCACGATCGTCGCGTTGCGCACGCAGGCGAGCAGCGTCGCGGCCACCGACACCGTCACGGCGCCGACGACGACCGCCCGCTCGCGCCGCGGGCGCGGAGCCGTCGTGAGGATCCACGGCAGGATCGCGATGCTCGCGTAGGTGCCGGGCATCCACACCCAGATGGGCGCGTAGGCGGCGAGCTCCTGCAGGGGCAGGCTCGGCGGCCGGCCCCCCAGGGCGTCGTACTGCTCGGCGAAGCCTGCGAGCGCGCAGCCGAGCGCGAGGACGGCGAGGATCCACACGGCGGTGTTGCGGACCCGGGGCAGCAGCAGGATCGTCGTCACGGGGTAGACGGCGGCGACGACGAGGTCCATGACCCAGTCCGCGAGCGCGTCGGGCACCTCGCCGGCCGCGGCGCTCAGCACCACGGCACCCACCACCAGCGCCCAGCACACGGTCGCGAGGACCCAGGCGACGGCACGCCAGCCGGGTGAGACCGGCGCGGGACCGGTCGAGGACAGAGGCGCGGTCACGGGCGCTCCTTGCCCGCGATCACGTCCCGCACCGCCGCGGCCGCGCCACGACCGACGACGAAGCCGCCCTGGGCGACCGTGCGGATGGCACGCTCGACCTCGTCGGCCTCCGCCGACTTCACGAGGTAGCCGCTCGCTCCCACCCGCAGCGCCTCGGCGATCCAGCGGTCCTCGTCGTGCATCGTCATCACGAGGACCTTGAGCCCGGGGAAGACGGCGAGCAGCTCGCGCGTCAGGTCGATGCCGGAGGTCGCGCCCAGGTCGAGGTCCATGAGCAGGACGTCGACGTCGGGGCCCACCTGGTCGAGCGCAGCGGCGGGGCCGTCGGCGTCCACGACGACCTCCAGCCCGTCGATGCTGCCCAGCAGCCCGACCATGCCCATCCGGAAGACCGGGTGGTCGTCCACCAGTCCCACCTTGAGGCGTGGCGCGGAGCTCGGTGCCGGGGCGGCGGAATCGGCCCCTGGGCCGGAGCCCCGGGTCGCGCCGGGAGCCAGGGGCGGCGGAGCGGCGGAGACGCCGACCGCGGCGCCGTCGGGCGGGACGGTGGCGGCTCTCGCCTCCCCGGGTGCCGGCGTCCCTGCGCCCGGAGGTGCTGCCGCGCGGGTCGGCGCTTGCGGCGCGGCGGGCAGGTCGACGCGCTGCTGCAGGATCGCGGTCTCCAGCTCCTGGACGGCCGCGCCCGGGTCCAGCCCGAGCTCGTCGAGCATGCGCTCGCGCCACTGCCGCAGCAGGGCGAGCGCGTCGACCTGGCGCCCGGCGCGCACGAGCGAGACGGCCCGCAGCATCCACAGGCTCTCGCGGTGAGGGTGAGCGGCGGTGAGCGCCTCGAGCCTGCCAGCCGCCTCCGCGACCGGTCCCGCGTGGAGCCGTACCGCCTCCCGCAGCTCGCAGCCCTGGGCGCGCAGCTCCTCGAGCCGCGCCCGCTCGCCCAGGACGACGGTCGCGTCGTGCATCTCCGCGTAGGGCTCCCCACGCCACAGGGCGAGCGCGGCGTCCAGACGCTCGGTGGCTGCGTGCAGCGCCTCGGCCTCGACGGGCGCGGTGGGGCGCCACGGCTGGGCCGGGTCGGTGGGGAACACCTGGGCGACGTGGCGCACGGCGTCCTCGAGCTGCTCGGCGTCGAGCGCGCCGCGCTGCAGGGCGAGCATGTAGCCGGTCGACGTCGTCACGATGGTGCGAGCCTCCGTGCGCGGCGCACGCGTCGGCTCGAGCACCTTGCGCAGCCCCGACACGTAGCCCTGCAGGACCACGGCGTGGCTCGCGGGAGGGTCCTCCCACATCGCCTCGACGATCGCGCCGACACTCATGGACTGTCCCCGGTGCATCGCGAGCACGGCGAGGAGCCGGCGCTGCTTGCGGGCACCGAGGTCGAGCAGCACGCCGTCACGCTCGGCCACGACCGGCCCCAGGACACCGATTCTCATTGAGCCGAGCGTAGGCGACGGCCGCCGCGGAGGGAACACCTCCGGCCCCGCAGCCACCGCCCGTCTAGCGGCGCTCCAGCCAGGCTGCAGCAGGAGCCTCGCCCTGCCCCCGTGCGCAGGGCGAACGCCACGGAGGCTGCAGCACCCCTGAAGCAGACCTTCCTAGCGTCTGGCGTGTCCCCGTTCCCGATCCTGAGAGGCCATGATGCCTGTTGACCCGACGCCGGCGAGCGCTGCGCTCCCCGGCCTCCGTCCCCGACGCCCCCTCGCCCCCTTCTCCCGACGCCTGACGGCACTCGCGGGTGCCGCGGCCCTGCTGCTGACCACCGCGCTCACCCTGGGCGCGGTGTCCACCACGCCCGCGAGCGCCGTGGGCGCTTTCGACGGCACTCCGACGTTCCTCACCCACTGGGGCACCGGGACGACCACCGCGCCGCCCACCGAGCTCACCGACCGCTCCCGGGTGATCGTCGACGTCGCCGCAGGCTGGGACCATGCGCTGGCCGTGACCGCCGACGGCAGGCTGTGGGCCTGGGGCGGCAACAGCGAGAAGCAGGGCACGGTCCCCGCCTCGCTCAAGGACGGCAGCTACCAGGCGGTGGCGGCGGGAGCCCAGTTCTCGGTGGCGCTGACGACCGCGGGCAAGGTCGTGGCGTGGGGCACCAACTGGGCCCAGCAGGTCACCGTCCCGGCTGCGGTCAAGAACCGGACCATCGTCGCGATCAGCGCGGGCACCGCGCACGTCGTCGCCCAGGCGGACGACGGCAAGCTGTTCGCGTGGGGTGACAACGACTACGGCGAGGGCGAGATCCCCGGCTGGGTCCAGTCCGCCGGCGTCACCGGTTTCGACTGCGGAGGCGCGTTCACCGTCGCCACGACGGCCGACCACAAGGTCATCGCCTGGGGCGACAACTCCGCCGGTCAGCTCTTCGTGCCTTCGAGCCTGACCGGGAAGACCGTGGAGGAGATCTCCGCGGGCACCCGCCACGCCCTCGCGCTCACCAGCGACGGGAAGGTCACCGCCTGGGGCGACAACTCGGCGGGCGAGCTCGACCTGCCTGCGGCCCAGGCCAACAACCGCTGGCTCCACGTCAGCGCCGGCAACGATCTGTCCGTCGGCGCGACCAGCCGCACGTCCGCGCCGGTGAGCTGGGGAAAGACGACGGGGATGGCCGACGCCCCCTACATGGCGTTCGCGCCGGCGACCTTCGAGGCCGGCGACGGCTTCGCGCTGGCGGGGTATGCCGAGCTCAAGATCGCCTCGGGCGGCTCCATCACCGGTTCCGGCCGGGTGGGCGAACCGCTGACCGGCACCTTCGCCACCTTCTCCCCGCTCGAGGCGACCTCGAAGACGGGCCAGTGGCGCGACCACACGACCCAGACGACGGTCGCCACGGGACAGACCTTCGTGCCACGCCCCGAGGACGTCGGGCACCGGATCCTGTTCGACACGGTCGGCACCCGCGCCGGCTACGACCTGTGGCTCGGCGTCGACTCGCCCGGCATCACCGTCCAGCCCGGCGTCATGACGATCTCCGCGCCGCGGCTGGAGGGCGAGGCCAAGGTCGGTGAGCTGCTGCAGGCCGCCGTCGACGTGGTCCCGCACTCCGACGACGTCTGGTTCGACTGGCACTGGGGCGGCGCCTACCGCAAGACGTCCTGGGACGGTCGCCTGGTGGTGCCCGAGGAGGCGCTGGGCCAGGTCATCACGGTCAAGGTGACCGCCAAGCAGCCCGGCTACCTCGATGCCTACGCAGGCGAGATCTCGACGAGCACGGTCGTGGTCGCGGCCGACCCGGACCCCGGTGAGGACCCCGACGACCCAACGGACCCGGGCGAGGACCCCGACGACCCGGGCCACGATCCGGACGACCCGGACGACCCCGGGCACGGCCCTGACGACCCGGGACAGGCCGGCCTGATCACCGTCTCGCGGACGGTCACCGTGTCGGGGACGGCGCGGGTGGGCCAGGTGCTCACCGCGACGGCCCCCGTCACGACGCCCTCGGGCACCACCACCTTCCAGTGGCTGCGTGACGGCTCGCCGGTCGCACGTGCGGCCTCCGCCGAGTACCGGCTCACCGTCGCCGACCGCGGCCACCGGATGGCCGTGCGGGCCACCGTGTCGAGCCCCGGCCGGGTAGCGGTGACCCGCACGTCGTCGCCCACCGCCGTGGTGACCAAGGCCCGGCTCACGCTCAAGGCGAAGGTGAAGGGCAAGGCGAGGGCCGGAACGAAGGTCGGCAGGCACCACGGGTCGCGGGCGACAGTCCGCATACTCGTGCGGGGCAAGGTCGATGGGCTCGTGACACCGGCCGCGACGATCCTGCTCGCGGGGAAGAAGGGCCTCAAGAAGACTCTGGGCACGGCCCGGCTCCGCCCCGGGAAGACGGTCCTCAAGGTCCGGCTGCCCCGCGGCAGGCACCGTGTCGTCATCAAGGCCAGGGCGACGCCGTCGACCACGGCCGCGAAGGTCCCCCTCTCCATCCGCGTGCGCTAGCGACCGCCCTCGCCTGACGTCTGCAACGGATATCGGAAAGCTCTTCCGATATCCGTTGCAGAGCCGGGTAGCAGGCGGTCAGGCGAGCAGGTTGCGGACGTCGTCTGCCGTCAGTCCGGAGCCGCCCGCGGCGCCGCCGTCCACCACGCTGGAGAACAGCCGCGACTTCGACGCCTTGAGGGCCATGACCTTCTCCTCGATGGTGCCCGTCGACACGAGGCGGTAGACCATCACCTTGCGCTGCTGCCCGATCCGGTGGGCGCGGTCGACGGCCTGGGCCTCGGCCGCGGGGTTCCACCAGGGGTCCAGCAGGATGCAGTAGTCGGCCGCCGTGAGGTTGAGCCCGAACCCGCCGGCCTTGAGGCTGATGAGGAACACCGGCACCTCGCCCGACGTGAACGAGGCGATCGCCTCGGCACGCCGCCGGGTGCGCCCGTCGAGGTAGGCGTGCGCGATCCCGCGCCGCCCCAGCTCGTCGCGCACCTTCCCCAGGAACCGCGTGAACTGGCTGAAGACGAGCACGCTGTGCCCCTCGGCCACGATGCCGTCGAGCATCTCGAAGAGCGCCTCGAGCTTGGACGACGGGACGCCCTGCTGCGCCTCGTCCACGAGGCTCACGTCGAGCGCCGCCTGCCGCAGCACCGACAGCGACCGGAACACCTCGAAGCGGTGGTCCTCGAGCCGGTCGACCAGCCCGAGCACGTTCGTGCGCTCGCGCTGCAGGTACTGGTCGTAGACCTTGCGGTGACGCGGGTTGAGCGTGACGTCGGCGACCTGCTCCTGCTTGGCGGGCAGCTCCTCGACGACCGCCTCCTTGGTCCGGCGCAGCATGAACGGCGCGATCCGGCGCCGCAGGAGGTCGAGCCGCTGCTGGTTGCGCTCCTTCTCGATGGGGCGCGCGTAGAAGTCGGTGAACCGCGCCGGCATCGGGAACAGCCCGGGGCACACGATCGAGATCAGCGACCACAGCTCGAGCAGGTTGTTCTCCAGCGGTGTGCCGGTCATCGCGAGCTTGAACGGCGTGTCGATCCGCCGTGCGCACTGGTACGCCACGGACTGGTGGTTCTTGACGAACTGCGCCTCGTCGAGCACAAGACCCTGCCAGGCCAGCCCGGCGAAGTCGTCGGCGTCGAGCCGGAAGATCGCGTACGAGGTCACGACGACGTCCGCCCCCGCCACCGCCTCCGCGAGCGGGGTGCGCCGCCGGGCACGGGTCTCGCGCAGGGCGACGGTGGTGAGTCCCGGGGTGAACCGTGCGGCCTCGGACACCCAGTTCTCAACGACGCTCGTCGGCGCGACGACGAGGAACGGCGCGGGCACCGTGCCCGCTGCGGGCGACGCTCCGTCGGCTGGCGCCCCGCCGCCCGCCCGCAGCGCAGCACCGTCCGCGGTCTCCCGGGCCCGCTGCATCATCGCGAGCGCCTGGAGGGTCTTGCCGAGCCCCATGTCGTCGGCGAGCACGCCGCCCAGTCCGTTGGCCCGCAAGAACTCGAGCCACTCGTAGCCCTCGTGCTGATAGGGCCGCATCACGGCCTGCAACCCCTCGGGCGCGGGAACCCGTCCTGGCTTCGCTCCCCCGGCGAGCCCGCCCAGCGCCCGGCGCCACGCGGCTTCCTGGCCGCCGAGCACGCCCATCTCCTCGAGCTCCTCGAAGAGCCCGGCGTGGTACCGGTTGACGCGGATCGTGGAGCCCATGGTGTCCTGCAGCACACGGGCCTCGGCGATCAGCTCGCGCAGCCGGTCGAAGCGCTCGTCGTCCAGCTCGAACCACAGGCCGTCGTCGAGCAGCAGCCGCGTCTGCCCCTTGGCGAGCGCGGTGAACACGAGCGCGAAGGGGATCTGCCGGTTCTCGGCGTGGACGATCACGCCGAGGTCGAACCAGTCGCGACCGCCCTCGGCGGGCATCACCTCGACGGAGATCTCGACGCCGGTCGCCTGCCGGTAGTCGACCGCGCCCTCAGCACGGAGCTCGTCGACCTGGAGGTCGGGGTCGTCGGCAGCGACCGCCTCGATGGTCGCCAGCTCCTCGGCGAAGAACCGTGCCGTCCCCATCCCCGACAGCTCGGTGTGCGCGGCGGTGGAACCCACCTGGTCGGCCCCCGCCTGCAGCACGCGCAGCAGCCGCGGCACGCGCCCTGCGAGCCGCTCGAGGATGTCGGTCTCGGCACCGGTGTCCCGCGGCCGCACGACGGCGTCGCCGAGCGAGGCGACCAGCACCGGTTCGGGGTCGGCCTGGTCCCACACCGCGTAGCGCCACTGCCAGTCGAGGTGGGTCACGTGCTCCGGCAGGCGCACCACCTGCAGGAAGAGCCGGGGCGTGGGGCGCGCGGGCAGCTCGATGCGCGCGTCGACGCTGCCGGCGTCGAACTGCGCGCGCAGCGCCGGCAGCGCGTCGAGCAGGAACCGCTGGGTGTCCGTGGCGGGCACGTGCAGCGGCGTCGAGCGGAGGAGCAGGCGTGCCGCGGGCTCGGTGAGCGGGGCAGTCAGGGGCAGGAGCTGCAGCGGGCCGTCCCCGTCGAGGCCGGTCCCGCGCCGCCGCACGAACCCTCCCGGCGGGG
>Ga0182749_1001252_pt1 | contig 20439 bp, 20 predicted proteins | sample eDN3rd37CKraftMG_FD_128875 | JGI IMG/M metagenome (GOLD analysis project Ga0182749, IMG submission 128875) | Enriched Miracle-Growth compost microbial communities from Emeryville, California, USA - eDNA 3rd pass 37_C Kraft MG (version 2) (version 2) ...
GCTTCATCGGCTCGCCGGGCATGAACCTCCTTTCCGTGAAGCCGGTGATCGAAGGGGGCAGCGTGCTTGTCGACCTTTTCGGAACGCGGGTCGCCCTGCCGGTGGACCCCTCGCGCATAGAACGCCTGGATGGCGGGCCGCTCGCCCTTGGCTTGAGGCCAGAGCACGTCAAGGCTGGCCCAGGCGGAGTCTCCTTCACACAGGCACCCACAATGGTGGAGAGCCTCGGCAGCGAAAAATATGTCTATGTCTCCGTCCCACCAGAGAACCGTCTCGATGTTACCGACCTCGGCGATGGGCGCCGTGCCGAGGTCTTCATCACGCGACTGATCGAGCCGGGCGAAATCCAGCCCGGCACGAAGCTGAGCTTTTCATTCGATCCAGCGCGGTTGCATATGTTCGATGTCGGCACAGGAGAGGCCCTTTAGGCGAGGCTGTCTCTCGGCGCAGGGGTTTGTAGAAGCGATTTCAGATCTTAACAGCGGACAACGGACCGTTCGGATCACTGGCGATGAAAAACTATCTGATTATAGGATGGCTTCTCAGAGATGGGGTTAACATCCCTGACGCGACGATCGACACGATCCGCTTGGTATGCGCCCGAGGCTAGCAGGCATGAAGTTAGAAGAGGTGATGGCGAGGCGGCCTTTGGTCGCAATTCTGCGGGGCGTAGTACCGGAGGTGGTGGATGCAGTTGGGGACATTCTTGTCCGCAACGAACTGCTTGCTATTGAAGTTCCGCTTAATTCTCCGCGTCCATTCGACAGCATAGCAATCTTGGCAGAACGTTTTGGAAAGCGGGCCACGATTGGCGCCGGCACCGTCGTGAGACCTGACGAGCTCGACCAACTTGCGGAGGCCGGCGGCAAGTTCGCGGTAAGTCCGCATCTGGATGTGGCGATAGTTCAGCGGGCGCTCGAACTCGGAATATCGCCGATGCCCGGCGTCACCACGCCCTCGGAGGCTATGACGGCTTGGAGGAGTGGAGTCCAGCATCTTAAACTGTTTCCAGCTGAGATGATTGGCATCCCAGGACTTAGAGCAATGCGTGCGGTACTTCCAACGGCGCTGCAGTTGATACCGGTGGGGGGGATAGGTCCAGAAGATGTGAAAGATTGGCTTGAGAGTGGAGCAGCGGCTGTCGGCGCTGGCTCGTCACTTTTCTCGCCTCATTTCACGCTGGATCAAATTGAGCAGCGAGCACGGCGGTTCTCCAAACAGATTGCACCGTTTGAGGAATGAGAGAAGGTAGCCCACACACGCACATATCGCCGCAGCAAGTGATCGTGTCAGGGAGGTTCTACCTTTCGAGCTAGTATCTCGAGGCGCATATGAAATGAATACTTTACGTTGCTAGAATAAACGGAGTGGGAACGATTCAGCGTCCTTCGGGCCTATCGCGAACTATCGGGATATCCCGCTAAGCCACTGACTTAACGAGCAGAAGTCTTGGCTATCTATCGCGGACTATCGCGTGCAAAAAAGACCGCTCTGACGGTCTTTTTGACAGTATCCGTTTTCTTATCCGAGAGCCAAATCGCCGCGCGATTCACGCGAGGCCGTCCTCATTCAGATTTCAGTTCCCTCGGCCAGCGCCAGTGCATACTCGACGTCGGCGTCGAGATAGCGGATGGTGTTCTATCTTGGTGTGGCCAAGTAAACTTTGAATTGCCCGGAGATTCCCGGTGGCCTTTGATGACGGAGGCCTTGGTACATCTATTGGTCCGATGCGCTCCATAGTCTCTGCAAGGCGCCCGAACTTAGGGCTGCGGACGGTCGATCGACCTTGGACGTCCGCAGCCTGCATTGCCTGCGGAGGCGCTCAGCCGGATGAACTCCCCTGACTGGCCACCTTTCAAAGCTCTTCGAGAGGGCTTCAGCGAAGATTTGCTTCGCGCCGCCTGCCCGCATCGGCGCAACCGATCTTCCTGCGACACGCCGCAAGAGCGCGGCGCTCCAATTTTGCGACGCATTTGCACTCCTTCGTTTGCCGTCCGTCGAGATTCGCCGGCAAATCTCAGCCCAGACATTTTTCCCCTTGCGTTCCTCGGGGACTACCAATTAGTGTTCACACTTGAAAAAAGAGTTCGCCTAGGAACATCGGGGGACGCGAAATGGGAACACTTTGGGACGGACTGAAAGCCCTTCTTCTTCCAACCGCAATCTTTCTCGGGCTTTCGCTCAACGGCGCGAGCGCGGAGCCAACCACTATTCGCGTGGGTATCGGCAGTGCGGTGGAGGAGCAACTCTGGCTCATGCTCGCGCGGCCGGACCTGACGCCGGGCCAAGGCAAGGATTACCTCATCGAGTACACGCGGTTTCCGGGTGCGGACAAACGGTTCCAGGCTTTCGAGGCCGGTGCGCTCGATATTGCGACGGCCAGCGCCAACAGCGCCATTTTCGCCGCAGCCGAGGGGATCGACTTCAAGTTCATCGCATCGCTTTCGCGCGAGAGCCAGCGCGGTTTCTTCACCAAGTTCATCACCAAGGAAGAGTCGGGCATCAAGACTGTTGCCGACCTCAAGGGTCATACGATCGGTATCAACGGCTTCAGCGGATCGGGACATCTTTGGACAAAGGTTGTGCTGGAGAGCAACGGCCTGACGGAAAGCGACGTCACGCTGGTCCCGCTGCCATTCCCAGCGCAGGGCGAAGCCCTGGCTTCGGGCACGGTCGATGTCGGCATGTTCCCACAGCCCTTCGCCCAGATGGTCGAGCAGGAAGGGAAGACACATACCGTCTACACCTCCAAGGACGCTGCTCCTTATGAGGAAGAGTTGATGCTGCTCATCGCGAAGGATGAGTTCCTGACGGCCAATGCCGATGCCGTGAAGTCGTTCCTGCGCGACCTGACGGCCATGACCAAATATTACAACGACAATCCGACCGAGGCACGGCAGGCGCTGATCGATGCCAAATTCGTTCGCACCAGCCCAGACATCTACCTGAACATGCCGGACTACTATCGCGATCCGGGCAATGCCGTGGACGTCAAGGCTCTCGAGGCCATGCAGGCTCTGCAGATCAAGGCCGGGTTCCAGAAGAACGAAGTCGACCTCGCAAGCCGCGTTGACCTGAGTTACCTGCCGTGACCGGCATGAAGGCTGCATGTCCCATGAAGGGTGCACGTCATGCTTAGCGTTCGGAACCTGGAAAAAAGTTTTGAAGCGAGCGGCCGCAAGCTTCGGGCGATCCAAAACGTGGATCTGGATGTGGGGCACGGGGAATTCCTGACGATCCTCGGTCCGTCCGGCTGCGGAAAGAGCACCTTTCTCCATATTGTCGGAGGCTTCGAGACGGCGACCGGAGGATCGATCCTCATGGACGGCAAGGCCGTTTCCGGGCCTGGTCCCGAGCGGGGGATGATGTTCCAGGACCTGTCACTCTATCCTTGGCTGACCGTCCTGCAGAATGTCTGCTGGCCGATGGAAATCCGGGGCCTCGGCAAGGAGGAGCGGGTGGCGCGCGCCCGCGAGATCCTGTCGCTCGTCGGGCTCGGCCGCTTCGCCAACCTCTATCCGGGCGAACTCAGCGGCGGCATGAAGCAGCGCGTGGCGCTCGCGCGGCTTTTTGCCCTCGATCCCAAGATCATGCTGATGGACGAGCCGTTCGGCGCGTTGGATGCGCAGACGAGGGAGCTCCTGCAAGAGGAGCTTCAATCGATCTGGCGGCGCCAGAAGAAGACCGCGATGCTGGTGACGCACGATATAGACGAGGCGATCTTTCTCGGCACACGCGTCATCGTCTTCACCGCCGGGCCTGGGCGCATCAAGGCGGATCTGCGCATTCCTGCCGGCACCGAGCGCGACGCGGATTTCCGCCGCTCTCCGGAATACAACGCATTGCGGATAGAGCTTTGGGATCTCGTACGCGAGGAAGTCACCAAGGCGAAGATGCATGCCGAGGAACTCGTGTGATGAAGGGGGCGCTGGAAAAGGCGGCCCTGCCGGTGCTTCTGCTTGTTCTATGGGAGGCAACGGCCCGAATGGGCCTGATACCCATCTATCTGTCTTCTCCTTCCGACATCTGCTTGGCAACGCTGGAGTTGCTCAAGGACGGAACTTATGTGGACGCACTCGGGGCCAGCCTCTTCCGCGTTTACTCGGGCTTTGCCATCGGTGCGGCCCTCGGCGCGGTGCTGGGACTGGCGGCTGGTATGAACCGCGCGATCGCCAACTTCTTCGACCCGCTCATCTCCTTCCTTTACCCCATTCCGAAGATTGCCTTCCTTTCGGTTTTCCTCATGCTGTTCGGGCTCGGCCATGCTTCCAAGGTCGCGATCGTCGCGACATCAGCATTTTTCGTGGTGTTTGTCGGGGCCGAGCAGGCGGTGATGAGCCTCAATCCGCGCTTTGTTTGGGCGGCACGCAATATGGGGGCGGGCAGGTCGACCATTCTCTTCCGCGTCGTGTTGCCGGCGTGCCTGCCGCAGTTGCTGGCCGGCCTGCGGGTCGCGCTCAGCCTTGCCTTCGTTCTCCTCTTCGCGGCCGAGATGATAGGCGCTCGCGAGGGATTGGGCATGCTTATCGTGGAGGGAACGGAGTATGTCCGCTTCGACATCATGTTCTCAGGCATTCTCGCCTTCGCCGTCCTTGGATTCCTGAGCGATCGTTTGCTGCTGGCGGTGCGCCGCAGGCTCCTGCGCGGACAGATGATCGGCACGGAGGAGCAGGCGATATGAGCCTGAGCGCTGTTTCCGGTGCCATCGGCCGATGGTACTCGATTCCACTTCTGTTGCTCGTTTGGCACGTGGCTGTCGTGTCTGGGCTCACGACGTCGCGGCTCCTGCCAGAACCGGCTAGCGTGCTCATCGCATTCTATCACGACGTGGCGAACGGCACGTTGATCGCACAGGCGGCGGTGACGCTCGCCCGCGCGCTTTCCGGTTTCGTGCTCGGCTCCGTCGCAGGAATACTGTTGGCCGTCGCGATGGCGCGGGTGCCGTTGTTCTCCCGACTGGTGGAACCGCTGGTCTTCCTGGGTTATCCCGTGCCCAAGATCGCGCTCTACCCGGTGTTCATTTTCATCTTCGGCATCGGCAGCTCCTCCAAGATCGCGTTCACGTTCTTCGAGGTCCTCTATCCTGTCACCGTCACCACTTATCTGGGCCTTTCGTCTGTGCCGACCCGCCTGATATGGACGGCGAAGAATTACGGTGCGAGCAAGCTCGACATATTCTGGAAAGTCATCCTGCCGAGCGTCCTGCCGCACGTTTTCACGGGATGCCGCATCGCGCTGCCGCTTGCCATCACGATCGTCGTCGTCACGGAGATGATCGGCGATTCAGCGGGGCTCGGCTATTACATCACCATCTGGGGCACGCGGTTCAACTACGCCAATGTCTATGCGGGCATCCTGATGATCGGGATCATCGGGTTCGCGCTCGACCGCCTGATCGTGATTGCCCGGAAGCATGCAGTCTACTGGGAAAAGAATAATGTCCGTCTCTGAAATGAGCCCGACGCTGCGGTCCGAACTGGACCGCGTGGCAACAATGTGCCGTGTGCTCGAAATGGAAGGCCACGGCGACATGACGCTTGGCCACGTTTCGCTCCGCGACCCTGAGGGACGCGGCTTCTGGCTCAAGCGCAACAGGATCGGGCTCGGTGAGGTGTGCGGCCCTGAGGATTTCGTCCTCGTCGATTGGGACGGGCAGCAGATCGCCGGTTCCGGCGGGCGCCACTCCGAATGGCCGATCCACTCCGAGATCCTCCGCCTTCGGCCGGATGTGACGGTGGTCGCGCACACGCATCCGTTCCACGCCTGCGTGCTGTCGGGTTTCAAGGATGAGCTTCTTCCCTACACGGTCGATGCGGATTACTTCCAGGAATTGCCGCGCCATATCGATGACGTGGCGCTGATCACCACGAAGGAAGAAGGCATCGCTCTGGCCGAGACGCTCGGCGACAGCTTCGCCGTGCTTATGAGCAATCACGGCGTCACCTTCTGCGGCACTTCAGTCGAGCACGCCACCTGCGTCGGGATTTTCCTGGAGAAGGCCTGCAAGGCGCAGCTCGCGGGAGCGAGTTCTGGACTCCCGTTCGAGATGCCCACGCCGGAGACAAGGCGCAAGCGCCACAGCCAGATCATGACGCCGGTCCACTGGGAGCATTCCTGGTCGTTCTTCTGCCGAAAGCTTGAGCGGCTCACCGCCGCCGCGCCGGACGGGCGAAAGGAGATCTTCGCGTGACTCAGCACCCGGAAGCGCTCCCGAAACAGTCGACGGAGGGCGGCTATGTTGGACGCCCCATGCTGCGGCGCGAGGACATGCGGTTCGTGCAGGGCAGGGGACGTTATGTGGACGATATCAGCGTCCAGAACATGGTCTGGTGCGCGTTCGCCCGCAGCCCGCATGCGCATGCGCGCATCCTGTCCATCGATACGACTGAGGCGAGTGCCGCCCCCGGCGTCCTGCTGGTGCTTACGGTCGAGGACTGGAAGAAGGCGGGGCTCGGCGAGCTCAAGGTAGTGCATCCGATGCCGTTCAGCGATGGACGGCCGATGAACGAGGCGCCGCGCCCGGCGTTCGCGAGCGACAAGGTCCGCCATGTGGGGGATGTGGTCGCCGCAGTCGTGGCCGAGACCCGTGACGCCGCCGAGGAGGCCGCGCTCCTCATCCAGGTCGATTACGAGATCCTGCCGGCGGTAACCGACATGCTCGAGGCGACCGAAGAGGGCGCGCCGCTCGTCCATGAACAGTTCGGCACCAATCTGGTGTTCGAGGTAGAGCGCGGCGACCGGGAAAAGACGGAGGCGGCGCTCGCCTCCGCCCACAAGGTCGTCGAACTCGACCTGGAGAATTCCCGGCTGGCCGCAAGCCCGCTGGAGCCCAGATCCTATCTCTGCGACTACGACGCTTCGCAGGACCAGTACACGCTTTATGCGACTTCGCAGCAGCCGCATTATCTGCGGCGGTGGCTTTCCGTCTACACGCTCCATATTCCCGAGCACCGCATCCGTGTCGTGTCTCCTGATGTGGGCGGCGGCTTCGGCGTGAAGGGCAATTTCGCGGTAGAGGTTTCCACCGTTGTCTGGGCGAGCAAGCTCTTGCAACGGGCGGTCAAATGGACGGCCACCCGCTCCGAGACGCTGATGTCCGATGCACAGGCGCGGGATCATCGGACCCGCGCGCGGATGGGCTTTGACGCCGAGGGCCGCATTGTTGCCATGCACGTGGACACGCTTGCCTGCCTCGGCGGCTACCTCAGCAATTTCGCCCCGAGCATCCCTGGCAACTCCTATCCCCAGACCATCACCGGCCTCTACCGCACGCCCAATCTCTATCTGCGCGTGAGCGGCGTTTACACCAACACGGTGCCCGTCGATGCCTATCGGGGATCGGGTCGTCCGGAGGCGACCTGGTCGAATGAGAGGCTCATCGAACTCGGCGCGCGTGAACTCGGCCTCGACGTGGTCGAGATCCGCCGGCGCAATCTCATCTCCAAGGCCGATTTTCCCTATCCGGCACCGGGCGGGCGGGTCTACGATTCCGGCAATCCGCCAGAGATGCTCCGGGTCTTGCTCGACCTCGGAAACTACCATGCCCTCAGGCGTGAGCAGGAGAGCCTGCGCGCGCGGGGGATATTGATGGGCATCGGCTTTGCCTGCTTCATCGACAAGGCGGGCACCGGCCCCTCGGCCAATCTCGCCAAGCGCGGCGGGCTGCATGGCGGCTGGGAGAGCGCGATCGTCCGCGTGCACAGCGATGGCAAGGTGACGATCTTGGCCGGCAGCCATTCGCACGGACAGGGCCACGATATCACCTATGCCCAGATCGCGGCCGATCGTCTGGGGATCGACATCGACGATATATGCGTGGTGGAGGGGGATACGGACAGAATCCCCTTCGGCAACGGGACGTGGGGCGCGCGCTCGGCGTCCGTGGCCGGCACGGCGATCTACCGCGCTTCGGAAAAGATAGCGGCCAAGGCCCGCGCGATCGCCGCGGCGGTGCTCGAATGCGAGCCGGATTGCCTCGATTATAGCGGGGCGCGCTTCTCCTGCCGGAACACGAACCGCTCGCTGTCCTTCGCCGAGGTTGCCGATATTGCCAGCCACGGGATCGTTTCTGTGGAGGGCGCGGCGGAACCGGGGCTCGAGGTCACCGAATTTTACGACCCGCCGGACACGAACGATCCCCAGGCCATGCATCTGGCGGTCGTGCTGGTCGATCCCGATACCGGGGTGGTCACCATCCGTGACTATTATGCGGTCGACGATTGCGGGGTGGTCATCAACCCGATGATCGTCGAGGGGCAGGTTCATGGCGGCCTCGCGCAGGGAATAGGCCAAGCGCTCATGGAGCATGTGGTCTACGAGCCGGGCACCGGGCAGCTGCTCAGCGGCACGTTCATGGATTATGCGATGCCGCGCGCATCCGACCTGCCGAGCTTCCAGCTCGGCTTCATCGAGACGCCAGCGCCCAGCAATCCGCTGGGCGTGAAAGGAGGCAGCGAGAGCGGCACGATCGGCGCGCCGGCGGCGATCGGAAATGCCGTCATCGATGCGTTGTGGCATCTCGGGGTGCGCGACATCAGCCTGCCCATCACGCCCAACGAGGTGTGGCGCCGGTTGAAGGCGGCAAGGCTCAACAATTCCCATGACAGAATGGATCGGCGATGAGTGGACATGAAACGAGGTCGGGCTCCAAGCCCGAAATCGCCCGCGCCCTGGCGGATAGCCTTGCGGACTGCGGCGTGAAGCTAGTGGCGAGCCTGCCCGACAATTGGATTACCGAGGTAATCGACGAGGTGGATCGCGATGCGCGTTTCACGCATGTGCCGGTCAATCGCGAGGAATCGGCCATCGGCTTGTGCTCGGGCGCCTATATGGGGGGACTTGGCTCCGCAGCCATCATGGGTGCGTCCGGCTTCATGACGGTGATCTACGCGATCACCAAGATCAATTACAGCTATGAAATCCCGCTCCTGATCCTGATCACGTTGCGCGGCGCTTTCGGCGACCACCACAAGCATCACGTCTCGAACGGGCTGTATTTGCGCCCCGTCATGGATGCGATCGACATTCCATACACCATCGTCAGCCGGCCGGAGGAAATCCCGCAGATCGGAAAGGCCTATCGCCATTCGAGGACTTTCTCGCGCCCGACGGTCGTCGCGCTGACCCGTGATCTCCTGAAGTAGGATTTCAGATGCGTTATCTCGAGTGCTTCCGTCATCTCGCCAAGCGCCGCAACGGCGAGTTCGTCATCACCTCCGCCGGTAATTCCGGCCAGGCATGGTGGGCCGCCAGCGGCGATTCCGAGGCGTCCTTTTACCTGGATGCCTCCATGAGCCTCTCGACCATGTTCGCGTCGGGGCTGGCGCTGGCGCTGCCCAAGCAGCGCTTTTGGGCGTTCATGGGGGATGGCGCCTTCTGCATGAATCCTGGAATGCTGATGGTCGAGCGGCAGATGAACCTGCCCAACCTCGTCCATTTCCTGGTTTCGAACCGCTCCTACGGCGCGACGTCCAACGCTCCGCTGCCTTCGGGCCCGAGCTGCGATTTCGCGATGGTGGCTCGGGGAATGGGGCTTGAACGCGTGTTCACCTTCTCCAGCATCGCCGACCTGGAGAGCGGCCTAGATGCGGCGATCACGCAGAATGCATCGGGACACACTTTCGTGGTTCTCGAGGTAGAGCCGTTCGACGCCGAGGAGCAGCGCCTTCCACAGCCGCCATTCGACGGCCCGGAGCTGAAGTACCGCTTTGGACGGCACCTGGAAATGGTGAGCGGTGCGACGATTTTCGACTATCGCGTCTAACGTCAAAAAAAGGGGAGAGTAATGGGAGTATCGAGAAGAGAATTCCTGCTCAGCGCTGCCGCAGGCCTCGCCGCCACGACCGTGCCGGCTTTTTCCGAAACGGCTGCTGAGTTCTACCAGGGCAAGACGGTCACTATTCTGGTCGGCTCGCCTCCCGGCGGTGGCTACGACACCTATGCGCGCATGATCGCCCCGGTCCTGGCGCAGAAGATGGGCGCGCAGGTCATCATCGAGAATCGCCCCGGCGGCGGCGGTCTGCTGGCGCTGAACGTGCTGAACACCTCGCGTCCCGACGGGCTCACATTGATGCACGCCAGCGCCGAGGGCGCCATCATGAGCCAGCTCACCGGGCGCGAAGGCGCGCGCTGGGATGTGAGCAAGCTCAACTGGCTCGCCCGCACCGCCAGCGAGGCGAAGATCTGGTACTTGCCGCCGAACTCGCCCATCAAGACGATCGCCGACGCCCAGGCGGCGGAGAGCATCCGCTGGTCGGCCACCGGCCCCGCCGACAATATCAGCGACGTGGCGGCCGTCATCTCACACGCGCTCGGCCTGAAGTCAGAGGTCATCACCGGCTACAAGGGCAGCCAGGACATGTCGCTTGCCGTGATAAACGGCGAGGTGGATTCCGGCGTCGGCTCGGGCAGTTCCATCCTGTCCCTGATCAAGTCCGGCGATGTCCGCCCGCTCGCCATCATCAGCAAAGAGCGGTGGAGCGCGCTTCCGGATCTGCCCACGATCTATGAATCGGCTGAACTCAACGACGAGCAGCGGTGGTGGCTTGAGACGCGCGAGAGGATTGGCGAACCGCAGCGGGCAATGGTCACCGGACCGGACGTGCCCGAAGACCGGGTCGCCTTCCTGCGCGAGAAGATGCAGGAAACATTGACCGATACCGCGCTGGTCGAGGAAGGAAAGAAGACCAACCGGGAGATTTCTTTCGTCCCCGGTGAGGAACTCCAATCAACGGTCAGCGACCTTATGACCTCGATCGAAGGAGATCGGCTGGCCGAATTCCGCAAGATTCTGCTGGAAACGTATTTCTAAACCGGTCAGGGGATCGGGGCGATGCTCGAACAAATACTGCAGGGGGCGACGTCGTTCGTCCAACCGGTCTCGCTTCTCTTCGTGGGAGTGGGAGTTCTGGTGGGGACAGCCGTCGGGCTCGTGCCTGGTTTGAACGGCCTGACCACGCTCGCCCTGATGATCCCCTTCGTCTACGGGGCGGATCCGGCCATCGGACTGTCCTTCCTTCTTGCGATCCATGCCGTCGTGAATACCGCAAGCGCGGTGCCGGCCATCCTGATCGGCATTCCGGGGGAGCCGGCCAGCGCCGCCACGGTGATAGACGGCCACAAGCTGGCGCAGCAGGGGCGCGGCGGGGAAGCGATCGGCGCCGCCCTTGCCGCCTCCGGCATAGGCGGCGTGTTCGGCGCGCTTGTTCTCCTGGCATTGCTGCCGGTCCTTGCGCCGATCGTGCTCTATTTCAAGTCGCCGGATACGCTGATGATCGCGCTGTTCGGCATCTCGTTGATCGGCGTGCTCGCCAAGGGCTCGATGGCGAAGGGGCTGCTTGCCGGAGCCCTCGGCATGCTGCTCGCCACCGTCGGCTATCAGGATACCTCGGGCGTGCCTCGTTTCTGGTTCGAGATGGATTTCCTGCTCGACGGATTCGCGCTCGTTCCCGTAACCCTGGGATTGTTCGCAGTGCCGGAGATCCTGAGCATGGGAGCGACCGGCCGCACGATCGCGGACGAGAAGGCTCCCCCAGTCAACGCAAGGCAGGTTTTCTTCGGCGCTGCGCAGGCCTTCAAGCACTGGGTTGCCGTCCTGCGCTCCTCGTTGATTGGCGTCTGCACCGGCGTCGTGCCCGGGCTCGGCGGGGCGACGGCACCCTGGCTTGCCTACATGTCGGCCGCCGAAACCTCACGCGAAAAGCACAAGTTCGGGCAGGGCAGCGTGGAAGGCGTGATCGCGCCGGAGGCGTCGAACAACTCCAAGGAAGGCGGGTCGCTGATACCCACGCTCGCCTTCGGCATTCCCGGAAGCTCCTCGATGGCTCTTCTCATCGGTGCCTTCTATCTGTTCGGCCTCACGCCGGGGCCGGAGTTCCTGGAAAAGAACATGCCGACCGCCGTCCACATGACGATCACCGTGGCAGTGGCCAATATCGGTGCGGCGGTGCTCACCATTCTGGTCGGCGCGCAACTGAGCGCTGTGACCCGCGTGCCGGGACGTATCCTGGCACCCATCCTGATGCTGACATTGCTGCTCGGCACCTATGCGACATCGAACGAGCCAATGGATCTGGTGGTTCTCATGGTGTTCGGCATCATGGGCCTGGCGATGAAGGAGTTGAACTACAGCAGGCCTTGTTTCCTCATTGGCTTCGTGCTTGCGCCGATGATCGAGACTTACCTGCATATCTCACTGCGCGCGCACGGGTGGAGCTTCTTGCTGCGGCCGGTGTCCTTGCTCGTGTTCCTGGCGCTCGCCGTTATCATGGCGAGAAATGTCAGCCAGCGCAGAAAGGTGGCCTTCCAATGAAATTTGCGCTCCTGTTTCCCGTTATCATAGCGGCGGGTGTCCTCGCTCTCCTCGCAAGCGGCTATTTCGCGTACGGCTATGACTGGGAAGTCTTCGGGTTTCCGCTGGGGCTCGGCGTTGTCTGCGTGGCGCTTGCGGCCTTCAGCCTTCGCGCCGAGTTCACCGCGGCCAGGGCGGAGTCCTCTCCGGGCGCCAAGAAGGACCTGATGGACGAGTCGGAGGGGCTGCTCGAAAATCCGCAGACATGGGTGCAGCTGGGTTGGTTCATCCTGCTCGCGGCCGGTTCGTATCTGCTTGGCTTCATCCTTGGCCCGGCTCTTCTGATCGCCGCTTACTTCCAGGTTGATGGAAGGGGGACGCTCGTTTCTCTGGCTGCCGGGGCGCTGAGTGCGGCAGCCGTCTGGGTAATCTTCGTCAAGATCTTCCAAACGCCGCTGCCGCTGCAGCCGATTTTCATGCGCTGATTCAATTGTCTTTACAGGAAGTCTCAAAATGGAGCTGACCGGCGAGGTTGAAATTCCCGCATCGCGGGAGGTTGTTTGGCAGAAGCTGAACGATCCGGCGGTGCTGCGCCAGTGCATACCGGGATGCGAGAATCTAGAGGGAACGGCCGAGGAGGGCTATGTCGCCACGGTAACGACCCGCATCGGCCCGGTGAAGGCGACGTTTCGTGGCAGGGTCGTTCTGGAGAACCTGGATCCGCCGAACAGCTACACGATCTCCGGCGAGGGGCAGGGCGGGATCGCTGGCTTCGGCAAGGGAAGCGCTGATGTTCGCCTGGAGGAGAGGGCCGGTTCGACCTTGCTTTCCTACAACGCCAAAGCGCAGGTCGGTGGCAAGCTTGCGCAGCTCGGCTCCCGGCTGATCGATTCCACGGCCCGCAAACTTGCAGGCGAGTTTTTCACCCGCCGAACTCACGTCCAAGCACAGCGCGGTGGTCTAGAGCAGGATGCGCTTGACTTTCAGGACATGGTTTGAGGCCGACAGGCCAAAGAAGGATGGAAATGGCTAGGATTTCAATCGAGGTCAACGGCAAGCAGCATGAGCGTGAGGTCGAAGATCGCACCCTGCTTGTGCATTTCCTGCGGGAGCATCTCGGTTTGACCGGAACGCATGTCGGCTGCGACACCTCACAATGCGGAGCCTGCACGATCCATCTTGACGGTTTGGCCGTAAAATCCTGCACAGTGCTTGCGGTCTCGGCCGACGGGGCGAAGGTGAAGACGATCGAGGGGCTTGCCCGCGACGGTCGACTCCACCCGATGCAGGAGCATTTCCGGCTTCATCACGCGCTGCAATGCGGCTTCTGCACACCCGGGATGATCATGTCGGCCATCGACCTGGTGCAGCGGTCGGAGGGCGAGCTCGACGAGCATGGCGTTCGCCACGGGCTGGAAGGCAATATCTGTCGCTGCACCGGCTACCACAACATCGTCAAGGCGGTGCTGGCGGCGGCGGAGGAAATGGATCGGGCGAAGCTTTCAATCGCGGCGCAACAGGGATAAGCAACCGTCATGTACCAGACGACATATCATCGGCCCGCCACATTGGCGGAAGCGCGAAGCTTGGCGAGCGAGATGTCCGAAGCCGTCTACATGTCCGGCGGCCATACGCTTATCCCGGCGATGAAATCACGCTTGGCGGCGCCCGAACACGTGATCGATCTGCGGCGCATACCCGAGATGCACGGAATTTCCGTTGCACCTCACAATGTCTATATCGGCGCGGCCACGCCGCATGCCACGGTTGCGGCCTCGCGCGAGGTACGCGGCGCGATCCCGGTATTGGCGGGGCTTGCGGGATCGATAGGCGACCGGCAGGTCCGTCACGTCGGCACCATAGGTGGTTCAGTGGCGAACAACGATCCGGCGGCGGATTATCCGAGCGCGGTGCTAGCACTCGGCGCCACGGTCCATACGGACCGGCGCGAGATGGCGGCGGACGACTTCTTCACGGGCCTTTACGAGACTGCGCGCGAGCCAGATGAAATCCTTACCGGATTTTCCTTTCCCATTCCCCAGGTTGCGGCCTACGCGAAGCTTCGCAATGCTGCCTCGCGCTACGCAATAGCGGGCGTCTTCCTAGCACGGCTCACAGACGGAACCGTGCGGGTGGCGGTGACGGGAGCGGGCAATGACGGGGTGTTCCGCCCGGCCGTGATCGAAGCCGCCTTGTCGGCTGATTTTTCGCCTGAAGCGCTTGATGGCATCGAGATTGATCCCGCGGGCCTGATGTCGGACATCCATGCCACGGCGGAATACCGCGCGCACCTAGTCGTCGTCCTGGCAAAGAGGGCGATGCAGAATCCGGGCGCCGCCGTGGTTCTGCGGTGATGCGCGGGGTTCGGCGGGAAGCCCGCGCTCGAACCGTCAACTCATAGAATTGGTCGGGTATGCGGGAGCTCTTGCACACGCTTGCCGCGCACCCGCGCATGATCCCTGTCTTCGTGACAGTCGGCCTAATCCTAGCCGGAAACGGGCTGATCGGGCCGATCCTGCCGCTTTATGCGCAGACCTTCGGCGTCGGGGCGACGCTGGTCGGTTTTCTCCTTTCGGCATTCGGCATTGCGCGGCTGATGGCGAACATCCCGACCGGTTTGGCGCAGGCATGTGTGGGGCGCCGCACCCTTCTTTGCGCCGGGGCGCTGATGCTCGGGGTTGCTGCTGTGGGCGCTGCGCTGGCCGAAACTTTCGGCGAGCTTGTCGCCTGGCGCGCTGTCCAGGGGCTCGGATCGGGCGTTTACATGACCAGTTCGCTTGTGGCGCTGGCGCAGCTTGCGCCCAAGGAGGAGCGCTCACAGCTGATGTCGCTCTATCAGGGGGCGATGCTTTTCGGCGCGAGCATCGGGCCGGCGATCGGCGGCGCGCTCGCCGACGCCTTCGGCTATACCGCGCCGTTCTGGGCGCACTTCCTGGTGGCGTTCGGTGCGTTCTTCATCGCGTTTCTGGTGCCGAAGGAGCATGAGGGGCAAGCCGGCCGAAAGCCGGCGGAGCGGCCCTCAGGGAGAAAGCTCCTGCGGCAGGGCACGTTTGTCGTTGCCTGTGCGGTCGTCTTCACCGTCTTTTTCACCCGGTCCGCTTCGCAATGGCTGCTGATCCCGCTCTTGGCACATGACAAATATGAGATGAGCCCCGCGGCGATCGGATTTGCGCTGACGATTCTCGCCACCAGCAATCTGGTCATCCTGCCTTGGACAACGACGATCATCCGCAGCGCCGGACTCGGATTTGCTATCGTCATCTCATTGCTGGTGCTTATGGCCGGGCTGCTCTTCGTCGCGCTCGGCGAGGGGCCGGCGTGGTTTTGGGCGGGCATCTTCTTCGTGGGGGTTGGCGGCGGGCTCAACGCGCCGACGATCTCCACCTATCTCATCGAGATCGTGCCGCCGGAATTGTTCGGACCCTCCACGGCCCTGCAGCGGACGGCCGGAGATGCCGGTTTGGTCATCGGCCCGATTGCTATGGGCATGCTGAATGATCACTTCGCGATCAGGGAAGTTGGCGGGATGCTCGCCAATGTGGCGGTTCTTCTGCTTTCGGCATCGGCTTTTGCGGCGATGACACTGCGCCAAAAGCAGATCTGACCGAGAGCGCAGTGCGGATCAGCTCTTGACGACCTCGCCGTTTGGCTGCTTCCCCCTGAGCTGGAGCACGGGCTTGCCGACCGCGGTGTCGACCCAGCCGAGGCGCTGGGAGAGCTCGCGCGCGGCGGAACGCACGGCAGCGCCGATTTCCTGCCGCCGGTTGGGATCATTGAAGATGCCCACTGGCCCGCTGACGTTCAGGGCCCCGACGGGCGCGGTGCCGAAATCAAACACGGGAGCCGCGACGGAGCTGATGGTCTCCTCGAAATATGCATCGCTCCAGGCCAAGCCCTCGCGGCGGTCTTCCTCCAGGCGCTTGTGCAGGTCCTTAAGACTGGTCGGCGTATGATCGGTATAGCGGGGGAGGTCCTGGCCGGCGAACAGGCGATCGACCTCCTCACGCTCCATATAGGCAAGGATGGCCCGCCCCATGGTGGTTGCGTGCGCGGGCAGCCGGCTCCCGACCCGGATGGTGCTCGCCAAGGGGACATCGGGTGTCTTGCGCACGAGATATAGAATATCGGTCCCTTCTAGGATGCCGAAATGGGCGGAGAGGCGCGTGACCTCCGCGAGCTTGGCGCAGATGGGCAGGGCCACCTGGACGATGTCCTGGGAGAAAAAGACATTGGCGGCAAAGCTCAGGAGCTGCAGCCCGATCTGATAGCCGGCACCGCCCGGCCGCCTTTCGATGAAACCCTCCATCTCGAGGGTATGCAGCAGGCGCAGCAGCGTCGTGCGGTTTATCTTGAGCGCCTTGGCGGTCTGATTCATGTTGGTGACGGGATCACCGCCGGCGATGTGCCGCAAAAGCGCGACGGCGCGTTGAACGGCTGGGGCAATGTAGTTGCTCTTACCGCCTCGGCCGCCCTGGTGCGGATTGGTTTCCATATCCTCGAGTGTCCTCCCTACGAAACAAGCCCGGTTGTTTCAGACTTCGGCGATACGGCCAGCTGACGCAGCCCCCGACGCCGAAGGGAAGCACAGTCTCCGGAAGATATCATCTTATTCCATTCTCCAATCCAATTGGCATGAATGTAATCCTCAAAAGAGCCCTTCGCTCCATCCGCTTGTTCCGGGTTTACAAACATCGATGTGCTAATCTGATCCTTCGGTTCTGATTTGAACGCGTACCGTAGATGGGATAGAGCGTCAATCAAAACGGCCACTTATCAAAAGGTCGCATGGCAGCATGAGGCCGAAGAGATCGGCTGCAGCACGGAATATCGATCCAGGTGCTCGTTATAGGTAGGTGTAGCCGTATGACATGGCAAAGGCCGCTTCGGAAAGCCTTTCGTTTCCGATCATGGCGCGCCGCAGCCAAAGCCGTCCGTGCACCTGCGTGTCGCTCAGATCCGGCTCTTGGGCAAAGCGGGCATCCTCGAACCAGAGGCCGCCGAGCCATTCGGCGCCCCGGAAGTTTGCCTCCTTGGCTACGTGTGCTCCGTGAAGCGAGAAATTCCCGTAACTGACCACGCGCTCGAACTGCGCGCCGGCCGCAAACCGTGCACCATCGAAGCGGCCGATGCCCCGGAATTCCGCGCCTTCGAAACGCGCGTCACCGGCGAAAGCGGCGTTTTCGAAACGAGCATCAAGGGAGAATACGGCATTGTCGAACCGCGCCGGCCCCTCGAACTGCGCGCCGCGAAACCAGCTAATACCCAAAAACCGGGTTCCGGTCGCGGCAAATCCTTCCGGAAACACGGCTCCGGTGAAATCCACGCCCGTCACGTCCAAGCCGGAGAGATCGAGCTGCCCGTCACAGACGATTCCGGCAAGGTCGACGTAGTCACCGTGCCGCCAGGGGACCGTGAGGCGGGAATGTATCTCTTCCGCCTTCATCAGGCGACCTCGCCCAGCCTCTCAGCAGCAAGCTCGACCACCTTGCGCGCCCAGGGAAGGGCGAGATCCTCCGCCATGTCGCTGCCGCACGCGTCGTGCGTGGGGCGCTCACCAATCTGCTCGGCACCGCTTGCTGAAAGAAGTTCGGCCAGCCGCTTGCTGCCGAAATTGAACGTGTCGTGGTACTCGCTGTCGCCGAGCCCGAAGATAGCGAAGTAAATGCCCGTCAAATCCGGCTTTGCCGTTTCCATCGCCTCCGCGAAGGGGCGCGCCGATGCCGGCAGCTCACCGTCTCCGTAGGTCGAGCAGACGATGAGGTACATGCGTTCGCGATCGAACTCCTCCACGCCGAAGTCGGAGAGATTGCGGCTTTCGACGTCATGCTCGGCCGCAAGGTCCGCCATGATATCCTCCGCCAGCATTTCGGCATTGCCGGTTTCGGTGCCATAGAGAACAGTGATGTTCATTGGCCAGGGTCCTCATTCTGGCGCGCGATCAAGAGCATTTCGGCGCGCGTGGAAATCTTGACGCGGCACCGGTTCTCCGGCGGATTGGAGGTCTCAGCCGCATCGATCTTTTTCCAGCCCTCGTAGCCGACCACGGCATGGCCGTTCAACTGAACGGTGCCAGGTTTCTGACTGGTCGAAGGCTGATCGTTCAAGTCGGCCAGGATGCGGGCCGCCAGATGCTGCGCGTCGGCGCGATTTTCCGGAATGGTTCCGCGCGGGCCCCTCCGGAACCAGCCCGTGGCATAAAAACCTGGCGCCAGAACGCCGTTCGCCGCATCAAGAGCTCCTTCGATCAGCGCCTCTCGACGCAGAACGCCATCCGTTTCGAAGCCGATCGCCTTGAGGAATGCCGAGCAGGGGAGTGCAACGAGATCGCCTTTTGCGGAACGGAAATGCGCTTCCGTGACGCGGCCATGCTTCCCTTCGAGCGCAATCGGCGTCAGGCCGAAACGGAAGGTGAGGCGGCGGGGACCGCTACCGTGACCATCGATCGAGCGAAGCGCTTCGATCTTCTTCACCGCCTCCGGATCTTCGCTTGCGCCCGCCTCCAGCACCCGGATAGTGACGCCGGAGAGCTTTGCCAGCTCCTTCACCATCACCGGATCGAACTTTGCCTGCGCGGCCGGGGAGCGGCCGATGATCTCGATGTCACTGATGCCGCTTCGGGCGAGCCAATCGGACGGAGCGGGGCCCAGATCGGATCCTGCCAATTCGTCCGGCGTCTTGGCCAGGAGGCGCAGAAGGTCGATGGCGACATTGCCATTTCCCATGATGATCACGTGGGGGCCAAGCGCGGGGAGGGGGTCCGCGTCCGGGTGCTCGTAGAGCGCCCGCGTCAGCGCACCAGCACCGACGACGCCTTCAAGCTCCTCGCCGGGAATGCCAAGCCGCCGATCCGCTGATAGGCCGACCGCCAGCACCACGGCGTCATAGGCCGTCCGCAAATCCTCCAGCGAGATGTCCTTGCCGACGATGACATTGCCGATAAAACGGGCGCCCTGGCGCTCGAAGAGCCGCTCGAACTGGCGTGTCACAGCCTTCGTTCCCTGATGGTCCGGGGCGACGCCGTACCGTACCAGACCGTACGGTACGGGAAGGCTGTCGAGCAGGTCCACGCGAAGACCCGGCGAGGCCTTCAAAAGCGCCTGCGCCAGGTAACATCCGGAGGGGCCGGAACCTACGATGGCGACCGATTTCGTCATGCCGCGCTCGCCGCTTCTCCGGCCCAGGGGTGGGGTGCGCCCGAGAGGTCCGTATAGATGGATTTCTGCGTCATATAGGCACGAAGACCCTCGCGTCCCTTCTCGCGCCCCATGCCGCTGGCCTTGTCGCCGCCGAAGGGCGTGGAGATGGAGAATTGCTTGTAGGTGTTCACCCAAACCGTCCCGGCGCTGATCGCACGGCCCACCCGCCAGCTCTTTGGAAAGTCGCGGGTCCAGATGCCGCAGGCAAGGCCGTAGTCATTGTCGTTCGCCTGCGCGATCACGTCATCCTCGTCCTCGAAGGGCATGGCGACGAGCACGGGGCCGAAAATCTCTTCCCGGCAAATGCGCGCGGAATTCGGCACGCCTGCGAGGATCGTCGGAAGATAATAGGCGCCTCGCTCAAAGCCTGCGCCTTCTGGCACAGCACCACCGCACAGGAGCTCGGCTCCCTCATCGCGCGCCCTGCGAACATGTTCCGCCACGCTGTCTCGGTGCTCAAAATGCACCAGGGGAGCAACCTGCGTGTCGGCGTCAAAGGGATGGCCGATCTTCAGCCGCCGGGAGGCCGCGACCAGACGCTCCATGAATGCGTCGTAGATGGAGCGCTGGACAAAAAGCCGCGCACCGGCGATGCAGCTTTGCCCGCTGGACGAGAAGATGCCGAACATCACGCCGGCGATGGCCTGGTCGATATCCGCGTCGGCGAAGACGATCGTGGGGGATTTGCCGCCGAGCTCGAGCGAGACCGGCATGAGCTTTCTGGCCGCCTTTTCGGCAATCGCGCGGCCGGTTTCCGTGCCTCCGGTGAAGCTCACCTTGGCGATGGCCGGGTGCTCAACGAGAAGATTGCCGATTTCACGCCCGGAGCCGGGCAGCACCGAGAACAGGCCCTTGGGAAGGCCGGCTTCCTCGACAATGCGCGCAAGCTCGAGCGAGACGAGGGGGGCCCAGGATGCCGGTTTGAGGAGAACGGCGTTGCCGGCGGCGAGCGCC
>Ga0182749_1001253_pt1 | contig 20431 bp, 20 predicted proteins | sample eDN3rd37CKraftMG_FD_128875 | JGI IMG/M metagenome (GOLD analysis project Ga0182749, IMG submission 128875) | Enriched Miracle-Growth compost microbial communities from Emeryville, California, USA - eDNA 3rd pass 37_C Kraft MG (version 2) (version 2) ...
ATCTTGGTCATTGCGGGGTTTCTCCCAAGCTATAAACACCACGAGCACCAACGCCACCCCGCCGAGGCCGGGCGCACCGGTTTCTGCCCAATTCGAAAAGCCATCCTTTGTTGCTGCGTCCGATGACGATGTCCTCGAACCGGTTGGCCGGATAGCGGCGCGCCTTTAAGCACCGCCCCTAGATAGCGCGAGGCGCCCATCCGAGACAAGGGGCTAAGCGGCGCCGGCAGGCCGCAGGGCAGTGCACAAAGACGCAGCAAAAAGGGTTGCTACAACGAGGTCCGCGGTCGTGCCGGGGTTAATTCCGCGCCCCTTCAGGTCGGTGTCGAAAGCAAGCAAATCCTGAGCCGTATCAGGCCGCGCGGCGGGCTGCCACAAGGGGGCGAGCGCGTGTGCCTCGGCGCGAACCGCTTCCGCCGTCTCCAATCCATATTTGCGAGCAATGTGACTATCGGGAAAGAAAGCGAGATATGCCATATGCAACGTTGTTATGGCATAGCGGTTATCGCCCGTCGCCTGCATTGCGTTGGCGAGCACCGGAAGCCCGAAGTCGAAAATCTCGGTGTAGTCGGTGACGTATGCCGCCGCGATCCGGTCCCGCTCCGCCGCCATCGCCATCGCCTGGAGCAGCCCGACGCTCGGTGGAGCGGCGACGTCCTGCTCATCGACCGAGCCGAGCCCGCCCGGATTGGCGAGGCGGATCGCAGCGTAAACCGCCGCCGTATCATCCGCATCGAGCGTAGTGAGCACGCCGTGCAGCCGTGCGCGCAGATCCGTACCGTCCCCACGCTGGGCCGCGGCGGCGAGCGGGGCGCACAATAGAAGAATGCCGAGGTTCGTATTGCAGCCGGCGACGGCGAACGAATCCTCCACCGCCCGAAGAATGCGCGTTCCGACCTTTTCGTCCTGCGCTGCAATGTGGGGCGCGGACGCGACGGCGCTGGCTTCGAACTGCGCCACGTCCATGCCGTGCCCGCCCGCGTGAATATGAACGTTGCCGGGCTTCAGCGCACCGAGTTCGGCGCGACAGGCGGCAAGAAACATCGCCGCCGTATCGGCTTCGCTCACGCGGGACATGGTTCGGACTTCAATCCTGCTTGTGCGGATTCGCTCTCAGCCGCGAGCGGCAGCTCCGGGCGCGGCCCGTTCGCGGGTAAGCCGTCGGCCTGACGCTGGCGATGCTCGGCGACCGTGGCGAGGAAATCGTCGACAATGACCTCAGCGATATCGACGTCCGCCACCGTCTGCAGTCCGCGCCAGGAGGGATTGCTGTTCACCTCCAACACCAGGAGCTGGCCGTCGGGCGCGCGAATGAGATCGACACCGGCATAGTCTCCGCCGACCGCCGCCAGCGCGCCGCGCGCAAGCAGTGCCATCTCCTCGCTCGGCGCGTGGGCGAGGGGCGCGCCGCCCTGATGCACGTTCGTGATCCAGTTGCCCGCACGGCGCGCCATGGCCGCAACGACGCGATGGCGGGTAACGATCACGCGCCAGTCCTCGAAGGTCGCACCCGAGGGCGCAACGAAGTCCTGCAGGTAGTAGATGTTGTCGGCGGCGACGGGATCCGGCAGACCGGCGACATCATCGACGCGCAGCAGACCTTTGCCCTGCGATCCGAACAGCGGCTTGTAGATCAGCGGCCGGCCCGCATCGCCCACATAGGCATCGGCCGGGGGCTTCGTCTCCATGGTGCGTGTGCGCGGCGTCGGGACGCCCGAGCGCTGCAGAAGGAAGGTCGTTGCCGATTTGTCGACGCAGCGCTCGATGGCGCGCGCATCGTTCCACACCCGCACGCCGCTTTCCCGCAGCGCGTGCAGGATGCCGAGCCGGAAGGTGATCTGTTCCAGCGTGCCGGCGGAGATGGAGCGCACGAACACCGCGTCCGGCAGCGCGCCGTCGAACCCTGGAATATCGATGCCGCTTTCAAGCCGCGTATCGAAGGCGCACCGCGGCAGCGAGGTGACGACGACATCGGCGCCCCGCGCGCGCAGTGCGGCTTCGAGCCTGCGCACGTGCCAGTTGCCGCTTTCCTCTTCGAGGAAAAGCGCGATGCGCAAGCCGCGTACGCCTCCGCCGTTGTCAGCGGAAGCTTTTGTCGACGACATCTGGAGCAAGCTGGCCCGCATGGAAGGTGGTGCCGGTGTCGAGGTTGGAAACGATCACCTCGGCCGGGCTAAACAGCATCGGATCGATCTTGTAGAAGTCGCCGCCCGCCGCCGCGAAGATGTCCGCGAAGGGCTCGCCATAGGCCGAGCAGGTGCTCGACGGGAGCTGCTGGGCGAGCTTCTCGGCCGCATCGTTGCTGCCGCGCACGAAGAGCTGCACGCGTCCGCCGTAGATGATGGCGTCGTTGGTGCGGCCCATGGCGCGGATGAAGTCGGGCACGGGCGGGGCGAGCGGCGCAGTGCCGATACCGTCCTCGATCTGATCGAGCGGGAAGTGCAGCTCATGCGCCTTATGCAGCGCCACCTCGAGAACGCGCGAAGCGATCTGCACGGTGCCGGCAAGGCTGCCCGTCGGCGCATAGAGAACCGTGAGATCTTCCGGCTGTACGCCGCAGGCCGAAGCCACGGAGCGGGCCGCTGCGGGCGGCGGGGCATTATCGCCCTCGAGCACGAGGATGGCGCGGTGGAAATGGTCGGTGTAGTTGAGATCCTTGTAGAGGGCCTCGACACGCGAAAGTGCCCGGGCGGGGCCGGAGCCGAGCGCGAAGAAGCCGGTCTCCTGATCGGTGATCTGCCAGCCCGCATATTGGCTGCCGAGGCAAGCGATGACCGCATCGCTCGCGTGCACCGTGACGCCGAGCGGCCAGCGCTTCAGGCCCGATTCCATATGCAGAGTAACGGTTCCGAGGCCGCCGAGACAGACCTCGGCGAGACGGCGCCCGGCTTCAAGGCCGCCCGGCACCCTGGCGCCGAGATCGATGCAGCGTTCGCCGGCAGCCCCGGTGGTGACTGCGCAACGCAGTGCGCTGGCATCGGCGACGATCGTGTCAACGAGCTTGGCGGCGCGCGCCGAAACACTGGGGGCTGGACCGTTGTACTTCTGCATTTTTTATACGCTCCCTGTTTTGCGCTTGTGCATACAGCATCGACCCCAGTTCCTCCAAGCGCTGCCGGCAGCGTTGCAATGCCTCATCCGGACCCGGTCCATCCCCATAGACCGTAGCTATCGGGCGATAGCGCGGAATGCGCATGCCGGAATCGGGGCGGTCGGCTGCCCAATCGGGCCAGGGAGTGTGGCCGATGTGCAGCCGACCCTGATCAGCATACAGAATAGCTGCCGCGCGCGCGCCTGCCGGCGTCGAGAGCGGGATCAGCCGGCCCTCGCAGGCCGCGAGATGCGCTTCGAACAGCGTGCCGCGATCGTCGTCGAAGACGTCGAGCGTCGCGCCGGGCCGCGGATTGATCTCGAGGAGGTGAGGGGTGTTTCCGGCGAGCAGAAAGTCGAGCGAGACGAGGCCCGAAAGTCCGAGCGCTGAGCATGCTTCTACGGCGGCATACCGCATGGCCGCCTCGACGCGGAGTCCGAGGGAGACCGGCCCCACGGCGCCGCCGTAGCGGAAAGGGCGCGGCCCCGTGCCCGCGGTCCACTGGCGGCTGAAGCCCACGGAGTGCACCCCGCCCGGCGCAGCGAGGACCAGCAGTGAGACCGCCTCGCCATGGAGGTGGCGCTGATAGTAGCGCCGTGGGCCCGGCGGCCCCACCGGTGCCGGATCGATGTGTGTGCCGCCGCTGCCGCCGATGCGCTTGGCGAGCCAGCCGTCCATTGAAGCGGGCTGCAGCTTGCGCGTCTCGGGATGGGGAATGCCGCGCGCTTCCAGCAGCGCCGCAAGCGCGATGGGATCTTTGCTGGCCGCGATGGCCCCCGCGCCGTTGCCGATGAGACGGTAGCGCTGGGCGAGCGCCGCGACGAGCTTCGGCCGGTCCTCGAAACCGGAGCCGAGGATGAGCCCGATGGGCTCGCGCGGCGAGGCGGCTGTGAGTTCCGCGAGCGCGGCGAAAACAGCCTTGGCGCGTAATCCGATGCGTACGGCATCCGCGATGCGGCAGGAGTGGGCGGCTGTCGCGCGCATATCGCTGTCGCCGAACGCGTCGGCGACGAGCGGCAGGTATCCGGCCCGACGGGCGGAGGCACAAAGCCCCCGCCCGGAAAGGGCCGCGATGAGGACGGGCTTGCCCGTCAAGCCGTCAGCGTCCGCGCCAGCGCGAAGGCGGCGCGGAAGTCGAAGTGCACCGGCTCGGTCGCGGTGATCATCTGCTTGAAGAGGCCGGACTCGGTCTTGTACTTGATGTCACCGATGGCGAGCGGCCCGACGCCCAGTGCGTTGCAGCCCGGGAGCGCCGCGCCGTCCATGAACAGCTCCATGCCTTCGACGCCCGGAGGCGGAACGGCATTGACGTCACCGACGACGAGCAGGTTCTTCGCGCGCGCCATGTTGGCGGTGCTCAGCACGCGCACGCCCGCAGCGGCGGCCGCAAACACGACCTCGGCCTCGTCCACGATGGCCTGCTTCTGCTCTTCCGTCTCGCCCGACTTGGCGATGAGGTCGACACCGAAGCGCTGCTTGGACACCTCAGCGGACTTGATCACGCGGTCGACGCCGCGGTGGGCAACGAGGGTGACCTCTGCGCCTTCAAGGGCGGCGATGATCGAGGAGGCGAAGCCGACGACGCCGGTGGCGCCGAACACGGCGACCTTCGTACCCTTCCAGCCGCGGTTGTACTTGTTGCGCAGCACGCGCTCGACGCACGCGACCATGGCGGCGGCCGTGGTGAACGAGCCGGCCGGGTCAGCGAAGGTCGAAAGGCCGAACGGCGGGACGAGCGCCTTCTGCGCGGCGTCCAGCATGTCGAGGGCCAGGATGGCATCCTTGCCGCCGATGAAAAGCCCCGTGCGCACACCGTAGTTCGGCGGGCGCGAGAAGATTGCGTCCTGGGTGAGCGCGGTCACCTCCTCCAGCGTGACGTTGATGTAGGGGACGATGACCTTCCAGCCGGCGTCCGCCGCCATGTTTACGTCGAATGGAGACATGTGCTTCTGCGGCGAGAGCATGTGCAGAATAGGGGTGGCGTCGCTCATTTTTTGTATTTCCCTGGCTCTTGACGACTAAGTGCTCGCAATCTTCTCGACGACGGCGCCCCTGTTGCGGCCCTCGACGATCATGATCTCAAGACCTTCGCCTCTAGCGAGTTCGATGGAGGAATCATAGAGGCGCTGGGCAATTTCCTGCGTCGGGGCGAAGGCGAACCCCGTTGGACCCCAGGAGCTCTGACCTATCCCGAAGCCGCCAGCGGCGCGCAGCGTCTCGACGACGCGGCCCACCGCCGGGCTCGCCCAGGGGCTTCCCCCCTGTGCGCCCGCGAAGTGGTTGCCGACGATTTTCTGGATTTCCGTCAGTGCGTTCCCGAAAGCATCGACGTCCTCTTCCATAAGCCCGGGCACGAGCTGCATCAGAACGAGGCGGCAGATATTCGCCGCTGCGCTGTCCGGCAGCGGCGGCAGCGCCGCGAATGCTTTCGTCTCGGTATCGCCATGGACGCCCGTGCTGCGATTGTCCATCACCAGTAGCGCCCGCCAGGCGGCGGGAAAGTCGGCGCGCACAACAACCGGGGGCGCGCGGTCGCGCTCCCCGCGGCCGCCGTCGACGATGAACCCGCCCCGCTCGAATGCACCGATGCCGATGGCCGAGCGTGCCCCGCGATCGAGAATCTCACCGAGACGGGTCGGGGTGGCGTCGATGCCTTCGAGCGCCGCCAGCGCTGCGCCAGCGGCGACGGCGAGCTGCGTGCCCGATCCAAGCCCCGCGTGGGCCGGGATGGCTGAGATGACATCCACCTCGTAGGCGCCGCCGACCTCGAACACCTCGGCAAAGCGCTGCAGCGCAGCAATCGCGCGGGCGTGGTCCGGGCCCGAACCCTTGAAGGAGCGCGCACGGCGTACCACCAGCTCCGTCCGGGGCCGGTTGATGGCAAGGCCGATGCTGCCGAACATGCGGCCGAGGCTGCCATTGAGATCGAGGAAGCCCAGGTGCAGGCGCGCGGGCGCGACGACCCGCACGGCACCCGGATGGGCGCGGGCGCGTTTCGTGTGCACGTCAGATTGCGTAGCGTCGGCCAGTGGCATTACGATTCAAACCTGCTGGTGCGATGCGTGCCCGATAAGGAGAGCACAATATGGCGGCTGAGCGCGAAAAGCCCATGCCCGACGCCGAAGTCAACGCGTGGCTGCAAAAAAACCTGCCGAAATGGCATCTTGAGAACGGTTGGATCAGGCGAACATACAAGACGGGCGGCTGGAAGGGGACGCTGATGGTTATAAATACCGTCGGGCATCTTGCGGAAGCGGCCTGGCACCATCCCGATATCACAGCCTCCTATGCGTGGGTCGAGGTGCGCCTAATGACACACACCGCCAAGGGAATCACCTCGAAGGACCTGGAGTTGGCCCAGAAGATCGAGGACGTCGTTCACTGGCAACCCGGAAAGGAAGGGGGAGCCCTGGAAGGTACCCCCCATGGCGACCAGCGGTTTGCCTATATCAAATACGACTGAACGTATCGACGACCGCCCAGGCAAGGAGGCATAGGGCACGCTGCCCTTGCCTCCGGGGGAGTGCCGCGATAACGAGCAGCCCTCGAATATGCCTCGTGAGCAGCCAATGTCGAAGCCGACCCACGCCAGCCCAGAGCAAGTGTCCGGCCCGGGCACGAGCGGTGAAACCGCCGGCCCCTCGCTGGCCGCTCGTCCGACCTTCGATGCGATCATCGCACTCGGCTCCAACATGGGCGACAAGGCCGCGAACATCGACCGTGCCGTCGCCCTCCTGACCGCACGCGGCGACGTCCGGACCGTGGCGCGCTCGGGCAACTATGCGACGCCCCCCTGGGGCAAGACGGACCAGGATTGGTTCGTCAATGCGGCGATGTCGGTCAATACCGAGCTTTCCCCCCACGCGCTTCTCGTCCGCTGCAAGGACATCGAGCGTGAAATGGGCCGGGTGGAGATCGAGCGCTGGGGTCCGCGCGTCATCGACCTCGACGTGCTCGTCTATCGTGACACGATCTTAAACGATCCCGACCTCGTGCTCCCGCATCCGCATATCGGCGCCCGTGCCTTCGTGCTCGCGCCGCTGATGGACATCGCGCCCGATCTCCTCATCGGCGGGCGCAGCGTGCGCGCGATGTACGATGCGGTGGACCGCGCCGGTGTGCGCAGGCTCGACTGAGCGGCAGGCCGCATCCACCAGCCATGAGCAAGGCCACAGCGGGCCCCGCGCGTAGAGCTGCCTAACGGCCTTGCCACCATCCAGACCCGTGTCTGAAAAGCACAACGCCGCCGATCTTTCGATCGGCGGCGCTGTCAAAACCGGAGCCGGGATAGCTTACTTCTGGCTGCCGTCTGCGTTGAACGACTCCAGATACGCAACGAGATCCGCGCGCTCCATGTCGTCCTTCACGCCCGGGAACAGCATCTTGTTGCCAGGGACCTTCTTCTTCGGATCGGCGAGGTATTCATCGAGAGTGGCGGTATCCCACTTCAGACCGGCAGCCTTCATGGCCGGCGAGTAGTTAAAACCTTCGACCGAGCCGGAGGTGCGCTCGCCAAGACCGTTCAGCTCCGGGCCGACCTTGTTCTTCGCGTTCGGGCCGACCGAGTGGCACGGCGCGCACTTGCTGAAAAGCTTCTTTCCGTTTTCGGCATCCTGTGCCGAAGCGACCGACGGCAGTGCCAGCATGACACCCGCGGCAACAACCCATCTCAGCATCCCGTTTTCTCCCTGGTTATGACGATGGCACGTCGTTTGGATGGCGCGCGTATCATCGGATGGCAGTCGTGAATTTGCCAAGTCTTTTGTGAACTTGGACTGAACACGATGACGCACCCCGCATTTTTGAGTGCGTAGGTCGGGATGCGCCGCGGTGTTGTAGACGAGCGCCTAAGCGTCGCTGGTAGCGGGAGTTTTTTTGGTCTCCGGCTTCGGCGTTGCGCCACCTGGACGACGATAAACAAAAGCCGGCGAGGATTGGTGGGACTCGACTTCTGCCACCTTTGCCCACGCCTCGTGCATCGGCGAAAGCGAGCACGCCGGATCGGTATTGGCCGCATCGCCCGTGAGCGCGAAGGCCTGGCACCGGCACCCGCCGTAGTCGATCTCGCGACGCGGACAGGTGCGGCAGGGCTCTTTCATCCAGCTCGTGCCACGATATTTCTGGAAAGCGGAGCCGTTCAGCCAGATGTCCGCCAGCGGACGATCCTTCACGTTGTCGAATTCAAGATGCGTGATCGATTCGGCGGCATGGCAGGGAAGCACGCGCCCCGACGGCGTGATGTTGATGATGCCCTTACCCCAGCCGCCCATGCAGGGTTTCGGGTACTTGGCGTAATAATCGGGAACGACGGCATCGATGACGATGATGCCCTTGAGACGCTCACGCTCGCGCTCGACGATCCGTGCCGCCTCCATGAAGGCTTCGCGCGTCGGCATCAGCGACGCGCGATTTTTCAGCGCCCAGGCGTAATACTGTACGTGGGCGATCTCGACGCGCCCCGCGCCCAGCTCGACCGCATAGTTGATGATCGCTTCGACGCTGTGGATGTTGTGGCGATGGATCGGCGCGTTGATCGTCAGCGGCATGCCGAGGTCACGCACCCAGCCCGCAACTTCCTTCTTCTTGGCGCTGCCGCCTTTGTAGCCGGCGATGCGATCGGCGTTCTCGCCCTCCGTGTCGACATCCTGGATGGAGATCTGCACGTGGTCGAGCCCGCACTCCTTGAGTTTCTCCAGCCGGTCGCGCTTCAGCAGCACGGCCGCCGTGATGAGATTGGTGTAAAGACCCGCTTCCGACGCGGTCTTGACGATTTCTTCCAGATCGCGCCGCGCCGTCGGCTCGCCGCCCGACAGATGCACCTGCAGGATGCCGAGCTGCGCCGCCTGGCGCATGACCTTCTGCCACTCCTCCGTCGTCAGCTCGACATTCACCTTTTCGAGCTCGAGCGGATTGGAGCAGTAGGGGCACTGCAGCGGGCAGCGGTGCGTGAGCTCCGCCAGAAGACCGATCGGAGCGCGGACGGCGCATGAGGGATCGGGAGACGGCTCTGACCCCGATGCTGCATCGCAGCGCATCTCACCGGTGTCCATCGTCACCGTACCTTCTTTGACGTGGGATGGGGCAGATTCGTTCATGCCTTCACAACTCCCTTGTCAGCGAGGTCTTGCAGCATCGCGATGATGTCGACCTCGATGTCCTCCGCAGGCGCATTGTATTCTTTAGATAGTATGCCGGCGATGTCGCCGACAGAGCGCGCGCCATCACAAAGCTTCAACACCTCGACAGCGATGGCGTCGGGGTCGAAAAGGCGTTCAGGCGCAAGGATCAGCCAGCGATTGCGGCCCGCGTCGTGCCGCATCTTGATATAGGGGGGCATCACCGGCTTGCTGTCGGTCGCGATGACCGTTCGCTGGCGTGGTGTGGTCTCACCCATTTCTCAGGCCTCCGGCCGGAATGCGCCGGGCGGAATGTGCCCTTCGACGTAGGCATGCTGCAGTGCGTCCAGCTGCGACCACAGCACGTTGCATTTGAAGCGCACGGCATCGACGCACGCTTCCTGCTCATCGCGCGTCTTGGCATTCTTCAAGACGTAACCGAGCGCGAAATCAGCGTCCCGCGGCGCCTGGGTCAGGCGGCGCTTGAAGTACGCCATCACCTTGTCGTCGATGAAATCGGGGTAGTTCTCGAGCATGCCCGCGATCCGCTCTTTGTGGATTTTCGGGGCGAACAGTTCGGTGAGCGAGGAAGCGATCGCAACGGTGATCGGCTGCTCGCGCACGAAGGTGACATAGGATTCCACCGCGAACTTCGTGGCCGGCAGCGCGCCCTTCATGGAGGTCACGTAGTTGCGGTCGAGCCCAAGGCCGTCGGTGAGCACGAGCCAGCGCTCGATGCCCCCTTCCTCCTCGCCGAAGCCGTCATGGTCGAGCAGGCGGTGCACCCACTCCCGGCGCAGCTCGCGGTCATAGAGCCGGCTGATGAGGGCTGCGTCCTTGCGCGGAACCGCCGATTGATAGCAGTAGCGGTTGAGCGCCCACGCCTGCACCTGCGGCTTTTTCAGCTGGCCGCCGTGCAGCATGTGATGGAAGGGGTGCTTGTCGTGGTAGCGCTCGGCGCCGACGGCGCGGATCGCTGCTTCGAATTCGGCCACCGGCATGAGCTCGGGCGCTGTGCGCCCGTCACTCCCACGCTCCAGGCTAACCGTCTGGCTCATAGGCGTACCTCCATCCCATCGTGCCCGACTTCCCATCCCGCGCCATTTATGGCTTTGCGGGCGGGCGAGTTCTCATCCAGCGCCGGGTTCGAATTGTTTATATGGACATATATCAGCCTTCCGACGCCAAGGCTCGAGAAGGCTGCAATCGATCCGTTCTCCCCCGACATGCTGATATGGCCCATGCGGGCGCCGGTCTTGTCGAGCAGGCCCTGCTCGATCATCTCGCCGTCGGTGAACAGGGTTCCGTCAAAGAAGACGAGCGCCGCCCCCCGGAGACGGGCGGCCAGCATCTCATCTACCGCCGCGCAGCCGGGAATGTAAAAGAAGGACTTCTTCTCGGCCGGATCAGTAATCTTGAGGCCGATGGTGTCGCCCTCCTGGCTGCCGAAGTCGGCGGAGGATTTGTCCTCAAGGTAGAGCGCGACTTTGCCGGGAACCGCGAAAGCTTCGACCGTGAGGCCGAGATCGGCACCGCCGCCGGTCAGCTCGAATGGCACGCCGAGCTTCATCTCGATACGCGGCACCGTCGGCTCCGCCAGCACCTGAAACACCGAGTTGGCCTTGATCGTCGCCAGCACACGGTCCGAGGCATAGACGGAGAAGGGCTGCGCCTCGCGCAGATTGATGAGCCCGATGATGTGGTCGACGTCGCCGTTCGTCAGCACCGCCGCCTTGATGGGGCTATGGCGCAGGCCGACCTTTGGATCGGCGTGGAGCTGTGGGGTGTCGTTGATCTGCTGACGCAGGTCAGGCGAAGCGTTGAGTAGCGCCCAGTTGACCCCATCCCGGCTCACCGCGAGGGAGGACTGCGTCCGTGCCTTAAAGCCGGGGGTTCCAGCGCGCACAGCAACGCAATTGTGGCAATTGCAATTCCACTGCGGAAAGCCGCCGCCTGCGGACGATCCGAGAATTTTTATGATCATTGAAGCAGTCTAGCTACGGGCGTGCAGACGTCTCAAAGCAACGCCCAATAAAAACAACGGCGGCCGATGCTTCGACCGCCGTTGTCGGAAACTCACCAGTTCTAGTGAGTGGATCGACAGTCGTTAGATGATGTCGATCTCAGCCGGCATGTACGAGGTGACCTCGAGGCCAACTTCCTGCTCACGAACTGCGGGCTTCGTCCAAACCTTCATAACTTCCTCCTATTCGGCAAGATGCCGTCCAAAATTGGATGGCCCCGCCGAGGGCCCACCCACTGAAGCGTTAACCTTCTCGGCCCGCTCCAGTCCGCGGATCCAGGACACGCAAGCCCGGACCGCCATGTGCAGCTATAAACCACATGCACTGGCCGAACGAAAGTCAAAGGCTCTCACAAACGCGTGTGTCGCCCGTCATCCCGGAGAGTCTGAAAGCACCCGATTCCAGGGGGCTTAGGACCAAAGTGCAGGGGCCGCGCCAGTGTCGCGCGGGTGGCTTGACGGGGCGCCACTTTGATCCGCGGACATGAGAGTGCGGTGTGCCTGTGTCTTGGGCACCAGAAAGCGCCAGTGAAGGCAAAAAAGTGCCAAACACGGGCGATATGACGAAATGCTGTTCTTATTTTACGCCGGACGCTCTCCCGCAATAGAAAAATCTACTTCCATAAATTATAAAAGGGCTCACCCGCCGAGTTGGCGCATGGGCTGCCGCGCACGGCCGGTTCACCGTACAGGTCACCCGAACTCGGCGCGAAGGCAGCGAGAGGCAAGGCGTTGCGATACTTTCCGATCTTTTTCGATCTCCATCAGCGGGATGTGCTGGTCGTCGGCGGCGGCGAGAAGGCGCTGCAGAAGCTGCGGCTGCTCGGCAAGACGTCGGCCCGCCTGCGCGTCATTGCCGAGGAGATCAGCCCCGACCTGCTCCAGGCCGGCGTTGCGAACGTCGCGATCGAGCGCCGCGCATTCACCGAGGCGGACGTGACCGGCGCCGCGCTCGTCTTTGCCGCCAGCGATGATCCCGGGCTCGATGCGCGCGTTGCCGCCGCGGCCCGCGCGCGGGGCATCCCCGCCAATGTCGTCGACGGGCCCTCCGAAAGCAGCTTCATCATGCCGGCCATCGTCGACCGTGATCCGGTCGTCGTCGCCATCGGCACCGAGGGCGCCGCGCCCATCCTCGCCCGCGAGATCAAGGCGCGCGTCGAAGATTGGCTGCCGGCGCAGTTCGGACGCATCGCCCGCCGCGCCCAGGCGCTGCGGCGGCAGGTCCACGACGCCATCGCCGACCCCGTCATGCGCCGTCGCACCTGGGAGGCGTTGCTGCAAGGGCCGTGGCGTGAAGCGGCGCTCGCCGGCGACGAGACCGCGGCCGATCGTGAGCTCACCCGCCAGATCGAAGGCGCACGCGCGAACGGGCACCCCGTCGGCAGTGTGGCCCTGATCGGCTGTGGACCCGGTGAGCCCGACCTCATCACGTTGAAAGCCCAGCAGTATTTGCAAGGCGCCGACGTTCTGGTCGTTGACCGGCTCGTCAACCCGGGCGTACTCGAATATGCCCGGCGTGATGCCGTTCGCATCGACGTCGGCAAAGGCTCGGAGGGGGATTCCGCCCTCCAGGACGAGATCAACCGCATTCTGGTGCGCGAGGCCCTGAAAGGTCACCGCGTGGCGCGCCTCAAGGGCGGCGATGCATTCGTCTTTGGCCGCGCCGCCGAGGAGATGGCCGTGGTGCGTGCTTCGGGCATTCCCGTCGTGGTGGTGCCCGGAATCACGGCGGCCCATGCATGCGCTGCCAGCGTCGGCCTGCCGGTGACCCTGCGCTCGAAGGTGCGCCAGTTCTCCGTTTTGACAGGAGCGTCGGCCGATGGACCGGTCGAGCTCGACTGGACCGCGCTAGCCCAGCCGGGGCAGGCCTTCGCCATTTACATGGGTGTTCGCACTGCCCAGCACTTCCAGCAGCGGCTGCTGTCTGCCGGCGCCGCGGGCCGGACACCCGTCGTCATCGTCGAGAACGGCACCCTCGCCAGCGAACGCTGCGTCGAGACGGACCTTGCGTCTCTCTCGGCAGCTATCCATGAAACGGGCATCCGCGGTCCCGCCGTGATCTTCGTTGGCCTCGACTGGGCGAGCGCGGGGCTGTCGCGTCCACCGAGGGTGGAGGTATATGGAGCCGCTCCCGTTCGGGAGGCTTCCGCTGTTGCAGCGTCCGTCGTGCCTGCGCACGCGGGATGAAACCGTGCCTGCGCACGCGGGACAAAGACGTATCCGCGCACGCCGGAATAAGGATGTGCCCCGCACTGCGGGACAAGAATTTGGACAATCCGCCCGCGTGCGGAACGGAATGAGAAGATCGAGGAGGCGCTTGTGACCGCCCAGCCGTTGCTACCGAAGAATGCGCCCTTCACGCCGGAGGAGATCGACGTCCTCAATAGCGTCGTTGCGCGCACCACCCCGCAGCAGCGGGCGTGGTTGGCGGGCTTCTTCGCCGGCTTCGAGGCAGCGCAGGCCGGCGGAGCCGCGCAGCCAGCCGCCGCACCCAAGCCGCGCCTGCCGCTGACCGTGTTCTACGCCAGCGAGAGCGGCAACGCCGAAGCCCTCGCCCTGCGCACCAAGAAGCTGGCGCAGAAGCACGGGCTCGACGCCAAGGTCATCGATTTCGCCGATGCCGACCTCGCGACGCTTTCGAAGGCCAAGAACATCATCGTCTACGCAGCCACGTGGGGAGAGGGCGATCCTCCGAGCCGCGCCGTCGATTTCTATAACGCGCTGATGAGCGAGGAGGCCCCCCGTCTCGAAGGGGTGCGCTTCGCCGTGCTCGCGCTGGGCGATACCGCCTACGCGCAGTTCTGCGCGACCGGCAAAGCCATCGATGCCCGCCTCGAAGCGCTGGGCGCGACCCGCGCCTTCGATCGCGTCGACCTCGACCTCGACTACGCCAAGCAGGCAGCCGAGTGGACGGAGAAGGCGCTGGGTGAGCTGGCGCCGGCAGCGGACGCCGCAGGTACGGCGACCGTCGTCCACGTGGACTTCAAGGGCAGCGGACTGCTCGCCGAGGATGACGAGCCGCAGTTCACCGTCGAAAATCCCCTGACCGGCGAAATCTCCGCGCTCGTCAATCTCAACGGCAGCGGCTCGACGCGCGAGACCTGGCATGTGGAGATCGCCGCCGAGGCGCGGGGCTTCTCCTATCTGCCGGGCGATGCCATCGGCGTGGTGCCGGAGAACGATCCCAAGCTTTCGTTGGAAGTGGCGGAGGCCGTCGGCCTCGGCTCCGACGGCTCCGTGGTGCAGAGGCTGCGCGAGCGCTACGACATCACGACCCTGTCGCGCCCGCTGGTGGAGGCTTACGCCAAGCTCACCCGGCGCACCGATGTCGCGAAGCTGGCGGAGCAGGAAGCATTCACGCGGTTCGCCGCCGACCGTCAGCTCGTCGACCTGTTCGAGACCTATGCGGAGAAGCTGTCCCCGGAGCAGCTCTTCGGCCTGCTGCGTCCGCTTCCCGGTCGTCTCTATTCCGTTGCCTCGAGCCCGAAGGCGCATCCGGGCGAGGCGCATCTGCTCGTCGGCGCGGTGCGCTGGGAATCCCACGGCCGCAAGCGCGGTGGCGTTGCCTCCACCTATTTCGCCGACCGGCGCAAAGTGGGCGACGCCGTGCGCGTCTACGTGAAGGCCAACCGGCACTTCCGCCTGCCCGAGGACGGCAACCGCCCGATCATCATGATTGGCGCCGGCACCGGTGTTGCGCCCTACCGCGCCTTCATCGAGGAGCGCGCGGAGTTGGAGCAGAAGGGCAAGAGCTGGCTCGTGTTCGGCGACCGCAACTACACCAACGACTTCCTCTATCAGCTCGAATGGCAGGAGCATCTGGCCTCCGGCTTCCTGACGCGCATCGACGTAGCGTTCTCGCGCGATCAGCCGGAGAAGATCTACGTGCAGCAGCGCCTGTGGGAAGCGCGCGACGAGCTTCTCGGCTGGGTGGAAGAGGGTGCCCACATCTACGTGTGCGGCGACGAAAAGGGGATGGCGCGCGATGTCGACGTCATGCTTTCGCGCATCCTTGCCGAATCGGCGCGCGGCGATGACGAAGCAGGGCGCGCCAAGCTGAAGGAGCTCGCCAAGGCGGGCCGTTATCAGCGCGACGTTTATTGAGAGGCCGGCCCGAGGGCCGTGCGACAGGATCCACGACCATGACCGACAAGCGCTCCAAGAACGAGTTCATCAAGGAGGCGAGCCGCCAGTTGCGCGGCACGATCGCCGAGGGCCTCGCCGATGTTTCGACCGGCGCCATCTCCGAGGACGACAGCCAGCTCACGAAGTTCCACGGCACTTATCTGCAGGACAACCGCGACGTCCGCGGCGAGCGCTCGAAGAAGAAGCTCGAGAAAGCCTACGGCTTCATGATCCGCGTCCGCCTGCCTGCGGGCGTGACGACGTCCAAGCAGTGGCTGCAGCTCGATGCGATCGCTGGCACCTATGCCAACGAGCAGCTTCGCCTGACGACGCGCCAGACCTTCCAGTTCCACGGCGTGATCAAGACGAACATGCGGCGCACGATGCAGGCGATCAATGCGGCGCTGCTCGATACGCGCGCGGCCTGTGGCGACGTGAACCGCAACGTTCTCGCCGTCGCCAATCCATACCTGTCGAAAGTGCACGCGGCCGCACACGAGCTTGCCGTTGCCATCAGCGCACACCTGCTGCCGCGCACGGGCGCATATCACGAGGTTTGGCTCGACGGCGAAAAGGTGATCGACAGCTCCGGTCCTGCGCCGAAGAACGAGGAGCCGATCTACGGTCAGCACTATCTGCCGCGCAAATTCAAGACCGTAATCGCCGTTCCGCCGTCCAACGATATCGACATCTACGCGAACGATCTCGCCTACATCGCCATCGTCGAGGACGGCAAGCTCGTCGGATGGAACGTTGCCATCGGCGGCGGCATGGGCATGACCCACGGCGATACTGATACGTTCCCGCGCACGGCGGACGTGATCGGCTTCTGCACGCCCGAGCAAGCTGTCGATGTTGCCGAGAAGGTCGTCACCGTGCAGCGCGACTGGGGCAACCGCGAGGACCGCAAGCGTGCGCGTTTCAAATACACCATCGAGGATCGCGGGCTCGACAACGTCGTTGCGGAGATCAACCGCCGTCTCGGCTACGACCTCCAGCCGCCGCGCCCGTTCAAATTCGAATCGACAGGCGATCCCATCGGCTGGGTCCAGGGCGCCGACAAGAAGTGGCACTTGACCCTGTTCATCGAGAACGGGCGCATCAAGGACATGCCCGGCTGGACGCTACGCTCGGCGTTGCGCGAGATCGCCGAGAACCATCCCGGCGGCTTTGTCGTCACCGCGAACCAGAACCTCATCGTCACCAACGTGGCGGCGAAGGGTAAGGCGAAGATCGAAGCGATCCTGAAGGAGCACGGTATCGCCATCGGCGCGGACCTGTCGGGCCTGCGCCGCAACTCCATGGCGTGCGTGGCATTGCCGACGTGCGGGCTCGCGCTGGCGGAGAGCGAGCGCTTCCTGCCGGAGCTCATTACCGCGCTTGAGGATTCACTCGAGCGCGCGGGTCTCAGGGATGACGAGATCGTCATCCGCATGACCGGATGTCCGAACGGGTGCGCCCGGCCGTATCTCGCCGAGATCGGTCTCGTCGGCCGCAATCCCGGCCTTTACAACCTCTACCTCGGCGCCGCGTTCAACGGCGAGCGCATGAACAAGCTCTACGCCGAGGATGTCGACAAGGCCGGCATCCTGCGCCTGCTCGATCCGATCTTCGTGCGCTACGCCAAGGAGCGCGAGAAGGGCGAGCACTTCGGTGATTTCGCCGTGCGCGCAGGCTACGTGCGCCCGACATCGGCGCCGAACGCGTTCCACGCCGACCTCAACCCGGTGAAGGTCGAGGCCGCGGAGTAGACCAACAAGGCCGCGTGTCAGTTATCTTTCTGGCGCGCGGCTGGCGGGCTTCCCGAGATTATCCGATACGAAGGTGCGGCGCGCGCGGAGATGGTGCGCGCCGTCTCTCGTCGTGGAGGCGAAGCGGGAGCAAATAGATTTACGGACGAAGTTCGCCGCTCAATGGGCCATCGGCGAGAGCAGCGAGTAGGCCGCCCAGAACAGCACCATCGCGAGCACGATGCGCAACACCCAGTCCGGCATCATGCCGGTGATGCGCGAGCCGAGCGCAATGCCCGGCACCGAGCCGATCAGCAGCAGTCCCAGGATGCCGAGGTCCACGTTCCCCATGCCGAAATGGCTGGCGCCGGCGAGGAACGTAAGCGGGATGGCGTGCACGATGTCCGTGCCGATGAGCCGCCGCGCCGCAAGGGCATTGTAGAGCGCAGTCAGCGCCACGACGCCGATCGCACCCGCACCGACGGAAGTCAGCGCGACGAGCACGCCGAGCACGAGGCCGAGCAGCATCGTCGGCAGCGGGCGCACCACGGGCGACGCCGGAGCATCGCCGTTGCGATTGGTGGAGCGCTTGATGAGCGGGTAGGCGGCAACGCACAGCGCGCTCGCGATCAGCGTGAACGCCAGCACCTCGCGGATAATCACCGCGAGCACGTGGAGATCGGGCTTGGCGAGATAGATCCAGGAAAGCACCGCCGCGGCGCCCGGAAGGCTGCCAAACGCAAGCCAGCGCACGATCGGCCAGTCCACGTTGCCGAGCGCGTGGTGGCGCCAGGCGGCGCTCGCCTTCGTGAGCGAGGCGAACAGGAGATCGGTCCCCACGGCCAGCACCGGCGAGATGCCGATGCCGGAAATCAGGAACGGCGTCATCAGTGAGCCCGCGCCGACGCCCGTGAGGCCGACCAGGAAACCGACGGCGAAGCCACCGAAGACGACGATGGGCCAGGCGCCTGAGTACAGAAATTCCATCAAGGTCAGACCGGTGATCGCGTAGGCGCCTCGTGCGCAGCCTTATCCGTTATCTTGAACGTTGCAAGCGGCGCAAGGGGAACCCGCGAGGCGAGCCCCCAAGGCGCCTAGGTAAGGGCTGTGACGATGGTGCGCAGGCTTAGAATTGCGACGATGCAGCCGACAAGGATCATCAGCACCTTGTCGGGCAGAACCTTCGTTGCGTACGCGGCGAATGGAGCGGCCACAACCCCGCCGATGATAAGACCGGCGATGATGGGCCACAATTCGAGGCCGATGGTGGCGACGAAGGTTGCGGAGATGGTGAAGGTGACGAAGAACTCGGCGATGTTCACCGAGCCGATCGCATAGCGCGGCGTCGTCCCCTGTCCGATGAGGGTGGAGGTGACGATGGGCCCCCAGCCGCCACCGCCGATGGAATCGAGCAAGCCGCCGACGAAACCGAGGGGGGCAACCCGCGACGGCTCGGCGCCCTCGACGACGCGCGCTGTAATGGCTTTCCACACGATCAGGACGCCGATGAGCAGAAGATAGGCGCTGATGAACGGCTTGATCATGTCCCCGTCGACGTTCGTCAGCACGTAGGCACCGAGCGCGCCGCCGATCATGCCTGGCACCGCGAGCCGCACCAAAAGCTTGCGGTCGACGTTACCGAACTTCCAGTGCGAGACACCCGAGACGGCGGTAGTGAAGGTCTCCGCCGCGTGTACGCACGCGCTGGTGGTCGCGGGCGGCACGCCGAGGCTGAGCAATACGGACGAGGATGTGACGCCATAGGCCATGCCGATGGCGCCGTCGACCATCTGCGCCGCAAAGCCTACGGCGATGAACAGCAGAACGTCTTCCCACATCGAGTTAGAGCTCGATCTTGACCTGAACGCCCGCCGCGTGGAGCAGCAGCGCCGTTTCGCTTGCGCGGCGCTGGAACTCGCGGCGGTCCTCCTCGCTGTCCCCGAGGTCGCGGCACAGCCCCCGTTCCAGCAGCTCCCGCGTCAGGCTGAAGGTCTTGCCGTCCCTTGCCTCGCCCTGGCTCGCAGCCGTGATGACACCACCCGCAACCGACGCGCCCGTGAGCGCATCGATGACGAGGAAGATGCCGGTCTGCTGGTTATCGGCAAAGGTGTCGACGGCAACTTCGCGTCCCAGAGTGATCGACGCATTCGCGATGTCGTTGACGGCGCAGGTGCCGGACGGCTGCACGGCCAGCGTTTCGAGATCGAGCAGCGAATTGATCGTGATGGACGAAATGGGCGCAAGATCCGTGACGGTGCGCAGGAAGTAACCGTTGCTGGGCTCGAACGGAGTTTCCCACAGCCACACGAGCCGCGCTTCGAGCTGCGAGGCGACGGTCGGCAGCTGATGGGCGGCGGAGATGACCGCGCCGCGCGCAACGTCGATGTCGGTATCGAGCTGCAGCGCCACTGCCTGGCCCTGCTTGGCGACCTCGAGGTCGCGATCCATCGTCGCAATGCGCAGCACGTGCGCGCTCTGGCCGCTGAGTGCATCGGTGACGCGGTCGCCGACGCTGATGCAACCGGAGGAAACGGTGCCCGCAAGACCGCGGAAATCGAGGCCGTCGCGCAGCACGGTCTGCACCGGCATGCGGAAGGAGCCGCGCGGGGTGACGTCGCGCGAAGGGATGCGCTCCAGGTGCTCGAGCAGGTGCGGCCCCGTATCCCAGGGCATGTGCTCCGACTTGGAGGCAACGTTGTCGCCGCCGACGGCCGAGACCGGAATGGCGATGGCCTCGCGGAAGCCGAAGCGCAGCGTGAGCTCGCGGAAGTCGGCCTCGATAGCGCGGAATTTCTCCTGCGACCAGTCGACGAGATCCATTTTGTTGACAGCCAGGACGACCCGCTTCACGCCGACGATGTCGAGGATCGCAGCATGGCGGCGCGTCTGGCGCTTGATGCCCGCGCGCGCATCGACGAGCATGATGGCCACGTCGGCGTGGGAGGCGCCGGAGGCCATGTTGCGCGTGTACTGTTCGTGCCCTGGGCTGTCGATGACGACGAAGCGGCGCCGCTCGGTGTCAAAGTAGCGCCAGGCGATGTCGATGGTGATGCCCTGCTCGCGCTCGGCAACGAGGCCATCGAGCAGAAGCGAGAAATCCGGGTGAGCGCCGCCCGTCGCCGCGTTCGACGACTTGTTGATCGTCTCGCGCTGGTCGTCATAGAGGTCGGAGGCGTCCCACAGCAGGCGCCCGATCAGCGTCGACTTGCCGTCGTCCACCGAGCCGCAGGTGAGAAGATGCAGGATGCCGTTGAGCTCCTGGTTGAAAGCGGGCGCGACATCCTCGCGCCGTACAGCCGTGAGCGCCGTCATTAGAAGTAGCCTTCCTGCTTCTTGCGCTCCATGG
>Ga0182749_1001254_pt1 | contig 20414 bp, 17 predicted proteins | sample eDN3rd37CKraftMG_FD_128875 | JGI IMG/M metagenome (GOLD analysis project Ga0182749, IMG submission 128875) | Enriched Miracle-Growth compost microbial communities from Emeryville, California, USA - eDNA 3rd pass 37_C Kraft MG (version 2) (version 2) ...
CGGCGAGGATGCCGCCCAGCCGATGCCGCCACAGGAACGCGAGCCAGTCGAACCCGGCCTGCTGATACGGGCGCAGAGTCGCGGTCAGCATCCGGGGTGGCGGGGTCCGGTCGACTCCCCCGGCGTCCCGCAGCGCCTGGGCCGTCGCCCGCCACGCGACCGCGGGCTCGGCCACGTCGGCGAGGTCCTCGAAGTCCTCCCACAGCGTCAGCTGGTAGCGACTGATGCGGGGGCCGGCCTCCCACTCGGCGACGTCGCCGGACTCGTCGATGAGCTCGCGCAGACGGTCCAGCGCCGGGTGCGCGAGTGAGAACCAGTGCCCGTCGGAGAGGAGCATCTTCTTGCGGCGCAGGCTCAGCGCGGTGAACAGGGCCGCGAACGGGATGCGGTGTCCGTCGATCGTGACGATGACGCCGAGCTCGAACCAGTCCGGATCCGTGCTCTCCACGGTGCTCACCGCGATCGCCGGCTCTCCGGTGAGCTCGCGGTACGCGGCGGCCGCGCCCGAGCGGGTGACGACGATGCCGTCGACCGCCTCGAGCGCGGGGAGCAGGCGGGAGGAGAACTCGGCCGCCTCGACGTCCTGCGCCGTGCCGCTCGCCGCGAAGGGGAGGTCGGTCGCCGCCTCCCACGCACGGGCGAGTTCGGCGCCGACGCGCTGTTCGAGGCCGGCGTCGCGGAGCGCCCCCGGGACGCTCGCGAAGGCGAACCTGCCGATTCCCGGATAGGCCCACTCCAACGTCCATGACACGTCGTCGCCGGGACGGAACACGATGTCCGCCGCGAGGTGGGGCGCGGCGGGTGCGGGCAGGCGCACGGCCCCCACCGGCTCGACGCGCTGCTCGCGCGCCAGGCGCGGGTAGATCTCCCGGAGGAACTCCTCGACCTCCGCCGCGGGTACGCGGATCGGGGTACGGGCCTCCAGGACGGCGCGCAGCGCGGAGCTCACCGGCACCTCGGCGAGGATCACTTCGACGCCGCCGTCCACGACGTCGAACGCGTAGAGGCCCGAGTGTCCGACGGCTCTCACCCGTTCCGGGTCGACGATCGTGCCGGCGAGCTCGATGCGCGGGGCGAGCAGGAGCCCTTCGCCGTCCGGCGCGACGGTGAGGGATGCCGCGACGGCGGAGGAGAGCGACACGCTGTCGTCGCGCCCGGGCGCGACGAGCGGGATGCCGAGCTCCGCCGCGCGGGCGAGGTGCCGCCAGACGAGGGGCGATTCGACGGTGTCGAGGGTGAGCCATTCCGACGAGGCGACGAACGGGCCGAGCGTCCGCAGCTCGCGCGCGATGCTGTGCAGCTCGGCGAACCACCGGGCCTGCTGCGGGTCGTATGGACCCCCGGGCCGGCGCAGGTGCTCCCACGACACGTCGCCCTTGACCCACTTTCCCGTCGTGGGGCTCCGCCGCAGCGGGCGCAGCCCCACCGAGAGGTCGTCGCCCGCCCGCAGCGTCGACGCCGTCACCGCCTCGGTGCGATGCGGCATCCACCCGGAGCTCTCACGTGGCGCGCGCCGGCGCAGCTGCACGCCGAGGGCCAGGGGTGTCGCGGCTCTGTCCTCCTCCGGTGCGGGGGCGAGATCACGCCACGTCGTCGCCCGACGGCGACCGCGTCCGGTCGATTCATGAGGCGTGGCGGGCACGCATCCATCCTCGCAGGCACTCCCGACGCAACGACGCGCACCCGCGTCGTTGCCGCGTCAACCATGTCAGCCGAGATATCCTCGGCGCTCGGGGGCCCGACACCGATGACGCATCCAGAGCCGGATGGCCACACGCCGTCGAACCCCGGCGTGCCCGCGGAACCCTCCCCGGCGGATGAGACGCGCATCCCGCTCGCGCGGCGCGTCGCCGCCTGGGTGAGCGTGATCGCCGTCGTCGCCGCAGGCGCGGGGGCACTCGCTGCCGCCGACCTCGCCACGGCTCCCGTCGCGGGCGGCGATGCGGCGCGCTTCGTGCCCGCCGACGGCGCGGCCGTGCTGGTCACGTCACTCGACGGGACGCGTGCGGTGCACGAGTCGGCGCGCGCCACCGGGCCCACGATGCTGCTCGATCTTCCGAGCCGCGCGGGTGCCGAGGTCTTCTCCGCGCTGCCCTCCGACGCGCTCGAAACCGTCCAGCTCTGGCGCGAGACGGTTACGCAGCTCGACACCGACCGTGCGCAGTCGAGCACCATCCACCTGCTCGACGACCGCGGGCTCTCCCTGCTCACGAGCCTCGGCGGCCCCGTCGGCTTCGTCTACTCGCCGTCCGCCGTGATCCTGCCCGCGGATGCCGCGCCCGGTGCGACCTGGGACGGCGAGGGCGATGCGATGCCGGGCGGCGTCCTGCGATACACGATCCACGGTGAGGTCGCGGCCGGCGAGGACGGATGCCTCGTCTCGACGACGGAGAGCCGGTACCTGAACCCGGAGACGGATGCGACGCTCCTGACGTTCTCCGAGACGGCGACCTGGTGCCCGGGGCGGGGCATCGTGAAGGCCGACGGCGACGTGTCGGGCGATCCGGTCGGGTTCTCGAGCGAGCCGCTGCCGGCCGCCTCCGAGCTCGACCGCCCGACACCGTCGATCACCCCGTTCGACCCGGCGTGGGGGGCGTCCGGCTGGGGTGCCCGCGACCTCTCGTTCCTCCTGTCCGACCCGGTGTACGGCGACTCTCCGCAGGGCACCCCCTTCGACGGTCTCGGCGCGAGGACGGCCAGTGGCGTGCTCGTGTCGTCCTTCGGCAGCCGGCTGGCCGCGTACGAGGTCGCGGACGCGGTCGCGACGCGCCGTTGGGTGGCCGCGCCGGGCGGCGACCTGCTGACCCTCACCGCCGTGGGCGACGTCGTGCTCGCGACCACGACGACCCGCGAGCTCGTCGCGTACGACGACCGGGGCGCGCGCCTGTGGGCCGCATCGTTCCCGGACGTCGTGGTCGCGGCACCTGCCGCCGCGCCGGACGGGGACCTGGTCGCGGCGAGCGTCGACGGCACCCTGCGCCGCCTCGACCTGGCGACGGGCGAGGAGCGCTGGGCCGTCGACCTGCGCACGGACGTCGACGCGGTGCCGTCCGTCGCCGACGGCCGCGTGGTGCTCGTCGACCGGGGCGGTGCGGTGCTCGCCCGGGAACTCGCGGACGGGTCCGAGGCGTGGCGCGCCGACGTGCCGCTCGCGGAGCGGGTGGCGAGCGGCGACGGCGTCGTCGTGGTGCAGCAGAGCGCCGGCGGGATCCGCGCGCTCGGTGCATCCGACGGCTCGACTCTCTGGCGCGGCGACCAGGACGGCGCCGGGCGGATGATCGCGGTCGCGGCCGGCCGCGTGGTCGCCCAGACGGATGAGGGCGTCCAGGCATGGGATCTCGATGGCCGCGAGCTGTGGAGCGCACCCGCCGGGGACTGGTTCGCGCTCAACGCGAAAGGCGCCGCCGTGATCGTCGGCGCGGGCGCGATCGAGCTGCGAGACCGTGACGGCGAGGTGCTCGAGCGGGTCACGCTCGCGCCACGCGCCCTGGGGGTCAGCCGGCTGCACGTGCCGACGACGGAGGGCATCCTCGTCGTGCAGTCGAACACGTCGGGTTTCGAGGTGGGCGGATGAGCGGGGGTCGCCGAGCACGCGACGTCGCGCGGCGGACGATCACCGAGTTCGTCGAGCGGGTCATCGTCGAGCCCGTCCGCGAGGGGCGCCTGCGCGACATCGACTGGCCGTTCGGCCTGCGCCCTGTCGTCATGATCGGGATCGTCGGATACGTCGTCGCAGCCGCGCTCGTGCTGTTCTCCGGACCGCTGCGCGAGCTCCTCCCGCTCGCGAGTCAGCCGGGGTCGACGATGCTCGTGCTCCCCCGGGCGATCGTGTGGGTCGTTCTCGCGCTCACCGCGCTCTCCACGACGCTCGCCGCCTCCGGGGCTCTGCACGCTCGGGCGTGGCTGCGGTGGCTCATGACGTCCTTCGTCGTGGTCATCATGCTCTTCACGACGGTTCCCGAGCAGGCCGATCTCCCGGTCGCCCGCATCGTGACGGTCGCCGCGTGCGCAGCACTCGTGGTGTTCGTCGCCGTGCGCGGACGCCGCGAGTACCGCTGGTGGGAGTTCGTCGTCGTGTCCGGACTCGTGTGGGGACCGCTCGCGGTCACGGCGACGGTGCTCACGGCACTCGACCGCGCAGCGGGGTTCGACTTCGTGCCGCTCCTGCTGAGCCTCATGCTCGCCGCCCTCGGCCAGCTCGCGATCCCCGCCGGCCTCGCCGCGGGCGCCGCTGTCGCGAGCTTCACCGTCTCGTCGGCGCTGTGGGGCGCACGCATCGTGCGGGAGGTGATCGGAGGCAGAGCGGTGCTCATCGTGCTCGCGCTGGTCGCGCTGTGGCGCACGATCGACGTCGCGCGCGACGCGGCCGGATTCCTCGAGCCGGAGCGGGCGGAGCAGCTGGGCGGGGCGGTGCTCCTTCTCGGCCTCATCTCCCTGTCGTGGTGGGCGCTCGCGCACGTGCGTCGTGGACGCGGCACGCCCTCGCCCGGCGTCATGGCCGAGCGAGTGAGCGGGGTCGCGCTGATCGTCGCCGCGTTCACGACGACGAGCGTGCCCGCGACGCCCTTGCTCGTCGTCGCACAGGTGCTGCTCGCCTTCGGGGCGCCCCCCGAGATCAGCGCCGTGCTGCTCGGCGTCGTCGATGAGGTGACGAGCACGACCGTCGTGTACACCGTGCGCGGTGCCGGCGGCGTCGTCCTGCTCGTGGTGGCCGTGGTGCAGGCGCGCCGAGGACGGCGCACGATGCCCGAGTTGCTGGCGGCGCTCGGCCTCGCGAGCGTGCTGCTGTCGCTCGTGGCGCTCGCCGACGTGCCGATCCTGTGGTCGGCGGATGCGCTCGCCTCACTCGGTGCCGTGCTCGCGCTCGGGGTGCTCGTCGTCCTGCTCGCACGACGGCGCCTGACGGGTGAGCGTGCGACGTCGGTGCTCATCGCGCTGCTCATGTCGGCGCTGTTCGCGTACCGGGACATCGTCACCGATCCGATCGCCTTCCTGCTCGGCTTCGCGGGCGGCGCGGTCGTGCTCTTCGGCTTCGCGTGGAACTTCCTCACCGGGCACAAGAGCGCCAACAAGGACTCCCCCGCCTACCCACGCCCGGCGCGTGTGCAGCTCCAGCTCGCGAACGGCGTCTTCGCGATCACGGTGCTCGCCTTCCTCGCGCTCGCACGCGACCCCGATGCCACGGTCGCGCTCGGCGAGTTCGCCGCGTTCGGCGGTCAGGCCTTCGGCGACCCCCTGGTGGCCTCCGGCCTCCTCCTCGCTCTCTGGGCGGCGTTGCGCGGACACGTGCTCGAGGACGCCGCCGAGGCTGAGGCGACGGACGGTCGCGAGGAGCCGCTCGAGCCGTCGGAAGCCCGCTGACCGGGCCGGTTCTCGCCCCGGTCGGGCTCCGCGCCGGCGCCGATCAGGACGCGCGGGCGATACGGGCCAGGACGCCGTGCACGAACGCGCCCGAGTCGTCGGTCGAGAACTCCTTGGCGAGCTCGACCGCCTCGTCGATCGCGACGGCGGCGGGCACCTCGTCGTTGTAGAGGAGCTCCCACACGCCGATGCGCAGCAGCGCGCGGTCGACCGCCGGCATCCGCGCGAGCGACCAGTCCTTCGCGAAGGTCGTGATCTGCTCGTCGATCTCCTCGCGGTTGTCGATCACGCCGTCGACGATCTCGCGGGCGTACAGCCACGACCCCTCGCGGGCGGGCTCGTTCGCCGCGCGACGCGCCTCGGCGGCGAGGATCGAGGCGAGGTCCTCACCGCGCACATCGCTCTGGAAGAGGATGTCGAGCGCGCGTTTGCGTGCCTTCGTGCGAGCGCTCATGGAAGCTCAGCGCCGCGCGTCAGTTGACGCGGCCGAGGTAGTCGCCCGTGCGGGTGTCGACCTTGACCTTGGTGCCGGTCTCGAGGAAGAGGGGCACCTGGATCTCGTAGCCGGTCTCGACGGTCGCGGGCTTGGTGCCGGCCGACGAGCGGTCGCCCTGCAGGCCCGGCTCGGTGTAGGTGATCTCCAGCACGACGGACGCCGGGAGGTCGATGTACAGCGGGTTGCCGTTGTTGAGCGCGATCGTGACCTGCTGGTTCTCCAGGAGGAAGTTCGCGGCGTCGCCCACGACGGAGGCCGGCACGTTGATCTGGTCGTAGTCGCTCGTATCCATGAACACGAAGCTGTCGCCGTCGTTGTAGAGGTACGTGAAGTCGCGGCGGTCGACGTTCTCGATGTCGACCTTGGCGCCGGCGTTGTACGTGCGGTCGACGACCTTGCCCGTCACGACGTTCTTCAGCTTCGTGCGGACGAACGCGCCGCCCTTGCCGGGCTTGACGTGCTGGAACTCGACGACGCTCCAGAGCTGCCCGTCGATGTTGAGGACGACGCCGTTCTTGATGTCTGCGGTCGATGCCATGGGATGAGGTGATCCGTTCGTGTGGGAAGTCTGCGCGCCGACCTGACGCGGCGCCGACGTTCGATTCTACGGGATGGCGCGGTGGGCGCCGGGATTCGGCGTCACGGGAGGAGCACCGCGTCGTAGCGTCAGCCGTCCGCCTGGCCGGTGATGATGTCGATGAGCCGGCCGACCGCGCTCGCATAGCCGGTGACGCCCTCGCCGATCACGTGCACGACCGCGACGTCGGCGACGTAGGAATGGTGTCGGAACGGCTCGCGGGCACGGACGTCGGAGATGTGGACCTCGGCGACCGGGAGGGCGACGCCGCTGAGCGCATCGCGCAGCACCACGGAGGTGTGGGTGAGGCCGCCGGGGTTGATGACGATGCCCGCGCAGTCCTCACGCGCCGCGTGGATCGCGTCGAGGAGGACGCCCTCGTGGTTGCTCTGCACCGCGCGCACCTCGAACCCGCGGGCGGCAGCGGCCTCCGCCGTGAGCCGCTCGACGTCCGCGAGCGTCGCGGTGCCGTAGATGCCGGGCTCCCGCGTGCCGAGGAGGTTGAGGTTGGGCCCGTTGACGAGGAGGAGGCGGCGCGGCGTTGTCACGCCCGTCACGCTACCAGCGACGGTCAGCCCACTTCCGCCGCGCGGCGCCGGGCGAGCTCGGCGGCGCGCTCCTTGTCCGGCACGCGGAGCTTCGTGAGGACGATCGACACGTAATTGGCGACCGTCTTGCTCGACACGCCGAGGCGCTCCGCGATCGCGGCGTTGGGCAGACCGAGCACGATCCCGGCGAGGACCTGACGCTCGCGATCGGTGAGCTCCGGGAACGCCGACGCGAGTCGCGCCCCGTGCAGGGCAGGCGCAGCCGCGGCGACCATGGCCTCCACGATGCGGCGGTCCTCCGAGGCGAGCCCCGACTCCCCCGGGCGGGGCGCCACATCCATCGTCGCGAGGGGAAGCCCCAGGTGCGTGACGGTCGTGCGCCACGGGACGGCGCCCGACGCCGGTCCCCGCTCGGCACGCGCCCACGGGTTCTGCTGACCCCAGCGGCGGAGGGTGACGTCCGCGGACCCGGTCGCGTCGGCGACGGCCGCGGCGATCTCGGCGGGGATGTCGGCGATGTCGAGCGTCGCGGCGAGCCTGCCGTTGAGCATCGCGACCGCGGAGGGCGTGTCCGCACGCCCGCGGAAGACGAGGATCCTCCCGACGCGTCGAGCCAGCGGCAGGATCAGCAGGGCGGCGAGAGCCACCGCCCCGGCGCCGATCCACGCGGGCCACGGGTCGGCGAGCCACAGGTGCGCGACGGAGAGGACGAGTGCGAAGACGGCGGCGAGGGCCGCGCCGGCGACGACGACGGCGACCCAGATCGCGAGGAGCCTGTCGACAAGCTCGGTGCGCGGCGCGTACAGACCCGCCACGAAGCCCACCCCTGGCAGAAGATAGGCCACCTGGACGACCGCCGCGAGCACGGGCCCGGCGGTCAGCGGACTGCCGGTGAGGGCGATGCTGACGCCGTCCGCGGGGACGACGACCGTCAGGAGCACGAGCACGCCCAGAAGAGGCCAGCGCACCGCCTCGCGCTCATCCGCACTCGAGCGGCGCATGTAGCGATAGCCCTGGCCGCCCACCGCGAGGGCGACGAGGACGACCGCGATCGGCAGCGGCCAGAGCGCCCGCGCGGACACGTCCGGTCCCGCGACGGCGGACGCCGCGAACAGGAGCGTCGCGACCCCGGCCGCGATCGCCGTCCACCGCGGCACGAAGCGGCCGTTGGGGTAGAGGGCGAGGAGGAAGGCGAGCGCCGTCGCGAACACCACAGACGCCGGTGTGGCCGCGCGGGAGTCCTCGCGCGGCCACACCATGTCCGCCAGCTGCGCGACGATGAGTGCGACGGACAGCCCCAGCATCCATGCCCCTCCCGTGCCCGTTCGCATGAGGGCTACTGTGCCACTTCCGCCGGCGCGCGCCTACGGCGTCGCGCGCCGACGAGCAGGGCGGCCCCGATGACGGCCAGGCCGATGACGATGACGGGGACGCCACCGACGTTCGCCGCCCATCCCGCCAGGGGCACGAGCGCCGTGAGGACGGCCGTGACCGCGACGCCCCACCCGAACGCCTGCGCCCGCAGTCCCCGCACGGCGAACGCGAGGAACCAGACCGCGAAGGCGAGGGCGCTGGCGATCGCCGCCGCGGAGGTGGTGAGGTAGGCGCCCTGCAGGACGGCGCGCCCGATGGCCGGGTCTCCCCCGGCCGCCGCGCCGATGGCGGTGGCGTTGACCCCGCGTCGGGCGAGGTTCGTCGCGCCCGCCAGCAGCCACCCGCCGATGCCGATCCCGGCGATCGTGTTCATCGCGGTGCGCCACAGGGCGTCGGAAGCCCCGGGAAGCCGGGTCAGGGATGTCCCGGCGGCGAAGAAGCCCAGATAGGCGACGGCCACGACCGTGAACGTCGTCGCACCCGCCAGGCCGAACCAGAAGTTGTCACCGGCGTGCGCGGGATCCGGGTACGCCGGCTCCTGCAGCACCGGCCCGATCCCCAGGACGAGGAACTGGACCGCGTGCGCGAGGGCCGCGACGAGCGCCGCACGACCGGCGAACTGCGAGGTCGGAGTCATGATGTCCTTTCCGTGCCGCACCTGTCGGCGGCGACGACGGAAAGCTACGTCCGGACCTTCCCGGAAGGTTCGGGAGATCTCCCGCGCGGGCCGTCCGGCCCGCGGATCCTCTACCCCGCGACCTCCTGGTACGCGGCGAACAGGAGCGATTCGTCCGGCGCCTGGAGCACGGTGGGACGCGCGATGTCGTCGAGCACGATGAAGCGCAGCATGCCGGCGCGGCTCTTCTTGTCGCGCTGCATCGTCGCGAGCAGCTGCGGCCACGCACCGGCGCGGTACGACAGGGGCAGGCCGAGCGCCTCGAGCACGTCCCGATGACGCTGGGCGGCGGCATCCGGGAGCCGTCCCGCGAGTCGCGACAGCTCGGCCGCGAACACCATGCCGATCGAGATGGCCGCGCCGTGGCGCCACTGGTACCGCTCGGCGTGCTCGATCGCGTGCCCGAGGGTGTGCCCGTAGTTGAGGATCTCGCGCAGACCCGCCTCGCGGAAGTCCTCGCTCACGACGCGCGCCTTCATCTCGATCGCGAGCTCGACCGTGCGCCGGAACTCCGCCGAGCGCGGGTCCACCACCTTGTCGGGGTCGGCCTGGATGAGGTCGAGGATCTCGGGCGCCCAGATGAAGCCGGCCTTGGCGACCTCGGTGTAGCCGGCCACGAGCTCGTTGCGGCTGAGGCCGTCGAGCAGCTCGAGGTCGCACAGCACGGCATGGGGCGCCCAGAACGCCCCGACGAGGTTCTTCCCCTCCGCGGTGTTGATGCCGGTCTTGCCGCCCACGGCGGCGTCGACCATGCCGAGCACCGTGGTGGGGACCTGGACGACGGCGACGCCGCGCAGCCACGTGGCCGCGACGAAGCCGGCGAGGTCGGTCACGGCGCCCCCGCCGAAGCCGACGACGGCGTCCGTGCGGGTGAAGTCGGACTGCCCCATGATCTGCCAGCAGAACGCCGCCACTTCGACGCGCTTGCCCGCCTCCGCGTCGGGGATCTCGGCGAGGAGCACCTCACGGTCGCCGAGGAGCTGCCCGCGCAGCTGTTCGGCCTGTTCCCGCAGGGTGGGTGGGTGCACGACCAGGAGCTTGCGCGCGGCGGCGGGGATGAGCTCCCCGAGCGACGAGAGGATGCCTCGCCCGACGCGGATGTCGTAGGTGGACGTCCCGGTCACGGAGATCGTCGTGGTGTCGCTCATTCCTGCTCCTGTCCGTTGCGCGCGGTGTCCGTCTGCGCCCATGCGACGATCGCGTCGACGACGTCCTGCAGCGGACCGCGGGACGTGTCGAAGACGACGTCGGCGACCTCGTCGTACACGGGGCGGCGCTCCTCGGCGATGCGCGTCCAGCGCTCCATGGGGTCCTCCCCCGCCAGCAGCGGGCGTCCGCCGTCGCCCAGACGCCCGCGCACGACGCGGGGATCGACCGTCAGCAGGACGACGCGATGGTCGGCGAGCGAGGCGCGGGTGGTGGGGTCGAGCACCGCGCCGCCGCCGAGGGCGACGACGCCGCCGTGGGCCAGCGCCGCCCGCACGGCGTCCCGCTCGAGCGCACGGAAGTGCGCCTCGCCGTGCGCCGCGAAGATCTCCGGAATGGGCCCGTGCGCGGCGGCGACCGCCTTGTCGGTGTCGGTGAAGGGCACGCCCAGGCGCTTCGCGACCTTGCGCCCGATGCTCGTCTTTCCGGCGCCCATGGGGCCGACGAAGACGAGGGCCGCGGAGCGTGCGCTGTCGGCGGAGGGCGCGTCAGCCGGCGAGGTCATGCTCGATGAGCGCCGCTTCGGATGCCGGTGCGGTGCGCAGCGTCTCGGGGATCGCCGCGAGGTACGCGTCCAGGTTGCGGCGCGTCTCGCCGATGCTGTCGCCGCCGAACTTCTCCAGCACCGACTCGGCCAGCACGATCGCGACCATGGCCTCGGCGACGACGCCCGCGGCGGGCACGGCGCACACGTCGGAGCGCTGATGATGGGCGGAGGCGGTGTCGCCCGTCGCGGTGTCGACGGTGCGCAGCGCGTGCGGGACGGTGGCGATCGGCTTCATGCCGGCGCGCACGCGCAGCACGGTGCCCGTCGACATCCCGCCCTCTGTGCCGCCGGCGCGGTCGCTGCCGCGGGTGATGCCGTCGGGCGAGGCGAACAGCTCGTCGTGCGCGGCGGAGCCGCGGCGGCGCGTCGTCTCGAAGCCGTCGCCGACCTCGACGCCCTTGATGGCCTGGATGCTCATGATCGCCTGCGCGAGCTTGCCGTCGAGGCGGCGGTCCCAGTGCACGTGGGATCCGAGACCGGGAGGCAGCCCGTAGGCGAGCACCTCGACGATGCCGCCGAGCGTGTCGCCGTCCTTGCGGGCGGCGTCGACCTCGGCGACCATGAGCGCCGACGTCGAGGGGTCGAAGCAGCGCAGCGGGTCCGCATCCAGCGCCGCGACGTCGTCGGGCGTCGGCAGCGGAGCGCCTTCCGGCACCTGCACCGGCCCGATCGAGAGCGTGTGGCTCACGAGCCGGATGCCGAGCTCGCCGAGGAACGCACGGGCGAGCGCGCCCAGCGCGACCCGGGCCGCCGTCTCGCGGGCGCTCGCCCGCTCGAGGATCGGCCGCGCCTCGTCGAAGGCGTACTTCTGCATGCCGACGAGGTCGGCGTGCCCGGGACGCGGCCGCGTGAGCGGCGCCCCGCGGCCGCGGGATCTCTCGGTGAGCTCCACGGGCTCGGCGCTCATGACCTCGACCCACTTGGGCCACTCGGTGTTCCCGATGCGCACGGCGATGGGGCTGCCGAGCGAGAGGCCGTGGCGGACGCCGGCGGAGAGGGTGAGCTCATCCTCCTCGAACTTCATGCGCGAGCCGCGGCCGTAGCCGAGCTTGCGACGCGCGAGATCGGCGCGGATCCCGTCGAGCGAGATGGGCACGCCCGACGGCAGGCCCTCCATGATGGCGATGAGCTCGGGGCCGTGCGATTCCCCGGCGGTGAGCACTCGAAGCATCCGACCATTCTCCCATGTCCGGGAGGGGCCGACCGCTCACATGACGGCGGCGCGCATCGCCGCGAGGATCCGCTCCTCACCCGGCAGCGGCGCCTCCGCATTGCCCGTCGCGAAGAGCCGCACCTGCAGCACGGCCTGGTGCAGCAGCATCCCGAGGCCGTTGACGGCCGGGTGCCCCGCGCGCTCCCACGCGGCGGCCAGGGCCGTCGGCCAGTGCCCGTACACGACGTCGTAGAGCAGGCCCCCGGTGGCCGCGAGCGTGTCCGCCGCCTCCTCCGCGACGGCCGCTCCTCCGGGAAGCGTCGTGATCGTCAGCTCCGCCGCAGCGTGGGTCGGCGCGTCGAGCGGCGTGGCGCCGACCTGCACGCCGAGGCGCGTGCCGAGCTCGCGCAGCGGGACGACGGCCTCGGCGCGGCGGGCGACGGCGTCGATGTGGCGGGCGCCGAGCTCTGCCAGGGCCACGAGGGCGGATGTCGCGGTCGCGCCGGCGCCGACGATACGGGCGCGGGAGAGGTCGCCGACGCCGTGCTCGCGCAGATCCCGGACCAGGCCGCCCACGTCGGTGTTGAACCCGAGCGGACCGTCCTCGACGCCGACCAGGAGGGTGTTGACGGCGCCGGTCAGCTCCGAGTGGCGGTCGCGCTGGACCGACGCCGCGAACGCCGCGCCCTTGAGTGGGTACGTGAGCGAGAGGCCGCGGAAGGACGGGTCGAGGGAGGCGAGCTGGCGTGCGAACTCGTCGAGTGTCACCTGGCGGCGACCATAGGACCAGGGCATGCCGAGTTCGGAATATGCGGCGGCATGCAGCTCGGGCGAGCGGCTGTGCTCGATGGGATCGCCCCACACCTCGAGCGCGTCACCGTACGGGTGGGCGGTCAGCATCCGGAGTCGGGGTTCGCCTTGCACCAGTTCTGCCACTGGCGCACCGCCTTGTTGTGCTCCGACAGGGTCTTGGTGAAGACCGTCTCGCCCGTGTCGAGGTTGACCGTCACGAAGTACAGCCACGGCCCGTCGGCCGGGTGCATCGCCGCGTCGATCGCGACGGCGCCCGGATTCGAGATCGGGCCGACCGGCAGGCCGGGATGCTTGTACGTGTTCCAGAGGTTGTCGTCCGCGAGGGCTTCCGCGGAGGAGCTGACGGTGCCGTCGTGCATCTCGCGGTACCCGTACTGGGCCGTCGAGTCCATCTGGAGCAGGCCGAACGTCTCCTGGTTGTTCGGATTCATGCGGTTCTCGATGACCGTGGAGACCTTGTAGAAGTCGTCCTCGAAGCGCGCCTCGCGCTGGATGATCGACGCGATGGTGAGCACGCGCTGTCGGTCGGCGACCGGCACGCCCGCGTCATCGAGGGCTTTGATGGTCTGGTCGACCATCTTCTGGATGACCTGCGTGGCCGTCACACCCGGATCGAACGTGTACATCGCCGGGAAGAGCCATCCCTCCAGCGAGTTCGCCGCGACCCCGTAATCGGAGGGCTTGGCGACGGCGGCCTGGAAGTCCTCGATCGGGATCGAGAGACTGTCGGCGAGGATCGGGAGCATCTGGTCAACGGTGAGGCCCTCACGTAGCAGCGCGGAGTTCTCCAGCTTGTTGTCGTCGTTCTTGAGCGCCTCGAGCGCGTCGGCGGCCGTCATCTGCAGCTGCAGCTTGTAGACCCCCGGGTAGAACGTGGGGTTCTGCTTCGTCTTGATGAGCATGTCGTAGAACGCGCTGCTCGTCTTGGTGACGCCCGCTTCGAAGAGCGTCCGCGAGATCGTCGTGGGCACGTCGCCCTCGGCGATCGTCACCATCACCTCGCCGTGGGCCAGGCCCGGCTCGAAGTCCTTCGGCTCCTCCCAGCCCATCACCTCGCGGATCTTGCTCTCGTACGTGTTCCACACCCACACGCCGCCGCCGACGACGCCGCCGATGAGGACGAGCACGATGCCCAGGGCGATCCACCCGCCGATGTGGCGCTTCTTCTTCGGCGGCTCGTGGGACCCGCCCCCGGAGCCGGCCTCGGTGAACAGATCGTCGAGGGTGGGAGGGGTGGACACGGGCTTGGCCGGGCCGGGCGCGGAGCCGCGCAGGGGGCCGGCGGCCGATGCGGTCGCGTCGGGCGCGTCCGCGGGCACGATGTCGGGCATCGGCGCCGCCGCGGTCACGGGGACGGGCATCGCCTGCGTGGGCGGGAGGCTCCGCGCCGCGTCCGCCGCGGGACGCGGAGGGACAGGCGGGGCCGGCGGGGCGTCGGACGCGGTCGGGACGGATCCGGTGCGCGCCGCGGCCTCCCGCGCCGCACGGCGGGAGACGGGGGCGGCGCCGGCCTCACCCGCGCCGTCGCGGGCAGGCTCGACGGGACGATCGCCGCGCGCCTCGTCGGAGGGCGCGGTGGACGGCGCCACGGAGGGCGCGGTGGACGGCGCCACGGAGGGCGCGTCGCGACGGCGCGGATCCGGCAGCTTTGCGAACAGATCGGCGAACGGATCGTCGGACGAGGACGATGAGTCGGGCATCAGGTCTCGGATTCCTGGGTCTTGAGCACAGTCTCGCCGGGGGCGCGTCCCTGGCGCTTTTCCACATCGAGCGCCTGCTGCAGCAGGACGACCGCGGCGGCTTGATCGACGATCCTACGCGACGAACGCTGAGATCTGCCGGAATCCCGCAGGGCGGCGTGCGCCGACACGGTGCTCAGCCTCTCGTCGACCAGACGCACCGGCAGAGCGGATGCCGCGGCGACGGCCTCCGCGAACGAGCGTGCGTCCTGCGTGGAGGGCGTGTCCTCGCCGCGGAGGTTGACGGGAAGCCCCACGACGATCTCGATCGCGTCGTACTCGGTCGCGAGGGCCACGATGCGCGCGACGGGGTCGCCCTCGCGCCGCTGCACGGTCTCGACCGGCGTCGCGAGCAGGCCGTCGGGATCGCTCTTGGCGACCCCGATGCGGGCCTGGCCCACGTCGACGCCGAGGCGGGGCCCGCGACGGAACCCGGTGTCGCCCTGCTCGGGAGCCGTCACGCGCTCTGCGCCGCCAGGGCCGCGCGGACCGCGCTCAGCGCGGCCGGGATCGCGGAGACATCCGCTCCCCCGCCCTGCGCGACGTCGTCGCGTCCGCCGCCGCCTCCGCCGAGTGCGCCGGCGGCGGCCTTGGCGAGCGGACCGGCCTTGGCGCCGGCCGCGCGAGCCGCTTCGCTCGTGGCGGCGATCACGACGGGGCGCCCGTTGACCTCGGCCGCGAGGGCCACGACGGCCGGCGCGGAGCCGAGCCGGTCGCGCACGGAGAGCACCAGGGTGCGCAGGTCGTCTGCCGATCCGACCGTGCCGATGGAGTCGGCGACGAGCGTGTACGGCCCCTCCTGCGTCGCGGCGGCGGCGAGGGCAGGCGCCTTCTCGGTGAGCGCGCGGGACTCGAGGCTCGCGATCTTCTTCTCCGCGGCCTTGAGGTTGGCGGCGAGCTCGGCGATGCGGGCCGTGAGCTGGTCGCGCGGCGTCTTGAGCGTCGTGGTGAGCTCCGACACGATGGCGCGCTCGGCGGCGAGCGAGCGGAACGCGTCGAGTCCGACGAGCGACTCGATGCGGCGGTTCGAGGCGCCGACCGACGACTCGCCGATCAGCGAGATGAGCCCCACCTCGGCGCTCGAGGACACGTGGGTGCCTGCGCACAGCTCACGCGACCACGGGCCGCCGATGTCGACCATGCGGACGACGTCGCCGTACTTCTCTCCGAAGAGGGCCATCGCGCCCGCCGCCTTGGCCTCGTCGAGACTCACGATGCGGGTCTCGACGGGCAGGTTGTCGCGGATGGCGTTGTTCGCGATCTCCTCGATCTCGGTCTTCGTCTCGGGCGACAGCGCCTGACCCCAGGAGAAGTCGAACCGCAGGTAGCCCGCGCGGTTGAGCGAGCCCGCCTGCGTCGCCGACTTGCCCAGCGTGTCGCGCAGGGCGGCGTGGACGAGGTGCGTGGCGGAGTGCGCCTGACGCGCCGCGCGACGGTTCACGGCGTCGACGACGGAGGTCGCGGCGGCGCCGACGGCGACCTCGCCGCTGGTGACCTCGACGGTGTGGGCGATGAGGCCTGGCACCGGCTTCTGCACGTCGATGACGTCGAGCTCGTAGCCGGGGCCGATGATGACGCCCTTGTCGGCGACCTGGCCGCCCGACTCGGCGTACAGCGCCGTCTCGGCGAGGAAGACCTCGGCGATCTGCCCCTGGGCGGCGCGGTCGGCGGGCTGGCCGTCCACGAGGATGCCGAGCACGGACGACTCGGTCTCGAGGTCCGTGTAGCCGGTGAAGACCGTCTCGCCCTTGGCGCGGAACTCGCGGTAGACGCTCGTGTCGGCGAGCTGGCGCTTGCGCGACTTGGCGTCCGCCTTGGCACGCGTGCGCTGCTCGTGCATGAGCGCGTCGAACGCCGCACGGTCCACCGTGAGCCCGGCCTCCTCCGCGATCTCCACAGTGAGGTCGATCGGGAACCCGTATGTGTCGTGCAGCAGGAACGCCTCGGAGCCGGCGATGGCCGTGCCGCCCGAGCGCTTGGTCTCGGCGACCGACTCGTCGAGGATGCTGGAGCCCGCCGCGAGGGTGCGCAGGAACGTCTGCTCCTCGGCGAGGGCGTACTGCGAGATGCGCGCCCAGTCCGTCTCGACCACGGGATACGTCTCCTTCATGGCGTCGCGGGAGACCGCGAACAGCTCCGCGAACGTCGGGCCGTCGACGCCAAGCAGCCGCATCGAGCGGATCGTGCGGCGCATGAGACGGCGCAGGATGTAGCCGCGGCCCTCATTGGACGGCGTCACGCCGTCGGAGAGCAGCATGAGCGACGAGCGCACGTGGTCGGCGACGATGCGGAAGCGCACGTCGTCCTCGTGGTCGGCGCCGTACGTGCGGCCGGACAGCTCGACGGCCTTGTCGAGGACCGGGCGCACCTGGTCGGTCTCGTACATGTTGTCGACGCCCTGCTTGATGAACGCGATGCGCTCCAGGCCCATGCCGGTGTCGATGTTCTTGGCGGGGAGCTCCCCGACGATGTCGAAGTCGTATTTCGAGCGCACGTTCGTGATCTCGTACTGCATGAACACGAGGTTCCAGATCTCGACGTAGCGGTCGTCGTCGGTCGCGGGACCGCCGTCGATGCCGTACGCGGGACCGCGGTCGAAGAAGATCTCCGAGCAGGGGCCGGCGGGACCGGGCAGACCCGTGCTCCAGTAGTTCGTGTCCTTGCCGAGGCGCTGGATGCGCTCGACGGGCAGACCGGCGATGCGCTGCCACAGCTCGAACGCCTCGTCGTCCTCCTCGTAGACGGTGACCCACAGGTCCGCGGGGTCGAACGCGAGGCCGCCGTCCTCGGCGGAGGAGGTGAGCAGCTCCCACGCGTAGCGGATCGCGCCCTCCTTGAAGTAGTCGCCGAACGACCAGTTGCCGAGCATCTGGAAGAAGGTGCCGTGACGCGGCGTCTTGCCGACCTCTTCGATGTCGTTCGTGCGCAGGCACTTCTGGACGTCCGCGGCCCGCGGGTACGGCGGCGGCACGTCGCCGCTGAGATACGGGATGAACGGAACCATTCCGGCCACCGTGAACAGCAGCGCGGGGTCGTCGGTGACCAGCGATGCGGACGGCACGATGACGTGGTCCTTCTTCTCGAAATAGTCGAGGAAGCGCTGGGCGATCTCGGCGGTCTTCATTCAATTCCTCGCAGTCGGCCCGGGATGGGGCAGGGTGTGTCGAGTGGGCGCGGTGCGGCCGGCCCGTTCGGGCGGGATGCGGCGGCGCCGGGGTCAGGAGTCGGAGGCGGCGGACTTCACGGCGTCCGCGGCCGAGGCGGCTGCGTTCTTGACGTCGTCCACGGTGGCGCTGAAACGGCGCTCCTGCTCGTGGTAGGCATCCGTCAAGCGGTCGGTGAACTCGCTGATGCGCGCGTCCACGTCGGACAGCAGCTCGTGACCGCGCGGGTCCTTGTTGAGCAGGTGGGCGGCGACGAAACCGCCTGCGATGCCGAGCACGAACCAGAACAGGTTCCTCATGTCACCACTTCTCCTCGCATGTGGCCGCCGAGCGCGGCACCCGCTCCATCGTAGGCGGAAACGCACGCGCACGTCCGGGTATGCCCCGAGTCCGGGGACGACGGAGGGCGCCGGGGAATCCCCCGACGCCCTCCGACAACGTGATCAGCGCGCGGCGTAGTACTCGACGACGAGCTGCACGTCACACGTGACGGGCACCTCGGCGCGCTTGGGACGACGCACGAGACGGGCCTGGAGCTTGTCGAGCTCGACCTCGAGGTAGCCCGGGACCGGGGGCAGGACCTCGGCGTGACCGCCGGCGGCTGCGACCTGGAAGGGCTCGAGGCCTTCGCTCTTGGGCTTGACGTGGATGAGCTGACCCGGCTTCACGCGGAAGGACGGGCGGTCGACGGTCTGGCCGTCCACGAGGATGTGGCGGTGCACGACGAGCTGGCGGGCCTGCGCCGTGGTGCGGGCGAAGCCGGCGCGCAGGACGAGCGCGTCGAGGCGCATCTCGAGCTGCTCGACGAGGTTCTCACCCGTCAGGCCGTCCTTGCGGCGGGCCTCGTTGAACTGGATGCGCAGCTGCTTCTCGCGGATGCCGTACTGCTCGCGCAGACGCTGCTTCTCACGCAGACGGACGGCGTAGTCGCTGTCGGCCTTGCGCTTGGTGCGGCCGTGCTCGCCGGGCCCGTAGGGGCGCTTCTCGAGGTAGCGGGCGGCCTTGGGGGTCAGTGCGACGCCGAGGGCGCGCGACAGGCGGACCTTGCGGCGGTCCTGGGACTTCGTTGCCACGAAGTGTTCCTTCCGATGACGTGGACGTGTCTTTCACGACTCACGGACGTATCTCCGTCTCTTCGCCCTGTCCGGACTGCACGCCGGGGCATGCCGGCAGGTCGGTGAAGAAGAGAGGGGATGCCCGAAAACCCGGTTTCGAGCCGGTCAAGTCTATCAGAACGCCGGATCCGCGCCGACGGCCGCCGCAGGCCCGGTGTCGGGGCCCTGTCGCGACGGTGCAGGGCCGGTGGATGTCGTCTCACGCACGGACGCGTGTCCCACAAACGGCGACCTGGCGCGTCCCGAACCCACCACAACCGGGACACGCACCGATGCGGCGCGGAGACCACCACCGCGTGCCCCACAAACGGCGACCTGGTGCGACGCGGGCCCACCACAACCGGGACACGCACCGATACGGCGCGGAGACCACCACCGCGTGTCCCACAAACGGCGACCTGGTGCGACGCGGGCCCACCACAACCGGGACACGCACCGATGCGGCGCGGAGACCACCACCGCGTGTCCCACAAACGGCGACCTGGTGCGACGCGGGCCCACCACAACCGGGACACGTGCCGGCGCGGCCGGGGACCACGCCGGACCCGTGTCGTCGCGGCGCCGCAGGGCCGGGTGCGCGGCCGCGACCGGCCCCCGACACGAGGACGAAGCCGAGTCCTCTGCCGGCGGAGGCGCCGCGACCGTGCACCCGACGAGGAGCACGCGTGGCGCCCCACCCCGAGAGTGTCGGGACGGCGGATGTCGTCTCAGCCCTTGCCGTCGACGATGCGGCGGATCTTCTCCAGGCGCGCCTGGACGTCGCGCTCGGCCCCGTGGCTGGTCGGCTCGTAGTAGCGCTTCCCGCGCAGCTCGTCGGGAAGGTACTGCTGCGCCACGACGCCGATCTCGCTGTCGTGCGGGTAGACGTACCCCTTGCCGTGACCCAGCCGCTTCGCGCCGGGATAGTGCGCATCGCGCAGATGGACCGGCACGCGTCCCATCCGCCCCGCCCGGACATCCTCCTGTGCACGATTGATCGCGACGTAGGCGGCGTTCGACTTCGCCGCCGTCGCCAGATACACCGTCGCCTCCGCCAGCGGGATGCGCCCCTCGGGCATGCCGATGAACGCGACCGCGTCCGCCGCAGCCACCGCGATCTGGAGGCCCTGCGGGTCGGCCAGCCCGATGTCCTCGGCGGCGGAGATGACCAGGCGGCGGGCGATGAACCGCGGGTCCTCCCCCGCCTCGATCATGCGGGCGAGGTAGTGGATGGCGGCATCCGGATCGGAGCCGCGGATCGACTTGATGAACGCGCTGATGACGTCGTAGTGCTCGTCGCCCTGCCGGTCGTACCGGAGCAAGGCGCGGTCGACGGCCTGCGCGACGTGCTCGGCCGTGATCGCCGGCGCCTCGTCGCCCTCCGCGACGGGAAGCGACGCGGCGGCCTCGAGCGCCGTCAGCGCGCGTCGCGCATCTCCCGACGCCAGGCGGATGAGGGCCGCGCGCGCCTCCGGCTCCAGCGTCACCTCGCCGGCCAGCCCGCGGGCATCGGTAACGGCGCGGTCGATGAGCAGGCCGAGGTCCTCATCGCTGAGCGGACGCAGCGTCAGCAGGAGCGAGCGCGACAGCAGCGGGGAGATGACCGAGAACGACGGGTTCTCGGTGGTCGCCGCGATGAGCACGACCCAGCCGTTCTCGACGCCCG
>Ga0182749_1001256_pt1 | contig 20407 bp, 16 predicted proteins | sample eDN3rd37CKraftMG_FD_128875 | JGI IMG/M metagenome (GOLD analysis project Ga0182749, IMG submission 128875) | Enriched Miracle-Growth compost microbial communities from Emeryville, California, USA - eDNA 3rd pass 37_C Kraft MG (version 2) (version 2) ...
CCGAACCGCTCCGCGCCCACCTTCGTCAGCGCCGCCGTCAGCGTCGTCTTGCCGTGATCCACGTGGCCGATCGTGCCCACGTTCACATGCGGCTTGGTACGTTCGAATTTGCCCTTGGCCATGCGATTGAAACCCTTGTTGCTAGGCTGAAGTTGAAGAACCCGGACAGATGGGGACGATCCGCTAAAAAACCGATGACGCGCAAACGTGCCGCTGATCAGTGGTGCTCACGAGTGGAATCGAACCACCGACCTCCTCCTTACCAAGGAGGTGCTCTACCGACTGAGCTACGTGAGCGGGTATTCCGTGAAGTCATCCATGACCGCAAGTACCAGCCCGGCATCCATCCCGGGCATTCCAGACAACTCAAAAACCAGTTGGTGCCCGCAGCAGTTCAAGTGGAGCGGGAGACGGGAATCGAACCCGCACAATCAGCTTGGAAGGCTGAGGTTCTACCATTGAACTACTCCCGCGCCGGAACGAACCTGCTTGGGTGAAGCACCGTCGATCGATGAGCTGATCGCCGGTTGGAAACTGGTGGAGGGAGGTGGATTCGAACCACCGAAGGCGTAAGCCAGCAGATTTACAGTCTGCCCCCGTTGGCCGCTTGGGTATCCCTCCGAAATTCTTTGTCTCGATCCTGCGCTCCGGTCGGTGGATGACTCCGGGCATCCTGCCCTTCGCCCTTCGGGTCGTATCGCTTCGCGATACGTTCAAATTCGCTCCCGGCGAATTTGTCGAACCACCGAAGGCGTAAGCCGGCAGATTTACAGTCCGCCCCGTTGGCCGCTTGGGTATCCCTCCGGAATCTGGAAACGTGCTGCCGAATGCTTGCCAGCCGGAGCCGGATGGCGCGAGACTCGTGCCTCGAAGCCGCTTCGGTCCGCGCCGCTTTCGCGTCGCGGCGACCGCTCATCGTCCTCCAGCACGGAGCCGCATATTGTCCGGCGCGCCGCGTCAGACTGTCAAGGCTGAAGGATCCGACAAACACACTGGAAACAGCGCCCTGCAGGGCGAAGCTGCACGCTGGAGCACGTCCCCGCGCCGTCCGCCCGACCAGGGCGACGGCGAGGAAGCACGGGCGACTGTCCTCGCCGCGGCGCACAGCCCGCATGCCCCCAGGTGTGACCGCCATCGCGTCATCCCAGCCGCCGCCTGCGTAGGCTCGCAGCAGATTCGGCGTGAGCACAGGGGGCAATCGCCATGCGTCCGGCATTCTGGCTGCCGATGGGACTCGCCTTGGCCGCAAGCGCTGCGGCCAACGAAGTCACGGTTCAGAACGACTCGCTGACCGACGGCGGCTCGGGCACGATCCAGGCTGGCTTCGCGCCCGGCGAGAAGGCGGCGGCGTGGCTGACCTCGCCCTGCAACGGCAACGTCGTCGCCGTCCAGATCTTCTGGCGCTCGCTGTTCGGGGTCGCCCCGCAGGCGATCGAGGACTCGATCGACATCTACCGATCCGGCACGTTTCCGGTTCCCGGCGCCCTCGCCCAGGAAATCGGCGGTCCCGTGCTGACCGACGGCGTGCTCAATGAATACCGCTATCTGGACGAGAACAACACGATTCCGTTGCTCGTTCCCGTGGTCCAGAACGAGACCTTCGTCGTCGCGCTGACCTTCTCCGAAGCGCCCGACCCGACGGTGGGCCCCAGCGTGGTCGACGACCAGGGCGGCATCGAGCCGAACCGCAACGCGATCTACGCCTCGCTCGGCGGCGGCCAGTTCATGTGGTTCTCGAACACCTCGCTGGGCGTGGACGGCGACTGGGTCATCCGCGCCGTGGTCGATTGCCAGTCCGCATCGAGCGAAGCCGATGTCGGCGTCGCCATGTCGGCCGACCCGCCGCAGTACACGGCCGGCGAACCCCTGACCTACACCATCACCGTCCACAACGCCGGTCCCGGCCCGGCCAGCAGTACGACCATCGTCGACGCCTTCCCCGGCGCCTACGTCGGGGCGAGCTGGACCTGCGCGCCCTCGAGTGGCGCGAGCTGCGCCGCCAACGGCAGCGGCACCATCGCCGACACAGCGAATCTCCCGCCGGGCTCCGAAGTCGTGTACACGGTCACCGGCACCGTCGCGCCCGGAACCACCGGCACGCTGACCAACTCGGCAACGGCCGTGGTCGGCCCGCCGGCCAGCGATCCCGACACGAGCGACAACACGGCTGTGGTGGACTCCGATCCCGCCCCCGCGGACGACGAGATCTTTGCCGACGGCTTCGATGCCGCCGGTTGACGGCGGCGCGGCGGCTCAGGCGCGCAGATACGCCTGCAGGCGCTCGAACTGTTCCTGCCAGAACGCTTTGGCCTTCTGCACGGACGCGGCGTCGGGGAGCTTCATCGTGTCGACGACGATCTGGCACTTGTCCGGGCCGTTGTCAGTGAAGCGGATGTCCAGCCGGGTGCCGTCCGGCCAGCGCGCACGGATGTTCCGGCCGGCATTGAGCTTGGTGAACTGCAGGCCCGGCGCGTCGAGCCAGTTGCCGCGCAGGCCCTCGTCCGCCCAGGCTGCGAAGGCAGCGAACAGCGGCACGCGCAGCGTGCGCGACAGCGTCGCCTGGAAATCGCCCGCGCTGGTTTCGTGCTTCTCGCGCAGGCCGCGCGCGCGCTCGTAGCCGACGCTGACCATCTGGCCCCACCAGCCGGCCGAATCGGGCAGCGACTGCATGGCGAGCTCCCAGATGCGCTGGTGATCCAGCCGGCGAGCCGCCGCGCCCGCTGCGTCGAGCAGGGCGAGCCATTCGTTCCAGTCCTTGCCCGTCGCAGCGCGGATCGCCTCGTCGCCGCAGGGGAATAGCGAGACGTCGATGACAGGCGGCGCGGAGAGCCTTCGCGCGGTCGCTTTGCGTCGCGGCGCGGCCGCTTCGCGCGCGGCGCGCCGTTTCGTCTTCACCGTGATGCCGGGTCTGCCGGCTGTGCCCGGACGGCGCTTGCGCGCAACGCCCTTCCGAGCCGTCCGCTTCGTCGCAGCGGATTTCGCGGCGCGCCGGCCCGGCGCCTTCTTCGCCCGCGTCTTTTTCGCGACCGTCTTGCGCACCGGCCGCGTTTTCGCCGTGCGCTTTCGGGTCGCCGCGCCTTTTTTTGCTGCGGCCCGCTTCCGCGTCGCGCTCCGCTTTTTTGCCGCCTTGCGCCGTGTCGAGCTCGCCATGACGTGTCTCCGCCGTGGAATGCGATGCCCACGGCACCGGCCGAGTCTTGCGCCGTGCGCCGGCGCGGTCAACAGCGCGGAAGGCCTCGAAGCGCTTCGACTTCGGCGAAACCGATGGCTTCAGCCCACAGTTTCACGGCAATGTGGAAAAACACCGCCAGCTGAGCTCGCCTGTGTCACGGGCTACACGTTGAAGCGGAAGTGCAGCACATCGCCTTCCTTGACGACGTAATCCTTGCCCTCGAGCCGGAGGCGGCCCGCGTCGCGCGCGCCGGTTTCGCCCCGGTACCTGATGAAATCGTCGTAGGCGATCGTCTCGGCGCGGATGAACCCGCGCTCGAAGTCGGTGTGGATGACGCCTGCCGCCTGAGGCGCCGTCGCGCCATGCCGGACCGTCCAGGCGCGCACTTCCTTCTCGCCGGCGGTGAAATAGGTCAGCAGACCGAGCAGCTTGTAGCCGGTGCGGATCACGCGATTCAGGCCAGGCTCGTCGAGGCCCATGTCGTGAAGGAAAGCATCGCGATCGGCGTCGTCGAGCTGCGCCAACTCTTCCTCGATCGCCGCGCACACGGGCACCACCTCGGCGCCTTCCGCTTCCGCGCGAGCCCTCACCTTGTCCAGGTGCGGGTTGTTCTCGAAGCCGTCCTCGCGCACGTTCGCGATGTACATCAGCGGCTTCAGCGTCAGCAGGAAGAGATCACGCAGCAGCGCCTTCTCCTCCTCGCTGAGGCCCGCCGAGCGCGCGGGACGGCCCTGATCGAGCACGGCCTGCACCTTCTGCAGCACGGGCCGCCGCGCGAGCGCTTCCTTGTCATTGGCCTTCGCGGCCCGCTCGACGCGGTTCAGCGCCTTCTCCACCGATTCGAGATCGGCCAGCGCGAGCTCCGTGTCGATCGTCTCGATGTCCGAGATCGGATCGACCTTGCCCGAGACGTGCACGATGTCCGGATGCTCGAAGCAGCGCACGACGTGCGCGATCGCGTCGACCTCACGGATGTGCGCCAGGAACTTGTTGCCGAGCCCCTCGCCCTTCGACGCGCCGGCGACGAGACCCGCGATGTCGACGAACTCGATCGAGGTCGGAATGATCTTCTGCGGCTTGACGATCTCGGCCAGCGCCGCCAGGCGCGGATCCGGCACCGGCACGACGCCCACGTTCGGATCGATCGTGCAGAACGGGAAATTGGCCGCCGCGATGCCCGCCTTGGTCAGCGCGTTGAAGAGAGTCGACTTGCCGACATTCGGCAGGCCGACGATGCCGCATTTGATGCCCATGGCTGAATCCGGGATTCGGGATTGGAGAGTGGGGATTAGGAGATCCGGCAGAGGAAAACGGAATGCGTCATCGGGAAGCACGGACCGGTGCGCAGTGGTGTTTCGAATCCCGAATCACGAATCCCGATCCCCGGCTGTATGCAACTGCAACATCGCCTTCTCGAACTCCCCCGTGACCACCAGCGGCAGCACCTCGAACGCGCGTCCGATCGCGTCCAGGATCGCGGCTTCGTCCGCTGCCGAGGGGCGGCCCAGCACCCAGGGCGTCACGCGATCCTTGTTGCCGGGTCCCGGATGCCCGATGCCGAGGCGCAGCCGGTGGAACCTGCCGTGGCCGAGGTGCTGGAAGATGTCGCGAAGGCCGTTCTGGCCGCCGTGGCCGCCGTCGAACTTGAGCCGCGCGGCGCCGGGCGGAAGATCCAGATCGTCGTGCACGACGAGCATCTCGTCGGGCTCGATCTTCCAGTAGCGCAGCGCCGCCACGATCGAGCGGCCGCTCGCGTTCATGTACGTCGTTGGCTTCAGCAGCCAGAGATTGCGGTCGGCATAGCGGATCTTCGCCGTCTCGCCGTGCAGCTTCGATTCGGCGCCGAAGCGCCCGTCGGTCTGCCGCGCGAGCGCGTCGACGAACCAGAACCCGGCGTTGTGCCGGGTCCGGAGGTGTTCGGCGCCCGGATTGCCGAGCCCGACGATGAGGCGCAGGCCCGCCATCGCGTCGATCGTGCCTCCCGCCGGCGCGAGGGCCGGCGGGAGGCAGCGAGACTCCGTTGCTTACTTCTTTTCTTCTTTCTTCGCAGGCGCCGCAGCAGCAGCCGCTGGAGCAGCGGCAGCTGCGGCTGGCGCCGCACCCGGAGCCGCCTCGCCTTCCACGGCGACCGGCGCCTCGATCTCTTCCTTGATCTCCTTGGCGACCGCGATCGCGTGGTCGTGTTCCTTGCCCAGGCGAAGCTCCGGAATCTCGACGCCCGTCGGCAGCTTGAGGTCGGACATGTGGATGATGTCGCCGACGTCGATGTTGCCGAGGTCGACCTCGATGTACTCGGGCAGATCCCTCGGCAGGCACGAAATCTCGACTTCGTTGAGCTCGTGCGTGATGACGACGCCCGACTTCTTGCCGGCCGGCGACTTCTCCTGATTGAGGAAGTGCAGCGGCACGCGCACGCGGATCGCCTCGTTCTCGTTGACGCGCTGGAAATCGAGGTGCATCACGATCTGCTTGAACGGATGGCGCTGCATGTCGCGCAGAAGGACTTTCTGGACGTCGCCGTTGAGGTCCAGGTCGAGGATCGACGAGTAGAACCATTCGTTCTGGCTCGCGACCCAGACGTCCTTGTGCGCGATCTGGATCGAGACCGGCTTGAGGTCGCCGCCATAGACGACGGCCGGAACGAAGCCGGCGCGACGCAGGCGGCGGCTCGCACCCTTGCCCTCGTCGTCGCGCCGTTGCACGTTGATACTGTGTGTGACTGCCATTTCAGTGTTGCCTTTGCCCAGGTAAGGCCTCCTTGCGGAGGCCGGAACCTTTCCCGCGACCAGGAAAGGCGTTTCTTGAAAGGCGCGGCGGACCGCCGAACCCTCGTTCTCGTCTCCCGGCGAAAGCCGGGATCCACTTCGCCTCCGCGCCTCGCCTTCGCGTCGAAGGTCGAAACGGGGTTCCGGCTTCCGCCGGAACGGCGGTGATTCTCAATCCACGTAGAGCGAGCTGACCGACTCGCCGAACGCGATGCGCCGGATCGTTTCGGCCAGAAGCTCGGCGACGCTGAGCTGCCGGATCTTTCCGCAGTTCCGCGCCGCCTCCGACAACGGAATCGTGTCGGTGACGACCAGCTCGTCCAGCGCCGATCCGGTCAGGTTCTGGATCGCCGGGCCGGACAGCACCGGGTGCGTGCAGTACGCGACAACCTTGCGCGCGCCGTTCTTCTTCAGCGCCGCCGCCGCCGCGCACAGCGTGCCGGCCGTGTCGACGATGTCGTCGACGAGCACGCAGACCTTGTCGCGTACCTCGCCGATGATGTTCATCACCGTCGCCTCGTTCGCGCGCGGCCGTCGCTTGTCGATGATCGCGAGATCCGCGTCGTCGAGCCGCTTCGCCAGCGCCCTGGCCCGCACGACGCCGCCGACATCCGGCGAAACGACGATCAGATCGTCGCTGCCGTAATCGCGCCAGATGTCCGCGAGCAGCACCGGCGACGCGTACACGTTGTCGAGCGGGATGTCGAAGAATCCCTGGATCTGGTCCGCGTGCAGATCGACGGTCAGCACGCGGTCGGTGCCGACCGATCCGATCATCTTCGCCGCGACCTTCGCCGTGATCGGAACCCGCGCCGAGCGCGGGCGGCGATCCTGGCGCGCGTAGCCGAGATACGGAATCACCGCCGTCACGCTCGCCGCCGACGCGCGCTTGAGCGCATCGACCAGCGCGAGCAGCTCCATGAAGTTGTCGGCCGTCGGCGCGCACGTGGGCTGCACGACGAACACTTCCTGGCGGCGGACGTTCTCCTCGATCTCGACCTGCACCTCGCCGTCCGAGAAGCGGCCGACCATGGCCTTGCCCATCGGCACCGCGAGCTCGGCGCAGATCGCGCTGGCCAGCGGCCGGTTCGCATTGCCCGTGAAGACGAGCAGGCCTGCCGTGTTCACGTTGGTGTTCACAACGTCACCTCGTCGCACCGACAGCCGGATCGACGCACTGTCTGCTTTCCTGTCCCCCGGGCGGGGTGCCGTCGAGTGACTCGCTCATCGGCGGTTCCGGAACGTTCCCAGCCAACAAAGATGCCTGCGGCGCGGGCATCTTTGTTGGCTGGGGCGGCAGGACTCGAACCTGCGAATGCGGGAATCAAAATCCCGTGCCTTACCAACTTGGCGACGCCCCAAGGATGTATCCAAACCCGTCATCCTGACGGCAACGAAACAGACCCGCATCCGTGCCGGCCATCTTTCAAGAAAACGCGCGCAAATCCTGCCGTTCTTATGCCTGCCGATCCGCAATCCGCTCGCCCCGCCGGCGGGCCCGGAGCGGCGACTCGTTCACGCCGCGCGCGACGAAGGCCCGCATACCGCCCGGAACGCCGGCGGCCACTTCCTCCGCCCCCTCGCGGGAAGCAAACCCGGCAAAAACACAAGCTCCCGAACCGCTGAGCCTCGCCTCGCCGTGACCACCAAGCCAGTCGAGTGCCGCCGCGACCGCGGGGAAGCGTCCACGCGCCACGCGCTCGAACGCATTGCCCGTCGGCACGCCGGAAACAAAGAGCGGAATTGTCAGGCGCGGCGAGTTTCGTGTCAATTCCGGCATTTGGAACAATTCTCGGGTCGGGGCGTGCACGCCGGGATCGACGATGACGAACCAGCGCTCCGGCAGCGCCAGCGGCGTCAGCTCATTCCCGATCCCTTCGGCCCAGGCACTCCTGCCACGGACGAAGACGGGCACGTCGGCGCCGAGGCCGGCGGCGATCGCTGTCAGCGCGTCCTCGTCCAGCCCCGTGTCCCACAGCGCGTTCAACCCGACCAGCGTCGTCGCCGCGTCCGAGCTGCCGCCGCCGAGCCCGCCGCCGACCGGGATGCGCTTCTCGATGGCGATGTCGGCGCCGAGCGGGCAGCCGGTCGCTTCGCGCAGCGCACGCGCGGCGCGCACGCCGAGGTCGGCGTCGTCCGCGACGCCCGGCAACGGATCGAGCCGGCGGATCGCACCATCCGCGCGCACGCGCAGGCGAACCTCGTCGCCCCAGTCCAGCAGCTGGAACACCGTCTGCAGCTCGTGATAGCCGTCGGCGCGGCGGCCGACGATGTGCAGGAACAGGTTCAGCTTGGCCGGCGCGGGCCAGCGCGTCCAGCCGTCATCCTCCTCGAGGCCCGCTACTGCCATCGGCTGACCGACAGGCGCACGCGATAATTTCCGCGACTGGCGAAGATCCGGCGCGGCAGTGGCGGCTCGCTGCTCGCGTCGTAATCCGGATACTCGATGCGCCAGCCGTCCTGCTCGATCACGGCCGGAAGGCCGTTGCCGTGGAACTCGATGCGTGCGTCGCCGCTCGCTCGCGCGGCGCGCACCCAGTCCGTCAGCTGGGCGACCGGCACGTGCCAGCCGAGCTCGCGCTGCAGCAGCTCCGCGGCGTCCTCACCTTCGATCGGCTGCGCACGCAGCCCTTCGAGCACCACGTGGTGCGCATCGCCGCGAAGCACCCAGGTCTTGCCGGTCACCGGCGCGTGCACCCTGAAGCGGAACGCGTCGCCGTCTTGCCGCCACTCGAGCGAGCCGCTGCCGCCATCGCGGCCGTCCGACACGCCGAGGCGCCCGGTGAGCTGCCAGCCGGGCCGGGCCGCGAGTATCTGCTCGCGCGCGCTCTGGCGCGCGAGCAGATCGGAATCGGGTTTCAGGCGCGGCGCCGCGCACCCGGCGAGCAGGAGAGCGACCGCAATGCCGGCTTCCGCAAACGGGCGCCAGCGCGCCTTCGCGACAGACGCGCGCGCGGCAGCCCGAGCGCTCACGTCGTCAGCCGCCGGATCGTTTCGAGCAGCGCCTTGTTCTTGGCGTCCTTCTTGCGGCCCTGCTCCCAGACGCGGCGCGCTTCTTCGCGCTCGCCCTTGACCCAGAGCACTTCACCGAGATGCGCGGCGATCTCCGGATCGGCCTGCTTCTCGTACGCACGGCGCAGCTCGCGCAGCGACGCATCGAGATCGCCCATGCGATAGCGCACCCAACCAAGGCTGTCGATGATCGCGGGCTCGTCCGGTTTCAGCTTGATCGCGCGCTCGATCAGCTCCAGCGCCTCGCGGCTCCTGTCGGTGCGATCGGCCAGCGTGTAGCCGAGCGCGTTCAGCGCCTCGGCGTCGTCGGGCTTCAGCTCGATCACGCGCCGCAGGTCGCGCTCGGCTGCGGCCACGTCGTCCTGTTCGGCAGCGAGCAAGGCGCGTGCATAGAGCAGGCGCGGATCGTCCGGCAGCGTTTCGAGCCCGCGCGCGTACACGGCGCGTGCTTCATCCACGCGGCCCTTGCGCGACAGGAGGTCGGCCTCGAGGAGATAGGCGTTGCCGAGCTGCATCGGATCCTCGCCGCTCTGCGCCTGCAGCTGGCGCAGGAAGGCGAGCGCCTGCTCGGTGCGACCGAGCTGGTCGAGCACGACAGCCTGGCGCGTCTGCGCATCGAACCAGTGCTCATCGTCCTCGGCGATTTCGCGGTACCAGCCGAGCGCGTCTTCGCGTTTGTCGATCAGCTCCGCGATCTGGCCGAGCAGGAACAGCCGGCTGCCGGTGCGCGGCCGCTGGTCGGCGTCGAGCTCGCGATAAAGCGCCGCGAGCGCGGCCTTGTCGTCGGCGCGTGCGGCGTAGGCTGCGCGCGCGGCGTACGTGGTGTCGTCCTGCGGACCCTGAGCGAGGGCGCGCGCGGCAGCCGCGTTGTCGCCGGCATCGGCGAGCAGAGCGGCGTAGCCGGCGCGAAGGCGCACATCTTTCGGATCGCGCCGCAGCGCTTCGGCATACAGCGCACGCGCCGCGGCCTTGTCGCCGCGATCGATCGCGAGCCGCGCGCTCCATGCATAAGCTTCGCCGCCGTGGAAGCGTTCGACCGCACCGTCAGCGACTCGACGTGCGGAGGCCTTGTCGCCGAGCTTGAAGGCGAGCTGGCTGACGGCGATCCAGTTCGCCTCGCTGTCGGCGAGATGCGCCGGCGTGGCGATGCGCTCGAGCAGCCTGGCCGCCGCAGCTTTGTCGTCGGTGCCGAGCAGCGTCTGCGCGATCAGGCGCCAGCCCTGCTCGTCGCCGCGCGATGCGAGTGCATCGAGATCGGCCAATGCATCGTCGGCTCGATTTTCACCGAGCGCGATCCACGCACGCGCCTGCAGCGTGCCGGGATCCCCGGGCGCGAGCGACTGCCAGCGCTCGAGCGCCGTCCGCGCGAGCGTCCAGTCCTTGATCGTCAGCGCCAGGCGCGTCGCCTCCTCGGCCACCGCCGGGTCGAACGATAGCGTCGCCGCCTCGGCATACCCTTTGGCACCGGCCGCGAGATCGTTGTCCTGCAGCGCGAACTGCGCCATCAGGAGCTTGGCCATCAGATCCGATTCCACCGGAACCGGCGCCACCGCCGGCGCCTTCGGTGCCGTCGCGTCGGTCGAAGCCGGCAGCGTGGTCGCGCACGCGCCCACAAGCAGCGCCAGCGATCCCGCGAGCGCGCTGCGCCCGACCCGGGAGAAAAACGGAAGGAGCGCGTCGAATTGCATGCAACGCCTTGTCTTGCCTGAAATTGCGCTTGCTTGATATTGCACGTGTGCGCCCGCAGAATTCGCGGCGGCCGCGACAGGGTTCCCGCGCATGCGCCCGAAGCGGGCAGCGCACCGGGCGAGCTCGCGGCGCGCGGCGACTAGCTTAGCCGATTGCCTCGATGACCGTCCTTCGTCCCGTTCATGTTCTTCCGCAGCCGCGGCGCCCGTCGTGGCGGAGCCGGTGGCGGTAACCGAAAAGCACATGGCGCTCGTCGCAGTCGGACTCAACCATCTCACCGCGCCGCTCGAATTCCGCGAGAAGGTCGCCTTCGCCCCGGAAGCGACCGCCGCAGCTCTGGCCGAGCTGACAACGGAGCCCGGGGTGCGCGAAGCCGCCATCCTCTCCACCTGCAATCGAACGGAGCTCTACTGCAACGTCGACCGCGGCAACGAGGCGGCGCCTGCGGCGTGGCTCCAACGTCACCATCACCTGACCGAAGAGCGCCTCGGCGAGTTCCTGTATGTGCACACGGACGCCGACGCCGTGCGCCACCTGTTCCGCGTCGCCACCGGCCTCGAGTCGATGGTGCTCGGCGAGCCGCAAATCCTGGGCCAGGTCAAGGACGCCTACGCGCTCGCACGCAGCGCGCAGACGCTGCGCGCGCCGCTCGAGCGGCTGTTCCAGAACACCTTCGCGGTCGCCAAGCGCGTGCGATCGGATACGCGCATCGGCGCCAATCCGGTGTCCGTCGCATTCACAGCGGTGCGGCTGGCCGAGCGGCTCTTCGCCGACCTCGGCGAAGCCTGCGTGCTGCTGATCGGCGCCGGCGAGACGATCGAGCTCGCCGCGCGGCATCTCACCGAAGCGCGCGTGCGCCGCCTGATCGTCGCCAACCGCACGCTAGAGAACGCGCAGACGCTCGCCGGCCGCTTCGGCGGCTACGCGATCACGCTGACCGACCTGCCGCGGCATCTCGCCGAAGCCGACATCGTGATCGCCTCGACCGCGAGCCGCGAACCCGTGCTCGATCGCGACACCGTCGCTGCCGCGATCGCGGCGCGGCGGCGCAAGCCGATGTTCCTGGTCGACATCGCGGTGCCGCGCGACATCGATCCCGCGGTGGCCTCGATCGAGGACGCGTTCCTCTACACGATCGACGATCTGCGCGAAGTCATCGACGAGAACCTGCGCGGCCGCCGCGAAGCGGCGCGCGACGCCGAAGCGATGATCGAGCTTTCGGTCGAGCACTTCATGGGCTGGTGGCGCGCGCTCGACCTGCACAACCCCGTCGCCGACCTGCGCAGGAACGCCGAGGCGAACCGCGACGAAGTGCTGGCCAAGGCGCAAGCCCTCCTCGCCCGCGGCAAGCCCGCCGACGAAGTGCTGGCCTTCCTCGCCAACACGCTGACCAACAAGCTCCTGCACGCACCCAGCGCCAACCTCCGCGCCGCCGCGCTGCGCGGCGACGCCGATCTTCTGCGCGCGGCCGAACGCCTATTCGAGAACGAGCCGGCGATGCCGGGGGAGCGGGAGGCCTAAGACGGTTCTGTCGTTCCCGCGGGAGCGGGAACGTGGCGCGGTTGTGGTTTCGTCGCTCATCGCGAACACCGGTTCACGTCCTGTGTTTTTCGTCGGCCCTCCGTGGCCGACGAGTGACTTCTCTTTGCTTGCCCAAAGAGAAGTCACCAAGAGAAAGGGCCCCCTTGCGGCCGCGGGCACGCGGGCGTCCAAGCCCGCGTGACTTCGCGAGCGGGCTGCGGGATCCGCTGACAGTACGTTCATGTACTGACAGCGAACGCGCGCGCATCCTGCGCGTGCCCTTTCGGGCTGATCCTTCGCCCGCTCGCCGCGGCCGAGAGGGGCCCGGGAAGAGCAAAAAGCGCGGCCAGTCCCTGCCGCAGAAGCCAGGTCCGTCGCTGTTGGGTTCCCTCTGTGACGCGGCGGAGGCGGACGGAAGAGGCCGCGCGATACGCGCGGGCGGCGCGAGGGATCGTGCCGCTGTTGCCGCAGGCCAGGAGGGCCTGTCGGCAAAACCCCGGCCGCCCGTAGCGCACCCTTCGCGCAGCGAAGGGCGCGTCACCGAGGGTGCCCTCTCTTTGGTCACTTTCTCTGGGCAAGCAGAGAAGTGACTCGCTCGCCAGGGATGGAGAGCGAAAAAACACAGGACGTGAGTCGGTCGTCGCGTCAGCGCTTAAAAAACAAGACACTGAGTTCCCGCTCTCGGGAACGACAAAGCCGACGCGGCTTCCTCCGCAATATCCGTCAACCCGACCGCGTCAGCGATAATCCCCCGCATGCAACCCACCATCCGCCGCAAACTGGACCAGCTCGCCGAGCGCCATCAGGAGCTCGAGCACCTGCTTGCCAGCGCCGAAGTGCTGAACGATCCGAAGCGCCTGCGCGAAGTCTCGCGCGAGCACGCGCAGCTCGCGCCGCTGACAGCGACGCTGCGTGCCTACGACGAGAACAGCAGCGCGCTCGAGTCGGCGCGCGCGATGCTGGAGGATCCCGAGCTCCGGGCGCTGGCCGCCGAAGAGATCGCCTCGCTCGAAGCCGAACGCGAGGAGCTCGATCGCGAGCTGAACATCCTCCTGCTTCCGAAGGACGATCGCGACGAGGCGAACTTGTTCCTCGAGTTGCGCGCTGGCACGGGCGGGGACGAGGCCGCCATCTTCGCCGGCGACCTGTTCCGCATGTACGCGCGCTATGCCGAGCGGCGCGGCTGGAAAGTCGAGATCCTCTCGACCAGCGAAGGCGAGCACGGCGGCTACAAGGAAGTCATCGCTCGCGTTGAGGGCCGTGGCGCGTTCTCGCGGCTCAAGTTCGAATCCGGCACGCACCGCGTGCAGCGTGTTCCCGAGACCGAGGCCCAGGGCCGCATCCACACCTCCGCCGCCACGGTCGCGATCCTGCCTGAAGTCGATGCGATCGACGACATCGAGATCAACGCGGCAGACCTCAAAGTCGACACGTTCCGCGCGTCGGGCGCGGGCGGCCAGCACGTCAACAAGACCGACTCGGCGATCCGCATCACGCACCTGCCGACCGGCATCGTCGTCGAGTGCCAGAACGAGCGATCGCAGCACGCAAACCGGGACAAGGCGCTGAAGCGTCTCAAGGCCGAGCTCGTCGAGCGCGAGCGCGAAAAGCAGATGCAGGCCGAAGCCGCGTCACGCAAGCTCCAGGTCGGCACGGGCGACCGCAGCCAGCGCATCCGCACCTACAACTTTCCGCAGGGCCGCGTCACCGATCACCGTATCAATCTGACCTTGTATCGCCTGCCGGAAATCCTCGACGGCGATCTCGACGAGCTGATCGACGCGCTCACGCGCGAGGATCAGGCGGAGCAGTTGCAGCGCATCACTGGCGCCTGATGCTCTTTGCACGCTGCGGAGCGGCCATCACAAGCGTGAGCTTCCTGCCGGCGGTGCGATAGAGGCGATTCAGAGCTCCTTCGCCGTCACGTCCGTCTCGATGCGCACGACGGAGCCGATGGCGTGCGGGCGATCGGCGTCGAGCGTTTTCTTCGTGTCCGGTGCGGTGAAGCGGCAGGCGCCCGGTGCCGGCGCGAGGCAGACCGGCACGCGTGCCTTGCCCGCAATGCCTTGCTTGCCGACGAGCTCCGGCTTGAACGTCCACTGCTTCACTGCGGCGATCGCCGACTGCTCGGCATCCTTGCCGGCCTTCGGCTCGCCGCCCGGTACGACCTTGGCCGCCGTGACGCGACCCTCCGCGTCGTAGCGGACTTCCAGCAGCACACCGGCGGGTCCGCTCGCGGTGTTCGCGGCGGGCGGCGTCGCCGTCGCGTAGCGCGGACCGGTCGATGCGTCGCGCACTCGCACGCTGTAAAAACCGTCGACGGGCGTGAGAGTCGAGTGCACCGTCAGCGTCGTCACGGTCTCGTCCGCTTTGCCCTTGACCTTGCCGGGTGCGAACTTCCACCACTTGCGGATGCCGGATTCCAGGCGCTGGTAGAGGCCCGCGTTCTTCGTCTCGGTCGGCTGCATCGATTTGATTGCGCCCGACTTGTCGAGAGTCAGGACCCACGACATGGTCAGGTCGACCGGCTTCGTCGGGCCCGCGGCGGACGCCAGCAGCGGAATCCACAGCAGCAGGATGATCGATGCACGCAGCATTCCGCTCTCCTCCGGAAAGGCTCCGAGCTTAGCGCGGCGCCCGCCCATGCAAAAGCGGAAACGCTGCGGCGGCTGGCGCCGCGCCGCACGCTCCGCTAGCGTTGCAGGATGACCTCACCTGCCGATCGCGAGACCGAAAACACCCTGCGTTCGATTGCCGACCTGCTCGGCACCGGCCACGCGGTGGACGCCGAACGCGCCGCGGCCGCATTGCTGCGCGCAGCTCCGGGACACACCGAAGCGATGCGCCTGCGCGCGATCGCACTCCTGCAGCTCGGTCGGCTCGACGAAGCCCGCGCGACGCTCGAGGCGGCACTCGCGCTCGCACCGCGCTCGATCGAGCTGCTGTGCAATCTCGGCAGCGTCGCGCTCGCGGCCGGCGACGCCGAAGCGGCGATCGCGGCGCTCGACCAAGCCTACGCGATCGCGCCGGAGCATCCGGCCGTGCTGCTCGGCCTCGGCAATGCGCGACGCGCGAACGGCGATCTCGACGGCGCGCGCGAGACCTACACGGCAGCGACGCGCGCGCAGCCCGGCCACGCCGGTGCGTGGCTCAACCTCGCGGCGGTCGAGCTCGCACTGGGCCAGCATGTCGCAGCGGAACGCGACGCGCGCCACGCGCTGACGCTCGCGCCCGGCCATTCCGAAGGCCTGCTGCTGCTCGGCCACGTGCTCGCAGCACAGTGCCGCTACGCGGAAGCGCAGACGGCCTACGAAGCAGGCGAGCGTGCGGCGCCGTCGGATGCGAGGTTTCCGTATCAGGCCGGCCTGATGGCCGAGGAGCAGAAGCACCTCGCCCGTGCCGCCGGATTTCACGCGCGCGCGCTCGCGCTCGATCCCGCGTTCGATCATGCGCTCGGGCAGCTCGTGTTCCTGAAGCGCCAGCTCTGCGACTGGAGCGGGCTAGACGAGCTGTCATCGCGATTGCGCGCCCGCGTCGCCGAAGGCGCCTCGGGCATCGCGCCGTTCGCGTTCCTTGCGGAAACGGCGAGCCCCGCGGAGCAGCTGCGCTGCGCGCGCACGGCCGCGCGCGCCATCGAAGCCGCAGCGGCGCCGGTGCGCCGGCGTTTGCGATTTCGTCACGAGGCGGCAGCACGTGATCGCCTGCGTGTCGGATTCGCATCGAACGGATTCGGCAACCACCCGACCGGACTGTTGATCGTGGCGCTCATCGAGGCGCTGCGCGACGGCCCGGTCGAGGCCGTGCTTTTGTCGACCGCGGACGGCGACGGCCCTATCCGGGAGCGCCTGCGCCGCGCGGCCGAGTGGCACGACGTCGCCGGCCTTTCGCCCATCGTGCTCGCCGAGCGCATCCACTCGGAGCAGCTCGATGTGATCGTCGATCTGCGTGGATACGGAGCAGGTGGCATCGCCGAAGCGCTGGCGCTTCGGCCCGCGCCGCTGCAGGTCAACTGGCTGGCATATCCCGGCACGTCCGGAGCGCCATGGATCGACTACGTCATCGCCGATCGTGTCGTCCTGCCGGATGCGCTGCGTCCGCACTTCTCCGAAGCGATGGCCTACCTGCCGCGCTGCTTCCAGCCGTCCGATCCAGGCCGCATCGTCGCCGATCCGCCACCGCGAACCGAATGCGGATTGCCGCCGGAGGGACCCGTCTATGTCTCGTTCAACAACAGCTACAAGCTCAATCCGCACAGCGTGCGGCGTATGCTCGACGTGCTGCGAGCAGTACCGGACGCGGCGTTGTGGCTGCTCGGGGGCCCCGAGGGCGCCGACGACCGCCTGCGCGCCGCGGCGCGCGACGAAGGCATCGATCCGGCCCGGCTCGTGTTCATGCAGAAGCTGCCACACGACGAATATCTCGCGCGTTACAGGCACGCCACCCTGTTCCTGGACACGCAGCCGTACAACGCGCACACGACGGCGTCGGACGCGATCTGGGCCGGCTGTCCGGTGCTCACGGTGCCAGGAGAGACGTTTGCCGCGCGCGTCGCGGCCAGCCTCAATGCGCACCTCGGCATGCCGGCGCTCAACGTGGCCGACGACGATGCCTTCGTGAGGACCGCCGTTCGCATCGGTTCCGACGCGGCATTGCGGGAAACCTTGCACGCGGAGCTTCGCGAGCGCCGCGCGTCCAGCGGGCTCTTCGACATGAGCGGTTTCGCGCGGGATCTCGCGGCTCTGCTCGCTCGCATGGTCGAGCGGCATCGACGCGGGCTTGCGCCGGCCGATCTGGATTGACGACGACGCCCGGCTCGCTTCCCGAGCACGTGTCCGCGCGCTACGCTGCGTGCATGACCGCGCAAGCCGATTTCGTGCCACTCAATCTTTGTGTCCTGACCGTCTCGGACACGCGCACGCCGGAGAACGACACGTCGGGCGACTACCTCGCGCTCTCGCTCGGCCAAGCCGGCCACCGCCTGGTCGAAAAGCGCATCGTCAAGGATAACCGCTACGTCATCCGCGCGGTCGTCGCGCAATGGATCGCCGACGAGGCCATCCACGGCATCCTCGTCACCGGCGGCACCGGCTTCACCGGCCGCGACTCGACGCCCGAAGCAGTGCTGCCGCTGCTCGACAAGGAAATGCCTGGCTTCGGCGAAATGTTCCGCGTGCTGAGCTTCGAGGAGATCGGCACCTCGACGCTGCAATCGCGCGCGTTCGCGGGGCTCGCGAACGGCACCTTCGTGTTCTGCCTGCCGGGCTCGACGTCCGCCTGCCGCACGGCCTGGGAAAAGCTGATCCGCGCGCAGCTCGATGCGAGAACCAGGCCCTGCAATCTTGCGGGACTGGTGCCGAGATTGAACGAATGAGCTCGCCGGATTTCACCTAACCTGTCCTTCTAAGGAGATCGCCGGCGTTGACGGCTTTCGCCGCGCGCGTGATGCGGATAATGCCTGGCCGGCGGCCATTTTTTGGAATTCCCGTGCTTCCACGGCCGGCGGATATTCGAACCGCGGCAGCGTCCGAACTTCACCTGATGTCGACCTTGAATATACGATGCTGCCGTTTTCGGGGGCGCTTCACGGCTGCATGACCATGCGCGCCGCGCAGCGCGCGTAATTGGGAGGTTCGCACGGGGTCGGGTGCGAGCAAGACGGTTCCGCGCGGTATCGCGTTCGGAACCGGCCGCACTTGGGCGCAGGCGCGCGGGCCGGCTGGCGAAATCGACCGAATCCATGAATCCGCAGCCGATACTGGTCGTCCTCGGTTTCGACGTGGTCATCCTGTCGTGCGGATGGCTGGCGACGAAATCCCGGCGCAATACGGCACTGGCCGACCTGCTATGGTCGGCGTGCATCAGCGCCAGCGCGCTCTATTACGGGCTCGTCGCGGGCGGCGCGATGCTGCCGCGCCTTCTGGTCGCGATGATGGGCGGCATCGGCGGCTTCCGGCTGTTCATGCACCTGTTGCAGCGCATGCTGGTAGAGCCGGGCGACTCGCGCGACCGTGCCGGGAGTGCACAAGGCAGCCGAGCCTCGATGCTCGGCTTTTTCCTGTCCAAGGCCGCATCGGCGACGCTGTTCTCGATTCCTCTCTACGTGGCCGCCAGCAATCCGCGCGACGTCGCCACGATCTGGACGCTGCTCGCCGCCGGCGTGTACATCGTCGGGCTCTCCGGCGAGGCGTATGCGGACATCCAGCTCGCGCAGTTCCGCGATCAGCCGCGCAACCGCGCGCGGACCTGCCGTCAGGGACTCTGGCGCTACTCACGGCACCCCAACTACTTTTTCGCGTTCGTTCACTGGTGCAGCTACGCGCTGCTCGCGGTCGGCCTGCCGTGGCCGCTGTGGAGCCTGACGCTGCTCGGGCCGGCACTAACCGCGGCGATGGCGTTTCATCGCATTTCCGCCGTCGAATCGCGGGCGCTCGGCACGCGCGGCGAGGACTATCGTGCGTATCAGCAGTCGACCAGTGTCCTGCTGCCGTGGCCCCCGAAGGGAGACGCCGCTGCATGGTACACGCCGCCGGCTGCGTCCCCTTCGCCACCGCAGAGCATCACGCGTGGAACGCCGCTGCCGGGCGCGCGCATCACGCCGAGCCCGTCGTCGCGGTTGCGGCCGTCGACGAATCCGCCGGTGACGCCGCAGCCCGAGCGGCCACTGGACAGCCTGCGCAACCGTGGCGAGACGGCGGTTTCGCGGCTTGCGGGCGATGTCGACGAGTAGCGGCCGCTTGCGATCCGGCTACGGGCGCCGCGCCAGCTCCGGATTTTCCTTCGTCACCGGCATCAAATCCTTCTTCGAGACGCCCAACCAGTACAGGATCGGGTTGGAGAAGAAGATCGATGACAGCGTGCCGATCACGATGCCGATCAGCATCGTCAGCGCGAAGCCGTGCACGGCCGGGCCGCCGAAGAAGTAGAGCGCGAACATCGACAGCGCCGTCGTCAGCGAGGTCATGATTGTGCGCGACAGCGTCTGGTTGATGGCGCGGTTGAGGATCTCGTACGGATCGGCCTTGCGTGTCAGGCGGAACAGCTCGCGGACACGGTCGAACACGACGACCTTGTCGTTGATCGAGTAGCCGACGACGGCGAGCACCGAGGCCAGCACCGTGAGATCGAATTCGCGCTGGGTCAGCGCAAAGAACCCCACCGTCAGGATCGTGTCGTGGAATTCGCTGGCGATGGCGGCGATCGCGAACCGCTTCTCGAAGCGGATTCCGATGTAGATCATGATGCCGATGATCACGAACACCACCGCGATCATGCCGTCGGTCTTGAGCTCCTCGCCGACCTGCGGGCCGACGAAATCATGGCGCTTGAGCGTCACGTCCTGCCGTGTCGCCTTGAGCTTCTCCAGCACGTTCGCCGCGATCTTGTCGGCGTCCTTCTGGTCGCCCTGCGGCTGCAGGCGGATCGACACCTCGCGCGTGCCGCCCAGGCTCTGCACGAGCGCGTTCTCGATGCCGCCTTTCTCGAGCGCCTCGCGCACCTGGCCGATCTCCACCGGCTGCTCGTAGGTGACCTCGACGAGCACGCCGCCGGTGAAGTCGAGCGCGTAGTTGAGGCCGCGCGTCATGATCAGCGCGAGCGAGGTGATCACCAGCACGATCGAGATCGTGATGGAGACCTTGCGCCAGCCAAGGAAGTCGAGCTTGCTGTTGGACGGGAAGAGTTCCATGGTTCAAGCCGCTCCGCGCGCGTAGCCGCCGCCGACATAAAGGCCTTTCAGCTTGCGGCCGCCGTGGACGAGATTGGTGATCGCATGCGTCACCGTGACCGAGGTGAACATCGAGGTCAGGATGCCGATGAAGAGCGTGACGCCGAAGCCGCGGATCGGGCCCGAGCCGAGCGTCATCAGCGCGAGCGCAGCGAGAAGGTGCGTCACGTTCGCGTCGAGGATCGTCGCCCACGCCTTGTCGTAGCCGGCGCGGATCGCGGCGAGCGGCGTCGAGCCGTTGCGCAGCTCTTCCCGGATGCGCTCGCAGATCAGCACGTTCGCGTCGATCGCCATGCCGAGCGTCAGCACGATGCCGGCGATGCCGGGCATCGTCAGCGTGACACCGATCGCCGACATGATCGCGAGCAGCAGCACCAGGTTGAAAAACAGCGCGACGTCGGCGATGAGGCCGAACAGCCAGTAATAGAACGCCATGAACACGAGCACGGCGCAGAGGCCGAGGATGACGGCCTTGATGCCCTTGGCGATGTTGTCCTGTCCCATCGATGGGCCGATCACGCGCTC
>Ga0182749_1001257_pt1 | contig 20402 bp, 16 predicted proteins | sample eDN3rd37CKraftMG_FD_128875 | JGI IMG/M metagenome (GOLD analysis project Ga0182749, IMG submission 128875) | Enriched Miracle-Growth compost microbial communities from Emeryville, California, USA - eDNA 3rd pass 37_C Kraft MG (version 2) (version 2) ...
GCAGCTCGCCGCAATTAACAAATTTGCGGCCAAACTCGTGGCTGACGAGCAGGCACTATGGCAGTCGATCAAGAAAGATCTCGCCGTGGCAGGCCTCTCGGTATTGCAGGCCGATGAGCTCGACGCCGATGAGCGTGATTGGCTCGAAAAACTTTTCCTCACGCACATTTTTCCAATCCTGACGCCAATTGCGGTCGATCCCGCGCATCCGTTTCCGTTTGTTCCCAATAAGGCGATGACGATCGTCGTCGAGCTGGTCAGGCCATCCGACGGAAAGGCAATGAATGGTTTGATCCCTATACCGGGACAGCTGGAACGGTTCATTCGCCTAGAAGCCAATCCAGCGAAGCCGAAAGAAATCCGTTTCGTCCGCCTCGAAAGCGCAATCGGGCTTTTTATCGGCGAATTATTCTCGGGTTTCGACATCAAGAGTCAGGGAGCATTTCGCGTCCTCCGCGATAGCGATATCGAGCTTCAGGAAGAAGCCGAAGATCTCGTCCGGTCGTATGAAAGTCAGCTGAAGCGCCGCCGCCGTGGCAATGTGATCCGCCTCGAAATCGAGGCACGATTGCCCGTGCGCCTGCAAAAATTTGTCATCGAAGAACTCGAAGTCCGGGATGAAAGCGTCTTCGTCAAGGATGGCATTCTCGCGCTCGCCGACACCTCGCAACTGATCGTCGCCGATCGCCCGGATCTCATGTTCAAGCCGTTTCCAATACGCTTCCCGGAACGCATTCGCGAATTCAGCGGCGACTGCTTCGCCGCCGTGCGCAAGAAGGACATTGTCGTCCATCACCCCTATGAAAGCTTCGACGTCGTCGTTCAGTATCTGCGCCAGGCCGTTGCCGACCCGAACGTCATGGCGATCAAATGGACGCTTTACAGAACGTCGCGCGATAGTCCGATCATTCAGGCGCTCAAGGAAGCGGTGGAAGCGGGCAAGTCCGTCACAGCCGTCGTCGAGCTGAAGGCGCGTTTCGACGAAGCGGCGAATATCCGTTGGGCGCGCGACCTAGAAAGTGCGGGCGTTCACGTCGTCTATGGTTTTACGGAACTCAAGACGCACGCGAAGTTGGGGCTCATCGTCCGGCGTGAAGGAAGTGAGCTGACGACGTACTGCCATATCGGGACGGGAAACTATCATCCGCAGACAGCGCGCGTTTACACCGATCTTTCGCTTTTCACCACCGACCCAATGATCGCCCGCGATATCACGCGCATATTGAATTTCGTCACAGGCTACGGTGAACCCATCGAGCTTGAATGCATGGCTGCAAGCCCGCACGGTATCCGCAACCGGATTATGACGCACATCGCCGAAGAGATCAGAAACGCCAAAGCCGGCAAGCCATGCGGCATTTGGTGGAAAATGAATGCGCTCGTCGATGCGCAAATCATCTCCGCGCTTTACGACGCGAGCGCCGCGGGCGTGCCGATTGATCTCGTCGTGCGAGGCGTCTGCTGCCTGCGCCCGGGTATTCCCGGTCTTTCGAGCAACATCCGCGTAAAAAGCATCGTCGGGCGCTTCCTGGAGCATGCACGCATTTACTGCTTTGCCAATGGGCAACCCTTGCCTTCCCCCGACGCGGCCGTCTACATCAGCTCGGCCGATATGATGCCGCGCAATCTCGATAGGCGTGTCGAGGCCATGGCGCCGGTCAAGAACCCGACGGTGCATGAGCAGGTGCTCAATCAGATCATGGTTGCGAATTTGAGAGACAATCAGCAGAGCTGGCGGATAAATCCTGATGGTAGCGCGACCCGGATTCAGCCCGGCCCTGGAGAGGAAGTCTTTAACGCGCACAAGTACTTCATGACCAATCCTTCGCTTTCAGGCCGCGGACAGTCCCTCAAGGAGAGTTTTCCGCAGCGCTTTCGCAAGCCGGGCTAGGGCGGGACCTCACCTTGACGCGTTGGAAGGAAATCTCCGGTGCCAATGAGCGCACCGCGGAAATGGAGCCGATCGGGATCATCGACATCGGCTCTAACTCCGTGCGCCTTGTTGTCTATGAAGGCGCCGTTCGCGCCCCGACTCCGGTCTTCAACGAAAAGGTACTCTGTGGACTGGGCCGGTCGGTCGCGACAACAGGAAATCTTGGGACCGAGGCCGTTGAGCGCGCCCTGGCCGCCTTGGCCCGCTTTCGGGTCATCGCCCACATTCTAAGCGTCAAGAACATCCGCGTGATCGCCACCGCCGCCGTTCGCGATGCACGCGATGGCCACGACTTCATAGAGCGCGCTGAGCGCATTTTGGGCGACGCGATAGAGGTGTTGTCCGGCGATAAGGAAGCGCGGCTCGCGGCGCAGGGCATCATGATGGGCTTCGTCGATGATGATGGCATCGCCGGCGACCTCGGTGGCGGCAGTCTTGAACTCGTCGACCTTGCACGAGATCGTCTCAAGGAGGCATCGTCATTGCCGCTCGGCGGGCTTCGCCTCATTGACACGACCGGCAACAAGATCGATCGCGCGATCGACATCATCGATGGAACGCTAGAAAGCCTGAAGTGGCTCACCAATGGGCAAGGGCGCACGTTCTACGCCGTCGGCGGAACGTGGCGGTCGCTTGCCAAACTGCACATGGATCAAATCCGCTATCCATTGCGGGTGATGCAGGGCTACACGCTGTCCGCACGCGAGGCTCTCGATCTCTGCGAGCAGTTTCGCAAGGCGAAGAAGACGTCCGATATTCCAGGGATGGCGGGAATTGCGCGGGCGCGGCGCGAGCTATTGCCGTTCGGAGCATTGGTGCTCGAACGTCTTATCAAGCGCATGCAACCCCGGCAAATCGTCTTTTCCGTGTTCGGCATCCGAGAGGGTTTGATCTACGGGCTATTGCCGCCGCACGAGCAGGCACGCGATCCGCTTATGAGCTTCTGTGAAGACTACGCGGCTTTGCGCTCACGCTCGGTCGAGTGCGCCTGGGAACTCTGCCGGTGGACGGACCTCCTCTTTGGCGATCCGGCACTTGAGGAAACACCCGCCGAACGCCGTCTTCGCCATGCGGCCTGCCTTTTATCTGATGTCGGCTGGCGTGCGCATCCGGACTACCGTGGCGAGCAAAGCCTCAATACCGTCGCACATGCCGGCCTTGGCGGCGTCGATCACCAGGGCCGCATTTTTTTGGCGCTTTCTGTTTTTCACCGGCACGAAACGTCCGACGGCAGCGGCGACCAGCTTTCGGAACGGCTGCGCGCCCTCGTCAGCAAGCGGGTCCAGCGCCGGGCCCGCATCCTTGGGGCGGCGCTCCGCGTGGCTCATATGCTCTCGATCGGGCAAGCCGGCATAATCGACCAGACCCCATTGGCGTACGAGAACGGAACTCTCGTTTTGACCATTCCTCCGGCCTATGCCGCCCTCTACGGCGAGAGATTGCGTCGCCGCTTCGACGTTCTGGCCGACCTCCTGGGTAAAAAAGCAAAAATTAGGATAAGCGGGTAAAAGAGGCAGTACGCCTCGCTTATGACGTAAGAAATTCTGATAGAGTGCAGGCGCAAGCTCGCAGGAACAAAGACAGCCTCCATGGCGGAAGACCTCTACGACATCTTGGGCGTCTCACGGCGCGCGACCGACGAGGAAATCCGCAGTGCATTTCGCAAATTGGCGAAGGCCAATCATCCGGACGTCAACCCGGGCAATAGCGGAGCCGCGGAGCGCTTCAAGAAGATCACCGCCGCGAACGATATTCTGAGCGATCCCGAAAAACGCCGCCAGTACGACGCGGGGGAAATCGATGCCAAGGGCGACCCTCGACGGCCCTTTTGGGGGCACGCAGGCGCGGGCGCAGCCCGCCGGGGCGCACAGGCAGCCCGCGGAGCAGCGGGAGGCGGCTTCGAGGATTTCAGCTTTTCCGACATTTTTTCCGACGTTTTCGGCGGCTCCGGTGGTCGCCGCGAGAGCTATGGCTTTGCAGCGCGCGGGCAGGATCTGCGCTACTTGCTTGAGGTCGATTTTCTCGAAGCCGTGCTCGGCGCAAGAAAGCGCGTCACGCTCCCCGACGGCGGGGTGCTGGACCTTGCTGTGCCCGAAGGCGTGACGGATGGACAAGTGCTGCGCCTCAAGGGCAGAGGCACGCAGGGCTCATTTGGTCAGGAGCCCGGCGACGCCCTCATCGAAATCAAAGTGCGGCCTCATGCCGACTATAGACGCGAAGACAACGATATCCTTCTTGAACTGCCCATAACGATAGACGAAGCGGTGCTTGGCGGCCGGGTCGAAGTTCCGACGCCGAGCGGGCGTGTGCAACTCACGCTTCCCAAAGGCACGAGTTCCGGCAAGACGTTCCGCCTCAAGGGCAAAGGTGTACGAACGAAGTCGGGTGTCGGAGACCAGCTTGTCACGGTCAAGATCGTGCTGCCGCACGAGGTCGACGAGAGCTTGTCCTACTTCTTTTCGGAATGGCGGCAAAAGCACGGGTACGACCCTGGCCGCCGCTAGGAGCTTCAGTCGGGCTGCGCGGCGGGGATGGCTCGGACTTCACCTTTAACGAGCGTCAGCGCCAGTTCGCCCCGCTTGAGCTTGAGCGCGGCTTCTCCGAACAGGGTCCGGCGCCAGCCCTGCAAAGCAAGAATATTCGCCTCATCGGACGTCGCGAGCTGTTCGAGATCTTCGCTGTCGGCGATGATGCGCGGCGCAACGCCGTGCTCGGCGGCGGCGGCCTTCAAGAGCACCTTCAAGAGCTCCAGCGTGGCGCTCGCTTCGGCGGAGAGCGCCTCATTGCGTTCGATCTTGGGCAGCGTTTTCGGATCGCGTGCCAGCCCGACCTTGACCGCTTCTAAGATTTCTTTCGCCCGCTGGGACCGGGCGAACCCGTCCGAGAGCGTCCGCAGTTGCCCAAGCGCCTCCGCGCTCGCCGGAATTTGATTGGCGATATCATAGAGCGCGTCGTCGCGAAGAACGCGCCCGCGGGGCACATCGAGAGATTGCGCCAGCCGTTCCCGCCACGCCGCGAGTTCGAGGAGGACGGCGAGTGACTTTCGCCCCTTGACCCTTAATTTGAGGCGTTGCCAGGCGTTCTCAGGCGAGGTGTCGTAGGTGGCGGGATCGATGAGGATAGCCATCTCTTCCTGCAGCCACGGCGTCCGTCCCGTCTTCTCGAGCATGTCCTTCAGATAGAGATAGACGTTCCGCAGATAGGTCACATCGGCAAGCGCGTAATCCAGCTGCTTCGAGGAAAGCGGCCGGCGGCTCCAATCGGTAAACCGCGAGCTCTTATCGAGATCCGTGCCTGTGGTCTTTTTTACCAGGTTCACATAGCTGATGCTGTCGCCGAAGCCGCAGACCATCGCCGCGACTTGGGTGTCGACGACCGGCGCCGGCACGATGCCCGCTTTGAGAAATATGATTTCGATGTCCTGACGCGCGGCGTGGAAAACCTTGACCGTCGAAGTGTCGGCCATCAGCCGATAGAAGGGCGCAAGATCGAGCCCCGGCGCCAACGGGTCGACGACCGCCTCCGCCTCCGGGCCCGCCAGCTGAATGAGGCACAGCAACGGCCAGAACGTCTGCTCGCGCAGAAATTCCGTGTCGACGGCGACATAATCACTTCGGGCGAGCGTTTCGCAAAGTGCGGTCAGCTCCGCTGTGGTTGTAATAGTCTGCATTGAGGCACGCCTATAGCGTAATGATTTTCCGTTGTCGCCATCAGCTTGGTCGCGGCTCAATCTGCAAGAGATTCGTGGCCAGCCTAGAGATCGGCCGAATTGCTCTCATCGGGCTATAAGGGCCGTCTGCCGCGCTGGTGGCGTCTGCAATCCGCCGGCCGGGCAGGAGGGCGAAACCTTGACTTTCGACCGCCCCCGTGCGCTTTTCCGCGGCGATTTCCACCCATATCGAGCAAAGGGTTTTCCGGCCATGGCCGAGGCTAAACTGCATCGTTATCGCTCGCACACCGCTGGCGCGCTTCGTAAAGGCGACGTCGGCGCGCATGTGCGGCTCTCGGGCTGGGTGCACCGGGTCCGCGACCACGGCGGCGTATTGTTCATCGATTTGCGCGACCACTATGGCGTAACGCAGGTCGTAGCCGATCCCGACAGCCCCGCATTCAAAGCGGCCGAGACCGTGCGCTCGGAATGGGTCATCCGCGTCGACGGCAAGGTGCGCGATCGCCCGGAAGGTACAGTTAACACTGAGCTTCCGACCGGTGAGATCGAGCTTTACGCCACCGAAATCGAAGTCCTTTCGGCGGCAAAGGAACTGCCGGTGCCGGTCTTTGGCGAGCCCGAATACCCCGAAGATCTGCGCTTGCAGTATCGCTTCCTCGATCTTCGCCGCGAGACGCTGCACGGCATTATCATGAAGCGGCTAGAAATTACGCGCTCCATTCGCCGCCGCATGCACGATGCTGGTTTCAACGAATTCCCGACGCCGGTCCTGACCGCTTCAAGCCCCGAAGGCGCGCGCGACTTCCTGGTGCCAAGCCGTATTCATCCCGGCAAGTTCTACGCACTGCCGCAGGCCCCGCAGCAGTACAAACAATTGCTGATGGTCTCGGGCTTCGACCGGTATTTTCAGATCGCTCCATGCTTCCGCGACGAAGATCCACGTGCCGACCGTCTCCCCGGTGAATTCTACCAGCTCGACGTCGAAATGAGCTTCGTCGAGCAGGAGGATGTGTTCGCGACGATGGAGCCGGTGATCACCGGTCTCTTTGAAGAGTTTGCTAACGGTAAGCCGGTGACGAAGAGCTGGCCGCGCATTCCATACGATACGGCCATTGCGAAGTACGGCTCCGACAAGCCGGACCTCCGCAACCCGATCGAAATGCAGGACGTCACCGAACATTTCCGCGGCTCCGGCTTCAAGGTCTTTGCCGGTATGATCGAGAAGGACCCGAAGGTGCGCGTGTGGGCGATCCCCGCGCCGACGGGAGGCTCGCGCGCGTTTTGCGATCGCATGAACTCCTGGGCGCAGGGCGAAGGTCAGCCTGGCCTGGGTTACATCTTCTGGCGCGAGGGCGAAGAAGGCGGCGCCGGACCGGTTGCGAAAAATATCGGACCGGAACGCGCGACCGCCATCAAATCTCAGCTCGGATTGAAAGACGGCGACGCCGTGTTCTTCACGGCGGGCAATCCGGCGAACTTTTATAAATTCGCGGGCCTTGCGCGCGATCGCGCCGGCCAGGAGTTGAAGCTGATCAAGGAAGATCAGTTCGCGCTCGCGTGGATCGTCGATTTTCCGTTCTACGAGTGGAACGAGGACGAGAAGCGCATCGACTTCTCGCACAACCCGTTCTCGATGCCGCAAGGCGGAGGCGAAGCCCTCGACGCGGCAACGACGACGGAAGATCGGCTGAAGCTCAAAGCGTACCAATACGACATCGTTTGCAACGGCTATGAAATTGCCTCGGGCGGCATTCGCAATCACAAGCCCGACGTGATGATAAAGGCATTTGGCATCGCCGGCCTCGGTCCCGACGTCGTCGAACAGCGCTTCGGCGGACTGTTTCGCGCGTTTCAGTACGGCGCCCCGCCACACGGGGGCATGGCAGCGGGCATCGAACGCATCGTCATGTTGCTGACGGGTGGCAAGACGGTCCGCGAAGTCGCGCTGTTCCCGATGAATCAGCAAGCCAACGATTTGCTGATGGGCGCGCCAAGCGAAGTCTCACCGAAGCAGTTACGCGAACTCTCGATCCGTATCGTCGCGCCGGAGCCGAAGAAAAGCTAAGCCAATCCTTCAATGAAAGGCCTCTTACTCCATGGCCGGGCTTGACCCCGGCCATCCAGGAGGCGTGTCGGGGGGCGGCCACGACGCGATTGGATGCAAAAAAAAACGGCGCCCGCTCACGAAGAGCGGACGCCGAGTAGCAACGGCTGGAATTGCAGCGCGGAACCGTCGCGCTTGGAGAGTTGCGATCGTCCGATTAGTCGATTGCTATTTCCGCCCGTGGCGCCGGCGGAAACAGCACGGCGACCGGTACGAGCTTGCCGTTCTTCATCGCCGTTCCTTCCCAGCGGCCGAACCCCGAGTGCGTCATTATAGAAACGTGCGTGAAGCCCTGCGCCATCAGCTGATTCCGGATCTGCTGGCCCATGGCTGCGTCATTCAGCACGTGTTCGATGGTCGTGTCCTTTGCCGGACTGATTGACGTTGTCGCGGCCATCGCGGGAAAAGCGAAAGCGATGGTGGCAAGGCTGCCGATTGCGAAGGTGCGGATCATTGTAAACTCCATATTCCTGAATTCTATGAGCAGCGAATTCATCCTGCTCTTCCCTTGAAATAGGAAGCGAGCGGCCAGATCGCCAAACAACTCGCCGTGCTCAAATTCGCTCATTCCGTGAAAAACATGACCGATCGGACAGGCGCGTGCGCGCCCGCGGCCAAATGAAACTGGCAGCTGCAAATCGTTCGGATTAGGAACGTTAACAAGGGCAGCATTGATGAGGTTAGACCGTGCGAATTTTGATTCTCGGCGCCGGTGCCACTGGCGGATACTTCGGTGGTCTATTGGCGAACGCCGGCGTTGATGTGACTTTTCTCGTCAGGCCAAAGCGTCGCGAACAGCTTGCGCGTGACGGTCTGAAGATCGAAAGCCCCACTGGAAACATCACGACCGCAGTCAATGCAATAACGCGCGACGAAATTTCTTCGCCCTTCGATGTCGTCATCATCAGCGCCAAAGCCTATGACTTGGCCGATGCGATTGACACGATCCGGCCAGCGGTCGGCGACAAGACGCTGATCCTGCCGTTGCTCAACGGAATGAGCCACCTCGATGATCTCGATGCGGCCTTCGGCCAGCCGCACGTTTTAGGCGGAACCTGCCACATCAGCGTTGTGCTCGATGCTGATGGTAAGATCCGCCGTTTCAGTCCGTTTGCTTCACTGACGTTCGGAGCGAGAAGCTCGGCACAAAAAGAAAGCGCAAGCCTCATTCACCAGGAACTGACGCGCGGCGGCTTCGACGTCCGCAATTCCGAGAACATCATTGGCGCGATGTGGGAGAAATGGGTTCTGCTCGCGACGCTGGCGGGGTCGACGTGCCTCATGCGGGCTTCGATCGGTGAAATCGTTGGCACGGAGGGCGGAGAGCAACTGATTTCAGGAATGCTGGACGAATGCTGCGCGATCGCAAAGGCCAGCGGTCATCCTCCGAGGCCTGCCGCTGAATCTGGTGCGCGTCAGACGTTGACGGACCCCAAGTCGAACATGTCCGCTTCGATGCGGCGTGACATAGAGCGGGGCAACCGCATCGAGGGGGATCACATCGTCGGCGATCTCATCCGCCGCGGCCGTGAGCATGGGGTGCAAACGCCGTTGCTAGGCATCGCTTATGTGCATCTCCAGGCATACCGAAACAGGCTCTAGACCCGGGCCACGTCCTCATCAGGCTCGAAAGGTTACGACGCGTTAATCCGCCGGCGCTTATCTCGTCTTGTCTTTGCTTTTCAAAAGCAGGACAAAACGTTTGCCTGAAAGACGGAGACCGGAAGCATGCTTCGCTCAATCATTTGTGCCGTTTGCCTTTTGCTTGCCGCACCTCTCACGGCATCGGCCCGCACGCCCGATCATGCAGCTGAATGGAACGGAGCCGAGATCAATTGGCGCGATGTCCGCTCCGGTATTTATGAATCCTCTCAGACCGGTCGCCCGGTCATCATGGTCTTTCACGCGACGTGGTGCTCGGCTTGCAAACGCTTTCGCGCGGTTTTCAAGGATCCGGCGGTGGTCGCCGCCTCGCGTGATTTCGTCATGATTCTCGTCGATGCTGATGCCGAAAGGCAAATTAACGGGGCATTCTCGCCTGACGGCACGTATGTGCCGCGCACGTTGTTCATCGACTCTGATGGCAATGTCTCTGACAAGCTTGTCGGCTCTGATCCGAAGTATCCACATTCGCTCAACGTCGACAGCCCCGATGAGCTTTTGGCCCTTATGAAGAAGGCGCGAGAGACTTACAACATCGCTCCGCCGCCGATGCCTGCCCCAGCTCCCGGCGAAAGCCGGACCTGATTTTCGCTCGGGTCTTTAATCGGGGTGCCCGAAAGCGAAGAAGTATCCGCCATTTACTGCGGCCACCGTGTTGCGCTCGCCATCCCGACCCGGCATAAGGGCCGTCAAGCGGACGTGGTGGAACCGGTAGACACACAGGACTTAAAATCCTGAGACGGTAACGTCGTGAGGGTTCGAGTCCCTCCGTCCGCACCACGCTGATTTCATCCTTATCCCGAGCGTTCTAAAGATTCGGTCGCTACGCATGCGGGCATTTCGATCCGCTGCTACGTCGCCAATTGCAGCGGATTTGCGTGACGCCGCGATTTCCCTTCGAAGAAGCAGCCGTCTTCAAGTGAAAGATGCTTGTGAAAGATGTTCGCGGCGACGGAAGAGGCGCTCTTGAGCGTCAGATGGTTGGCAAAAATCTCACCTGAAACTTCGCCGAGCACGGTGACGGCATCGGCTATGATCGACCCATCTACGATGCCGCGCTCGGAGACGATAACCGACGTGCAGCGAACATCTCCCAGTACGGTACCTTCGATGATTAAGGGGCCGGGGAATTCGAGCGCGCCTTCGATGCAAGCTTTGCGGGGAATGGTGAGGGCAGCCGGAAGCGGATGGCTCAGATTGGTCATCGATACTCACTCTAACCTGACAAGTACGCGTCCCGCTCAATGCGACTGTTGCCACAGTCCGTGGCGAGATTCAGGCTTAAAGTGACAATAGCATCGTGTTGGCCCACGAATGGGTTACACGACAGCACCATCCGCCTCTGCCGCTATTGCTCGATGGCCTCAACCTGAGAGGGCTTCCCGTTCTTTAAGCAACGCCGCGAGTTGTGCTTCCTGTTGCGCAATCCGGTCGGAGGTCAGACTCTCGTTGGCCGCACCGGAGAACGCCGCGGCTTGTTCCACCAGCTCGCGGATGTTGTCGCGGATCACGGCAATGCGTCTGTCAATTTCGACGAGGTCAGCAGAGTTTGCCATCGAGCACTCCTGTTTTCATCGCGCAGGGGGCGGAACGTCAGGCGAGCACGTTCCATTTCTTGAACCAAGCCGCCATTTGCCGCCAAGCGTCTTCAGCTGCATCCTTATTGTAGCTCGGACGATAATCGGCGTGGAATCCGTGTCCGGCGCCTGGATATTCCTTAAACTCCGCCGTCTTTCCGGCAGCAGCGAGGGCCGCTTTCATGCGCTCCACCTGAGCTGGCGGAATGCCTTGATCCTCGGCGCCATAAAGGCCGAGCACGGGAGCCTTCATTTGCGGCGCGAGCTCAAGCGGGCTCTTCGGCCAAATCGACTTTTGCGCCGTAGGATCGATGAGTGATCCATAAAATGATACGCCGGCTTTCACGTCGTTGCTCGAGGCGCAATAGACCCACACTGTTCGGCCGCCCCGGCAAAAGCCGATAATACCAAGCCGGTTTTTGTCGCCACCCTGGGCTTCGGCCCAGCGAACAGTGGCGTCAAGATCAGCGATAAGCTCTGCGTCGGGCTTCGCATTGACGAGAGGCATCAGCTTGTCGATTCCGCGGATGCCTGCCAGATTCCCCGATCGAAAATAATAATCCGGCGCCACAGCGAGCGCGCCAAGTTTGGCCAGCCGGCGCGTTACGTCCTTGATGTACTCGTGCAGGCCAAAGATCTCCATTGCGACCAAGATAATCGGTGGGTTGGAAATACCCGCCGGGCGCGCGAAATATACGGGCATCTCGCCGCCTTTGACCGCGACGCGCGCGCTACCCGCATCGAGGCCCGTAGTGTCGGTCTTGATCGCCTCGGCGCGCACTGGTCCAGCGGCAAGCGTGTAACCCGCCGCTGCCGCCGCCGAAACGCTCATGAAGTTTCGCCGCGAGAGTGGTGGCGCATTCGTCAACCCGGAGATATCGGAAACGATTCGTGGTGAATCTGACGTCATGCGCAACTCCTGGAACAAGAGGAGGGGCTTCGCGAGTTCGTCGCCATCATTTGTCTAAGGCTACAGCAACGGCGATGCCATGTCAGACAATCGATGTGGTTCAAAATTTGATAAGCGCTGCTAAGAGATTTTTCTAGCAAATGGCAAGCGACGGGCCCAAGCGAAAAACGGACGTCCGCTGTCGTGCGCAAAGAAAAGGCGGCGGGATCATAGACCCGGCCGCCTCGCAGAACTCGAATCTAACGACTTACTTCTTCACGCAGGCCTTCGTGGTCTTGTCCCACTTCATGCCTTTCGCCTTCTTGCATGCCGCTTTGGTCTTCGGAGCATCGGCAGCGTAAGCAACCATCGGCGCCGAAACTGCGAACAGGACGCCAGTGAGGACTGCGCCGCGCAAGATCTTTGAGATCATCTGTCTTTCTCCATCGCGTTACCTGGGACATTAGCCCCCAGAGTCCGCTAGATAGCCTACCGACCCAACGGCCGGTTCTTACGGTTGCCATACGTTTCCGTAAGGTCGGGAGTTGTGTCGGAATTGATGTATTCGCCCGATAGAGATCGAATGAAATCGCCGCCGCGACTGTCGAGAACGACACTGATGGTAAACAATCCGCGCACGTCTCGATTGCCAAAAATTCAGGGACGACACGCGGACGTCAACGCTGGGTGACGATTGTGGCAATCTCGGGCATCGTCTAAGACACTGCTCCGAAAGGGCTGGCTCCACGGAGAGGCTGGCGGACCAGGGGATTATTTCAAAGAATGAAGCTTGTTCGATTTGGTGCGCCCGGCGCCGAGAAGCCCGGCATTGTCGATAGCGAAGGAAGCATCCGCGATCTGTCAAAGCACATTCCGGATTTGTCCGGCGCGCACCTCGCGCCTGCTGCACTTGCCAAACTTTCCGGAATTGATCCTGCATCGCTGCCGAAAGCACCCTCGGATGTTCGGCTCGGCCCGCCTGTCGGCGGTACCCACAACTTTATCGCGATAGGATTGAACTACGCCGACCACGCAAAGGAAACGGGCCAGGAAATCCCCACTGAGCCCATTCTTTTCAATAAAGCTACGACGTCGATATGCGGCCCATACGACGACGTCATGAGCCCAAAAAATTCGAGACATTTGGATTGGGAGTGCGAGATCGCCTTCGTAATCGGCGCCCGCGCCCGCTACGTCGAGGCCAAGGATTGGGCGAGCTACATCGCTGGGTACTGCATCTGTAACGACGTCTCGGAACGACGCTTTCAGAGCAAGCGCGGCGGACAATGGGTAAAGGGCAAATCGGCGGAAACCTTTGGGCCTCTCGGTCCGTGGCTGGTAACGCCTGACGAACTGACTGACCCGGACAATCTCGCCATGTCACTCGACGTCAACGGCACACGCAAGCAAACGGGCTCGACGGCGACGATGATCTTCAAAATTCCGGAGTTGCTCGCCTACGTCACGGAGTTCATGGTCCTTGAGCCCGGCGACGTCATCACGACCGGAACCCCGCCCGGCGTCGGGACCGCAAGAAATCCGAAGGAATTCCTGAAGCCCGGCGACGTGATGGAACTGCGCATCGACGGTCTCGGCATGCAGCGCCAGAAGGTCGTGGCGTTTGCGCCGTAAGTTCAAGCGTCCTCATCCGGCGGCGGTTGATTCTTGTTCAGGAGGCCTCGGAAATCCGTGCCGGCGCGGATTGCGAGCCGCTGCCGGATTTCGTCCCATGAGCGTGGATTATCCAGATCCAATTTGCCGAGCGCTTCGCGGACGTACTTGAGTTGATCCTTGAGATGCTGCTCACCATGGACGAGACCATCGTCCGGTTGCGCAGCAGCCTCGAGTTCGTCAACCAAGTAGGTGATCAGGCCGGTTTCCGGAAACAGCATGTATAGCGTGAGATCGTTGCGAACACGTCCGTCGACGCCGTCAAGCAACTGCTGCTTGCGTTCGTCGCCACTGATTTCGCGGCGAAGTCCCGAGTAAACCTCGCTCAGAATGCGATCTTGATCGCTCTGGAACTCGCGCAGCAAAAAGCCAAGATTTTCGTTCTTCTTGCTGTGCGCGTTGAGAGCTTTCCACGCTTCGAGGATCGCCCCGCGCGACTGCGGCAGGCTCAAGCGCGTATCGACGACATCGGACGTCAAATTGATCGCTTCGAGCAATCGATCTCTGTAGTGCGCGATGAGTCGCGCGCGCTCCTCATCCGATAATGGATTGATGCGCGGCAGAGCGGGTAGGGGTTTCTCAAGCTCGCGCGGACGTTGATCTCGCGGCAGCTCCGAACGTGCAGTCCGAAGCGTTCCACCATCGAGAGCCGGGCGCTCCTGAACGCCCTCGAAGCGAGCACGATCATAATCGTACTCGGGAGATTCCGGCGCAGTTGCCCGGATCGTCAGCAGTGTTTCATAAAGAGTGGGGCGAATGTAATAGCAGTCGCTGACCTTTGGGTCGGGCTCAACGGCTTTGACTGCGGAGCCGGCATTCATGACGCGGCGGACCACGCGCGCATCATATCCGTTCGCAACGTCAGTCAACGTCACCTTGGAGGTAAAGCCTTCCGTCTCCCGGATCGGTTCCAGCGTATTCAGCACGATCTCCGAATGCTCGCGCGGATGCGGCGCGAGTGCCGCCGATACGAGCTGGTCGAGGCGAGCCCGATCTTTCGCCGACGCATCCGTCTTGAACTGCTTGTCGACGACGCTCGAAAGATATTCGCGAAGCTCACTGCGAACCCGGTATCGCTCCGGGTTGTGGCTGATGGTTTCGACGGCGCCGATATCGGCTCCGGCAGTCAGCACCATGCGCACACGATCGGCTTGCGAACGTTCCATGTTGCTCAAATCCGCGAGCGCGGAGAACCCGTCTTGATTTGTGATCGGCCGCAAAACCGTCAACGTGAGCCAAGCCGTCTCGTAAGGGTGTGCGCCGAGTGCAGCATTGATCGTCGCTTCAAGCTGCGAACCAGAACGCGACTTGAAACTCGGAATATCGGAAAGCGGCGACCGCACGGCATTGGCGCCGAAGAGTCCGGACATGAAAATCAGGCCGTCGAGGCCGATTGCGATGGCAAGCGCCAGATAGGCCAGACGGTTGCCGTCCTGAAACGCGTTGAGCGTGACGACGAAGCGGTGCGCCTTGTCATCGCGAGACAGCTCGATGCGATTAATTTTGGAGCGCAGGACAGAGGTATCTTGGCTCGGTAGCGCACTATCGGAGAGACAACGTCGCGCGAAGGCGAACAGGTCGTCCGTGGATTTGTTTTCGACGAGCTTGTCACCGCCGACACACGTCTCTTGAAAGACCTTAGTGCCCGACTGAAGACCGAAGAGTCCCGAGGCCGCATCAGCTACCGCCTTGGGGTCGCAATCGATGCCTGATAACAGCGGCTTCGTATCTGGCGTCGCGGAGAGCGCGCCATAGATGTCGTTGCACATTCGCTGAAGGCTCGCGAGCCGCGATGCGTTGGGATCGGCGCGAAAATCGGATTTAGCACGCTCGAAGGCGGGCAGGGTCTTCGCAGGGTCGATTTTGACGCTATTGCCGTCCTTTTCAGTCCCGTCCACCAAAGCGATGCGTTGCTTGGCCGTGTCGGCTTCGCCTTGGTATTTAGCCAGATCGCCATCGAGCGTCGCAAGTTCGGTATCGATGGCGGTAAGCCGCGTTTCAACGCCGCTCAGACGCTTCTGAGCGTCTTTCATGCGTTCACCCGCAACCTGGGCAGCGCCTTGCGCCAGGGCGAGTTCGCTCATGCGCTGGCGATAGATCGGGCCGCGCCCAGCCTTCAGGCTTCCTTCGACCCCTTTGTCCTCGGCAAGCGCAGCGACGCGCTTGGCATCCACCTCTTTCGTTTTGGCGTCGTAATCGGCCTTCTTGGTCGCATAGTCGGCGGCAAGTTCCGGACGTTGCGCTGCGAGCCTCGTTTTTTCATCGGTGAGCGATGTCTTACGCCCGGCAAGGCCTGCCTGACCGGCTTCGGCCGAGGCGATCCGCTCCTGCTGTTCCTTGATCGTGCGGCTGCGAGCCTCGACCTGGGCATTCACGTAGCGCTCGATCGCGTCTTGCGATTGCGTTGCGACTTTGGTGATGGCGTCGAGCTGATGCTCGTAATCTTTCCAGGCGCCGGTGGTAAAAATCTCCTCGGCGAGACTGGCGCGCCGCGCGGCGAGCGCCTGCTCGATGTCGGAGACAATGCCCGACACCTGGTTCTGCGCACGAAGCTGAGCAGCGCGCACGCGCTCGGATTGCGGAAAGATCGCCGTGAAGAAGCTGTCGAAGGAGAAAAAGACGCTCGTCGCCATGCAGGCGAAAAACATCAGCCACAGCATCGAATTGCGAATAATGACGCGAACGACCTGCACATAAGGGCGCACGAGATCGTTGGCAGCATAGAGCGTGAACAATGACAGCAATAGGATACCGGCGCCGAGGATAAGAAACTTGTCGCCCGCCGCCGACCAGCCAAAATCCTCGACGTTTGCGTGCTTGACGTCCGCTTGCCCGGTCCACTGCAGAAACAGCACGAACGCGACGACGAACAACAGAAGGCCGATGAAGCTCCCGATCCACGGCTGCGCCGCAGCGCTGACGAGCGAGGAGTCGCCCGGACGTGTCCGGGCATTCATACCGGTCGCGAAGCTTTCGCCAATGAGCCAGGCGACGATCAGCATGATGCCCTGGATACCGAACGTCACCATGCCCGAGAGCAGCGGCTCGCCGGTAAAATTGTACATTCCTTCCCATGTCCGCCAACCGGCGGCCGCCGAGAGCACAATGCCGGTCGTGCCAAGCAACGCGAGTCGCCAATTGGAGAAAACCGTCTCTTCAATCGTTTCTCGAAGCCGCCGCGCGACGCGCGTTCGCAAAAGAAATGCGAAGATGCCGATGAAGAAAATGGCGGTGCCGAGCGGCCGGGCGTTCTCGGCCAGCTTGTCGATAAGAAACTTAACGTCCATAAGGGAGCGTTCCGAGCTATCTCTCTGCGAGCTATCGCTAACGCGGTCTACGAATCATTGACCATCAAAGTTCAGCGACGACGCGCCGGATTGGCGGCAAGTTTAAGATCAATTTGCTCCGCACATCAAAATCTTTAGAAAATCGCCGCTGATGGAGGCGTCCTCCAGGGGAGGAAGTGGGCGGATTCCAGGTGAGATCAAGATGAGACCCATAAATGCTTCCTCGGCCCTTGAACGCAATGGCGGTCAATCACGACATGTTATATTGTCCGCACGCCCGAATCCGCCATTGTGGCGGGTGAGAGCGTGACCCGGTCCAGAGGACTGTTATGACTGCAACCACAGGCGAAGATCAACGTGCCCGCGAACGGGTCAAACTTTCCATTGACCGCGCGACTGCCATCTTCGCCGAAAAAAACATCCGGTTTACCGACCTACGCCGCAAGGTGTTTGAGGAAATCGCCTCCACCCAGGCCAGTGTCGGCGCTTACGAGGTGCTCGATCGTCTCGCCAAGAAGGGGACACGGCTGGCGCCAATTTCGATCTATCGCGCGCTTGACGCTCTCCTCGAAGCCGGAGTGGTCCACCGGCTCGAGAGCAAGAACGCCTACTTCGCCTGTCGCCAGCTGCATAAGCCCCGGTCCGGCAGGCGTCCGATGTTCCTGAGTTGCGAGAAGTGCGGGGCCGTTCAGGAAGTCGACGGCGACGAAATTTTCGCCGCGATCGACGCCGCCGCCCATGGCGCCAAGTTCGAACCACGCGTGCGGTTTGCCGAAGTGTCGGGCACATGCCACGAGTGCGCGGCACGGCGTCAAAGCTGATCACACCCCACCGCTGCTTCCGACAGGAGATGTCACTTTGTCGTTATTCCGGTCTCACGATGCTGCCGGTTTCCAAACGGTCGCCCCCGAGCGACCGTGCGCGTGCGGCCATGTGCACGCTGATGGGCATGAACCTCAGCTGGCGGGGGACGCTCTGATTTGGGCACGCGATCTGTGGCTGAGGCGCGGCGGCCGGGACGTCATCGCCGGCGTCGATTTAAAAGTTTGCTGCGGAGAGATCGTCACCCTCATCGGTCCGAATGGCGCCGGTAAGACGACGTTGGTGAGGCTGATCCTGGGAATTGAGAAACCAGACCGTGGTTCAATCGTCCGACCGGACACGACGCGGATTGGCTATGTGCCGCAGCGGTTCGAGGTCGATCGTACGATCCCGATGACGGTCCGGAGCTTCCTTGCCCTCGGCAGTTCGGCAACTGCGACCGAAATCGAAAGCGCGTTAGATGAAGTCGGAGCCCTCAGGACCGCGCATCAGCAGTTGTCCAAACTTTCGGGAGGCGAGACGCAACGGGTACTCATCGCCCGCGCATTGCTGCGCCGGCCCAACCTGCTGATCCTCGATGAGCCCGCTCGCGGCGTCGATTTCGCGGGCGAAGCGGAACTCTACGAATTGGTCGGGCGGCTCCGTGACGAGCATAACCTCGGCATTCTCCTTGTATCGCATGATCTTCATGTCGTGATGGCAAAGAGCGACCGGGTGATTTGTTTGAATGGGCATGTGTGCTGTTCGGGCAGGCCCGAACACGTTTCGCAACACGCTGAATACGCGCGTATCTTCGGAGCCAAGGGCGCTACGGCGCTTAGCGTCTATCGCCATCACCACGATCATGCGCACGATCTGACCGGCGAGACGAAGCCGCTCGGCGACGCCGATGCTTCAGGGCGAGGCTCCTGAGTGTTCTCCTGGCCTGAGCCGTTTATCTGGCGAGCATTGCTGGCCGCCGTCGGACTTGCAGTGATTGCGGCGCCGCTCGGCTGCATCGTCGTCTGGCGTCGTATGTCGTATGTCGGCGAGACGCTGGCACAGGCCGGACTGTTGGGCGTCGCGCTGGGACTTGCATTGAAGGTCGACTTGACGCTTGCGGTCGTGCTGGCAGCTGTTGCGGCGGCGGGCCTGCTGACGTTGCTCGGCCGCCAACACTTAGTGTCGCTCGATTCCGCTCTCGGTCTCACTCATCACGCCACGCTTGCGCTCGGCATCGCCGCGATCGCGCTGGCCAAGGGCCCTGGCATCGACCTGATGAGCTACCTGTTCGGCGACGTTTTCGCCGTGACGCAGAGCGACCTCGTCTGGGTGTATGTTGGTGGCGCTGCCGTCCTGGCGGTGGTCTTCTATCTCTGGGAGCCGCTGGTGCGGTTATCGCTTCATGAAGACCTGGCGACAGCCGAAGGCGTCGATCCGAGGCTCACACGAGGCGCCTTCGATCTGCTGCTCGCCGTCGTTATCGCCGTTGCCATGAAGGTCGTCGGCATTCTGCTCGTCATGGCGTTTTTGGTCGTTCCGGCTGTTGCCGCCCGGCCGCTATCCACAACCCCCGAACGAATGGCTGTTCTCGCCGCAGCTCTCGCCATTATCAGTACAATTTTCGGCCTTTGGCTTTCTCTTTTAAGCGATTTGCCAGGGGGCCCAAGTATTGTCATCGCGATGTGCACTGTCGCGGCCATATCACTTCTGGCGGCAAGCCGCAGACAAGGCTAAAACGTCGCCAGTGGGGCATTGAGAGGTTTTCCGATGTCGCTTGGCGACAGCATCACCATGAAGCCGCGTCATAAAACGGTCGCGGTCAAAGTTGGCGGCGTCACCGTTGGCGGCGGCGGGCCGGTGGTCGTCCAATCGATGACCAACACCGATACCGCGGACGTCGCCTCGACGGTCAAGCAGGTCGCGGATCTGGCGCGAGCCGGGTCGGAACTCGTCCGCATTACGGTAGATCGTGACGAAGCGGCCAAGGCCGTGCCTCACATTCGCGACGAACTGCGCAAGCGTGGCGTCAATGTTCCGCTGATCGGCGACTTTCATTACATCGGCCACAAACTTCTGGGCGAAAATCCCGCCTGTGCCGAGGCGCTGGACAAATACCGGATCAATCCCGGCAACGTTGGCTTCAAGGACAAGAAGGATCGCCAGTTCGGCGCCATCATCGAGACGGCGCTGCGCCACGGCAAACCGGTGCGCATCGGCGTCAACTGGGGTTCACTCGACGCTGAGCTTCTGACGCATCTGATGGACGAGAACGCCAAGTCCAAGGACCCGAAGCCGGCGCGTGCCGTCATGCACGAAGCGATGGTGCAATCGGCGCTCCTGTCGGCAGAGCGCGCCGAGGAGATGGGCCTGGGCGCCGACCGCATTGTCGTTTCCGGCAAGGTTTCTGCCGTGCAGGACCTCATCGCCGTCTATCAAATTCTCGCAGAGCGGAGCCGCTACGCGCTGCATCTCGGCCTGACCGAAGCCGGAATGGGCTCGAAGGGCATCGTCGCGTCATCGGCCGCCATAGGCATTCTCCTTCAGCACGGCATCGGCGACACCATCCGCTTCTCCTTGACGCCCGAGCCCGGCGGCGACCGTTCCCAAGAGGTTCGCACCGCGCAGGAATTGCTTCAGACGATGGGGCTTCGATCCTTCGTCCCCGTCGTGGCGGCTTGTCCCGGCTGTGGCCGCACGACCTCCACCGTCTTCCAGGAACTCGCGCGCGATATACAAGACATGATCCGCGACCGGATGCCGGACTGGAAGACGCGGTATCCAGGCGTCGAGACGCTCAACTTCGCC
>Ga0182749_1001258_pt1 | contig 20399 bp, 19 predicted proteins | sample eDN3rd37CKraftMG_FD_128875 | JGI IMG/M metagenome (GOLD analysis project Ga0182749, IMG submission 128875) | Enriched Miracle-Growth compost microbial communities from Emeryville, California, USA - eDNA 3rd pass 37_C Kraft MG (version 2) (version 2) ...
CGAGGCTCGCGTTTCTCGTTCCGTCGGTCCGTGTTTCCGAGGCTCGCGTTTCTCGTTCCGTCGGTCCGTGTTTCCGAGGCTCGCGTTTCTCGTTCCGTCGGTCCGCGTTTCCGCGGCCCGTGTTCCGGCGGTCCGCGTTCCCGCGGTCCGCGTTCCCGCGGTCCTGTGCTTCCCGTCCCCTCGCGTCTGCCGCGGCCCGCGTAGGACGCCGCCGCGGACACGCCGTGCGGGGAGCCGCGAACGCGGGGTGTCGCGGCGATTGCCCTGAGTCACCGGCGGGGTCGGCGGACGGAGTGGGTGGGAAGTCCCCGAGGGATCGGCGGCAGGCCGGCCGACGCGGATGCTGCGGATGACGGGTCAAGGTGCGGAAGACGCATCCCGTCCTGCCTCATCCCGGCCCCTCTTTCCTCCTGGCGTAGGACGCCGCCGCGGACACGCCGTGCGGGGAGCCGCGAACGCGGCGTGTCGCAGCGGCCGTCCTGAGTTACCGGCCGGGTGAGCCCGCGATGGGGGTTCCCACGGCTGGAGATCCGACCGGGCGGGGTCGGGAGGGTGGGCTCCGCAAGGGTCGGGATGCCCGCAAGGGCCGGGATGCCCGAAGGGTCCGGATGCCCGAAGGGCCGGGATGCCGCAAGGGTAGGGATGCCCGAAGGGGCGGGCCTCCGCGAGGGAGTCGCCAGGTTCCGCAGGGCGGGGCGGAGCGGCTCAGGCGGGCGAGCGCAGCGCCGAGAGCACCTCGGTGAGGAGGGCGGGGTCGACCGGATAGGGGGTGTTGAAGGAGACCCGGGAGGCGAGGCCGTCGAACCGGGCTCTGAGCTCCGCCGCGATCTGCGCGGGGCTTCCGGTGATGGCGAGCTCGTCGAGCACCTCGTCGCCGATCATGCCCGCCATCTCGTCCCAGCTGCCACGGAGCGACGCGGCATGGAGCCGCTCGTGCAGGCCCGCCCAGCCGTGCAGGTCGAGCACGCCGCGATAGGCGGGCGTCGATCCGTAGAACGCGATCTGCTTCCTGGTGGCGGTCTCCGCTGCGGCGAGGGCGGCGCTGTCCTCTCCGGCGATGACGAACGCCGGGACGTTGATCCCCAGGTCGTCGGGGTCGCGCCCGGCGGCCGCCCTGCCCCGCCGGAGCGCGGGCACGCTCACCTCCTCGAGGTAGCGCCGGGTGGTGAAGCTGTGGCTGAGGAATCCGTCGGCGACCTCGCCGGCGACCTCGGTCATCCGCTCCCCGACCGCCGCGAGGCGGATCCCGGGCGAGCCGTACGGGTTGGGTCCGGGGTCGAACATCGGCGTCATCAGGTCGTGACGGTAGAACTCGCCGGAGAAGCGGAGCCGTTCGCCGCTCTCCCAGGCCTGCCAGATGGCCCTGATCGCCCGGATGCACTCGGCCATCCGCTTCGCCGGCTGCGACCATGGCATCGAGAAGCGCCGCTCGATGTGCGCCTTCACCTGGGAGCCGAGCCCCAGCACGAACCGGCCGTTCGAGATCAGCTGCAGATCATTGGCGAGCACCGCGGTCGACATCGGGTTGCGCGCGAAGGCGACGGCGATCGCGCTGGACAGCTGGATGCGCTCGGTGCTCCGCGAGGCGAGCGCGAGCCCGATGAAGGGGTCGTGCTGGATCTCGGTGGCGAGGAGGCCGTCGTAGCCCGCCGCCTCGGCGCTGGCCGCCGCGGATTCGAGCTCGCGCGGATCGCCGACCACGTCGCCGCCGGCATCCACCGAGAAGAACGCCGGGTGCGGCTCGTGTCGGTCATCGGAACGCGCTAAGCTCGTCATAGTGAATATCAAATCACAAATGAGGTCGATGTGGACTTTGACGAGAGCGCCGAGCACCGCGATCTGCGCGCCGGCGTAGCCGAACTGATGAAGCCCTTCGGGGGCTCCTACTACGCCGAGCACGCCTCGACGCACGAGCCATGCGTCGAGGCATGGCAGACGCTGGCCCGCGCCGGCTTCGTCGGCGTGAACCTGCCCGAGCAGTACGGGGGAGGCGGCGGCGGGATGCTCGAGCTCGCGCTGGTCTGCGAGGAGGCGGCCGCGCAGGGGGTCCCGATGCTGCTGCTCCTGGTGTCCGCGGCGATCTCCGGCGAGGTCATCGCCGAGTACGGCTCCGAGGCTCAGCGCGAGCGCTGGCTCCCGGTGCTGGCCGACGGCAGCTCGAAGATCGTGTTCGCGATCACCGAGCCCGACGCCGGCTCGAACACCCATGAGATCACCACCTCGGCTCGTCGCGACGGGGACGGCTGGCTGCTCACCGGATCCAAGTACTACATCTCCGGGGTGGACGAGGCCGACGCCCTGCTCGTCGTCGCCCGGACCGGGGAGAACGAGCGGGGCGAGGCGCTGCTGTCGCTCTTCCTCGTCCCGGTCGACGCGCCGGGCCTGGTCAAGGACCGGCTGCTGGTCGACGCGATGCTGCCGGAGAAGCAGTTCACCCTGTTCTTCGACGACGTGCGACTCGAGGGGGATGCCCTGGTCGGCGTCGAGGGGCGCGGCTTCCAGCAGGTCTTCCACGGCCTCAATCCCGAGCGGATCACCGGGGCGGCTCTGTGCATCGGCATCGCCAGGTACGTGCTGGGGCGGGCGTCGCGCTACGCCACCGAGCGGCAGGTCTGGGGAGTGCCGATCGGCAGCCACCAGGGCATCTCGCATCCGCTCGCCAAGGCGAGCATGGAGACCGAGCTCGCCGCCCTGATGATGCGCAAGGCCGCCTGGCTGCACGACCGGGGCCTGCCGGCCGCCGAGGCGGCGAACACCGCGAAGTACGCGGCGGCGGAGGCGGCGCTGGCCGCGGTGGACGCCGCGATCCAGACCCATGGCGGCAACGGCTTCGCCCACGAGTTCGGGCTGCTGCCCTACTGGGGCCTCGCCCGGTTGCTCCGGGTGGCCCCGGTGAGCCGGGAGATGATCCTCAACTACGTCGCGCAGCACAGCCTGCAGCTGCCCCGCTCGTACTGAGGGGCGGCCGGGCGGCGGAAGCGGCACGCTGCCCGGCGGGGCTGAGCGAGGTCGCCGGGTTGAGCGCCGGCCGGGGTGAGCGCCGGTCGGGCTGAGCGGCCGGCGGGACTGAGCGAGCCCGCCGGGGTGAGCGAGGTCGCCGGGGTGAGCGCCGGTCGGGCTGAGCGCCCGGTCGGGCTGAGCGGCCGGCTGGACTGAGCGAGGCCGCCGGGTTGAGCGCCGGCCGGGCTGAGCGAGCGCCGCAGGGTCGACGGCAACGCGCGGCCGCCGGGCACGCGCCCCGGTGGTCGCACGTCGTCCCCCAAGAGCCGCGCGTCGTCCCCTACGAGCTCAACTTCTGCGCCTGCGCGCTCAGGTAGTCCGCGCGGATGTTGTGCTTCTGCAGCTTGCCCATCGCGTTGCGCGGCAGCAGCTCCACGAAGTCGATGCTGCGCGGCACCTTGTAGTGCGCGATCCGCTCCCTGAGGAAGTCGAGCAGCTCGCGCTCCAGCTCGGGCCCGGGAGCGACCCCGGACGCCGGCTGCACGATCCCCTTCACCTGCTCGCCCATCTCGTCGTCGGGGATGCCGATCACCGCGATGTCGAAGACCGCGGGATGCAGGGCGAGGGCGTTCTCCACCTCCTGCGGGTAGATGTTCACGCCGCCGGAGATGATCATGAACGCCTGCCGGTCGGTGAGGAACAGGTAGCCGTCGTCGTCCAGGTAGCCGATGTCGCCGGTGGTGCCCCAGTTCTCGTGCAGCGGATGCTGCGCCTTCTTCGTCTTCTCGGCGTCGTTGTGGTAGCTGAACGGCAGCACCTCGCGCTCGAAGTAGACCAGCCCCGGCTCGCCGGTCGGCAGCTCGTTGCCCTCCTCATCCGAGATGTGGAGGATGCCGAGGGCGGCCTTGCCCACGGAGCCCGGCTTGGTGAGCCAGGTCTCCGAGTCGATGAAGGTGATGCCGACGGCCTCCGTCGCCGCGTAGTACTCGAACAGGATCGGGCCCCACCAGTCGATCATCGCCTGCTTCACCTCGACCGGGCAGGGAGCGGCGGCGTGCACGGCGACGCGGTGCGATGAGAGGTCGAAGCGCTCGCGGTCCTCCTTCGGCAGCTTCAGCATCCTCACGAACATGGTGGGCACCCACTGGCTGTGGGTGATGCGGTGCTTCTCGATGGCCTCGAGGGCGGCCAGGGCGTCGAACTTCCGCATGATGACCACGGTGCCGCCGACCGAGTGGACCATGCCGCCGAAGCGCAGCGGGGCGCCGTGATAGAGCGGAGCCGGGTTGAGGTAGACCGTGTCGGCGTCCCAGCCGAACAGCGGTCCGAAGACGGGCAGCAGCGGGTCGGATCCCTCGTGCACCTGGTACGGCGGCAGCGGCCCCTTCACGCCCTTCGGCTGGCCGGTGGTGCCGGAGGAGTAGACCATCTCCCGTCCGCGCGGCTGCTCGGCCAGGGGCTCCGGCGATGAGCCGGAGAGGACGCCCTCGTAGTCGAGGTGGCCCTCGATCCCGCCGCCGGAGGCGATCCGCACCTCCACCGCGGGGGTGAGCTCGGTGAGCCGCAGCCCCGCCTTCTCGAAGACCGAGGCCACGATGAGCACCCGGGCGTCCGAGTCGTTGACGATGTACGCCATCTCGTCCGGCGAGAGGTGGTTGTTGATCGGCGTCATGTAGAGGCCGCTGAGCATCGCCGCCCAGTACACCTCGTAGTAGAGCGGCGAGTTCGGGGTGAGCACCGCGACGGTGTCTCCCGGTCGCAGGCCGTAGTCGTGGAGCGCCCTGGCGAGCCGGGCCGACCGGTCCTCCAGCTGGGCGTAGCTGAGCGTGGCTCCGGTGTCGGCCATGATGATGGCCGGCTTGTCGGGGGTCGAGCCGGCGAATGCTCCTGGATACATTTCGTTTCTCCTCGTTGAGATCCGACAGTTGGCCTCATTGTCCGCTTCTCGGGCGTAAAGGTCAATGCTGACTGTTTAGTGGTGATGATGATCCCGACCGGTGCCGGACGGGGGGTCCCGCTACCGGGACGACGGGACGCCCGAGGTCTCGGGCGTGAAGCTAACCGCGCTCAGACGGGCCGGACCTCCGGGAGTCGACGGCCTTGACCGCCTTCCAGGCGAGCGGCACCGCCGCCGCGGCGACCACGGCCTTGACCACGCCGCCCAGGACGAAGGGGTACACGCCGGCCTGCATCACGGCGGGGAGGCTGTTGTCGAGCCCGAGGCCGCCGAGCACCACCGCGAGGTACGGCACGCCGAACAGGAACGGGATGACGCTCGCGGCCAGAAATCCGGCGAGCGCGGGCCAGAACCTGCGGTCCCAGTCGCGCTCGGCCAGCCAGCCGATGGCGAAGGCGGCGAAGACGAAGCCGATCACGAAGCCGAAGCTCGGCTTCAGCACGCTGAGCGGACCGCCGGTGAAGTCGGCGAAGATCGGAAGGCCGGCGAGGCCGGCGACCAGGTACAGGGCGAGCGAGGCGGCCCCGCGCCAGGCGCCGAGCGCCGCTCCGACGATCACCACGCCGAGCGTCTGGCCGGTGATCGGGACCGGCCACAGCGGTACCGAGACCTGCGCGAGAAGGGCGACGATCACCGTTCCCGCGGCGATCATGGCGAGGTCGGTCGCCAGGCTGCGCCTGCCGGTGATGGCGTCGGCCAGAACTCTGCGACCGGCGGGGATGCTGGTTGTCGACATTTCTGCTCCTCAGTGAGTGGGCGGTTCGAATGGGCGGACGGCGTTCAGCCGGCCGCGGTCGGTGTGTCGTGTCTGGCGCCGAGCTCGAGCAGCACGACCCCGGCGATCACCAGGCCCATGCCGATCAGCTGGACGAGGGTGAGCGTCTCGTGGAAGAAGAGGTAGCTGATCAGCGCGACGGCGATCACGCCGACGCCCGACCAGATCGCGTAGGCGATCCCGAGCGGCACGCCCCTGACCAGGGTCTGCTGGAGCATGCCGAAGGAGAACACGTATCCGACGACGACGATCGCCCAGGCCCACCACCTGACGGTCTCCCCGGTGGTGAACTTGAGGAAGGTCGTCGCCGTCACCTCTCCGACGATGGCCAGTGCGAGGAAGAGATAGCCCACGGTCAGCCCTCCCGTTCCGTGGCCGCCGCCGCGGCGTCGTGAGGCAGGTCGAGTCCGGTCCTGACCGTCGTGCTCGCCATCCGCGACAGCCGCTCGACGAGCAGCTCGGCGGGCAGCGGGTTGTCGTAGGTGCACACCGAGTTGATCAGCGCGAGCACCGCCTGCACCACGGTGCGCAGCTCGGACTCGCCGGCGTAGGGGGCCACCGCCTCGCACTGGAAGATCCACTCCTCGATCAGCTGGCGCTGCTGGCGGCGCAGGTCGCGCAGGTTCTCGGCCGGGAGGTTGCCCGCGTCCCGCAGGTAGACGGCGACCAGCGACCGGTTCTGGATGGCGATCTCGGTCTGGGTGCGGATCATCGCGTCGATCAGCTCGAGGCCGGGCTCGCCGGCCGCGACGGCGTCTCTGGTGCCGGAGAGCATCCGCTTGACCACCCGATCGAGGAGGGCGACCAGGATCGTCGACTTGGAGTCGAAGTGCCGGTAGACGCCGGAGCCGACGATCCCGGCGGCCGCGCCGATCTGGGTCATGCTCACCGAGGGGTAACCCCGCTCGGCCATCAGCTCGGCGGCCGAGCTCAGGATCTTCTCCCGGCGGTCGGCCCCCTTGCTCGACTTCTGCTTGGTCGCGGTCATCACGTCGTCCCTCTCAGCCGGCCGGTGTCTTCTCTGGCGGGAGGATGGCGACGGGGATGGGCACGATCCGCGAGCGAGCGAACTCGCCCAGCGCCTTCGCCTGCGGGTCGGGTCTGGTGGACGACGCGACCCCCTCGCCCAGGATGCCCACGATAACGAAGTTGAGCGCGCGGAGGTTCGGCAGCTCGTACCGCCGCACCTCGAGGTCGCCGAGCTCCGGCAGCAGCTCCTTCAGCCGCTCGACGGTGAGGTAGTCGGCCAGCCAGGCGTACTCGTCGTCGTGACGGGTCCACAGGCCGAGGTTGGCGTTGCCCCCCTTGTCTCCCGAGCGGGCGCCGACCACCGTGCCGAGAGGCAGCTGCGCGGTCTCCCGGACGGCGTCGACGGGCGCCGGCGGAGTCGCCGCCGGGATCGGGCGCACCGCGGCGGCATCGGCGTCGCCGGGCAGCGAGGGCACCCGGTGCTCGCTTCCGTCGTCGAAGGTGACCAGCGCGGTCGCCGCATCCGCCGGGATGAGGGTCGGCCAGTAGACGCCGTAGGCGCTCTCCGAGCCGGGCGGGGTGGTCGTGTAGAAGCCGGGGTAGCCGCCGAGGAACAGCTCGGTCACCGCGTTCGAGAAGCGGCGCCCGACCTTCGTGCGGTCCCGGTCCTTCACCGTCACCACCAGGTGGGCCGCCGCCTCCGCCTGCACCGCCGCGTCGGCGTGGTCGAAGCGGAGCAGCCGAACGTCCACCCGGTCGAAGGAGTCCTCGCCGCCGAGGCTGTCGAACAGCATCCGTCTCGCCATGGCCGCCTTCGCCTCGATGTCGAGGCCGGTGATCACCATCGTCATCGAGTTGCGGTAGCCGCCGGTGTAGTTGATCGCCACCTTCACCCGGCCGGTCGGCGGCGTGCCCCTGGTGCCGGAGATCCGCACCCGGTCCTTCGCCTGCTGCTCCAGCCTGATGCTGTCGAACCAGGTGGTCACGTCGGGGCCGCCGTAGTCGGGGCCCTGGATCTCGTAGAGCAGCTGGGCGGTGACGGTGCCGACCGAGACCAGTCCTCCGGTTCCCGGATGCTTGGTGATCACCGACGACCCGTCGGCGGCGACCTCGGCGATCGGGAAGCCCGGATAGCGGGGGTCGCCGATCTCCTCGAAGAAGCTGTAGTTGCCGCCGGTCGCCTGCGGACCGCACTCGATGACGTGACCGGCGACGACGGCGCCGGCCAGCCGGTCGACGTCGTCCTCCCGCCAGCCGTGCCACCAGGCGGCGGGGCCGACCACGAGCGAGGCGTCGGTGACCCGTCCGGTGACCACGATGTCGCTGCCCGCCTCGAGCGCGGTCACGATCGGCCAGGCGCCGAGGTAGGCGTTGGCCGTGATCGGCTCGACCGCGCTGTCGGCGAGCGCGAGCCCGGTGTCCAGGTGGCGAAGCGGATGCCCCGCCTCCTGCAGCGCCGGGAGCGCGGCCAGCACGTCGTCGCCCGAGACCTGCGCGATGCGCGCGGTCAGGCCGAGTCGCCCGGTCAGCTCGCGCAGCCGCGCGGCGAGGCCGGCCGGGTTCAGGCCCCCGGCGTTCACCACGACCTTGATGCCGCGGTCGAGGCAGCTGCCGAGCACCTCCTCCATCTGGCGGAGGAAGGTGGTGGCGTAGCCGGCATCCGGATCCTTCAGCCTGGCCTTGTGCAGGATGTACAGGGTGAGCTCGGCGAGGTAGTCGCCGGTGATCACGTCCAGCTCTCCGCCGTCGACCATCTCCCTGGCCGCGGAGAGCCGGTCGCCGTAGAAGCCGGAGATGTTGCCGATCCTGATCGGCCTGCGCTCGGTCATGGTCGGCTCCCCTCGGCGGGGAACTGGCCGGGCTGGCGTCCGGGTCCGGGCGATCCGGCGAAGGCCTGGGCTATCGACATCCACTCCTCGGCCGGTCCCGGCGTGATCACGAGGCCGGTGTCCGCCCGGTGCCGGCGCTGGGTGACCACCAGGGCGAAGTCGTGGGCCGGGCCGCTCACCCGATCGACCGCATCCTCAGGTCCCCAGGTCCACGGGCTGCCGTCCGGAGCGACCAGCTCCACCCGCACCGGGGTCTGCGGAACCTCCAGCCCCCGTAGCGCGAAGGAGAAGCCGCGGGTGATCACCCCGAGGTGGCAGACGTGGCGCAGCCTGGCCGTCGGCTCGCGGCGGAGCCCGAAGGTGTCGAACAGGTCCTGGCCGTGAGCCCAGGTCTCCATCAGCCTCGCGGTGGCCGAGGAGGCCGAGCTCATCGGCGGACCGAACCACGGGGTCCTCGCCTCGGGGCCCAGCTCGGCGAAGCGCAGTAGCAGGTTCTCCCGGCTGGCCGAGAACCAGCGGAGGACCTCGGCGGGGGAGAGGTCGTGGCGGTCGTGGCTGATCTGGTCGACCCAGTCCTCGCCCGTGGCGAGCAGGGCATCCTTCGTCGTCTCGAACTCCTCGGAGTGGGCGAAGCCCAGCACGGCGAGGTCGTCGAAGAAGGCGAGGTGCACCACCTGGTCGTGGATGTCCCAGCCCACGGCCGGGGTCGGGAGGTGCCACTGCTCGTCGTCGAGCCCGGAGAGCAGATCGATCAGCTGGTCGGCCTCGGCCCGCACGTCGCCCAGCAGCGCGCTGTACTGCGCCTCGTCGATGGCCATCTCAGCGTCCCTTCCAGTTGGGCTTGCGCTTCTCGCGGAAGGAGAGCGGACCCTCCTGGGCGTCCTCCGAGAGGTAGACGCTCTCGAAGATCCGCTCCGCCTCGTCGTAGGCCTCGGCGAGGGGCAGCTCGCGGGTGCGGTAGAGCATCCGCTTTCCGGCCGTGACGGACAGCGGGGCGTTGCCGGCGATCCGCTCGGCCAGCCGCTGGGTGCGCTCGATCAGGTCGCCGGCGGTCGTCACCTCGTTCACCAGTCCCAGCTCGTAGGCGCGGGAGGCGCTGATCGGCTCGCCGGTGATGAGCAGCTGCATGGCGACCTTCGGCGGGAGCATCCAGGGCAGGGGAGCGGCCCACGGCGCCCCCCGCCCGACGGTCACCTCGGTGATCGCGAAGCGGGCGTGCTCCGCGGCGACGACGAGGTCGCAGTTCTGCGCGAGCAGGAAGCCCCCGGCGTAGGCCACGCCGTTGACGGCGGCGATCACCGGCTTGTCCACCTGGATGTTGCGCTGGAACTGGGGCACGAAGTCGATCGGCGGCACCTGCAGCGAGTTCTCGGCCATCTCCTTGAGGTCGCCGCCGGCGCAGAAGGCCTTCTCTCCCGCTCCGGTGAGCACCAGGACCGCGGCCTCCGCGTCGTCGGAGAAGCGGCGGATGGCCTCGAACAGCCCGGTGCGCACCTCGAGGCTCAGCGCGTTGCGGGTCTCCGGTCGCTGGATGGTGACCCAGGCGACCGGCCCGCGCAGCTCGTAGCCGACGGCCTCGCTCATCCCGCCACCTCGCTTGTTCCGACTGCCCCGCTCATCCCGCCACCTCGTCGGACGGTGCGTCGGCGACCACCGCGAGCACCTGCCCGACGTCCACCTGGTCGCCCGCGGCGACCAGCACCGACTCGACGACCCCCTGCTGGGGGGAGCGCACGGAGTGCTCCATCTTCATGGCCTCGAGCACGATGATCGCGTCCCCGGCATCCACCGCGTCGCCGGCGGCGACCTCGACCCGCACGACGGTCCCGGGCATCGGGGCGGCGAGCGAGCCGACGGCGTCGCTCGAGCCCGGCTCGGGCAGCGGGTCCACCTCGGTGAACTCGACCCCGCCGAACGGGCCGTCGACGTCGAGCCGGTCGCCGTGCACCGCGACCACCAGGGCGAGCAGCAGCCCATCGGCCTCCAGGCGGACCCGGTAGCGATCGGAGCCGAGCGCCTCGACGGCCTGCAGCAGCTCGCCGGAGAGGGCGGCCCCGTCCACGGTGAGCTCGGCGCGCTCTCCGTCGACCCGGTACAGGACGTCCCGGGTCAGGCCGGCCGAGTCGGCGAGGCGCAGCGCCGCCGGCTGCGACCGCACGTTGCGCCAGCCCGGCGTGATCGCCGGCTGCACGGTCGCGGCCTGGCGGCGATGGTGGCGCAGCGCGAGGGTCGCGGCGGCGGCCGACAGCCGCACCTCGTCCTCGCCCGGCGCCGCGCTCAGCTCGGCGACCGGATGGCGCTCCAGGTAGGCGGTGTCGGTGCCGCCGGCCAGGAACTCCGGCTCGGTGAGGATGCCGACCAGCACGTCGCGGTTGGTGCCGACGCCGTGGATGCCGGCGGTCCGCAGCGCCTCGGCCAGCGTGAGCGCGGCCTCCGTCCTGGTGGGGGCGTGGGCGATCACCTTGGCCAGCATCGGGTCGTAGTGGATGCTCACCGTGTCCCCGGTCACGAAGCCGGAGTCCACCCTGACGCTGTCCGGCAGGGTGAAGTCGCGCAGGGTGCCGGAGGTGGGCAGGAAGCCGGCCGCCGGGTCCTCCGCGTAGAGCCTGACCTCGATGGCGTGCCCGGAGATGGTGGCGTCGAGCACCTCGGGCGGCAGGGGCTCGCCGCCCGCGACCAGCAGCTGGAGCCGCACCAGGTCGAGGCCGGTGACCAGCTCGGTCACCGGGTGCTCCACCTGGAGGCGGGTGTTCACCTCGAGGAAGTGGAAGTCGCCGGCCGGGTCGAGGATGAACTCCACGGTTCCCGCGCCGACGTAGTCGAGCGCCCGGCCGGCGGCGACCGCCGCGCTCCCGAGCCGCTCGCGCAGCTCGGGGGTGACCGCCGGCGACGGCGACTCCTCGACGATCTTCTGGTACCGGCGCTGGATGGAGCAGTCGCGCTCGAACAGGTGCACGACGGTGCCGTGGCGGTCGCCGAAGATCTGCACCTCGACGTGCCGGGGCGAGGTGACGTACTTCTCCAGGAACACCGTGTCGTCGCCGAAGGCGGAGCCTGCCTCCCTGCGGGCCGAGGCGACGGCATCCGCGAGCTCGCCCTCCGAGTTCACGATGCGCATGCCCCTGCCGCCGCCGCCGGCCGAGGCCTTGACCAGCAGGGGGTAGCCGATGCCGGAGACCAGCTCGGCGAGCTCGGCCTCCGTCGACTCCCCGGTGACCGTTGCGCCGGGCAGGATCGGCACGCCGGAGGCGGACATCAGCTCCTTGGCGCGGATCTTGGAACCCATCGCGGTGATCGCCTCCGGCGACGGGCCGACGAAGATCAGCCCGGCCTCGGCCACCGCGGTGGCGAAGCCCGCGTTCTCGGAGAGGAAGCCGTATCCGGGGTGGATGGCGTCGGCCCCCGTCCGCAGGGCGGCCTCGATGATCCTCTCGCCGCGCAGGTAGGTGTCGCCGGGGGTGACCCCGGGCAGGCGCACCGCGCGGTCGGCCTGGTGCACGAAGGGCGCGTCGGCGTCGGCGTCGGAGAACACGGCGACGGTGGAGACTCCCATCGCCTTGGCGGTTCGGATGATCCGCACGGCGATCTCGCCGCGGTTGGCGATGAGGAGGGTGCGGATGCGCCTGGCGGCGACGGGCGTGGCCGGGGCGCTGGCGATCGTGCTGGTGGTGGTCATCTCGTCACATCCGGAAGACGCCGTAGCCGGGGCGGCCGGCGACGGGGGCTGAGTGGGTCGCGGAGAGGGCGATGCCGAGGGCATCCCTGGTCTGGCGGGGGTCGATGATGCCGTCGTCATAGATCTTCCCCGACATGAAGAAGGCCTGGGACTCGGCCTCGATCTGCTCCTCGATGGCCCGGCGCTGGCGTTCGTCGGCCTCGACGTCGAACTCGCGTCCTGACCGCTCGGCCGAGGCCTTGCCGACGATGGAGAGCACCCCGGCCAGCTGCGCGGCGCCCATCACGGCCTGGCGCATGTTCGGCCAGCTGAACAGGAACCGCGGGTCGTACGCCCTGCCGGACATCCCGTAGTTGCCCGCGCCGAATGAGGCCGCCATGTTGACGGTGATGTGCGGCACCGTGCTGTTGGTGACGGCGTTGATCATCTTCGCCCCGTCCTTGATGATGCCGGCCTGCTCGTAGGCGGTGCCGACCATGTAGCCGGTGGTGTTCTGCAGGAAGATCAGCGGGGTGTCGGTCTGGTTGGCGAGCAGGATGAACTCGGTGGCCTTCTTCGCCTCCTCTCCGAACAGCACCCCGCGGTGGTTGGCGAGGATGCCGACCGGGTATCCGTGCAGCGAGGCCCAGCCGGTGACCAGGGAGGTGCCGTAGAGCTCCTTGTACTCGTCGAAATCCGAGTCGTCGACGAGCCGGGCGAGCACCTCGCGGGGGTCGAAGGGGACGCGGTGGTCGGCCGAGATGACGCCGAGCAGCTCCTCGCCGGGATAGCGCGGCGGCCGGGAGGCGGCGCGGGGCGGTGGCCCCGCCTTCCGCCAGTTGAGCCGGGAGACGATCTGCCGGCCGATCCTGATCGCGTCGCGCTCGTCCACCGCGAAGTAGTCGCTGAGCCCCGAGGTCCTGGAGTGCATGGACGCCCCGCCGAGGGCCTCGCCGTCCGCATCCTCTCCGGTCGCCATCTTCACCAGCGGCGGGCCGCCGAGGAAGACCTGGGCCTGCTTGTCGACGAGCACCGCGTAGTCGCTCATCCCCGGCACGTATGCGCCGCCGGCGGTGGAGTTGCCGAAGACCAGGGAGATCGTCGGCACCCCCGCGGCGGAGAGGGCGGTCAGCTCGTGGAAGATGCGGCCGGCAGGGATGAACAGGTCGGCCTGGGTGGGCAGATCGGCCCCGCCGGACTCGACCAGGTAGACCACGGGGAGGCGGTTCACCCTCGCGATCTCCAGCGCCCGCAGGTTCTTGCGCAGCGTGTACGGGTTCATCGTCCCGCCGCGCACCGTCGGGTCGTGCGCGATGATCATGCACTCCACGCCGGAGACGACTCCGATGCCGGTGACGATCGCCGCCCCCAGGGTGAACTCCGTGCCCCACCCGGCGAGGGTCGACAGCTCGAGGAAGCCCGTGTCCGCGTCGAGCAGCAGCTCGATCCGCTCCCGCACCGTGAGCCGGCCGCGGGCCCGGTGCCGCTCGGTGTACTTCTGCCCGCCGCCGGCGACGGCGATGGCGGTCTGCTCGTCCAGCGCGCGGATCTGCTCGAGCAGGGCCGCGCGGTTCGTGAGGTAGTCCTCGCTCGTCGTATCGAGGCGGCTCGACAGCGCTGTCATGTTCTCGTCTCCCGGCGTGGGCCGCGGCCCTCGCGATCGTGGTGCTCCGCAGTGGCGGATGTGACTTCCCGATCACTTTAGATCATGTGAATATCAATTCACAATAGTTGGGTGAAGAAATCCAAGAAGATGAGAGAGTCAGGCGGGGCGCTAAGAATTGAGGGTCACATGGTAGTTAGCGCGCTTGTCGAGACCTGAGAACTCGGAGAGTGGTCCTCAGCTGGAGCGAGCCGCGTGTACGTCTGGGCAGTCCGCAAGGCAGCAGGAGCAACGGTCGAAACCGTACTCGATGAGATCGGCCGCATTAGCGCAGCGGCATCCCGGTTCTGAGCAGTGACAGTTTGCGGCGGCTGACTCTCTCAGGTTCGCTACGGCTTGCATCACGGGGAGACCGTGTAGGCGAGTGCCGGATCCGAGACAGGTTGCTCGAGCCGCTGGACCGGGAAGATGTCGATGTCGCGTCCCGCACGCGCGGTGCCGCGGGCGACCGAGCCTAAGAATCTCGGGTTGTTCGCCCTGTATTCCATCAGGAGTGTCTGAAGCTCGGCATGCTCCGACGTACCAGGCTCGATCCCGGCGTTTTGATCTACCAGTCCATACGCGCGGAGTTCGTCGACAATGCTCCTTCCGACTTCGCTCGGGTCGTTGAAACCTGGCATGGAGAACCGCATATGGCGTCGCATCTCAAGAAGCTGGCGCGCACAGCAGAGGTCTCAGAGCGCCACCTGTTCTTGGTCCCCACGGACGACGTGCTGCCGGCCCGATTCTTCGCCGACGACTTCCAGCCGCCTACTTCTTCTCCAGCGGGCTTCGACTCCGTCGATGCACTCTGGATCTGGTCGAACTACTGGCACCGGTACCTCGCGTTCCGAAACGATTCGTGGGCTGGGGTCGACTTCCCGCCGCGCGACCAAGCTCAAGCGGGCGCTACTCGATCTGCACGATGAGACTCGAGTCGCTCATGCTAGGAGCGTTGTTGACGACCATGTACGGGGCGTCGGGTGCAGTCGAGCTTTTCGCGTGAAGCGGCGAATCACACTCACGACGATCGCTCCATTCAGTCCCGACCATCTTCGACCTGTGCTGCGGCGCGGCTTCCAGGCGATTGACAAGGTCATCGAGACTCGCGGTCACGACGTGGCCGAACCGGGCGGGAACCTTAGCGTCCGTGAGCATTGCCGCTCCAATTTTTCTGCGGGTTCGCCTGCCTTGCTTGCCTGAGCTTCATCTCGCCCCAGCGAGAGGGCATCGCCTCGACGAGATGCGTCATACGGTCAAGGACGTCATCGAAAGCGATGCCGAGTTGTCCGCTTATCTGAAGCACGGGATCGATGATGTCGGCGACCGCGGTCGCCACCAGGACATCGTTGAGGCGGCCTCGGCCCAGGTCCTTGAGCGCATCTGTGACACTGCGCTGACCGTCCACGAACCGGCCGTCGGTGAGGTTCTTCATGTCGTTCAGCACGATGCGCCGATTATCAGGCACCCCATCAGGGGTCGAGCCCGCCAGGATTACGCGCTCGAACTCCGGCTCGGCTCGGCGCTGAAGCTCCTGCTGCACATGTGCATGTAGCGGTAATCCGCGATACTCAGCCGGTGCCGCGTAACGCAGTCCCGGTGACGCTGCCGCATGAGCAACCCCAAACCCGAACAGATCGAGCTCCTCAAGGGGGATAGGCAGGCCGAAAGTACCAATCAGCGCCCGCCGGATCCCGCGGCGCGATCACATGAGGCGGAGCGATCCTCAGCATCTCCGCGAGCCGCCTCATCGTAGCTGCCAGATCCTCGCGTTTCTTACGGTCGTGCTGTTTTCCCGTCTCGTAGTAGTGAGCCAGGCTGAGCGGGAAGCGTGCGCGTCCATCATCCGCGGCTGCCTTCAGGACGGCCAACGTCTCGATGAAGCGCGCACCTTGTGGATGACCTGTCTCAGCGCGCGCGAGATCCACTTGTTCTGATCCAGGTAAACGGTAAGCACGAACACCAGTTTGCGTGGTCGCTACGCTTAAACGATGGCTAGCGCATTCTCGTGGGTGGACCTCGCAGCGCTTGTCGTCGCCGTAGCCGCGCTCGCGGTGACCGTGGCGATCTTCCTCATTGGGCGGCGTCTGTCGTTCCGTCAGCAGCGTGAGCGCGTCCGCGAGCTTGAAGCGAAAGCATGGGAGGTGCTCGGTCCTATCCGGACGAAGGGCGTGAACAGCAAGATCATCGTGATGAACGTGGCTCGCTACAAGCGCGGCTACGACGGCAGCAACGATCTGACCTGGCGGGGCTACGCCTTCACTGGTCCGGAGATCATCGAGATCGGCCACGGCGGTGTTGACGTGATTACCAGGGGAGTGGAGAGCTACTTCGATGCGGACAGTCGTCGCACCCTCGCGCAGACGTCCAACCCGGCGCCGCCCGTGATCGAGTGTGGGCACATCCCCTGGACATGGATCGAGGACATTGCGCCGGACGGTGACGAATTCGACGGCTCAGCGATCTTCTTCATCCGCCACCGCGCTCCGGGGCGGCAACCGTACGACTACATCACCTACCGTGAAGGCCAGCCGGTACCGTTCGGACCGAACAACCGCGACTACTACCGGCCGGTCCCTGAACTCGGAACACGCCGACCGGAGCTCGTTGGCGACTGGTGGCGCTTCTTGAAGTCGTTGCGTCTGAATAAGAAGTTGAGAGCAGAGGCGAGGCGGCGCAGTGCCAACTGACGGTCAGACGACTCCGGCTACCTTGCCACTACTCGATGTCCCCTTCGCTTTTTCTCAGGTTCCGCTGTTGTCTTCTCGGCAGTTTCGAGATGAGGCCAGGAGCAAATGGGATCAGCGCGTATCCATCGATGATCTGGAGCAGCTTCACCAGCTTGGGCTACTCGTCCCACTCTATCGAGCAGATGATGACCGGGAAGCTGAGGCCCTTCGGGTGCCCCATGAAGATGACCGCAGCAAGATCGCACGATACGCACGCGAGGGTCTGATTCGCGATCCACAGGGGGAAGACGCTTCGCTCTGGCCGCACCGTCGCCCGGATGGTGCAGGGGACAACTGGTGGGACGGGTTCTTCTATAGTCAGTGGCAGCTCCTGGGTCTACGCGACGCTCTCCAGCAGCGCGAGAACCTACGCATTGTTCCTGATGAGGACGAGCCGCACCGTGCGTTCGCCGCACGACAGCGGCACGAGCACCTGGCCTTGGCTGCGTTGTCGGCGCGTTTCTTCCCATCCATCGTTGGCCGGGTTACGTACCGGGATGGTGCTGAAGACGAGACGCTCCTCACAGCCCGCCACGATTTTGACGCTACGGCCCGACTCGTCGCAGCCGGTTTTCCAGTGGATCGCCTTTGCGCGACAGCGGAGTTTCTGCTCTCCCGTGCCCACACGTATGATCCGATGCGCGAGTGGTGGGATCTCGCAAGACATTCCGATGCGAGCGGGTGGTTCCGTCTACGCGGCGGCGCGCTCGAAGCAGTCTGGCAACGAATCGCCGCAGAAGTGTTCCTGCGCGCACACGAGGAACTCGCCTCGCTGGGCGCTCTTGACCCGCTCCCCGAAACGAGTGACCCGCATATGTGGCATCCACTACACGAGCGGATCGGTCTGCAACCTGACAGTGACGGTATCCACCGGAGCCTGGCCCGGGTGGGACTATCACCTGAACCATCCGTCGTGCTCGTGCTCGAGGGACAGACCGAGATGGTTCACATACCGGCGCTGCTCGATGCCCTGGGGATCAGCAAGCCGCAGCAAGTGCGCGTCATCAACCAGCGCACATCGAGCGACAGGCCCAATCAACTGGCCCGCTACGTCGCGCCACGGTTGGGACGGATACGCGTTGATAGTCAACTGATCGAGGCCGGCCCCACGGCACTCGTGGTGGCAATGGATGCAGAAGGACCGATCTGGGGCACCCCGGAAGCACGAGACCGACACCTCCACGAGCTACGCGAGATCGTGCGTCAAGAAGTCGCTGCGCAGGGCGGCACGCTCACCGATCATGAACTCGAAATCCTCGTGCAGCTGCATACCTGGGGTGACCAAAAGTACGAGCTCGCGAACTTCGCCGACGAAGAACTGGAGACAGCTATCACGCAGGTGCTTCGAGCAAACCTCGGGACGGAACATTCCGAGACGAACTGGGCGCTTCGACTGCGCACCGACATCGAGTACGCCCGGGAACGCAAGCTCGATATCAAAGTGGTTTTCGACCGCATCCAGCAGCACGTCAGCAAGGTCGAACTCGCTGAGGCACTCACGCCCGTCCTGATCGCCAAGCTCGAACACGACAACACTCCGGATCATGCCCACCCACCGGTCCTCGATCTTGTCTACGACCTGGTCACTCTCGTGAACCGACTCTCCGGTGGCGGATACAGTCTCGAGACGCCCGTCACGGCGCCCGGCTAGCAAGCGGAGAAGGGTCATGGTTACTCCCCATGTCTGGCAGTTGGAAATCCCGACTCGGCGAACCGATGAGCCAAGTCTCTTTACTTCTAATCGGAGCAATGGATGGCGGAGCGAGCCGCGGCGATAAGCTCGACGCTATGAGTTCCGTGCGGTGCGCGGGGTCTCTGTCAACCGGAAGGGCAGCCCGGCGGGAACGGCGGCTCTCTGACACGAAGGGGCGTCATGGGCGCATCAGCAGCTGACCAGCCTCAAGAGATCGCGGTTCGGCTTTTGGGCAGCGACGGTGCCGAGCTCGCGGTCTTCGAGTTTCAAGGCAAACTCCGTGACTTGATGATCTCCAACCTTCGCGAGGGCTACCTCGCCACCGGAAACTACGTGTCGGATGCGAAGGCGGTCTCGCCACAGGGTGCCATGTCGTTGGCCGTGGCAGGCGCGGCAACAGGCGCCACCGCGCTGTCAGCGGCATTCTCTTCCACGCTCTTCATGGCGACTGCCAACCCTGCGACGCTTATGACCCTCGGTAATGGTGTCGGAAGCGCCGTGATGGGAACCGGCGGGATCGTCGCGCAGGCGCCGTTCCTCGCGGTAGCGAGTTCGCTGCCCGTTGTGGCACCGATCCTCGCGATCCAGGCGCTCAACACGGCTGTGATGATGCAGCAGTTCAAGCAGGTGGATCGGAAGCTCGACACGATTAAGAGCACCTTGGACAAGGCGATCGCACGAATCGAAGCGACGCATGCGGGAGAACTCCTCGCGGCGTCGAGAATCGTCGACGACGTGTACTCGCAGTACACCCTCGAAGGTTCTTTCTCGCACGACATGCTCGTACGTCTCGCACTGGCAGAGCGCGACGTGAGAGCACTGGCTGCCCGGTTCCGTCAGCTCGTCGCTGCGCGCGGTACGACGAACGTTGATGATCTCGCGGAAGTTCAGCAGGCGAACTACGACGCTCATAGTGCGATGCTCGCCTCGTTCGTGGAGCTCCGTATCTCGTACCTCCGGGCATGCGTCGACATGCAGGAGAATCCGAAATCAGTCGACTCTTCGCTGGAACGACTGAAGGTCGTTATCGATGACGGAATCGTGTTCTGGCAGCAACTGCAGGATCGCTCGCGTGCGCTCAAGAGCGAGATCCTCGACCTTGAGGGGAAGCTCAAGGACATGAACTGGGCGGCGCGCAATTTCCCAGGCGGTGAGGGCGCCACCCTTGAGAAGGAGCTCGCAAAGCGCAACGCTGCGTACACGTCGACGATGGAAAGTGAGCGGGAAATCATGAGCGAGTTCCACTCGCTCATCGAGTCCGCGCGTAATACACGAAAAGCGCTCGATGAACCTACGGGTAAAAAGACCTCGCCGACGCTCGTCTACTGGAAGGACGAGGCCGGGGAGCACTCGTTCGTGACCGAGCAGAACCTCATCTCCGCCTGAGCCCGAATCGCTGCTTAGCTGTCGGTAGCCCGCGGTAGACTCCACCCCATGAGATCCCTGAAATTACGGGGAACTCCACCGATTCGGGACTTTGCCCGGACGGGCGAGGCGGCTCTCAGTTGTTCTTGGTTCGAGTCTGATCACCTTGCCTTCACGATCGGTTAAAACCGAGCACAACCGCCCGAACCCCTCAGTACCTCTCCCCCCGCTCCGCCTTCGCGACCAGCGACTCCGGCGGGTTCAGCTGCGCCCCGTAGCGCGAGCCGAGCTCGCGGGCGCGGGCCACGAAGCCGGGCAGCCCGCCCGGGTACGAGTTGATGTACTGCAGCACGCCGCCGGTCCAGGCCGGGTAGCCGATGCCGAGCAGGGAGCCGACGTTGGCGTCCTCCACCGAGCGCAGCACACCCTCGTCGAGGCAGCGCACCGCCTCGATGGCCTCGGCGAACAGCATCCGCTCCTTGAGGTCCTCGAACGGCACGTCGGCGCTGCCGGAGCCGAAGGCCTCGCGCAGCCCCGGCCAGAGCCTGCCGCGCCTGCCGTTCTCGTCGTACTCGTAGAAGCCGCCTCCGCCGGAGCGGCCCGGCCGGCCGAACTCGTCGATCAGTCTGTCGATCACGACCGCCGAGCCGTGGTCGAACCAGCCGCCTCCCGCCGAGGCAACCGCCGCCTTCGCCTCCTCGCGCACCTTGCGCGGCAGGGTGAGGGTGAGCTCGTCGATGAGCTGCAGCGGCCCGGCGGGGTAGCCGGCCTGCAGCCCCGCCTGCTCCACCGTCGCGGGCTCCACCCCCTCGCCGACCGCGGCCACCGCCTCATTGAGGAAGGTC
>Ga0182749_1001259_pt1 | contig 20392 bp, 21 predicted proteins | sample eDN3rd37CKraftMG_FD_128875 | JGI IMG/M metagenome (GOLD analysis project Ga0182749, IMG submission 128875) | Enriched Miracle-Growth compost microbial communities from Emeryville, California, USA - eDNA 3rd pass 37_C Kraft MG (version 2) (version 2) ...
CACGCTCTATCGACGCCCTTCACGAGCACGTCGCCAGACTGGTCGCCGCTATCGGAGAGCGAGAATGCGCAAACTACCTCGCCAACGCGGGATATGCTTCCAGCTAACCCTGAAAGGCTCTAGAGCACGATCGCTTTTCTTCGAATCGCGATGCTGCTCCAGCCTTTGATTAGATCGATCATCCACGCTTCGGACTGATAGGGTCCGAAGCGATCATGGTCTCGCGCGGGCGTTGAGGTCCAAGCGCCCAACAGGCGCGGCGACGATGCCTTCACTCAGTAGCGGCCCTCAGTAGCGGCGCACGCCACCATCCCATGGGGATTGCTGTTGCGGACCATCGGTCTCCCGCATCAGATAGGCGTCGATGTCGCCGTCGGGGCGCCCGGCATAGCGGCGCTCGCTTTCGCGCATATCGGCGAGCATCCGGTCGTCTTCCTTGTAGCCGCGGTGCCGGGCCGCGCTCGCGGCCGACCATGGCGCCGGCTTGCATGAGCATCCCTGGACGAGGGTTTTGCGGTAGAGGAACGCGGTCTGCGTCTGGGCATAGGGGCGGCCGGCGAGATCGACCATCGTCTCGGGGCTGCCGCCGTTCAGCGGATAGTAGTAGAGGCGCGCCTCGCCGTCGCAACGCGCTTCGCAGGTGCGCGCGTCCTGGTTGAGGCGCTCGCGGCCGACGCCGTCGCCGATGGGGAAATAGAACCCGTCGCAGGTGCGCACACACAGCGTGCGGTAGCGGGCGTTGTCCTGCGGCCAACCGCTGTCGCCGTAGCTGCGGCCGAAATCGAAGCGGGGCCCGGCGTAGCCGAAATGGTAGGGAGGAGGCTCGATACGCCGCGGCTCGGGCCCGCGCGAGCTGCCCCAGTTCAGCAGCCTCGAGAAGAAGCCCTCCGCGTGCACAGTCGTGCCCGCGCCATAGACCAGCATGGCGGCGCAGGCGACGAGTAGCAGCAACCCATCACGGAATAGACGCATCGGCACAGGACGCCCCACAACTGAACTCAGCGGTCAGAATCGCCAGACATGGCAAATATTTCCTGAACGCCGGGCACCATGCGGGCGCAGCACTCCATGAAAGCGCAGGGCCGGACCGGCGCCGTGGCGTTCGGCGTGCGCCTGCCTGTGCGTGAAGTGTGTCCGTATAATGGTTTTAGATCAATGCTTTCGGCTTTTTGGTTAACCTCGTTTCTTCACATCGTGAGGATGACCTTGCCCACCGCCTCGCGGCGCTCGATCACGCTCAGCGCCTCGCGGATCCCGTCGAGCGGGAACGTGCCGTGGATGCGGGGCGCAAGGCGGCCCTCGGCAACCCAGTCGAGGACTTGGCGCATGTTGTCGCGGTGGCCCGCGGGGTCGCGCTTCACCGCCTCGCCCCAGAAGACGCCAACGGCGTCGCAGCCCTTCAGCAGCAAGAGGTTGAGCGGGATCTTCGGGATCTCGCCGGAGGCAAATCCGACGACGAGAAAGCGCCCCTGCCAGGCCATGGCGCGCAGCGCAGCTTCCGAGGAGTCGCCACCCACGCAGTCGTAGACGACATCGACGCCGCGGCCGCCGGTCAGCGCCTTCAGACCATCCTTCAAATCCGTGCCCGCGTAATTCACGGCCTCGTCGGCGCCGTGGGCGCGGGTGATGGCCAGCTTATCCTCGGAGGAGGCGACGGCGATGACGCGCGCGCCCATGAGCTTGGCGAGCTCCACGGCGGCGAGGCCGGCGCCACCGGCGGCGCCGAGGATAGCCACCGTCTCGCCGGGCTTCAGGTGGGCGCGGTCCTTCAGGCCATGGATGGCGGTCCCGTAGGTGACGGCGATACCGGCGGCGACCTCGTCCCCGACCCCACTGGGGATCGGGACGACCGCATCGGCAGGAGCGAGGACTTTCTCGCGGGCGCCGCCCCAGCCCAGATAGGCCGCGACGCGGTCACCCGCCTGGAAGCCCGTGACGCCTGGGCCCAGCGCCTCGACGACGCCGGCGACTTCCGCCGCGGGCGAGAACGGCAGCTCGGGCTTCGATTGATATTTTCCGCGGGTGATCAACGTGTCGAAGAAGTTGAGCGCGGCGGCTTTGACGGCGATGAGAACCTCTCCCGGCCCAGGTGCCGGCGCGGCGATCTCCTCCACCGTGAGGCCGGCGGGACCCCCGAGGCTCTTGCAAAGTGCTGCTTTCATGTAAAACCTCCCGCCGAAACAGAAATTCGAGATCGCCCGCCCTTCCACCATGCCCCGACGGGCGCCGCAAGCGGGCACGCGGAGTATCCGCCACCATGACCGACAGACCTGCCACGAGCTGGCCGCCGAAGGCGCGGGGCTATTTCGCCATCGGTGCCGAGCGCATGTCGAAATCGCTGAACCTCGGCAACCTGATGCGTTCGGCGCACGGGTTCGGCGCGAGCTTCACCTTCACGGTGGGCGCGACCTACCGGGCGCTGGAGGCGTTCGCGGACACCTCCAAGACCCAGTTGCATCTGCCGCACTACAACTGGGGAAGCCTCGAGGAGATGGCGCTGCCGCAGGGCTGCCAGCTCGTGGGCGTCGAACTCCTCGATACGGCTGTCGATCTGCCGAGCTTCCGGCATCCGCTCAAAGCGGCCTACGTGCTGGGGCCGGAGCAGGGATCGCTTTCGGACGAGCTGCTGGCCCGCTGTGATCACGTGGTGCGTATTCCAACGAGCTTTTGCGTCAATGTCGCCATGGCGGGCGCCATCGTCATGTACGACCGCACGCGCTCGCTGGCCCGGTTTGCCGAGCGTCCGGTGCGGGCGGGCGGGCCGCCGATGCCGCACGACATTGCCACGAGAACCGGGGGTAAGGTCGGGGGTGAAGGGTGACATCCGGGCGCCCGGGTGCATATGCTGATGTACTCGCGCTTCGGACTATTCGGGGAGGAGCCACATGCGCACGATCACCGCATCGGCCATTGCAGCCTTTGCTTTCGTCGGGACCGCCGCCGCACAGAACGTCGATCTCGTCGAGAAGCAGGGCGTCTGGAGCGTCTATGCCGATTCGGCGAAGCCCAAGGAAGTCTGCTTCATCGCCGCCCAGCCGCAGGCGGTCGAGCCGCTGGGCGCGAACCGCGGTCCCATCTTTTTCTACATCTCGGCCTGGCCAAAGGAAGGCGTGAAGACGGAGCCGAGCGTGAAGGTCGGCTATCCCGTTGCGCCCGACAAGGACATGACGGTGACCATCGGCACGGAGACGTTCAAGTTGTTCGTCAAAGGCGAGCGCGGGTTCGTGTCCGATCCGAACGAGGAGCTGAAGCTCGTCGAGGCGATGAAGAAAGGCTCCAACGCGTTCGTGAAGGCAACGTCGGCGCGCGGCACGGCGACAACGGACACCTATTCGCTATCGGGGCTCACCGCTGCGCTGGAGAAGCTCGCGTCGACCTGCGCGGGCTGAGGGGCAGGCATCCATCCACGCGCGAAGCAATAGCCGCCGCGCGGTGACACGCGTGTGCTCGATGGCGGGGATGGCGGCGATAGCTCAATCGTCGGAGCCGGGCAGGCCGGGGCGGCGGCGCAGGTGAATGTAGAGCGCGCCTTCACCGCCGTGACGGGTCGAAGCCGTCGTAAAGCCAATGACGATCGGCGCGATCTCGGCTTCCGCGAGCCATCGGGGAACGTTGCGCCGTAGCACGCCGCGCGCCTCGCCTTCGCGCTCGAGGCGCTCGTCGTAGGCGGAGCGAATGGGCGCGCCCTTGCCGGTGATCACCAGCACCCAGCGCTTTCCTTGCGCGTAGGCGCGGTTGAGAAAGCGCAGCAGCGCCGTGTGCGCCTCGCTCTGGCGCATGCCGTGCAAATCGATGCGGCCTTCGATCTCGATGCGACCGGACGACAGCTTGCGCGCCTTGCGCCGCTCGAGGGAGATCGGCGCGTGGCCTGGCGCCGGCGGCGATGCAGGCCGCTTGGCAGCTGGCGGAGGCGGGGCCGCCGAGCGCGCCGGGGTAGCGCGCGGCTTAGGCGGAGAGGGATGGTGTGGCCGCGACACCGGCGGCTCGTCTTCCAGGGCCGGGTGCACGCGCTGTTTCTTGCCTTTGATGGGCGAGATGCTTTGCGCGGTGTGTTCCCAGAGCGCGCGCTCCTCGGGCGTCAAGTGGGCGGGCGGCTTTCCGCCCCGCGGCGGTTTCAGGGGGCGCTTTTCACGATCGTTTGCCATTGCAGGCGCTCGCCGAACCTCAACCCCTGTTCGGCCGTCTGCTCGCTCACGGGCCGCAGCACGAAGAAATTTCCCCCGTGCCTGGTGGTGCCCGCCTGCTTACCGGCCTTTGCGCCCGAGCCAAAGTAGATGTCGCCGCGCTCCGGACCCTTAATCGCAGACCCTACGTCCTGGGCCACCATCAAACGATTAAAGCCGCGGCCTTTTTCCCCGTGCTTCAGCTCGGGGACGGACAGGTAGATCGGGGTGCCGAGGGCGTGATAGCCGGTGTCGACCGCGAGGCTGCGCCCGGGGGTGAGGGGCACCTGCATGGCGCCCATCGGCCCCTCGCTGTCGTCAAGCTCGCGGAAGAAGATGAACGAGCGGTTCTGCCACATCACCTTCTGGCCGCGCTCTTTATCCTCGCGGAGCCATTTGCCCAGCGCCTGCATGGACATCTTGCTGGCGGGAAGAATCTTGTTCTCGATCAGGTAGCGGCCGATGGAGGAGTAGGGGTGGCCGTTCTTGCCGTCGTAATTGATGCGGACGGTCGAACCGTCGGTGAGATGGACGCGGCCGGAACCCTGGATGTGCATGAAGAACACTTCGACCGGGTCTTCGAGGTAGAGCAGCTCCAGCCCCATGCCGTTCAGTGCGCCTTGCTCGATCTCCGCCCGCGTCGGAAACGGAGCCGGGCCCGTGGAGGTGCGCCGCACATGGGTGAGCCCCTCCTGCTTGGAGGCGCGGTCGGCCTCGTCGACGACGTTCACGAGATCGGTCGGGCGCCTATAGACGGGGGTTTGGAATTTGCCTTGCGGGGTGCGTGAGCCTTCGAGGACCGGCTCGTAGTAACCGGTCAGCAGTCCGCGCGGCTTTGCGTGGACGATTTTGTGCGGGACGAACTGCTTTTCGAAGAACGCCTTGGCGGCTTTGTCGGTCGCCTTCACACTTTGGGCGGCGCGGCAGGCGCCGGCGAGCTCGTCCAGTGGAACGCGGCATTGCGCGACAGCGCGGGTGGAGCCCTTCTCGGCCATGCGGATGGCGGCGTCGCAGGACTTTTTGAAGGTGTTGAAGGCGGCGAGGTGATCGTCGGTTTCCCAGCCCGGAAGGTCGGCAAATGATACGCGCTCAAGGTGCGCCTCGGGCAATGCCGACGCCGGTGCAGCGGCGCTGGGCGTCGACGGTTTGTCGTCCTTGCTCATGGCGGGCTGCGAGGTGGCGGGTTTTGCCGGGGCGGACTTCGGTGAGAGTGGCGTTTCGGCTTTCGCCGCCGCGAGCATGCCGGCCGCGAGGGAGAGGAACATGGCCGCGGCCAGTGCCGCAGCTTTCCCACCCGACGCGATCTGGGCGCGAGCACCAGCCATGGTCGCGTGCCGATCCTCCCTCGATGCAAACCGCGCCACCGCCGGCGACGCGATCGCAACCTCGTTTACGCGCCCCCCAGCGCGCCGAACGTCAGTTTCAGGCCGGCGACTGCGTGGCGATGAGACGCCAATTCGGATTGGCGCGCGCCTTCGCGCTCGAGATGTCGCGGCTGAAAGTCCAGATGTCCGTCACTTCCTTGATGCGCTGGGGATCGCCGCCGATGATGGCGCCCGCCTTGTCGCGCGTTGCGGAAATGAGCTGGCTGACGAAGCGGACGGTGATCGAGGCAATGCCGCCCTTCAGCTCCGATTCCAGGATGTCGGCCTTGTCGATGCCGACGAAGCTCTGATCGACCTGCTCGCCGCGCTGCTCGCGCTCGGAGATCGCGCGCACGAAGCCGTCGTAGACTTCACGGCTCAGGAGATCCTTGAGCAGCTTGCGGTTGCCCTCGGCGAACGCGGTGACGATCATCTCGTAGGCCTGCTTGGCGCCGCGGATGAAAGCGTCGGGCTCGAAGGCAGGGTCGAGCTTTGCAATTTCGATGAGACCGGCGCGCGCGCCCGCTTCCGCACTCGGATAGGTGCGGATGCGCTCCTCGACGTCGGCCTGGCTGACCTCGGGCGCCGGCGTCGCGGCGGCTGCATCGCGATCACGGCGCGGCATGGCAACGACGTTTCCATTGTCGCTTGCCCCCGACGCCTGACGGGCACGCTCGGCGCGGTAGCGCTCGACACGTGCTTCCTCATCACCCGTGCGGCGTCCGAGGACGCTTCTCAGCTTCAACACCACGATAACCGCGACGATGAGCGAGATGAGGGTGAAGAGATCAATCTTCTCCATGGGCGGATGCCTTCCTGGCAATCAACAGCGTGACTGGATACGACAGCAATATATGATCGCGTCTTAAAGGAAGCCCAAGTCCGGGGTGCACGGGGCCTCTGATCCGATCCGCCATCAAGGGGTTAAGATGGTCCTTGGTTCAAGGTAAGGCACAAACGGGGCAATGCCAACCCGATTGCACTAAAGGCCCCTTTTTGGGCCTCCGGATGGCGCCGACATGCTCAACAACCTGCTAGCGGGAGATGAATAGCGGACAATGATATCTCCACTGCAGCTCGCGTCGATGCTGATCCTGATCGTCCTGCCTTTCATCGAGATCGCGTTGCTGATCCTCGTGGGGCAGTGGATCGGCCTGTGGCCGACACTCGGGCTCCTGGTGCTTTCGGCATTCATCGGCATGGTGGTCATCCGCCGGCAGGGGTTGTCGATGTTCAGCCGGATGTTCGACACCATGGGCCGCGGCGGGCTCGGCGTCGCCTCGCTCGTCGACAGCTATGCGGTAATCCTCGCCGGCTGCCTGCTCATCATTCCCGGCTTCGCGACCGATGGGCTGGGCTTGGTACTGCTCATACCGCCGGTGCGGCGCTGGCTGCTGCGCGCGGTCCTGCCGGGATTCAGCCCCCGTCAGCGCACGCGGCCGGCCCCCGGCGAGGCGCCGCGCGATGGCGCGCAAAAGCAAGGTCCGGTGATCATCGAGGGCACGTATCGGCGTATCGACGACGATGAGAACGAAGGCCGTTAACGCCTCCCGAAGGCAACAGCGTTGTCGCCGCGGTGTCCGCGTGTTAGCTAGCCGCCTCTCAGGCGAAACCCGGCACGGATGCAACTATGGCGAACTCTACGAACGGCAACGGCAAGCCCGAGGAGGCCGCGACGACGCAGCCGCCTCCCGTGCAGGTGAATGTCGCCGCCCAGTACATCAAAGATCTGTCGTTCGAAAACCCGAACATCGAAAAGCTCATGCAGGATCCGGGCGACCAGCCGAACCTGCAGCTCATGATCAACGTAGCCGCGAAGAACGTCGGCCCGTCGATGTATGAGAGCGCCATCGACTTCGACGCGCAGGCGACGAACAAGCACGGCAAGATCTATCAGCTGCAGCTCGTCTATGCGGGCCTGTTCCGGATCGAGAACCTGCCGGAGCAGGCGCTGGAGCCGTTCCTCCTGGTGAACTGCCCGTCGATCCTGTTTCCGTTCGTGCGCCGCATTGCCGCGGATCTCACCCGCGAGGGCGGGTTCCCGCCGCTGCTGCTCGATCCGTTCGACTTCGCTTCGCTCTATATGCGCCGCCAGCAGGAAAAGCAGGCGCAGGCCAGTGAAGTGACGAAGAACTGACGGCGGTCAGCTTCGCTACGGCGATTTGCGCAAATCGATCGAGCTCCGGGTGACGGCCCGGAGCTTTTTCATTTTGTGATGCAGTTTAGGGAAGCGGCGCGGCTACTGCGTTTCTTCCGCGGGCGCGAGGTAGCGCCGCCAGATGGCCTTGTCGCCCATCGATTCCACGAAGGCACGGTGAGCCGCTTCCATCTCGGGCAGCAGCCGGGGGCTGAGCGGCGCCGGCCGCTGCGCGGCGTTGCGCCGGCCGAGCGGTGCCAGCTCCGCGCCGAGCGGGCTCGCATTCTCGTCGGCGAAATCAATGAACGCTGCCTGGCGCACACCGAGCAGCTCGATATAGACCTCGGCGAGCAGCAGCGAGTCGACGAGCGCGCCGTGCTTGGTGCGCTTGCTGTTGTCGATGCCGTAGCGCTTGCACAGCGCATCGAGCGTGTTCGGCCCGGCGGGATGGCGGCGCCGCGCCAGTTGCAGCGTGCACGTCACGCGTTCCATGGCGATCTGCTGCAGGTTGAGCAGGCCCAGCTCGAAGTTCAGGAAGCCGACGTCGAAGGCGGCGTTGTGGATGACGATGCCATCGCCGGCGATGAAGTCGAGGAAGCTCTGCGCAACCTCGACGAACTTCGGCTTATCTTTCAGAAATTCGGTCGAAAGCCCGTGCACGGCCTCGGCCTCCGCCGGCACGTCGCGCTCGGGGTTGATGAAGCAGTGGTACTCGCGGCCCGAGGGGATGCGGTTGATCAGCTCGATGCAGCCGATCTCGATCAGCCGGTCACCCTTGCGGGGGTCGAGGCCGGTGGTTTCCGTATCGAGGATGATCTCGCGCATTTAGCTTCAATCGGATGCGAATCAGGCCGCGGTCAAGCCGCCCAATGCCGCGCGAAGGCTGCGCCGTGGCGGCTCCGCAACTTTTCGACGATCGCATCGAGCGCGGCCTGGCTTTCCTGGACGGCCTTGCTGGTGTCGACGACGAAATCGGCGAGCCGGCGTTTTTCCGCGTCGGGCGTTTGCCGCGCCAGAAGCGCGTCGAGCTTTTCGGGGCTGAGCCCGCGCTTCAGGACGCGCGCGCGCTGCACCTCGGCGGGCGCGCTCAGCACGATGACAACATCGACGAGGCGGTCGGCGCCGGATTCAAAGAGCAGCGGAATTTCGAGAACGGCGATGGGCGAACCGCGGCGGGCCTCGGCGCGCAGGAATGTGCGCTCGGCCTCACGCACCATGGGATGAACGATAGCTTCGAGTTCGCGGATGCGCTCGGGGTGCGCGATGAGGGCCGCGCTCAAGCGCTGACGATCCACACCTTCCGCGGTCGTGGTGCCGGGAAACGCACGCTCGATACGCTCCACGGTTTTTCCACCGGTGTAGAGGCGATGGACCTCCGCGTCCGCATCGAACACCGGCAAACCGCGCGCCCGCAGGTGTGCAGCGGCAGTGGATTTTCCCATGCCGATGGAACCGGTGAGCCCGACGATCAGCATTTATTTCCCCTCGATGTCGGCAACGATCGTTGCGCGCAATTCATCGGTTACCTGTGGACGGATGCCGAACCAGCGCTCGAAGCCGGGCACAGCCTGATGGAGGAGCATCCCCAGCCCGTCCACGGTGCGCAGGCCATGGCTGCGCGCAGCGGTGATCAACTCGGTTTCCAGGGGAACGTACACGATATCGCTGACGACGCAGTCGGGATGGAAGCCGGTGAAATCCATGCCGAGGGAGCCGACACCCTTCAGGCCCAGCGCGGTCGTATTCACCAGCACGCAAGCATTGCGCGCCCCGTCGCTGCGGCTGTTCCAGTCGAACACTTTGACACGCGGGCCGAACTGCTCGGCAATGGCGTCGGCGCGCTCGCGCGTGCGGTTGAAAATGCGCACCTCATCGACGCCGGCGTCGAGAAATCCATAGACGATGGCGCGAGCGGCGCCGCCGGCACCCAACACGCACACCGGCCCGTCGTGCGCGCGCCAATCGGGCACCACGTGGCCGAGGTGGGTCATGTAGCCATACGTGTCGGTGTTGGCGGCATGGAGACGATCGCCCTCGAGCCATAGCGTGTTCGCCGCGCCGACGACGCGCGCAGATTCTTCGGCTTCCTCGGCGACCGCGTAGGCCATCTCCTTGTGGGGAACCGTCACGTTGCAGCCGACGAAGCCCTCGGCGCCGAGGGCACGCAGGAATTTCGCGACATCATCCGGCGCGACCGCAACCTTCGTATAGGTGCCTTCGATCCCGTAGCGCCGCAACCAATAGCCGTGAATGAGCGGCGAGCGCGAATGCTCGATCGGCCAGCCGATGACGCAGGCACGCCTCATGCCTCGATCATCCCCCGTGCGCGCAGCTCGGCGAGCACTGCCAGCAGCGGCAGGCCGAGAATCGTGAAATAGTCGCCCTCGATGCGCTCGAAGAGCTGCACGCCGAGACCTTCGAGCTCGTAGGCGCCGACGGTCTGGCTCACGCGGTCCTCAGCGCGGACGAGATAATCGTCGAGGAAGGAATCGGAGAAATCCCGCATCGTGAGGCGCGCGGTGCCGACATGGGACCATGTCACCTTGCCATTTTCGGCAAAGGAAACGGCCGAGTGCAGCTCATGGGTGGCGCCACGCAGGCGGCGAAGCGCGGCACGCGCGGCTTCGAGGGATGGCGCTTTGCTGAGAAGATCATCGCCCAGCGCCAGCACCTGGTCGGCGCCGATGATGAGCGATCCGCGGTTTTTCCCGCTGACGTCCTCTGCCTTCGCTGCCGCCAGAACCTCGGCGATGCGCCGGGGCGCGATGCCGGGCTCGTCCGCCATCAGCCGCGCCCGGATTGCGGGCTCGTCCACATCGGCGGCCTGGACGGTGAAAGGAACCCCCGCTGCGGCCAGCATCTCCCGCCGTGCTCTGCTCCCCGATGCGAGTACGATTTGCGGCTGACTAGCCGTCGCTGACATCCTCTATCTCTCCCTTTGCGGCCTGTTCTTTCTGCGCTTGGCGGTCCTGATACAGCTTCAGGATCTGCGCGGCGGATTCCTCCACCGAGCGGCGGGTGACATCGATCACCGGCCAGCCGTTCTGCGCGCAGATCTTGCGTGAATAGGCGATCTCGGCGGAGATGCGGTCGCGGTCGACATAATCGCCGAGATTGCGATCGCCAAGCATCATGGCACGGTGACGGCGCACCTCCGCGATGCGGTCGGGGCTTGCAACGAGGCAGACGACGAATGCCGAGTGCGGCTTCGTCAGCTTTTCCTGCAGCGGAATGGACGGCACCAGCGGCACATTGGCGGTCTTGAAGCCGCGCTGGGCGAGATAGATGCTCGTCGGCGTCTTCGAGGTGCGCGAGATGCCGAGCACGATGATGTCGGCATCGTTGAGATCTTCCGGGAGATGGCCATCGTCGTGGGCCATGGTGAAGTTCAGCGCATCGATGCGGCGGAAATAATCGGCATCGAGGACGTGCTGGCCGGCGACGGTCGGGGTGCGCGGCGCGCCGAGATAGTTTTCGAGCACCTGCATGATGGGTTGCAGCACCGCGAGGCAGGGAATCTTCAGCTCCGCGCAGCGGCGCTCGAGCTCTTCGGACAGCTCGCGGTTGGTGATGGTGTAGAGCACGATGCCGGGCGTCTGCTCGATTTCCTGCAGTACGCGTTTCAACTGACGCGGCGTGCGCACGAGCGGATGCACATGCTCGATCGGGCGCACCAGCGCGTACTGCACGGACGCCGCTTTGGAGATCGTCGTCAGCGTCTCGCCGGTGGAATCGGAGACGAGATGCAAATGAAAGAAGCTCGGCAGGCTGGTCTTCATGACCGCAGCGGCTCCGCGGGAGGGACTGTTGAAAACATGCCGGGTTATACAGCGGGCGGATGCAACGCGCCCGTGTTCCCATGGCGCAGCGTCACCCCGTCCACGAAGCTGCCCACAAACGGGCCTGCATGGCGTTGCCCATCTGTGTAACCGCCTCTCCTTGAGGATTGGTACTTTCTTGGCCGCTCGTCCAGCGCCTCTCAACAGGGCAGCGACGGCCGTTGCAGCGGCATGGATGGCGCTAGAGGCTTGATCGCAGATGTCTTAACGGGCTCTAGTAGCTCGATGGCTCACAGGGCACCAGATAGGGCGGAGCGTCGCTGCCCCTGTGCGCAAGATAAGGATTGGGCTAGGACAAGGCCGTAATCCTCAGAACCCCCGTGGGTAAGAAGAATAAAAACAAGAGTCTAAGATTCTAGATTGGTTTAAGAGCACATGGGTGCCCCCGCAAAACTCGCTGCCTCGAACGCGACCCGGCGCAAGCTGCTGAGGGTTCTCGCCGGTGAGGCAGTCTCGCCGCCGCCGATCTGGCTCATGCGCCAGGCCGGGCGCTACCTGCCGGAATATCGCGAGGTGCGGGCGACGGCGGGCGGGTTCCTGAACCTGTGCTATTCACCAGCCCTTGCCGCCGAAGTGACGCTGCAGCCGATCCGCCGGTACGGGTTCGACGCGGCGATCCTGTTTTCGGATATTCTCGTCGTACCGGATGCGCTGGGGCAGAAGGTGCGTTTCCTCGAGGGCGAGGGGCCGTGCCTCGATGCCATCACGGACGCGGCGGGGCTGAAGCAGCTCGATCTGACGGGGACGGGCGAAAAGTTCGGCCGCGTGTGCGAGACCGTGGCGCGGCTGCGGCAGGATCTGCCGGGCGAGGTGACGCTGATCGGCTTTTGTGGCGCGCCGTGGACGATCGCGACCTACATGGTGGGCGGGAAGGGGTCGCCCGACCAGGCGGCCGCGCGGCTGATGGCCTACCGGGACCGGGAGACGTTTGCGCGCCTGATCGAGATCATCGTCGCGGCTTCCGTCGACTATCTCGACGGCCAGGTGCGCGCGGGCGCCGATGCCCTGCAGATTTTCGATAGTTGGGCAGGAAATCTCCCGGATGGGGAATTCGCGACTTGGGTGGTGGAACCCAACCGGAGAATCGTCGCAGAGCTGAAGCGTCGGCACCCGGGCGTGCCCATCATCGGCTTCCCGCGTGGAGCGGGGAGCAATGCCGAAGGGTACGTCAGGGTGGCGAAGGTCGACGGACTGGGATGCGATACGGCGATGCCTTTGCAGCAGATGCGCGCTCTCGCGGATGCGACCGGGGTTTCGGTGCAGGGGAACGTCGATCCGCTGCTGCTCGTCGCGGGCGGGGCAGCGCTCGATGAAAGGATTGCCGAGACGCTCGAGGTCATGCGCGGGGCGCCGTTCATCTTCAACCTGGGGCACGGGATCGTGCCGCAGACACCGCCCGAGCACGTGGCGCGGCTGGTCGAGATGGTGCGCAAAGGTCCCTGACGATGCTGTGGCTCAAGGCCTTCCACATTATTGCGGTGGTCGCCTGGTTCGCAGGGCTGTTCTATCTGCCGCGGCTGTTCGTCTATCACGCCGACGCGCCGGCCGGCTCGCAGCTGTCCGAAACCCTCAAGGTCATGGAATACCGGCTGCTCACGGCCATCATGACGCCGGCGATGCTGGCGGTGTGGATCACCGGTCTGTGGCTCGCCTACTGGGAAGGGGCCTTTCCCCAGCATTGGCTGCACATAAAACTTTTATTGGTGATCCTGCTTTCCGGGTTCCAGGGGGCGCTGAGCCGCTGGCGGCGGGATTTCGCGGCAGACCGGAATGCGCGGTCGGCGAAGTTCTACCGGGTGGCTAACGAGGTGCCGACCGTCATTCTGATCGCGATCGTTCTTCTCGTCGTGCTGAAGCCATTCTGACCAGAATCTTGTCGCAGCCGCTTTTCTGTTGCTTTTCCATCTGCTATACGTGCACTGAAATCCGCATCGACTCGGGGCCGCTCAGGCCTGTGAGTTGGTCGCCGATGCCCCGCCAAAAAGGGCAAGGCCGACCGCCCGTGGCGCTGGCCACGTTCGACTAAAAATTCCCCCATTTTTTCCGGCCCGGCATACCCCAATTCCCGCCCTCAACCGCCGTGGCCACCCGGAGCCATATCGATGGAAATGAAGCTCGAAGACCTGAAGCTCAAGTCTCCGACGGAGCTCTTGAGCTTTGCGGAGGAGAACGGCGTCGAAAACGCGTCGACCATGCGCAAGCAGGAGTTGATGTTCGCGACGCTGAAACAGCTCGCCGCCAAGGACATCGAAATCACGGGCACCGGCGTCGTAGAAGTGCTGCAGGACGGCTTCGGCTTCCTGCGCTCGCCGGATGCGAACTATCTTCCCGGCCCTGACGATATCTACGTGTCGCCTTCGCAGATCCGGCGCTTCGCGCTGCGCTCGGGCGACACGGTCGAGGGGCAGATCCGCTCGCCGAAGGAAGGCGAGCGCTACTTCGCGCTGCTCAAGGTCAACAAGATCAACTTCGAGGAGCCCGAAGCTACAAAGCATAAGATCCACTTCGACAACCTGACGCCGCTCTACCCGACGCAGTGGCTGAAGCTCGAGACGGAAGATCCGACGGTGAAGGATCTGTCGCCGCGGGTGATCGACATCGTCGCCCCGCTGGGCAAGGGACAGCGCGCACTGATCGTTGCGCCCCCGCGCACCGGTAAGACGGTTCTTTTGCAGAACATCGCCCACTCCATCACCAAGAACCATCCGGAGTGCTACCTCATCGTGCTCCTTATCGACGAGCGCCCGGAGGAAGTGACGGACATGCAGCGCTCGGTGAAGGGCGAGGTGATCTCCTCGACCTTCGACGAGCCGCCGTCCCGCCACGTGCAGGTTTCCGAAATGGTGATCGAGAAGGCGAAGCGCCTCGTCGAACACAAGCGGGACGTGGTGATTCTGCTGGATTCCATCACCCGTCTCGGCCGCGCCTACAACACGGTCGTTCCCTCTTCGGGCAAGGTGCTCACGGGCGGCGTCGATTCCAACGCGCTGCAGCGTCCGAAGCGCTTCTTCGGTGCGGCCCGCAACATCGAGGAAGGCGGCTCGCTGACCATCATCGCGACGGCACTGATCGATACCGGCTCGCGCATGGACGAAGTGATCTTCGAAGAGTTCAAGGGCACCGGTAACTCGGAAATCATTCTCGACCGCAAGGTCTCCGACAAGCGCGTGTTCCCGGCGATCGACGTGTCGCGCTCCGGCACCCGCAAGGAAGACCTGCTGGTTCCGAAGGATCAGCTCAAGAAGGTCTACGTGCTGCGCCGCATCCTCAACCCGATGGGCACGATGGACGGTATCGAGTTCCTCATCGACAAGCTGCGGTCGACCAAGACCAACGGCGAGTTCTTCCAGTCGATGAATACCTAGAGCACGGTCGCTTTTCTTCGAGTCGCGATGCGGCTCCGGTCTTTTGACTAAACCGATGACGTACGCTTCGGACTGATAGGGTCCGAAGCGATCATGGTCCGATTGGCTGCAAGCCAGTTGCCATTGCCGAATGTAAAAAGGGCCGCTGCGAAGCGGCCCTTTGTCGTTTCAGCGGGGATCGGGTAAGGCACCGCTACCAGCCGTAGTCGAGGTCCAGCTCGTTGGCGTATTCGCCGCCGCGCAGATTGAACACTTCCTCGACGGCGTAGGGTCCGCCGCCGGTTTTCGGCTTGGCGGAGAACAGCACGAAGCGCGAGACGATGAAGGGCTTGGAGCGGAAGGCGCCAATGCGCTGAAGCACGCGGGCGACCTCGTCAGGACCGGCGTATTTGAGGCGCGCCAGCGTGATGTGCGCCTTGAACGGGCGGCTGTCGGGCGGCAAGCCAGCGTTGCGGGCCGCACGATCGTTGGCCCGCGCGAGCGCTTCGAGCGGCGCTGAATCCTCAACCCCCGCCCAGATCGAGCGGGGCTCGTTGCCGCCGAACACGCCGAGACCCGAAAGGCGCAGCTCGAAGGCGTCGAGGTCGATCGATTCGAGGCGGTCGGCGAATTCCTCCGCCTGCGGGCGTTCGATGTCGCCGACGAAGCGCAGGGTGAGGTGGAGGTCGCCGGGCTCCGTCCAGCGGCCGCCGCCCGGCAACGGCACCTTCAGGCGCGCGATTTCCTCCCGCACGTCGGCGGGAATCTCGATGCCCGTGAACAGGCGGGGCATGGCTCTTCACCTCTCAACTCTTGGCGGCGGCGCGCTGGGCCTGGACTTTGCCGATCAGCTCCTCGACGGAGGGCATGATCTGGCGGACGATTTCGGCGACGCCCTTGGCGTTGGGATGCATGCCGTCCTGCTGGTTGAGCTTGGAATCGAGCACGACGCCTTCAAGAAAGAATGGATAGAAGATGAGCCCGTGCTCCTTGGCGAGTGCCGGGAAGATGGCGTCGAAGTCGTCCGCGTAGGTGTCGCCCCAGTTCGTCGGCGAGCGCATGCCCACGAGCAGGACGGGAAGCTTGCGCGCGTGCAGTTTGGCGAGGATTTTCTGCAGGTTGTCGCGGGTCACCTTGGGTTCGATGCCACGCAGCGCGTCATTGGCGCCAAGCTCCAGGATGACGGCGTCGACATCGTTGCCGACCGTCCAGTCGAAGCGCGCGAGACCGGCGGCGGTGGTGTCGCCCGCGACGCCGCCGTTCGTGACGGTGATGTCGTGGCCGCGCGCCTTGAGCGCCTTCTGAAGCTGGTTTGGAAAGGCGTCTTTCGGGCGGACGCCGTAGCCGGAGGTGAGGCTGTCGCCGAAGGCCAAGATGCGGATCGGCTTTTCGCTCGCCACGGAAAATGTGGCAGAGAGGAGAAGTATCGCCATCGTCAACACGTTGACGAGCGCAGCCGCGGTCACCACCTGACCCAGGGCCGGCGCGTCGCGTCTTCCAGTCAGCGGCTTCATGCTATTTCCTCGACAACGCCGGGATCGCGCCTTGGACGCGTAGGCTATGACGTAAAGGCGCCCTCAACCTGAGACAAGTCTTCCCCTTGCAGCCTTCCCTTTACAGCCTTTGAGCGGATGAGAACGTGACCAAGTCGATCGTCGTACTGCAAAACGTGCGCCTCACGCTGTCGAGCCGGGCCGGTCCCGTTGCGATCCTGCGGGACGTGGACCTTGAGGCGCGCGAGGGCCAGTCGCTGGCGATCGTCGGTCCGTCGGGGTCGGGGAAGACCTCGCTGTTGATGGTGATGGCCGGGCTCGAACGGGCCACATCCGGCAAGGTGGAGGTCGCGGGACACGATCTTTCCGCGCTGAGCGAGGATGAGCTTGCGCTGATGCGCGGGGCGGAGATCGGCATCGTGTTCCAGTCGTTCCACCTCGTGCCGACGATGACGGCACTGGAGAACGCCGCGTTGCCGCTGGAGTTCGCCGGGCGGGTGGATGCGCGCGAGGTCGCGCGGGAATTGCTGCACGAAGTCGGGCTCAGCCATCGGACGGATCACTTCCCGGCGCAGCTTTCGGGCGGCGAGCAGCAGCGGGTTGCGATCGCGCGCGCGCTCTCGCGGCAGCCGAAGCTCATCCTGGCGGATGAGCCGACGGGCAACCTCGACCGGCGCACGGGCGGCCAGGTGATCGATCTTCTTTTCGGGCTGCAGCAGCGGCGGGATTCGACGCTCATTCTCGTTACGCACGATGAGCGCCTTGCGGGGGCGTGCGATCGCACGATCCACATGGCCGACGGGCGTGTGGAAAGTGAACGGGAGGCTGCCCTCACGTGACGGCAACGGACGCGATGGCACAGACGGTCGGCCGCGGCGAGCGCCGGCTGCCTATTCTGCTCGGGATCGCGGCGCGCGACCTGCGCGCGGGGCTTGCCGGGTTTCGCGTTTTCATCGCCTGCGTCGCGCTCGGCGTGATGGTGATCACCGGCGTCGGCGCGGTTTCGGATGCGCTGCGCGCCGGGTTCGAGCGCCAGGGCGAAGCCATTCTCGGCGGCGATGCCACGCTGGCGCGCACGCACGTGCGGGCGAACGCGGAAGAGCGCGCGAAGATCGATGCGATGGGGCGCGTGAGCGAAACCGCGACCATGCGCACGATGGCGCGGCGGCCGGACGGCGCCGATCAGGCGCTTGCCGAGCTGAAGGCCGCCGATGCGGCCTATCCGCTCGTCGGGGCGGTGGAGCTCGAGAGCGGCAAATCCCTTCAGGAGGCGCTGGCGGAAGGCGCGGTCGTCGACAAGGCGCTTCTGGAGCGGCTGAAGCTCAAGACCGGCGAGGAGATCGAAATCGGCGCCGCGAAAGTGAAGATCGCCGGGGCGCTGAAGTCGGAGCCGGACGGCATCACCGACCGGCTGACCTACGGTCCGCGGGTGCTGATCTCGGAAGCGACGCTCCAAAAGACGGAGCTGCTGAAGCCGGGAACGCTGGTGCGCTGGCGGTATGCGGTGAAACTCGGCGACGGACCGGCGTCGAACGGTGCGCTGCTGGAATTGCGCCAGAGGATCGAGACCGAGCTGCCCGAAGCGGGGTTCACGATCGCGGACCGGCGCGATCCCTCTCCGCAGGTGAGCCGCACGCTGGAGCGGTTGCGGCAGTTCCTGACGCTGATCGGGCTTACGGCGCTGCTCGTCGGCGGCGTCGGCATCGCCAATGCGGTCGCGACGTTCATCGACAGACGGCGCAAGGTGATCGCGACAATGAAGAGCATCGGCGCGACGAGCCGCATGGTGCTGGGGATTTTTCTCATCGAAGTGCTGGCTGTGGCGGCGATGGGCGTCGTCATCGGCCTGGCGCTGGGTGCGCTGATGCCGTTCGTGCTCAATGCGCTGTTCGGCGACTTGCTGCCCATCGCGGCGGAAATGACGGTGACGGCGCTCAGTATTGCCACGGCACTCGTCTATGGGTTCGGCGTGGCGCTGCTGTTTACGCTCTGGCCGCTCGGGCGGGTGGAGCGCGTCAGCGCGTCGGTGCTGTTCCGCGACGAGGTTGCCCCCGACCGAACGATGCCGCGCACGTGGGTGATCGTGGCGACGATCGGCGTTGCTGCGGCGCTCGTCGGGTTTGCCCTGCTCACGTCGGATTCGCAGAAGATCGCGATCTATTTCACCATTGGCCTTGCGGCGGTGTTTGCGGTGTTTCACGCGCTGGGCACGGCCGTAACCTGGCTCGCGAGGCGTATGCCCCGGCCGCGGCAGCCGGAGCTGGCGCTCGCGCTGGGGAATCTCGGCGCACCGGGTGGGCTCACGCGCTCGGTGGTGCTTTCCCTCGGCACGGGGCTTTCGCTGCTGGTCGCGGTGGCGCTCGCAGATGCCTCGCTGGTGCGCGAGCTGAAGGATCGCCTGCCGGCGAGCTCGCCGGATTACTTCGTGCTCGATGTGCCGAAGGACGATCTCCCCGGCCTCGAAGCCATGTTGAAGCGGAAGGTCGAGGGTGCGGCGTTCGATGCCGCGCCGATGCTGCGCGGGCGGCTCGTCAGCCTCAACGGCGTGCCGGTGGAGGAGCTGAAGGCGCCGCCGGAAGCCCAGTGGGTGCTCAACGGCGACCGCGGGCTTTCCTATGCCGAGGAGGTTCCACACGGCTCACGGGTCGTCGCCGGCGAATGGTGGCCGAAGGATTATGCGGGCGAGCCGCTGGTATCGTTCGAAGCGGATCTCGCGGGCAAGCTCGGTTTGAAGCTCGGCGACGAGGTGACGGTCAACGTGCTGGGGCGCAATCTCTCCGCACGGATCGCGAACCTGCGCGAGGTGAAGTGGGAGAGCCTCGCCATCAACTTCGTGATGCTGTTCTCGCCCAACACGCTCGCCGGCGCCCCGCACAACCTGCTGGTGACGATCTCGCTGCCGGAAGGCACGCCGCTGGCGCTGGAGGGTGAGGCGATGCGCGAGGTGGGCCGGGATTATCCGTCGATCACGGCCATCCGGGTGAAGGACGTGCTGTCGATGGTGGGTGGGGTGTTCGAAAAGGTGATGACGGCGGTGCGGGCGGCGGGCAGCGTGACGCTGCTAGCCGGTGCGCTGGTCCTCGCGGGTGCCCTGGCAACGGCGCAGCGCCGGCGCATTCTCGAAGCGGTGATCCTGAAAACGCTGGGGGCTACGCGGCGACGCATCCTTGCGGCGCATTTCCTCGAATACTTCATCCTGGCGGCGGTGACGGCGCTGTTCGCGGCGGTTTTGGGCACGATTGCCGCATCGGTGGTCGTCACGCAGCTCATGCACATCGCCTTCAGTTTTTCGGCTGCCGCGGTGGTACTGGCGCTGGGCGTTTCCCTGGCGCTCGTGTTTATTTTTGGAAGTGGCGGCACCTGGGCGGTGCTGCGGGCCCCTGCGGTTCCCTACCTCAGGTCCGAGTAAAGCTTTGATGAAAACCGGTTTTCCGGGCGCGATAAATTCTTTGTCAGGTGGCACGGCGGGGATCGCTGCGCCTTGAAAGCGGCGCGCCGACGAAGCATATTCCAATCTCGATTTGGCTTAATTGCCGAACCAAAGGGATCTCAGGGATATACAAATGGCTCAGCTCGACAACAGGTACGCGACATCCGGCTATCCGGCCCGTTCAGGGGCCGCGGTAGACGAAGGCCTGCGCTCCTACATGCTCGGGGTCTACAACTATATGGCCGCGGGCGTGGCGCTGACGGGCATCACGGCCTACCTCACTTGGTCTTTCGCCGTATCCGGCGGGCAGCTCACGCCCTTCGGACAGGCCCTCTATGCCTCGCCGCTGAAGTGGGTCGTCATGCTCGCCCCGCTCGCGTTCGTCTTCTTCCTCTCCTTCCGGGTGGAGAAGATGAGCGTCGGCGCCGCGCAGATGACCTTCTGGCTGTTCGCTGCCGTGATGGGCGTTTCGCTGTCGTCGATCTTCCTGGTCTTCACGGGCCAGTCGATCACGCAGATCTTCTTCGTCACGGCGGCGGCCTTCGGCTCGCTCAGCCTGTGGGGCTACACCACGAAGCGTGACATCTCCGGCTGGGGCTCCTTCCTGTTCATGGGCCTCATC